>Ga0209337_1000070_pt1 | contig 86076 bp, 64 predicted proteins | sample LinPmetageLP53_FD_184044 | JGI IMG/M metagenome (GOLD analysis project Ga0209337, IMG submission 184044) | Marine viral communities from the Pacific Ocean - LP-53 (SPAdes) (version 2) | ecosystem: Environmental > Aquatic > Marine > Oceanic | place: Pacific Ocean | collected 2010-02-08
CAAGACGACCGGTGCTATTTACCCATAGCTGGGTTGTGGGCCTTGGACCCCACTTGTTGACCATCCAGTCAGCTTGGAAGGAGCTTATCCCTTCGTGGAAGCGTCAGTAGTGACCTGCGTTCACAGCAGTCAAGAGTCAGTCTCGTATTTCAAGCCAGAGAGAACAAGGCCGGGTCCATGAAGCAGCATGGGTACTGTCTATTTCCATAGATGGCCAGTGTGTAAGGCGGGGACACAACTGGGAAACCCCGACAGTGAAAAGTACTGTCAAACCCGGAGGGCTCTCACCACCTCCTACGGACTCCTTAACCTTTGCTTCTTTTAAAGACTTTGCTCGATACTGGGTTGCTAATCCAGAAAAGCCCCCGTTGGGCAGGCCTATCGATAGGTAAGTCTTCCACTTAATGACATCTGTGGGTAGCCATTCAACGTAGAGGTGCCGTCATGCTCGCACCGTGGACCATTTCCCCTTATTCCGCCCGCTAAAGCGTTAAGGTTGTTCCTACGTTGGTAAGGACAAAGCACCTTCTGCAACTTTACCCCCGAAGGAGTATCGCGACAGTCAGAGCAATGCCCCTCGTCCTCCCTACCAAATAGGAGAACAGTAACCTTTACAACACTGGCTCAGGGCTTCCACTGCCCCTTTGTACCGATCCCATCGGTGTGTCAACTTGTTTTCGTTCAAGATACGCTATGTGTTACCACAGTTGGCAGTTCACCTTGGAACAGAGTAATCTCCAGACCTTTGGGTATTAACCAAGGATCATTATGATCAGACTCTGCGCACAAGTGCACCTGCCTACTTGCCCAGCAATACTTTAATAGATGTGTCCTCATCTACGACGCCACGATGACGTCCCCAGTGACTTCGTCAAAAGGGTTCAGTACTGCTGTATCTACATAAGCCCGAAGGCCCATGCAAACTATGCAATAGAATTAGCAACATAAATCTGCACCAAGAGGTGTCTTGAACCCAACGAATCCAAGACATTGCCCCTCAGTACATCACCACGCCGAAGCATGTTGTTGCCAGACCTCACTCATCGGATCGAAGATCACTGCTTTGCTTTTGAGACATCCCTTACCATCAGGATGGCCAGGACAATGCAGAATTGCAAAGACACCCGGCAAGCTCTACAGGTCACGACATTGTCGATCACCAGAGTTTGGTCTAACTGTTTTCATGGTAGGCACAGCGCGCCTTTTTCTACAAGTCCGAAGACAAGTAGCCGTAAAAAAAAAGGGGTGGGCTCCCAATACGTATGGGGGCACCTATGTGGTATATATATATACCTCTGCCCCAATATAATTCATTTTCAATTTACCCCTATCAAGGCCCACAATCCCCTAGACCAGCTGCACTCATCTATATCTTTTTTACCTCAACATGCTAGTATCAAAGGGTTAACTAACCTAGTTTCGTGTGCTCGCCCATCGGGCGATGAACACGCGACAACATCGGCACAATGAGAGAGAAACAATGATTGAGCTATTCAGAAAGGGTTCGAAGTCCCTGAAAGAGCTAGAGCTAATCAGCAGAAGAATTCAGCACCTGCACCTGTACAGGTGGAAGGGCTTTGTGGACAGCAGCGCCCATGGCGAAGACTGTCGCTATGCAAGAGCCACCATTAAGGCCTACGTAATGGATGATGAGGCGAAAAAGATCATTGATCTAATTCAGCAGATTAGACTAAGGCTTGACCATGTTGAAGCCTTGGTGCTTTCTAGAAATGCTTTTTAGTATGTTCGCCACCACCATGCCAGTGCAGGAGTAATCATGAGCAAATGGGACAACGAGAAAGAAGAAGACCCGAAAGAGCCGGAAGAGAGCTTGCCCGAAAGAAGTGACAGGGCCAAGCTGGCCAGGACCAGGGCATCGCTTTCTGCACTGATGAACGATCCCGAAGATGAGTTCAACCAGTATGTGCAGCAGATGCCCACAGAGGTGAGGCTCAGGGTTGACAGACAGCATCGTAGGCTCAAGACTGGTTTGAAAGCCGGGGCCATTTTGCTATGCCCCGGCTTCGTAGCCTGCAAGTTCAAGAACCATTGCACCATTCCCAAGAGGCTAGTTGGTGGCAAGATTGACCCTGGCAAGCCAGAGCACTACCCCATTGGATTGGAGTGCGTTGTTGAAAGGCAGTACTACGAAGAGCAGTACATTGGGTACTGCAGTGAGCTCTTCATCGATCTTGACAGTGTTACTGATCGTGGCGCTGCACAGGAGCTGGCCACGATTGATGTGCTTAAGAGAAGGGCACAGATTGTTCTCTCCACGGGAGACCACGAAGGGTTTGGTACAGACTTCATGCTGACTGACAAGACCTACTCTGACAAGGCATTCGACATGGATGGCGATGGCTCTCCACTTCTCATTGGTACCACTACAAAGGTTCACCCTGCAGTGGGAGTGCTTGACACACTAGAGAGAAGAAGACTGAAGCTGTTGGACTCCCTGATGGCAACAAGAGAAAAGAAGGCTGACTACATGGCTAAGATTGCTGAGCACAAGAGAGCAGGTTCCGACACACAGAGGCTCGTTGATATCGTATCTACAACCTTGAATAAGATGAAGGAAGGAATGGTGATTGATGTCACTGCTGCTGCTGAGTATGAAGACGACCTGAAGATCTAGATCGTGTGTTGAGCACCACCATGCTTGGCCGATAGGCTGTCGGCTTGACTTGTAGGGTGAACATCACTAAAATCGTGTGTTCGTTCTTAAATAAGCCATCGCTTAATGTGAGAGAATGATATTAAGCTATCGCATCAAATGTGATGCGATAGAATATCCAAGAGACAACATGGCCTCGCCCAGGTGGACTGGGCGGGCCAGCAAGGCATCCTGGCAACTTGGTGCTTGTTAATGTGACAGAAAGGTGAAACATGGATGCCAAGAATATAGTTCAGAATCTAATGGAAAGAATGTTGGATAGTGCCACAGTGCTAGACACTGAAACCATGGGCATTGACAGGGGCTCTGGCATCCATGAAATTGCAACTGTCAACCTTGCGAAAGGCATGCCTGTGTCAGCCAGAGAGTACCTCTTGGAGCCGAATACTACAGAGTTAAAAGACATGTATGACCAAGACATGTCTAGGCTAAGACATAGACCAGGAGAAACTGCATCAACATTTAAAATGGACTCTTGGAAGGAAGTCATTGAGCATAGACATGGCCCAGGCTACACCGAGTCCGAAGACTTCCTAAAAAGCTGGCTGGGCAAAAGAAAGGATGACTATCTGCATCTTGGTCTGTCAGACGCCTCCCAGGAGCACATTAGTCAAGTGAACTTAGAAAGAAAGCAGGCACTGAAGAGGTCCCTACCCAATGCAAAGATTGAGCTTCAGCCCACCAACGCTCCACTTGTCAGTGTAGAAGATATCACAAAGTCCACAAGTAGTTTCTTCGAAGGCCTTCAGGGCAGGGTTATCTGGGGGGCCAATGTTGGATTCGACTGTCTTGTTGCTGACACATTGGTTCAGTGCGCTGATGGAAGCATCATTGAGCTTCAGGAATGGAGCGGACAGCAGCTACTTGGGTGTGAGCCAGAGGAAGGCCCATACAGGTCGGCGTCCATCGTCGAGGGCGTACAGCTGGTGAAGAAAGGTAAGAAGCAGTGCAGTACTCTGCACACTGGGCATGGACTGCCACTTACTGCATCTCAGAAGCACAAAGTGTTTACCGACAGTGGGTGGAAGTATGTCGAGGATGTAAAGGTCGGCGACTACATGCTTACAAGCTCCCATAAGATGGATCTAGAAGAGAATGAAAAGTATTCAGAAGAAGAGTACCTGCTGTTGGGCGTGTGGCTTGCCAGAGGAGTTCCCAACTGCAATGAGTTCACAATCAGAAAGAAGAGCACCAAGAACCTGCCTCTGCTCCCCGAAACAGAAAGCACAGCATGGTTCAGGTCAAAGCATCACAAGCATCACTACGAGTTGAAATGCATTCACAAGTGCGAGCCAGACTCTTGCACTCATGGTCACCCTGTTGAGCTACTGAAAAGAGCTGGCCTTGGGAAGAGGCCAGCCTCCAAGAAGGTTATCCCGAGAAGGCTAATGAGGTGCAGCGACAGTCAGCTCGCAGCCTTCCTGAAGGGGCTGCTCCTTGCGGGGCTGATGAGCAAGGGTAGGGCCAAGGTCATGCACTTTAAGCATCTGTCAGAGAAGCTAAGGAAGCAAGTGTTCTTGCTGCTCAAGCGAGCAGATATTGCTTGCTCTTGGGACCGAGAGCACTGCTTGAGGTTCTCTCCAAGAGAGCTCAACAAAATTGTCTGGACCAGCCAGCTGCGAACAAGATCGGCAAGAAGAGTGCCAAAGACAATTATGCCTCTTGACACACTGGTGTCCGCATGGTCTGGCAAAGAGAACACTGATGATACCAAGCATCACAAGTGGCTTATCAACGAAAGGTTGACAAGAGACCTAACCAGAGACAAGTCCTATGCCCAAGACTGGCTTGATCAGACAATGGAGTACATTGGGAAATGTGACCTATTTGATTCAGAGCTGTACAGAAAGTCGAGCTCTTTCTTCTGGACCATAGTCAAGGCCAAGGAAGATGCAGGCGAAAGGGTTGTGTATGACATTGAGGTCTCTACTGGGGAGTTCGTTGCAAATGGTTTGCTTGTGCACAATACTAAGCAACTATCTGCAATGGTAGCAGGCAACGTGGAGACCATACTCCCTGAAAAGTTCAATGCAATGTCAGATATTGAAAAAGCAAATTTAAAAGACCTACTCCCCTATAATGATTATAAGAAACTAGAAGCAGGCGAAAGTGTTGATGCAAGCTTGCAAATGGAGAAAATTAAAAGAACATTCGAAACATACACACCAGAAACAAAAGAGTTTGGATACGTAACGGGTGTAGAAGTAAACGAAGCCATTGCCAAAGCACAGACTGGTTTTGGAGACTACACTGAAGTCTTTGAGTCTTATCTAGAACACACCAAGCCAATTCCAGGCAAAGTAGTAGTAAGAGACATCCAGGATGTTACAAGAGCCATGTTTGACTACGGGAGGAAGCTAGGAGACTACAATCAGAAGTCAAGTGTTGCCAGCGTCGACGTCATGACAAGGCTTATGTTTGCCATGGATGAGAAGGACCCTGAGATGGCCATGAAGGCCCTAATGGACCCAGAGAAGCACAGAGCCCTAGAGGATGCACTTACTCATGAAACTCCTATGCTCAGGCGTCAGATAGAGATGACTGCAGCAATGAGGGAGGTGCACTTGGGCACTGAGGCTGGTGAGATGCTGAAGGAGCAAGCGTCCCGAGGTGAGGGCCTCTACCATGATGCTAGGCAACTACTCAGCATGACTGAGACAGTGGTCCCCGATATTGAGAGAATTAGAGTTAAACAAAGATTTCAAAGAGGGTACCAAGACATTGAAGAAAAAGGAAGAATCCCAACGAGAAGCCATTCGAAGAGAGTCTACAAGAGAGGCGTCATTGACTCTGCTGGCAATGCAGCAGAGATGAACATGGTTGAGCATGCTTATGTAAACCTGCGTTCTACTGATGAGTTGGCAGAGCACCTGAAGAAGACTGCAGCATACCCCACCCTGTCGAATGCAGACATTGATGAGCTTCATGAAGAGATGAGGCCAAGGACGCCGAATATCAATCATCAGTCTGCGGCGTCTTACCAGTCATCAGAGCAAGCCCTGTTTGATGCAGAGCAAGAAATGAATGACATGTTTGAAAGAAGGAAGGACGAGCTTGTCAACAGGGATCCAGTAATTGCTTCAAGGCAACTTGATGGTGAGGCCCAGAAGATGGGTTACAACCTAGATCTTTCCGCCAGTCAGATGAAGAAGGCTGGCGTCAAGCTTGCCATCGGCATGGGTGGCATCGCTGCAGTTGGTGCTGCCCTTTCTGCGGGTACATCTGTGTTTGGAGAGAACAAAGACACAATTGAAAGCTTCTCTTACTATGATTACATAGAGAGTCAGGCTAGGTTTTCTGGAATGTACTCACAGGGCATCATGGCCCAGAATACATACAGTGACTTTGGTTCGCCGTATAGAGGGCCTGTGTCCTCTACTGCTACACTCACCAATCAGACGCTTGAAAGAGAGGAGCAGCAGTTCCGCCAGGACAGACATGTCAGAAGCAATACAGACGCCATAGAGGCCCTGCAAAACAGGACTCCAATTGGCATGGCCTTGCAGATGACTCCATTTGAGCTAGAGAGATATTTCAATGCCGATCAGAATGTAAGAATTATTAACAAGCCTATGATGGACATGCAGATGAATCTTTCTGACATGAGAAGGAATTCAAGAGATACTGCCAAGTTCCTACAGAGGCACTCTTTGCAGTTCGGCACCTTTACGGTGCCAACTGGAACTGGTCCGTTAACAGTGATGTCTCAAGACTGGCAGTCTTACAGTGGGCAGCTTATGCACGATGCAACCCAGTTCAGCAAAAAGCATGCTTATGGCACACAGGGGGCTTTGGAGTCCGGACGCTTTGCCCAGATGAATCAACATCTTGCAAAGACATATAGCAGTTTCCAAGAGCATAAGTTTACAGAAGAGGCAATGAGAGGAAGCTTGTCGAAGAGAAAAGCAAGACTAAGCAACTACAGTCAAGAGCTAAAAGACGACATGGCTCGCATGCAGCAGATGGCAAACAAGTATATTGGTATCAAGAGATAGGGGTGACATATGTCAGAAGGAATTAGTACGTGGGCGAAGGCGAAGCAGACTCTTCGCAGAGAGTCAGTCATGGGTGCTGCGATCACCATGGGTGGTACGCCAATTTCCTCACTTGAGGGTGGGGGAACCCAAATGGGCTTTATGGGTGGTGCTGTAGACATCCACGGAGATGGCCGCATAGGAGGCATTGCCACAACAGGTTTCGAGCAGCACACCCCAGGTGGAAAGATGGGTGTGGGCATGGGTATCGTTGCAGGCGGCACTACCCTTCTGTCGCTGGGGATTGGATTTTCTCAGCATGGACTAATGGGTGCAGCTGGAATGCTTGGCACTGACATTGCCGTTTCTGCAGCTTCAACCAGAGCTTTGCCAAAGATTACCAATGCTTCAAACCAAGTTAGGTACGCTACAAACATGATGTCGCAGGTGGGCTCCTTTATCGGACCTGCAATTGGCTCTGCGGTTGGTGGTATTGTCGGCTCTGTTGGCGGGGCTCCTGGCATGTATGCTGGACAGATGGCAGGTGCTTATGCAGGTGGGGCAGCCCAAGCAGCTGGAGTGAACTTTCTGCATGATGCAGCATCTCGTGGATACATGAAGGCCGGTGGTACGGCTGCAATGGGCGCTGGCAGGTCTGCTGTCGCAGGCATGGGTACCGGAATGAGGCTTGCAGCGCGACACCCCCTAGCCGCCTTTGCTGCGGCAGGTAGCGCTGTTGCCCTGACAGCTGGCTACGCAACATACAAGTCGGCACAGTTTGGAATGGCAGGTCTCATCGCAGGTGCAAGATTTAGAAGAGATAGACAGATGATTAACACAGCTGGGGATCTAGCTGCGTTTAATTCCGGAAGAAGCGCCACTGCTGCGCAGATGGCGCACAGACACAGGGCTTCTCTTGGAATGCAGATCAATGAAGCTTATGGAATGACTGCTACCAGGTATCACCACTCACAGAGAGTGTTCAAGTAAGCCATGCCAGAACTTTCAAGAGTCAAACAAATTGTAGATGGAATCAGCGTAAAGCAAAGCATCCAAGGCAAGTACGAGGTCAAGTACCAAGAGCTTGGCACGGTTCCCCCTGCCGAGGATATCGCTTGGGCCAAAGAAAAGTACGGACTAAAAGATGACGTGCACGACATGTGTATCTCTTGCCAGTTCAGACAGATTGCCAAGTATGAAGGCTTCAGAGGCGATGCAAAGCACCCAGAAGATGGTTTCTATGTGAAGTGTGACTTTGTCCCACGCAAGGCACCGCCTGAAGTTGCAGGTGTCATCAAAGCAATGGTGGAGGCTGGAGTCCCCAGGGAGGAAGCAGTTCGTGCAGCCTTGTCTGAATACGACGCTGTGGCATGGGCAGAGCTTCACTTTGGTTTCAGAGACTACAGAGATGGCCTCGACGAGGATGGAAACCACAACAGTATGGCCGAGTGGAGGCTGAGACCTCATCAGAAAGAAGAGATGAGATGCACAGCAAAGAGAATGACCTTGCGCCAGGGACGCCGTACTGGGAAGACATTCATTATGTGTCTAAAGATCCTGCACTCTGTGTTCACCAAGAAGGTTGTTTCTGGTATTGATCACACCACTGGTCAGATGACATACACTGCACCGAAGGTGCTTGTCGCCACCCCCATGGAAGCCCAGCTCTCTGAGACTATCTTCCCCCAGATTGAAGCACTTCTGCGTGCATCCAAAGACCTGGTTGCAGAGGTCCAGAGTGGATCCGCAGCAACAGGAACCCTGTACAAGAGGTCGCCTGCGTACACCTTCAAGTTCCGCAATGGTGGAATTATCACTGGTGTTATTGCAGGTACAAACACTAAAAGCGACGGCTCCGGTGGTGGAGCCGCTCGTGGTATGTCAGGCTCTGTCATCGTAGTGGACGAGATGGACATGGTTGCAGAAAGTGTACTGCATGCGTCTATTCGCCCGATCACCATGTCCTACCCAGACACAAGCTTGTGGGTGTCTTCGACCCCCATTGGTAAGCCAGGATTGTTCAAGGAGTACTGCACATCAAACAAGAGTTGGAAAGAGTTTTACTTCCCTTCAACAGTTCTAAGTAACTGGAAGTCTGAAGAAGCAGAGCTTGTGAATGACACCCCGACAACTGAGTTCAAGGCAGAGTGGTTGGCGAAGTTTATTGATGACAACTATGGTGTCTTCAAAAGAAGTTGGATTGCCAATGCAAGAAAAGACTATAGCTATGCAAACACAGATGACAGTCAGTGGTGGAGAAACATTGCAGGTGTAAAGAAAGAAGACTGTATGGTTGTCATGGGGATCGACTGGAACAAGACTGCGGGCTCAGAGTACGTTGTCATCGCCTTTGACATGAGGGGGCGCAGGTGGTGGGTCATTGACGCAAGCAATATCCCTTACGAAAAGTTCAGTAGTCAAGCTTACAAGAACGAAGTCATCAGGCTCCAGATCAAGCATGACTGCGATTGGATCTATGCGGACAAGGGTTATGGACACCACCTGATCGAAGATCTTCAGTACATGGCTCACGCTGTGCGCACAAGAGGTGCAACAACTACAAGAGAAAAGGCACTTGCAAAGCTAGTTGACATCCTTGTGCCCTATGACTTTGCTAGCAATGTGGAGTTGGCGAGCCCAATTGACGGCTCGCCAATCAAGAAGAAAAGCAAGCAGTACCTTGTACAAAACGCACAGAATGTAATGGAGCTTGGATCTATCTACTTCCCATATGAAGACCAAAGATTGTATGACCAGTTGATTCATTACATTGTCAAGAAGGAAAGCCAGAGTGGGCTCCCCGTCTATGGCTCTGACTCAAAGAAGATTGGAGACCACAGACTTGATGCGTTTATGCTATCGCTTGTTGGGATTCATCAAAAGAAATCTGTGTATTCAGAAGAGAAGGCAAACAAGTTTGTCCCATCCGAGATGTACACCAGAGACGAAATGAAACAAAGATATAATATGAGAAGTGGCAACATTGAGCCAGATGAAATGGGCAAAAGTGTAGTCCACAGAATCATGCAAAGAAACGGCATTATCAAAGACAAGGCTTCTGCTGTTGACTCTCATGTGTACAGCAGAGAAGCAAAGAGTGGCCAGATTGACAGAACCCTGCAGGAGATGGATGGTAGAATCTCTGCGCTCAAGCGAAGAGCCTACAAAGATATTACAGGGTATGATAATGACAGTTATATGAACAAGCCTTCGGGCAGTCGTCGTGGACCTGCTGCTTCCGGTGGGTTCGCCTCCAGAGGGTCTCGTCGTGGACGAGGCGGCAGAGGCAGGAAGTTTTAAGGAGTTTAGTTATGTACGCTTATGGAAGAGTGTTCGATGATTTTATTGGAAGCTTTACGTCACCCGCATCGAAGCTACCGACTTCTGCACCTCAAAATTTCAGAGAACTGCCAATGTTTGCAAATCCAGGAATCGGTGGACTTGCGAGCACCATGCTTTCTGGTGCAGGAGTCGGCGCAGTTACTGGTGGTATTGCATCTGATGGAGAGATGGGCGGCATGCTAAAGGGGGCTGCAGCTGGAGCCTTTGGTGGTGCAGTCGCAAGACGTATGTACCAGCCAACATTGATGGCTGCAAACAGAGGAGCTAGAGGGGCAATTGGTGCTGGGGAAAAAGTCCTACATAGTAATTTCGACGAAGGTGGCTTTGTGCACAATACTGCTCTGAAGATTGGTCAAAAAGGCCAGAAGTTCTCAGATATGATGGATAGCAGTGTAAGTGGATTCCACAGTGCTGGTGTGAGAAGGGCAGCATACATGTCTGGAGCTGGCTTGGCTGGGGCTGCCGCAGGATATAGAAATAACAAAAGAGGGCAGGGTCAGGGCTACCAGAGCAAGAACCTAAGCAGTGGGCGACTCAATAGCGGTCGTGGTAACATGCTGCATCGATAAGAGGTAACCATGGCGCTAGACTTCTACAACGACAGCAACATTTTGGCAAGCATTAGCTCTGGAGAAATCAGAGAGTCAATGAATGCCACAGTTGGCAGTATTTCGGAAACAAAGATCTATATCAGAAATGATGACACAGGGACATACTACACAAATATCTCTGTTGCAATCAACCAGGACACTGGCACCTTCGGTGCTTCTGGATTCAGCATCAAGCTTTACTATGGTTCGAGACAGCCAACAGAGGCAGAGTGGGATGCAGCCCCTGTGAACACCGCAATCAACATTCCAGACATTGGTGTTCTGACTGCTGGAGACAACACTACCTTTCATCCTTTTTGGATTAGGTGTTTCTGCCCAGCTGGATTTTCTCTTTCCCAACTAAGAACTGATATCAGTTTTGTTTGCACATTCCAAGACCACGTCGTACCATAATGTCTACCTTCAACAAGTCTGACGCACCCCTTCCCTCCCTTGACAAAGTTGAAAAGATTCAGTGGTCCCCCACGGATTCAAGGATTACTGAAGCTGTTCAGGATGACAGCAAAGCTGTTGAAGATGCCGACAAAAGAATGGAGTCACTGAAGAATACTTCTAGCTCCACAGGAAAACGTCCAGCAGGAATTCCAAACACACAGGAAGACAAAGCTCTGGTTGAGGAGGCTCTTGAAACTCTGCGTAAAAATATTGATGCTACCAAGAAAAGGATTGCATCAGTTCAGAAAAGAGTTGATGTAGCTTCTGGGGTGGAAGGCTCTGGCGATAGATTCGTTTTGAACATCGAAAAGCGCAGGCCCCTGAAGAGGGCCATGCGCAAGATCTTCGGTGGCAAGCACGAAGTCGTCACACCAGAGCACTACAAAGAAGCCATCAGGATGAAAGCCGAGCTGGAGGATGCATCTGCTAGAAAGCACACCAAAGGCAAGTGAGCACTATAGTAGTGTTAATGTATAGCAAGTCTCAGCGAAAGCAGGGGCTTGCTGTTTTTCCGACCACAGCAAGGCAATTGATATGTCTATATTTGATTCTGAATTCAGTGATGATGAGGAAGACAAGCGCATTGAGGAAAGCTACAAAGAAAGCATTTACCCCAGCGCGATGAAAGACTTCATCCATATTAGTGATTTCAAAAGGATTATGAGAAAGCTGATGGAAGAGTTGAAGATAGATCCAGGACTGATTGACCTAGAAAGCATGACTGGGGCAAGATCTCAGTTGGAAAGATACGAAAAGGATTTGGAGCAGGGTGATGCGTGACAATGTAAAGCTTGGAATGCTGCAGTCAATTATTGAGGAGTACGAGAAAGCTGCTCTAAGAAAGGCCAGTCGCTCTGCTATTATGGTCACCTTGAATGGCCCGCTAAGTGCAATGGATCGAATGACAGACTCGGCTCGCTCTGTCGTAGACAGCGAGCCTAGTGACTACTCAATGGATGATGATGACGACAGCGACCTTTCGCTAAAGGATGTCTACAATGGCTTTGGAGACACAGCAACAGGGAGCTGGCTGGAAGAGTGCCTGAATTGTAATCTTCGCCCACTTGAAGCATGGCAGTTGGCACCCCTTGAGTGGCTTACCCCCCTGCAGGATTTGATTGCACAAATCAACATGGCGATTGACAACATTGAAGCTGCCATTGATGATGTTGGACCTATCTCTCAGATATGTCTTTTGTTGGAAGGCATGGGCGGTCTTACTTGCCCCCAAGACATCTTGATTATGATTCAGGCTTTGACAATGCTTTTCCGCCTCAGAGCGGGGAACCTTTTGAAGATCAGACTGGATTGGACTGCAGTTCTTGGCCCTCTATTGTCTGTGATCTTTGATGCAGTTGGTCATATTCTTGGTTGGGTTGAAACCCTTGTGTTCGGAATCCTAGACTGCATGCTTGGAGCCATTGGCACTCTTGGGTCAATCCAACAGGAAGCTGGAGAGGCATATGGAGTTCTTGATGCATATGTCGGGAGACCACAAGAGGAGCTAGGGGTGTTTAATGAAGACGTCCCTGACTTCTCTCGGGAGTTTGGACTTATCGACGAAACCCCCTCCGAAGAGGAGCCTCTGTACCCATGGAACTCCGATGAAGCTTACACCGACCCCGTATACGGAGAGTCCAGAGTTATCTACAATACTCTATCTCGCGTTGATGGATCTTCTAGCGTAAACATTGGAGAGGCTGGCAGAGTCGACACCACTGGCTTCCTGTCAGGAAAACAAAGCTCTTTTGAGACCCAAGGGTCTTCCTTCGCATCCAAAGTAGCTACGGCTAAAATTGGCAACACAGAGGATCTTGAAGGGGTCGATGAAATGAGGAATAGAAGCATCTTCAACTCAAGCACCCTTGGTTACAGTGACGAATCAGGATTCTCTTCAGAGAGAGATTTTACTGTTCCGTTTACGGGCTTGGAAGTTTCTTCTGACATGACCATTGATCAGGCAATTGCATTGCCAAAATGGGCATCTGCAAGTTGGGCAGTCCAACTTGAGGTCGCTCTCAGGACAGCCAGAGGAGATGTGGCTGGGTTTATTCAGAACCTAAAAATCTCTATTCACTCTTTGAAGAAGTTGGTTAGTGGGGGTATTGCTGCCCAGATCCAGGCAACGCAAACATTGCTTTACCTGACGTCCCTAATCAAACTTCTTGTTACTGTTTTCAAGATTATCAAATCAATGCCTGACATCAAAAACTGGTGCGAGCAGGTCGAAAAGGACCCGTCCTCTATCGCTCCCTTCTTGCAAGAGCAGTTCCCTGAATACAAGTTCGAAGCTGTAGAACCCGAACCTGCTGCCTCTGGAGCAAGCTACCCCAAGCCTGGGTCAATCAAAGTGATCCACGAGAGTGCCCAAGTCGCCAGTGTTCAAGGTTGTAGCAGCAAGAGAAACGGAGCTGATAAAGATAGAATGGACCAGTGGATTAACAGGCTGCACAAAATGGGAGTCGTCTGATGGACGTTCAATCTTTTCTTGATAAGTGCGAAGCAAAGGTAGGCATGCTTGAAAGAGCCCTCGAAGACAGAGCCTCTTTGCCCGCAAACATCGATACCCTCAACGGGGGTATCGTTAAGGTGCGGACAAAAGTTCGCAGTTACGCTCACCGAAATAGATCTCAGTTTACCAAGCCAGAGTACGACTTTAATAGAATTGTTGTTGCCGAGCATGGCGAGGCACTATTGGCTCAGGCAATCAAGAAGAAGGTCAACAGAGTTCTCTGTGCTGGCTGGGATTTTACTGGGCTAAACAATGATGCCGTGGAGTACGTGAAGATGCGCGTGCGCCTTATGGAGCACGCGACAGAGACTCCCTGGTTTCAGATGATGTCTTACCTGTTCAAAGACCTCTTCTCTCAGCAAAACCACATGTGGGTTGCTGTTCGATCTAGCAAGAAGGTTCCAGGAAAGCCATACAAGACCAACACTGGTGCCACAAGACAGCCTGTAGCTGGATACTTCCCCTTGCCCTTTGAGACCCTCAAGCTCAAGAACAAAGGCAATGGTGAGCTTATTAGCGTTATGCAAACTTTCGCAGATGGAAACACTCAAGAGTTTCCAGCATCCAATCTTGTTCACTTCTTTGCAAACAGGAGAGTTGGGTTTACAGTTGGAATGCCAGATGTCTATCCAGCTCTAGAAGACATTAGTCTTTTGCGCCACTTAGAAGATTTGGTACAGGAGCTTATTGAGACAAATTTGTTTCCCATCTACCACATCAAGGTCGGAACAGAAAGTGCAAGGCCGAGAACGGGTCCAGATGGAAAGAATGAAGTTGACATTGTTAAGCGCAAGGTGGAGTACATGCCTCCTGGTGCTGTCTATGTTTCAGACTACAGACAGGAAGTGAAGGCAGTTAATGTGTCCAACCAAGCAGTCAACATGGAGGCCTACCTTGCCTACTTCAAGGCAAGGGTAGTTGCTGGCATGGGGATGACCGCAATGGACTTTGGAGATGGGTCTGGTACGACAAGATCCAACGCTAGCACAATGTCAAAGAACATGATGCTGGATATTGAGGCAATGTCTCTCGTTGCAGAGCAGTTCCTCAACTTCTACATCATTCGCCCCATGTTGATGGAGGGGGGATACTACCCAATTGAAAACACCTTCGACAATGTGGAAATTAAGTTTGGTGTAATTGACAGAGAAGAAAAAAGAGCTTCTGAAAACCATATTACACAGATGTTCCAGAACAACGTAATCACAATGGAAGAGACGAGAAAGAAGCTTGGAGAAAGTCCATGGACTGATGAAAGCTTTGATCGGTCGCACCAAAAGATGTTTTCTGAGCCAAAGATTATGGTTACAAACTACTCTCCGGAAAAGCCCTTTGACAGCATTCTTTCAGATCTCCCGGTGAGTAATTTCTCCAAGAAGGATGTGATGCCCAATGGTGGCTCAGTGGGGTCTTCGTACACGAAAGATCCCAAGCTCGAAAGAGGGGAAAAGTCAAGCCGAGGTAGGAGTGAGCCTTCAAATCAGCATGGCAGAAGGGTCACAGCAAAGACTACTCGGGATATGCTTCTTGATGAATTGGCTCTCGGCCACGAAGCTGAGAAGCTAGAAACTTGGACTGAGTTGGTTGACGCAAGAGTATCCCTGACGGGAGAAGAAGTCAGCTGGTGTTCGGTCGCAGAAACCCTTCTTTGGAGACTTGAAAATGAGCATTAAAGCTACAATCAAAGATCTCTTTACTGTTGGCCTAGCCAATGGTGGACAAGAGATTAGCAAGGAGGAAAAGATCAAGCTGATGGATGCAGCCCTGGACGACTCGATGGGTCGTCCGAAGGGTCTGCTTGTTACAGCAAACTTTTCCAACCCTGGCAAGAGAATCAACAACAGAGTGTACGCTCCAATTGCCCAGAGAGACTCAATGGGCCTCTGGACAGCCCCTGCTCCTCTGCCGCTTTTGAAGAACCACGACACTGAGTCTGAGCCTCTTGGCCGTGTTGTCTCCGTAGAAATGGTCGACTATAAAGACAGAATCTCTAACTACTTTAGAGACGGCAAGGAGATGAACTCCTTTATGTCGGACATGTATTCTGACGACCCCAAGAAGATCCAGGCAGCTATGAACAGAAGAGGTCTTCTCATGAACGCGCAGTGGCCCGGTGTCGCAGAGCTTCGTGGAAAGGTCAGAGTCAGTGACAAGGAGGCAATTGAAAAGTTCCTTGACAGTCGCTACCTGACGCTCAGCGCATCTGCAATGGCTTCCCAGATCATGTGTGGAACATGTGGTACAAACTGGGCCATGGGCGATATGTGCGAGCACCATCCTGGCGATGCTGTCGAAGACGGCCCTGGATACAACACAATCATTGCCATGGACTACCTGCCCAGAGAGATCTCTGTTGTGAACATTCCTGGCAACAAGACAAGCTTTGTTCAGTCGATGCAGATGATTGATCACGAGGGTAACGATATTCTTGAGAACATGAAGAAGGCAAACCAGAAGCGCTGGTCCTTTCCAATTGATCTTCGTGATGGGTCTTCTGTGGAGGTCTTCAACGACTACCATGGTGGCGAGCCCTGCAAGGAATGTGGCAAGAGCGAGTGCGAATGCGAGGCAAAGGATGAGGCTCCCGAAAAGGAGTTTGATCACTCTATGACAATCAGCGAGCCCCAGATGAGAGAGCTTCATGAGTCTGGCAAGGTTGACATTGAGCAGTCTGGCGAGAAGGGCGAGAAGATGATCATCAGGGTCATGTACAACTCTCCCGAAGCAAGAGACTCCGAAGAGGCCGAAGATGTGATCGAAGATGCTGCCAAGAAGTTCAAGGTTCCTGCTGGAGCTCGTGGCAACGCGAAGCAGGTCCTGAAGTGGAAGGAGGAGCACGGCTCCGCTGTTAAGGGAATGACCCCTGTCGGCTGGGCTAGAGCTAGACAGCTTGCTTCCCAGGCAGAGATCCCCTTGTCCACTGTCAAAAGAATGGCTGCTTTCAATCGGCATCGCAAGAATGCCGCTATTGACCCCAAGTTCAAGGATGAGCCTTGGAGAGATAGGGGCTACGTCGCATGGCTTGGCTGGGGCGGAAACACTGGCATTGACTGGGCTATCAAGATCTCCCAGGCCAACGACTCCGCTACTGAGGACTTTGACGGCGACAGTTGGTACTCAGATCTTATTGAGGATGAAAAGGGCAAGGGAGCCAAGACTCCAGCAAAGCCCTCTGAGAGAATCAAGGGCTCCAAGAAGAACAAGGAAGGCTCAGCCAAGAAGGGCAGCTCTAGTATTGTCGTAGGCGCTGCTGCTGAAAAGTCTCTTAAAGAGAAGGTAGAAAAGCACAACGAAAAGCATGGTGCCAAGAAGGGCAAGAAAGTCAGCCTTGGAATGCTTAAGGCAGTGTGGCGCAGAGGTGCCGGTGCGTTCTCTTCGACGCACCGCCCGAACATGAGCCGAGCTGGATGGGCAATGGCCAGAGTCAATGCCTTCCTCAAGCTTGTTGCAAGCGGGTCTCCAGAGAATAAGAAGTACAATACAGACAACGATTTGCTTCCAGCAGGTCACCCCAAAAAGAGCAATAGCGATATGCAACAAGCAGAATCGCAAGAATGCACAAACACAAACGATTCGGAGGATACTATGTCTGAAGAAATGTTGGACCTAATTGATAGCATCCTGACTCAGAAGGTACTCAGCTCCAAGGAGAGCTATACTGCACTTTCTACCATGGATGATAGCTGCTTCCTGTTTGAGGGTCGCAAGATCCCTGTCGCTGATAAGAAGCAAGTAGAAATGGCTCTGGAAGTTGTTTCTAAGATTAATCTAAGTGACGAATTAAACAATCTGCTAACCGAGCGTCTCCAAGCAAAGATGGATTCGCTGCAGGACTCGGAGACAAAAGAAATGGAAGAGCTAATTTCCAAGTTTGTTGGTCTTGGGCTCAATGATTCTGAAGCACGTGCTGCTGCTGTACTGCATCTTGTGAAGACTGCAGACCTGTCCGACGAGGAGCGTACTGCTCTCTTCGCACCGGAAAAGGTTGAAGTCAAGGACGAGAAGCTGGAGCAGGACTACGCACAGCTTGCAAAGGATCACGCCCAGCTGAAGGAAGAACTCGAATCACTCAAGGCATCCAACGAGAAGGCTGATGAAGCTGTCGAAGTTAAGGACGCAGATGAGAACGTCGAGGAGTCAACCAAAAAGACTGCCACCGAAGTGGTTGAGGATGCGGCAACAGAAGAGGCTGAAGTTAAGACTGAAGCTGTTGAGACTGAAGTTGCAGAGCTAAAGGATAGTGATGAGCAGGAGACCAAGGTTGTCGATACTGTTGAGAAGATCGACAACCCTTCTGCATCTGTTACCGATGCTGTTAACAACCAAAGCGAAGTTGCTGAGCTCACTGACTACCAGCGTCAGAAGGTGAATCGTTACAAGCATATTCGCGACAGTCAGTCAGAAGAGGCAGCGGGTGCATTTATTTCTATGCTAAAACGTAGTAATAGATTGCCTGGTGACTTTGATGTCACACCCCATCTCAAGTAATTAATACGCAGAGGAGTTTTCAATGCGTCTAAGTGATACATCCCCTTTCCTTCGTGAAAACCTTCTGGGGCGAATTGCCCCTAAGGTTGACTATGGCGAGAACATCCAGGACCCCTTCGTTCCTGAACTACAGGTTGCCAAGTGGCTTCCCGTCGCCTTCACCCAGACTGCTAACCGTGGCAACGGCCAGTCCGCTTACGTAATCGCCAAGGGCAAGCCAGTTGCTATGTGTCGCGGTGGAGACTTCGGTCTTGTCCCCGCTGGCATTGCTGCTGACATTATTGCCGGTTCAGCTACAGCACTTATCTACTCAGCTGACGATGTCACCTGGAAGACCGAAGATCTTACCACTGGTGCTGCTGTCACTGGTGCTGTCACCTACAGCCTTGGTGATGTGGCTCAGGCCGTCTGGGACCGTGGTCTAGTTGACGCTGCCATGGCTACAGAGGCTGCTGCCAAGTATGCCATTGCAGGCTACGATGCTGCTGACCTTCCTGGCGTCGGAGGAGGAACACCGAGTCCCGCCGAAGACGAAGCAATCGTTCGCGCTCTAATCTCCAGCCCCGTTGGGCATGCCAAGGATCACCTTTGGGTCTACCTTGGATCTGCTGAAGCTGGTGACTTTAAGTTCCAGAACTACGCTCCCAAGGCCAAGGCTTCCCTTCGCACTGCTGGCGTTCTTCGAGTCCCCCACATCGTTACTGCTTCTGCCACTCAGGTGGTTGATGGTACCGGTGCTACTGGCACTGGTGGCGCAAGCGCTCAGCCAACTGTCGGAGCATGGTACAACGCTACAAATGCCGCCCTGTTCGCTCGCTACTCCGAGCGTGGCTTGTCTGCCACTTCCAGCGTTGCACTTGTCATCCTGACTGCTAACGTTCTTGCCAAGAACATTGCTGGCCGCACTCCCATTAGCTCCAGCCTTACTGGCCTTCTTCTTCGCGAGGTTTCCTCCATCGCCAAGATTTCCAAGTCCGGTGACTTCTGGGTTGACGAGATGGGTGGAGCCCTGGTTGTGTTCAACACCGCCTGGACCGCAACTCCGACCAGCACCACTTTCACCTTCTCGCACTATGCTGCTAACGTTGCTTCCACTTCAGCTGAGGTTTCCTTCGCTGGTGAGGCTCGCCCTGGTGACCTTGTCACCTTCGATGCTGCCTCCAACTTCATTGCCGCTGGCAGCACTGTTGCTTCCAGTGAGATCGTTGGTCAGGTTCTTGCAGTTCTCAAGGGACCACGTGGTGGCCTAGAGCGCGTTCGTACCGGTTACCACGACTCCGCAGTCAGTGCCAGATCCAAGATGCCTGGTTCCGCAACTGATGGTTACTCCGACCTTATTACTATGGCCGAAGAAACCGCAGCTGATGAGACCATTATCATCAAGTTCTGTGTCAAGTAACCCTTCTTAGGAGACTAATACAATGGCTTTCAAGCTTAAGACACTAAATGCAGAATACGTACTGCCTGATTCTGAGAAGGGAATGACCAACGTCATTGCACAGATCTTCTCGAACCGTGGTCGCGTTTCTTCGGAAAACATTGTTCTCGATTCTGAGGACATGAAGAACCTAATCATGCGTCCCCGCGACGTGGTTCTTGCCGACGCCACTACCTCGACCGACATTCTTCCCCTTATGGAAGTTGCTCTGTCTGAGGCCATCCGCATGCCCATCGAGCCCCGCATGGTTCTTTCTGGCCTGTTCACCAAGATCAACCAGAAGGGTGGCATCACCCAGATTGTCACTGGTATCATCGGCGCTGTCGCCGCTGAGGACATTGACGAGGGTGAAGATTACCCTGAGGTCATGATCCAGCGTGGTGACGGTTCCCAGGTTGTGACCATGGGCAAGTCTGGTATCAAGATGGGCTTCACTGAGGAAGCACTTCGCTACAGCACCTGGGACCTTGTGTCCATGGGTCTGCAGCTTATGCGTGACGCTCTCATGCGTCTGAAGGAGCAGAAGGCTGGACGTTACATGCGCAACCATGGTGTTGTTCTGTACGACAACCTTTCCCCCTCCTCCTCTCTCTTTGGTACCCTCACCGGTCGTGCTCGTGACATGACTGCTAACGGTTCCATGCGCATGGAAGATCTCTTCCGTGGCTACGCTCACATGAGCGAAGAGGGCTTCCCTCCGGACACCCTGCTTATGCACCCCCTGCATTACCTTGCTGGTTATCGTGACCCGGTTATGCGTGAGATGCTTATCCACCACGGTCAGGGTGCTTACATCAAGGCCTACAGTGGTTCCTTCGGCAACAACGTCCCCTGGGATACCCTTGGTGGTCGCGCTGGTTCGACTGGTCTTCCCGTCACCCCCGGCGACAACGTTGCAGGTTCGGCTGCTGGCCCCCAGCATGGTCGTGACTTCGACATCGATGTCACTGCTCCCATCGTCTCGGAGGTCTTCCCCTTCCCGCTTCGCGTGATGAGCTCCCCCTACCTTCCCTTCGACCACACCAACATGCTTGGTGACATGTTCCTCATTAAGACCGGCGCTGTCGGCCTTGAGATGCGTGACGAAGAGATCACTCTGGTGGAGTGGGACGACAAGGCTACCGACAAGACCTACATCAAGCTTCGTGAGCGCTATAGCCTCAACGTGATCTTTGATGGCATGGGTATTGGTGTTATCCGCAACGTTCCGGCTCTTGCTCAGAACTACGATGGCAACCTCCAGTACACTGTTGCTGGTAGCACTGCTGAAGTTGTTCAGTCGACTCCGATTGCTGGCCTCTAGTCTTTAAATAGATACTAGAGCCTTATGGCCCCCCGTAAGGGGGGCCATTCTTTTTTGTAAGGGTATAAGATGTAAGTCGAAAACCAATACAGATTATGGAGCTACATAATGGCAGCACCTACAGTTACTTCAGTATTTCCTGCAAATGGAGACACTGGCATCCCTATTGGGGCGCAGCCCTATGTGGAGTTTACAGGCCTTGTTGATACCAAGCGTATTGTAGATTCTTTTGTCATTCATGGAGTGGAAGAGCAGTTTGTCTCTGGCCACGCTATGGGAGTTCTGGACCCACCTTCGCAGGTAGAGAGTCCATACTATTTGACTACGCCCGGTTTGAGAGGCGTAGTCAAGAAAGACATCGAGGTGAAGGTGTACTCGTCTGGAACAGAGTACACATCTGACATCTCTGACGAAGCAGACGTAACAAGTCTCACACTCACCACAAGAGTTCTGTTCAAGCCCAGTGTCTTGCTGGGGCACGAACAGGTCTATGAGGCTATCCTTGTTGGTGACCAGGGCAACACCCTTGGTGTGTCTAAGAGAACAGTCTATGATGCTGCTGCAGGCGGCAGCAACACAGGAAGCGGTTCGCTCAAGACATACGGTGGATACACTGGTGCCTCTGATGACACCATCAACATCACAGTCACCTCAGCTGGCAATCCTGGTTATGCCAAGTTTTCTTGGTACTACAGTAGCGACTCGTCAACTGTAAAGACAGGACTAGTTGCCCAGAGAAGGTACCAGATCATCTCCGATGGTGTGCAGGTTGCTTTCCGTGGATCAAGTCTTCAGGTTGGCGACACTTTTTCCATCAAAGTTTACGCTGCAGAATTGCTAGCAGTAAACTACAAGTGGAGCTTCACCACAAACGATGGCAACTACACTGCAGTCCCCGACTCGCCGTCAACACCGGCAGAGTCGCTTCCTCCTGCAAGCGTTCTTCCAAGTGTGTCAACGTCTACAGACCTAGAGGTTCTGTCTTCAGTGCCCCAGTCTGGTCACTATCGAGTTGATCCTGGTATCGATACTATTACGATTACTTTCGATGCGGTAGTAGATGCAGCAACTGTGTCAGAGGACAGCATTAAGGTCTTGGTACATCCAGCCCTTGGATTGTTTGGTGGACAGGAAGGCATCAAAGAGTTGGCTACAAAGCTGACAGTAAGTGGCTCTACTCTAACCATTGAATTCTAGGAGTCCCTCATGGGTACAAGATCACAGGTGAGAACTGGAGAGAGCCTATATCTCCGTTGCACTCTTACAGATGGAAGCGGTGACAGAGTCAATGCTGACTCTGCACCTCTTGTCTACATCTATTCTTCTGCTGTTGCCTCTGAAACGATTACAGCAGAGACAGAAGCTGGAACATTTACATCTGCTACCGCAGGCCCATTCACTTCGACAAATGTTGCAACTGGATTCTACGAGTACCAGTACACTGTTACAAGTGGAAGCACAGACGAGGGGCTCTGGACTGACGTCTGGGTATCAACCATTGACACTCAGACTGTGAATCAGTATCTGACTTTTGATGTAACCATCCCAGGGTCGATCTCAATCGAGGCTCAAAGCCTCTCACAGAACAAGTTGGTGATTGTCGAAATCGACTCCTCAGTTGCTGACACAAGTGGAAACACCCTTTCTGCTGATCAAGTTATCTACTTCCTCACTGAACTGAATCCGTTCTATGCTTCTCCAGACTTGGTTCGTGGAGAGGTAGGGGCAGCTATTGACTATATCGATGACATCACTTTGTCTCTTTGTATTCATGTTTCTTCGAAGAAGGCCGACTACATTAAGCCTACTTCTACTTCTTATGGAGCAAGACTTGATGAGGCGCTAACATACTTTGTCATCTACGATGCAGCCCTGAGGGGGATTCATCTTGCAGAGGAAACCATTTATAATGCCTCAGCTGGAGACAAGGTAACTCTTGGAGACTTCTCAGTTAACAAGTCTGGTGGATCTAGCCCAGGCGTGTCGAAGCACTTGACAGAGCTAAAGCAGAGGCTAGCAGAGCTAAGAGAAGATTGGTTCGTAGTTGTGCAGGCTGGTGGATCGCTTGCCCCTGGACAGTCCTATGAGTCTCAGACTGCTGTTCGTGGACGTTATACCCCAGACAGAAGAAGGGGAGGAAGAAACTGGTTGGACCCAAGGTACCACCAGTACGACGTCCCAGCTCTGAACACTACTCTGAGCCCCGACGATGGTGGGTTCAACAAGCAGGGGTACGATAGCTCTCACAGAAGTGGAGCCATGAACTCTGATTGGGAGCTCTCATGAGCTTCAAGAAAAGACCTTCCAAATATGGATTTGGCTCTCCGTCCCTTACCGGACGGAGCCAACTCTCAAGCAGCCCTGCAGGAACAACTGGTGTTGATCTTAGAAGCGAGTTCGATAGGATTGTGTTCGGCACAGGGGATTGCCCCCGTCAGGGGCATCCCATTCAGATATGGAAAACCAGAAGGTCTTCAGATGGGGAGCCACAGGCCTGTGTGTGTCTTGATAACTTGACAAGAGATCCTGACATCCACTGCAAGTACTGCAGAGGGGTTGGCTACTACTGGGATGGAAGTTGGACCCTGACACGCAATGTCTGGGTCAGCTCCTCTGGTGGATTGGCAGCAAAGGAAAAGATGTCCCAGCCTGGGTATGTGGAATCAGAAAGCAAAGTATTCTATCTGAGATACGATATTGGAATTAGAACGGGAGACTTCATTGCAGAGTGCCTGCTTGACCAAGAGGGAGAAGTGATCCTGGATTCCAAGAAGCAGCCTATCGTGACAGCAATTTATAGGCCACAGACAGTTGCTGACCGACGAGGTAAAAACGGGAGGATTGAGTATTATGCTGTATATTGCTTAGAGCGAAACTCAATTCGACCAAATGTGTTTACCAGCTGAGGGATAAATGTCCAAAGACGCTATCATAAGTGATCGCGACCCGACTCCATTGGAGAGGGTCACACTTGACTTTGAAGACGGACTGGGGCAGTCTGACAGCAGAAGTTTATCTGTAGAACTAAGTGATGATTTCGAGCTAGACCTTTCATCTCTTGCGCCGAACGCAATGCTTCTAGAGGGCTTTGTGTCTACTATCAAGGACATTCTTGATAAGGTGCAAGAGGTAAAGGGAATCGAAGAAAGCAAAAGAATCATTCTTGTGGACGACCATTCTGGAGACAGACTTGGTAACCTACTTAGAAACAGGAAAGCCGTAATCACATATCGCGTAATGTCACGCAAGCCAGCAAACATGTCTGCTGACGGTCGCAAGTTTAAATCTCGTTTGCATAGACCACAGAGGGTTTATCAAGACCCATCAAAATTTGATAGAGCTATCGAAGTAAAGGTTCGATATATAATGCATAATATCGAACTGGCAGTTTGGTCGCCTAATGCTACTGCTGCCAATCAAGTTGCTTTGTGGCTAGAGAGAACTCTAGTCATGGAGACTTGGAGGGTCAAACAGCAGGGGGCAGTTTCGTTTGAGTGGACTGGGCGTGGAATGGATACGGCGACTAACGTTGCTGGCCAGAAGATAGAAACACGTCCACTAAATTTCCAGGTTCAACTTGCTGAGTTGATTACATCTTCTCATCCCAAGATTCGTTCTATTCGACTACGTTCTGGCCTATACTTAGTAGGCCTGGAGGACTAAAAAAATGGCTTTCAACAACATCCCTGGAATCCGAGCACAGTTCGGTGACCAGTTCTTCAACAAGACAATCTCAAGTAACCAGCCGCGTATCGTGGTTCTTGGGTTTGCTTCTTCCGGTAGCAGCTACAAGCTGCGAAGTGCCGCAAACATTTCTACTGAAGACTCCTACTACGGTCTAAGCTCTGAGCTTATGCGTGGTGTGCATGAGGTCTTCTCCCAGGGTGCTGAGAACATCGCAACAGTTCGCATCGGTGGCTCGCCTGGAAAGGTGACCCTGACAGACAGTGCAGGTGGAACTCTTGTTATCGAGACTGAGCGTCGAGACGACACTGTTCTTTCTCGCTACCATCTGATCATCGAGCGCAACAGTGATGGCGACAACCGATATCTTCTCTTTGATGTGGAAGATGCTTCCTACGTCTTTGACTCCGAAGAGATCAAGGTTATCGATACTGGACTAGTGATTGTTACTGACACCAACTTTGGTGACTTCAACTGTGGAGATTCGACTGATCCGTCAGACACTGCCACAAATGTTGATCTCGCTAGTCTTGTTCCTGGAAGTTTCACTGATGCTCTTGGTGGTGCAGCAACTGTTGCCGTAACACTAGTCGCTGGTGCTGATGGCTCCAACCCTTCTTTGGTTGCTCGCTACGCTGCCTTGTCTGAGGCTTACGAGCTTCTCGACAACAACGACCTGAACATGATTTATCCGGCAAATGCGCTTATCGACGACCTCAACATCGTCGATGACACTAGCGCTGACGTAGCCAGCTACGGTTACTTCGGAAAGGGCATCCCATATTACAAGCACAGCAACAATGGTCTTGGCTACCTCTGGCAGTATCGCTACCAGGGTAAGGTCTACACCTACTTCACTGATTCTGCTACCTACTTTGCAGGCATTGGATCTGCTGCCAAGGCCTCGCTGCCTGTGGTCGGCAGCCTTGTCGTTACTGCTTCTAAGGCTGGAATCGGCGGCAACGCTCACACTGTAGAGATTGTTGTTGGTTCTCCTGGGCCAACTGTAAGCGTCTCTGAGACTGCATTCGGAATTGATATCACCGTCACCGACGATGGTGCTGCAAGCGAAAGCGCCACCGCTACTGCTATTGACGCTGCTCTTGATGCATTCACCATGAAGAATGGCAACAAGGCGTCAACATTGTTTGATGCATCTGTCGGTACAGCTTCTGCCCTGGGTGGTGGTGCCACCAAGGCCAACCTTACTGGAGGCACTGGTCCGAACCCTGCCCTTTCGCATGCTGACCTTACTGGCGACACTGTTCCCGCAGCAGTCACCACTCGCTGGGCAGCTGGTGCAGATGGTGAGCTTCGTGAAGCTAACTTCTACCATCAGGCTCTTTCCTTCTGTGACCGTATCAGCCGTAGCCACAACATGGTTATGACTGCTATGAACTTCAAGCGTCCTTCTTCTGCTGCCCCCAGCGGTCTTGGAGCTTGGGCTGGCGACAAGCCGACCTACAGCACCATTGGCGAAGTTCAGGCTGTTGACGCTGTCGCAGACAACGGCAACGGAATTCTTGGCAACAAGTTCTTTGCTGGTAAGGCTGCTACTTCTGCAGGATACCGTTCTGCTCTTGTCGTGGAAGGCAACAGCACCGATGGCTACGCTTTCGGTGGACTGATCAAGACAAAGGGAAGCAACCTTCCGGTTGGTTCTGACTGGGCTTACGGCATCAATGATGGTGACGAGGAAGCAGGATTCAACAACGCTCCCGTTGATATCGGTCGCTACGGCATCGCTTGCGCTGGCTGGCCAGTTCACCAGCACTCCTTCAATGGTTCCACCGCTTATCGTGGACCGCAGGCTGGTCTTGTTCTTGGACTGCTTGCTAGTCTTCCCGAGAACATTGCCCCAATTGGCCCCAACGGTCGATTCGCTAAGATCAGTAACCGACTTCGTCTTCAGGCTGACCAGATTGATTCTTTGGCTTCCATCAGAATCACTTCTGTCTCTGTTGATGACGGTGCTCTCATCAATGTCAAGGGCGACACTTCTGCGCATCCCGATTCCGACTACAACAAGGTCAGCACCATGCGCTGTCTTTCGCGTCAGGTTTCCGGTGTCCGCAGCATTGTCAAGCAGTACATTGGCAAGCCTTTCACCAGTGTTCAGCTTCTCAGCATGAAGAACTCTATTGAAGGATTCCTCACTGCAGAGCGATCTGATGAGTTCAACAATGGCTTTGCTGAGCCTGTCTTCGAGGTAACTCAGCTTGATAGAATTCTTGGCAACCTTACTGTTGTTCTTCGAATCGTTCCACCCTTCTCAATTGAAGCAGTCACTCTCCGCACCTCCCTTGCGGCTGATGAGACAGACCTCTAAAATAGGAGACACTAAAAATGTCAACAACACCCATTCAGCGGTCCCGTCAGTATTCGTCCTACAGTGGTGCGGACATCCGCATTGTCATCAATGGCGAATACTTCGGAGCCTCCCAGGCCCTCTCTCACGCTATCCAGCGTGAGAAGGTGCCCGTTTATGTTCTCGGTAGCCCTGACCCGCTTTCCTTCTCAAGAGGAAAGCGTGGTATTGCAGGAACAATGGTCAACCTTGTTCTCGGTCAGGACCCCATCTACACTGAGCCTTTCGCCGACATGAAGTATCTTGCCCGCAAGGACGAGATCTTTGGATCGATTGACAACCTCAACGATGCAAGCGCTGGCCAGGATACTCTGAGCAATGTTGCAGATGATCCAAACTTTCAGTTTGACACAGGCGATCTGACTAGTAACTATGTTGCTCGAAGTGCTTTCTACATGGACCAGCTTCCCCCGTTTGATGCGGTTGTTGTGGCTGCAAATGAGTACGGCAACGCTGCTAGCATGAGAATTCTTGGAATTGAGATTCTCAATCAGGCAAGCGGAGTCAGTGTTGACGACTCTGCCATTGAGCAGCAGTCAACATATGTTGCTATCAGCATCGTTGGTTGGAGAGAGCTAGACATGAACGACTTCCAGGATCAGCTTGACTAGTAAGTCATTAAAACCCTGAAAGATTCTGAGGCCCCTTAACGGGGGCCTCTTTTTCTTGGTAGATGTATAGTGTAAACACTGGAGAGAAGTATGTCCTACAAAAGAGAAATTGCGCTGTCTGGTGCAGATGCAAAGTGCTACTACTATTTTCAAGAGACCCCTGAGGAGAAAAAGCTTCTTACAAGCATCAACTCACTCAACCTTTCCGTGCACGAAGCCAGAGGTGCAGCTAGAGGCCTGGGATACAAAGGAGTCAAGGGATATGCTTCTGGCATCAGGACAATCGCAGGCAGCATGATCCTGCAGCAGCTGGGAGAACACCCCCTAAAGGGTCTGATGGACTCCTATCAGACTATGGTAGGCAGAAGAAAGGGGCGAGTCCCTCACTGGAGCGTAGACTCTGCACTAAATGGTGTTGGAAGCTACTATGGTATTGACTACACGAATAGGCTGATGTCGTCTTTGCCTCCTTTCAATCTTATTGTGATGTATAGAACAGAGACACTTAATCCTTTTGAAACTCGACTTGCAGGAACTGATGCAAGTCAAAGAAACAAGAAGACTGAAATTGGAGGCGCTACTGCTCCAGGCAGGGGCGCATCCGAAATGATTGTGGGCGTAAACTTTGTAACTGAAGCAAAGACCATCTCAATTGATGATGGCCTCATTCAGATTGCAGCAGAGTTTACAGCATGCGACTACAAGCCTTTCTCTTGGGACAAAGAGCTTCGGCAGGGTGCGTACAGCAGCAACGCTGGAGAGACATATGGTATCTCTTCTGATGCAGCTTTAAGAGTAATTCTTTTTGGAGACTGACAATGGGTTCATACTCTTTTTCTGACATGTACAAATGTGGGGCTCAGTGCACGGTCCACGTTAACGGCTATCCAATCTTGGAGACTGTTGGTATCAGCTATCAGCTCCAGGAAAGCAAGCTTCCCATCTACGGTTATTCTTCTACCCACTTTGATGCAGTCGGGAGGGGGCAGGTTCTTGTCCAGGGCTCTTTGGTTTGCAACTGGGTTCACCAAGACTACTTATACAGAGCAACTGAAATGGCTGAAAGGGAGCTTGGATCTGTTCAGGTCAATACTGCTTCTGTGGGGAACCTGACTCCGGAAGATGCCTATGCCGCAATTGAGCAAGCTGTTTTCTCTTACAACCAAGGTGAAGATGTAGATGGAATTGCTGAAACAATGAAAGCCCTAAAAGAGAGCTACTGGTCAAGCACAACATTGGGTGGCAATTCTGGGTTGGCATTTACAGCCAACCCCAGTGACATTGGTGGAGTGACAATCACTATCAAAGCAGGCCAGCCAACTGCACAATTGCCCAATGGCGATTGGGGTGTAATGCTCACAAGTGTGCACTTCCTTGGGCGTGGAAAACAGATCCAAGTAAGTGAGGATGTTATCTTGGAATCGTATCCATTCATTGCGAGAAATGAACTTACATTGGCTTCAAAGAAGCAGGAACCTGTGGTGGTCCAGCCAGAGCCAAAAGAGAGTGATATCGACTCTACTGAGCCTCCTGAAGGATCTCTTTGGGACGGAATTGACCCCGACGTTAAAAACGCCTACATCAGACCCCAGTAATTGATTAGGAAAACAAATGAACACAAATGATCTGCCAGCTCACCTGAGCGGCATGCTTGATGCAAATGCAAGAGGGCCTGCACTGCCCAGGGCAGATGACTCTCTTGCAACCAAAATCCTTGCTCACAAGGATGCTCTTAACCAGGAAATGATGGGCGAGAACTATATCGACCCTAATGACTACAAGCCAGATGTTCACGACTCCAGAGGAGATGTAAACAAGGCGAGAAAGGAAGTGGCGAGAAAGACTCAACCAGCACCGAAGAAGGTTGAGCCAAAGAAGGCTAAGTCAGTTAAGAAGGCACTCAAGCCAGCACCAAAGAGAGAGAAGAAGATGGAAGATCTAGATGCAGTCATGAAGAAGGCAGAGCAGCACATCCAGGATGAGACTCCCGAGCAGGAGCCACAGGAGCAGAAAACTGTTGATGACTTCATCAGAGAGCGTGCTATCGCCATCCTTGCTGCACGTGGTACAGAGGACCCAGAGGCCGCTCTGGCGACACTAAAGCAGAAGCATGGATCGATCTACTTGACTCTGTTCAGCGAGGAAGAGCTGTACATCTACACCTCTGTAAAGCGTTCTAAGTGGAAGCAGATCCAGGGCTACATTACCCAGCTTCAGGAAAACAACAGCAAGGAGGGCCGAGCTTTGGAAGAAGAGCTAACCAGAACCCTGGTTAGAAACTGCTTGGTTTATCCAGCTCTGAACAATGCTGACAAAGCTGAAGCTTTCTTTCAGAATGCACCGGCTGGAGTTATTGACTCACTGTATACTGCAGTTCAGCAGGTGTCTTACTTCTGGACCCCACAGCAGGTTATGTCCCAGACCATTCGCATCTGATAGGCGGGTGTCATGGACGTTCAATCCATCCTAAAATCAGATGGAGTCTACCAAACTGAGATAGCAGGCTACACTTTTTTGTGGCGCCTGCTATCCATGCGTGAGTTTAGAATCATCTCTGGACTTCGCGACAGTGGGCAGATTACAGAAGAAAGGGCATGCGAAGAAGCATTCAAGAGAGTCTTCTTTGGCAACTACGACATGCTCTCCTCAAACATGCATGCAGGAGCCAGCGTATCGATTGGTCGCACCGCTCTTTGGTTGAGCGGTGATAACCAATCCACAATCAAGGAAGACATCATTCTGGCTCGCAAGTACCATCCAAGGTATAGCGTGTACGAGAAGATTAAAAGGATTGTACTTATTGCATACCCCGCATACAGGCCAGATGACCTAGAAGAGTGGAGTCGTGTGAAGCTTCTTGAAATGTTTGCTGCAGCTGAAGCTCTGCTAATTGAGAAGGGGTTCCCATATGAAGCCTTTGATGTCAATGACATCGGCAAGAAGGACAAGGGTCCTCCAAAGAACCAGAGGATTAGGACAGAGTCAGAGAATGCTTCGATGGAGTCTGCGTACCATGGACAGATGCAAGGGTCCACTGTTTGGGACAAGACCCCTGAGGAGCTTGGAAAAAGAGGTAAGATGGTTGGTAAGACAAGGGTGAGAAAAGAGAATCTATCTAGTCGAGATCTAGAAAGGCTAGATAGGCTCACTAATAATTAAAGGTGCTAAGCCATGGACTCTTCCGATCCATCAAACGATAGAAGCCTTCTGGCACCGGCCTTAGCAGCCGGTGTCAGTTCCATGGGCCTCATGTACGCAATGAGTACCAGAGGTGATGGCACTAGGTTCCTTGATGACATTGCAGACATGGCTACCTACTTGGGAGACAGCTCTCCTTTGGGCCTGATGCATACCTTCCGCATTAGAGAGTTTGCTAGTCCTTTTACCTCATCTGCATATCAGATGAGACAGATTAACAAGCAAAGCGTTCCAGGTGTTAGTGCCTCCATGGTCGACGACACACTGAGCGTAATGTATGATAGTTCGTTTTTTCAGAATAAAGAAAGCATAAGCTATCTGTCTGATGTAACTGGATTGTCTACGGAAGAGCTAAAAGAAAAGGGAATTCATTCTACTTCTAGTGCGCAAGAGTTTGATATCTTGTTCAAGAGAGAGAAGAACGGAATAGGAAGCTTGCACGCTGTTCCCAAGCAAGGCGTGGACAAGAAGTCTGCTCTTTTGTCCTCCAATGTCAATTTGATGGAATACAGTGACACCAGTAGTGAGCTGTTGGACATTGGTAAGAGTACTCCAGTTAACCCTGCAGCCAAAGGCTACATGCAGGCTACTGATCAATATAGGCACGAGGGAGATCACAAGGTTGGCAGGATCTTCAAAAGAAAGATCAAGGGACACGCTGAGGAGCTGGGGGATAAGGCTGTACACGCCTATGCACCGTATCTTCCAGTCTCTTCTATTCGGGGAGATGTAGATGACGCTGCCGGCCTGATGAGAAGAACGGGGCTGATAAGAGGCGTTGCTGCTGCATCTGTCGAAAGATTCAACAGGCTTGTTGACCAAACAGTTGGACTTATACCATCTCCAAAACTCCAGGAGATGGTCAGAGCTGCAGGAGTAGACAGAGTCAAAGAAGGGCCTGCTCTTAGACAGTACTTCATGGGATATGGCAAAAAGGCCATGAAGCTTGGAGCTATTGGCCTAGGCGTTTCTACACTCAGTGACTTCAGAGACGACTTCGGTGGACTGGGCAACATACCCATATCAGGCATTGTTAGCGCTGGCCTGGGCATGGCGTTCAAGAAGTTTAACTTCTCAAACAAGACCTCTTTCGGAGTAGCAGCGGCCAGCTTCTTTGGACAGGTGCTGACCCCTGGAATGTCGAATGGACTAATCTCTGGCTTTGCTGGCGCATATTCTTCACTGGATACTCTTAGAGGCAACACCCTCAACCCCTTCAACTACTATCGAAGAACGATGGAAGGGTTGCTCCCAGGTGTGTCAACCGTAGAGATGGGTGCCTTCTCCGCTGCAGCGGCAGTCACACTTGGTGCTTCTCAGTTTCGTGGGAAGACACTGCTGCAGCATGGATTGGAGAAGGTTGGATTTGCGGCAGACGATTATGTTCGACCACTGAGATCCATTGTTGAAGAAAAGTTTAATGAGAAAGCTCAAGGAAAGTTCAAGTTTGGGATGAGGCACCTTTTCACAGATGGCGAAGACCTGTCATACGACAGGGTCCGAGACTATGTGAGAACAAGAAATGACGCTATGCGTTCGGCGAGAATTCAAAGAGAAGCTGAGTACCAAGATCTTCCTGCAGCAAAGAAGTATGAAAAAAGACTAGACCAGATTGCAAGTGAGTACCACCAGAGTGACTCCCCATTCAGGAGAGTGGAGCTGGAAGCAAGAGGGCTGTTTGAAGACGTCAGAGCGTCCATCATGGGGCTTGACCCAAAGCAGCATGTTGCACACGATGAGTTCAAGCTCAGGGGCCGGCTAGGAGCACTGGGCACACTTGGTGTCGCTGCCTTTATGGGGCAGCAACTTCTGACAGGTGGACTGCTCGGGTCAATGGAGTCCTCAGAAGAGCTCAGGGACATCTACTCAGGCGACCAGCTTGTTGAAGTCAAGAGTGGTCGGTGGTGGCTCTTTGGATCAAGAGAGTTCGGAGGTGACGAAGCCAACGTGAAGCTTCGTCACTCCAGGATTGCCCAGATCATGAATGGCACAGATGATGCTTGGGAGTGGGGTAACAGACAGGACAGTCTTGCAATCACAAAGTTCTTCCTAAAGAACTTCACATACCAACAAGAAGAAGAGCTGATGTACAGAGACCCATCTCTTGCATCTGCGTCTGCATTTGAAAACATTCCAATTGTAGGAGGCCTTCTTGCTGCCACCATTGGCAGGGTTGTAAAGCCTGAAAAGTATATAAGAGAAAATGAGTGGAACGATCCTGACTTCCCATCTTACTCTGCACTGGGTGATCCAATTAGCGCAAACAGCTTTGGCACTAGAGCAGCTAATATGTATCAGCAGTTTACTGACATGATTGGTATGTGGGGTTGGGCCGCAAACACAGTTTCAAAGGCTACAATTGGTGACCAAAACTTTGAGTCAAGAAGACCTCATCTTGACACTATTGGTTACAGAACATCAATGACTGCATCTTTCTGGGATTCAGAGATTGGTGACCCAGGAACAACTGAAGCAGTTCGACGTGTCCTGATGAGAAGAAGCTCAGAGTACGAGACATTCAACCCTCTTCCGAACGACCAGCCCAGTTGGATGCCTATGAAGCTACGCATGGGTTCTCCAACTGCAAAGGCCGGTGGCCTAGCCAGATCCCTGCTTCCTGGCCCCTCAATGGAGAACATTTACCCAGAGCTGGCAGGAGTCCATCCTGAAGACTACCCGATGATTCACAGGATGAGAGTTCTATCTGCCCTTGCTCCAGAGACAAGAGAGTTTAGAGAGACGCAGAAAGCTGTATATGAGATGGCCAAGAATGGTGCATACAAAGAAGAAGAGCTTAAACAGATTGAGCAGATGTCTCAAGATGCAGGCAGAACCCTTAGGGGCTATGTCAATGAAAAGGTAAACCCCAGAGCTATTGAAGTCCCCCTGATGAGCAGTCTGACCCAAGCAGCTTGGCAGACAGGTTGGGCTGCAGCCAGAAGTGCCGCTGCCCCAGCGGAGTACTTGGTCCCATTTGGTTTCAGGCCCTTCCAGAAGTTCACTGGATTCATGAGAGACCCCATTGAGCAGTACAAGTATGAAAATGTTTATGGCTCCCCGACTGGAGACTGGCAGGCTCCATGGAATGACTGGTTCAGACCAGCCTTCCTGACAGCTGGTTCATTGCTTCCAGGCGAGTTCACTCCTTCTTACAGGAAGAAGATTCACGATACAAACGAATACTTCGACAAGTTGGAGTTCTACAAGTACGCTTCGTTGGCTTTAGAAGCAGAGAAGATGGGAGGCAATGCAAACGATCTGTATAGGCGCGCAGCTGAAACTCGATATGGAATCAATCCATATGGATCGACAATGGGTGTGTACTGGTCTCTGCCCATCGAGCAGAGAAAGTACATGCACTCATTCCTTGAGGCAGGAGAAAAAGAAAGGTCTCAGATTCTGAAGATCCTTCCAGAAGACCATAAGCATCTCTACAAGGCAATGTGGCAAAGGCTCGACTCTGGGGAAGACATGGAGCTGTTTGGTGGCAGTCGCTCTCGGGACGTTGACCCCAGATATATCCGACAGAGATTCTATGAGCTTCTTAACTACTTTGAAGAGAACCCCCTGCCTCCTCCAGACTTTATTGGCTGGGACCAAGGAGTCCAGATGGACGATATTCGAGTCCTCTTTATTAACGAAGAGGCCTCGAATATGCACAACTACAATGTGTGGGAGAAGCAGGTCCGATATGCAAGGGCAGAGCCCATGGCTGTCATGGCAGCACAGCAGCTTTCTGACATCACAGCAGGGGATGCATACAGGGCTGCAAGTCGCACAGGAATGGATATCTCAGTTACACCAACAGGTGGAAGAACTGGTAGCGCAAACTTGGAGCTTGGTGACACAAGAGAAGATGGGATAACAAGTACCCTGCAACGCTTCTTGTAGTCTTTCTAGCACACTTGGTGTAAGATGATTTGTAAAACGATTCTAGACACAACAGAGGCTTCGTAAACACTATGGCACAGCCCCCCGATAATGATTCTGTTTTCAAAGATGTATTTGGCTTGTCAGTGGCAGCATCGCCGCTGCTGATTGGTGGCCTGTATGGCTACGGACAAGTGGTGTCCAACAGGTCGTCAGCCAATGCGCTTGATGCTGCTGTTGCTGTCGCTTCTGGCGAGTCCCCCAATGTGGCCCTGTCTGCCCAGAGCGGAAGGCTTGGAAGACTGGGCAGAGATGTTGGATCGGATGTAAGGAGGCAGGCCGAAGCAGTTGCGGAAAGACAAGTAAAAAGAAATGACCAACTCATAACCGAGCTAACTGACGCTATCACAAGCGAAGAAAAACTATCACAGATGCTAGACCAGCAGGGTGCTGTGTTCCAGGCATTGTCTTCTACGATTGAGGACCCCAACTCTGGCATGTCTGACGTCGTCAAGAAGCAAATGGGTTCCATTCTCGAAGACGCAATGAGATTGGAAAGCAATCCTGATGAGGTCAAAAAGGTTCTTGCTGGTGCTATCAGAACCATCATGGAAGGGGGAGAAAACAGAGATGGCCAAATTGCTTTCTCTCGACACCTGAAAGAGTATAGGAAGATAGGAAAGCATCTTAGCGTTCCCAAAACTGGAAGAAGCTTATCAGGTGCGTTCCCCCCTCCATCTCCCGCTCTTGCTTCAAGCGCACGAGGGAGGGATCTTAGATCGGGCCTCAGCAAGGCGGGAGTGTCGAGGCTTGAGGCTATTCAGAAAGCAGTTCAAGGACAAGGCACTGTTGGCCTTGTCAGAAAGGGTGGTGTTACTACAGCACAGATTAGAAGCAACAGGGGCGGTGGCTCTTTCGGCTCTGGTGCTTTTGTCACGAATGTTTCCTTGACAGACATCGAGTTTGGAAAACACAGGGTTTATATGGGTGAGCAGCTGCAGACCCCCTATGTCGCCCCAAAGGGAATGATTAGCGAGAAGGATGCTTCTCAGGCTGTGGCAATGATGAGAAGAGGAAACACACAAGGAGCTCAAGCTTTTGTCGCAAGCTCAAGAGTAAACTTTGCAGATTTTCAAACAAGAAGATTTCTTACTGAGCTGGAAGAAGCTGGAAGCTTATTTGGATTGGGGCGAAGAAAGAATGCTTTCAATGCGTCACTAACAGAAGTTATGCTTGTCGGTGACAGAAGCAGAGACAGTGTTACGAACACACAAGGAGCACCAGGAATTACCCAATTCGAAAGAGAGAAGATGAGCCATCTTAAGGTATTTGGATTGGAGAACATTCAAGACAAAGAAGCACAGATGGCCCTGATCAAGGGCATGAGTGTCATGCCTGGGTATGATCCAGGTGTTAGCCCAGATGCAATCCAGACAACAATTAAAGACCCCATTCTTGCAGGAGGCAAGAGAGTGTACACCAGCGTAATGTATGCCCAGGGCGGAACTCTTGATCAAATGATGTCTGGGAGGGTAGGAGGGCATACAAGAAAAAGCCTGCCTATTACTGCTCGCGAAAGGCAGTTCTTTGGTAGAAGCCAGTTCTTTACTGTTAAGAAGAAAGACGGACGCATGGGAAAAAGCGGAAGAGGCGCTGGGTTCAGGTCTGGTGAAGGAAGGATTAACAAAGCTGTCATTATGGACGTAAGACCAAAAGAGGTAATAGGAAGCCTTGCTAGTGTGACATCTGAAACAGGTGGAACTGTTTTTACAACCAGAAAGTTTACCAGCACAAAGCTGTCAACCATACCAGTGCTAGACCCCAATGTCCACAAGAGTGCTATTAGTCCAATCTTGCAAAGGGTTTTAGATGAGGGCATGGGCGGTGAGACTGTTACGTTCACCCCAGCAGAGCTAGCAGAGCATGGAAGAGTTCTTGGTATGAGCAAGTCTGGTGTCAGACGCCTTACCCAAGAGGCGTCTGCTGCAAGTGGAGATGTGAGGATCAAGATTGCTGGATACTCAAGTGCATATGGACAGCATCTGATCAACCTTGCTATCGAGACAGACCAAACAGCTGGCACAGGAGTTAAGCTGTTCGGGCCTTTGGCCAAGGGTATCACTGACGAGATTGGCGAAGCCGAGGCAATAAAGCTGGTAGGGGGAGGCGGTGACCTAGCCAGCCTTGTCAGGGAAGGAGCATTGGTCACGGAAGGTTCAATGCTGAAGAAAAGCGCCGCCTTTATGGAACACCAGTTTCTTACAGGTGCTGCATACTTCTCAGTCTCAGAAGATCCAGATAGGTCAGTAGGCCGGATTCACAGTGTCTTTGGTGAAGCCAAGAATGTTATTAGCGATATTCTTAAAACAGAAAAAGGAATGACAGAAACAGAAGCTTTGTTCAGGTTTTCTCTTCGGAAGATGAGGGATGCTGGGGTCACCCCCCAAAGAGTTGGTCTTGTAGCTGGTGGCATGATGGCGCATGGTGAAAAGCTTTTGAGCGCCAACATGACTGTCAACCAGATTATTGAAAAGGAGTTTGGAAAAGACAAAGCAATGAAAATTATCGAAGAAGCAAAAAAAGGCTTTACTTTTGGTATTAGCGGTTTTGCAAAGGGAGAGGGCGCTGAGACTTTCGTCAACGCCCGAGGTTCAGTAGAGCGCAGAACCTTTGAGCAACTGCAGCACCAGCTAAGACTTAACCCAGATATGAGTGAAGACCAGATCTCAAAGATTCTGTCTGGAATCTACAGAAGAAAGGTTGGCGCTGCCGAGCACTTGGTTCTTGCTGAGTCAATGACTGCAATGGTCGGTTCCATGAAAGGCAAGGATTTTATAACTGAAGAAGCTGCAGAGAAGATGCAAAGGATTGGACTGGCAGAGTTGATCTCTAACAGAATGGCGAAGGGTGAGAAATTGGTTGACGTCTTAAAGGAGTCAGACAGTGGAACCATTCTGGATCTGTCTGATGTTGATGAGATGGTTCAGGGGGGCCGGAAAGCCGAAGAGTTCAAGTCTCTGGCAGCGGAGCTCAGAAAGAAGTTTGGTGGAACTGGAGAGATCTTTCTTCCAGGTGCAGATGCTTTTAAAGCAGTCAGAGAGGTCTCTATAAAGACAGACAAGGGTGCACGGATTGTTGATGCACCATTCAACAGAATGGTCAATGAGCTTGGCGCTAGCATGTTTGAGAGTGCCGGAACAGGTAGCAGTATCATGCCAGCACTTGACAAGTACGAATCAGAAGCCATTGACATGTACTCCAATGTCAGATCAAGAGTTCTGAGTGGCAAGATCAAGGGATCAGGCACTCATACGGCTGTAATGATCGACCCCTATTCTGGGGTCGGACTGACAGACAATCAGCAAAAGAGTGCCATGAAGGCTATGAGGGCCTCAGGTGGGATGGGAATCTTTATGGACTCCAATGCCTTCCTGTCTCAGATGGCAAACTTCAGCAACTCTGATGGAGCCCTTAGTGACATAGAGCCTCATGGAAATGTTAACAAGTTTGTTGATAGAAAAATAAGCAAGTTCGGAAAGGTAATAAACCGATCTGACGATGTCACTCCTGAAGGCAGGATGATGAGAAGGTTCTTCACAGGCCTGGAAACAGAAAATGCTCAAGCCACTGTAGGGTTAGCTACAAGACACCCTATTCTTGCTCAGGGTAATGTGCAGATGACTAGTATCTTTAGGAGTGTCAAAGAAGTTGGAGGCTCGACAGAAGATATTGCCTTTAACATGTTTAAGCAAACAAAAAGCGGCAAAAGAGCAATTGCAAGGCTCAAAAGAAGAACAGGTTCCACAGTCAACAGCTTTGGAGCCATTGCCAATCTCATGGGCGAAGGTGGTAATCACAGAAAGGCTGTAGATGCTTTCTTTACTTCAATGCACAGAAACCTTGGAGAATGGTTTAGTAATGAAGGTGGAGGAGTTGTCTACCAGCCTGTAAGAGAGTTGGACGTGCATGCTAATGGTCAAAGGAACAAGTATAGGATCGACTTTGGTGTTGCTGCCCAAGCCTTTGGTGATTTCGATGGTGATGCTTGGTCTGTTGTTCTCTTTTCAGAAGACGTACTCAAGTCAAAGAACGCTGGTGGCAAATCTGCAATGAACGTGCTTAAGGATTCTAGAGACCCAACCAGCCAGTACATGAAGAGACTGAACAGATACCAGACTACATTTGCAGTGTTTGGTGCAGAGGCAAAAGATGCACTCGAAATGATGGGAGGCAAATATGGCAAGACAGAAGATCTGGACAAGAGGATTGTTCAAGACCTGATGAAAGAGCATGCAGCTAAAACAGAAGTTGGAATGGTTGATGTAAACCTTTCCAAGATCAGAAGATCAATTCTCAATATGTCTGACCTGAGTACTGATGCTGCAACAGAAGCACTTGCTCTTTTGCAGGTGACTCAAGAGCATGCGGTAATTAAGGGAAAGAAGCTTCCAGTGTTCCTGCCTTTTGCAGCAGAAATGGTGGAAGCGTCGAGGGAACTGTTTGCAGGGAACGACAAGATGTTTAGAAGCTTTATGGAGAAAAGGATTTTTGGAGGCAGCGCATTTGACGATGGTGGGGTTGTTAAGATTACTGGAGCTGGCGATGATCCAGCTGAGGCGATCTCAAAGAATCTTAACAAAAAGCTTACCGATGGAACTGTGGATCAGCACACAGTCGATCTCAGGAGAGCCATAGACACTGTTGTCGCTGCAGTCACCCAGAGCAGACTCGACCCTCAAATCGAGGCTGCTTCTGCAGGCACTCTTGCAGCCATGCTGAAGAGAGACATAGATGACCCAGCCCTAAAAGAGCTAATGCTTGCAGAGAATGATGCAATTGGTGGAATGCTAGGAGGGGCTTCCAAGGGCTCAAGGATTTCTGTTGCAGACGCTCTAAACCTATCGTCAGATCAGTTGGCAAGAAGTGCCAAGCTCAACATGAAGGCGATGCTTGTTCCGACTGCAATAGGTTTGGTTGGCACACTCCTTGTTGGTGGAGTGATGAGCAGAGTCGGCTCGGCCCCCGGAGGAGGGGCCTCTGCCGAAGACTTGGCTCTAAGAGAGCAGCAAGCTGGTGGCTCTATGTTCAACCCACGTCCGAATCCAGAGCAGGCTCAGAAGTATGACAAGTCTCAAAGTGGTGGAGTTAGCAACAACCCACACCACATGAAGAGAGTTAAGACTAGGCAGAATTTCAATGTCAATGGTAAGCTGGGTGACAGTAGCCAGATAGGCCCTACAGCTGCAGCAATGTCTAGCATGCCAAACATGTCCGGTGGCATTAGGGTGTATGATGACAGACAGCCCATTACAGGCTCGTATGTAGAAAGAATGCTTGGTCTTGACTGAGGTAGATAATGCCAAACAACTATACTGACAGTGAAAAAGTATTCGTTATCAATGACGTAAGTCTAAAGATTGCACCAACAATGATCCAGCTCAACGAGCAAGATCTAACATACTCTTGGAAAACACTAAGAACAAAGTCGACAACGAAGATGGCATCTGGTCACACCAAGAAGGTGATCCACGTCCAGATCCCTTTTAAGAGCGAAATGATGCTTGATCTCCACAGGCTACTCGTGGAGTTCAGGCACTCTCCTTTTATGTTCATCGAGAACAGATACCTCAGAGAGGTTTTGTGTCCAGAATGGGGACCGAACAATAATCAGAAAATGGCCTTTACACTGCGTAATGCAAATGTGCAACCAGCTGCAGGCCTTACTGATGTATGGATTCTCGACCTTCAGCTGTCTTGGTTTAACTACTTTCCATACACAAACAACTGGCTCTACAGAGAAGACTGGTGTACCAATTGGCAGTTCTCTCAGAAAGAGGGAGAAGTCGGTCCAGGTTACAAGTACTCCATTGGTTGGACATACGACGAGAACGGAAAGAAAGTAAACAGGCCCAGTTTGATTGACTACAACATAAATGCTGGCACCCAGAATGGAGTCCTGCCCTGGTCTGCTGTCCAGAAGGATTATGAAAGCCTAGACAAGAAGACCATCATCGACATGGAAAGGATGCATCAGGGAGAAGTCTTTGACCTTCTACCCTTGCCCTCAAACATGTCTCCTGCAAAGTTTGTAAACAAGCCGTCTGACTCCAGAATCTATGTTCGTTATATCAACCTTCTTCAAAGAGATGCTTTGAAAAGGAACTTCAACATTGATTGCGAAGCAGATATTGTTGCACAAGATGGGTTCGACTACTTCTTTGCAGCAGCAAAAACTGCAGAAGGAAAGCTTACTACGCTCTCCCTCCATGAAGGAGGAGAGCTGCCCTGGTACGCTGGTCTGAAGAGCTCTTGGATATCTAAGATGCTTTATGAATCAGATGGGAATCTTTACAGCGAAGGGGTTGGTGGTGCTGACCAGCTTTCTTTTGCAGCATCCAAGGGAATCGAAGATAGAGACTTTGTCAGATCTATTAGAACAAGAAAGCCTGAAGTCGCCTCTGGAGTGAGGTTCTCATTCGAGAAGTATGCAAGTGTTCGCTACCCAGACAGCTGGGTTGAGAACCAGTATGTTCAAAGAAAGTCAGTACTCAGCAAGATTGAACTTGGTGCAATGAAGGACATGCTTCACGATAGATACTCAAAACATGATTCGAAAGTGGAGAATGCAGCTCTCATTGCTCAAATGCTCAATGAAAAAGGGGCAAGCGGAATGATGATTATTGCTGCGATTGTTAACTCTGTTGCAGAATCTGGTCTGGATCATGAAGCTGTCAATCAGAGCCCCCATCCAGATGGCGACCCTAATAGGTCTTCAGAGGGCCGAAGAAAATCTAATCACAATGCATACAACGTTGGGTATCCAAACGATCCAAGACCAGACAAGCCAAACTGGGCTGTCTCTGCTGGTCTTTTTCAGATTAATGACTCTTCAGCAGCATGGGGCAACAAGGCTGGTACTGTAAAGCAAAGATGGGATCCTGTATTTAGCATTAACACGATTCAGTTAGACGAGGGCTGGCCACTATTTGAGGCTGTAGCGAACGCAACAGGCGACTACAAGATTGCTGTAGCCGCATTTTGTCAGTTCGTAGAAAGACCACAGCACACAAATGATGCAAGCATTTATAAAGATTTGGAAGATTTAAGTACAAATACTCAGCAGAATAAAATAAACTTTCTGCTGATGAAGATCAACAAAAACGATCTTAACCTAACAGAGTTTGGCAAGCATGCCCAGACTAGAGCAAGAGGTGCGAAGGGAGTCTTTCCTGACATTGAGTCATATATTGATGGAAAATACAACAACAAGCCCAGCAATTCGACATCGCCTTCAACTCTTTCGAATAAAGGCACTGCGTCGACTGATGCAACAGAAGAGGAGCAAGAGGCAGCAAGGCTTGTAACGGAGAAAAAGCAGAAGAAAGTCCAAGAGCAAATGGCAGATTTTATGTCACAGATGCATGTTGACGGCTGGAGATACTACACAGAAAACTCCTATGTCACCAATGTTTGGTACAAGTACGAAGACATTTCTCTCACCCTTTCAAATAGCGAGTATTCGAATGGAGAGGTTGGGCAGTTGTTCAACCAACACAGTGCTGTTGTCACACATGTGTCAGCTGGACTCAGACATGTTGTTGCTGACATTCCCATCATCGGGCAGAACACACCGACCCACCAGTTTCTGGGGTCGGTGCAGCCGTACTACGAGATGGAAATCACCTACAAGGATGGAGACTCTCCCTTGGGCGTGGGAGACAGGGAGGGCCTGCCCTTGGAGGCCAGAGAGATTAACAGTATGAAGAACATCTTGCAGAACAGCGCAAGGAACTTCAGACAGATTCCAGACTCTTGGTGCGCATCGGTAGACTGTTTCATAACTAGACTTTTTGGAAGCTATGAGTACGACGACCTATCTTTGCTAGAGTCAAAGTCCAATGCAGGTGGTGGTGTCAACCTCTTGGACTGGGAGATGACCAAGAGGATGGCATTCACAGGAAGTGCTCATGCGACTCTGCCTGGACACCCTGGTGTGTCTACTGTCAAGCTGACGATGGAAGAGACCTCGCCCTACATCGAGGGCGAGACCCTGACGCCTACATCAGTTGCTGCAGATGGGCTTGATGCGGCCAGATCAGAGGTCCTCAATGCAGTTTACAACTGGGGGCTAGACAAGTACGATCCGACTTTGACATCGCTCTATCTTGCTCAGCATGCAGGGTCCACCGATGATGAGCTGCTTGATCTTGGTTCGATGACCAACACTACGAGACCAGATGAGGAGAACTTTGGCAAGTTCGTACTGGATGACATCTTGTACCATCCAAGTGAGACTGCACTGTTTGTTCCCAATGATGACTCGATTGCAAGCGCTCTGAATGCCCTTGGTGCAAACATGGGAGAGCCTGCAAGCAATGTTGGTGCGGGTGTTGGTGCAAACATGGGAGAGCCTGCAAGCAATGTTGGTGCGGGTGTTGGTGCAAATGGACAGCCAATTATATTTGCCAATAGTGACTATTACGATGGCTACACTCAAGTAAGACTAGAAGACGATCAGAAGTACTTAGACTTTTCCCAAAGCAGTGTAACCTCTGGCGGTCATGTGTCTGGAGACATTAGCCAGCTGTTGGAAGAGAATCCAGATCTTGGAGACATTCCAATCAAGAAGCTTTTGGACTATAGGTTTGGACTTCATGGTCTGGTGGATAATGTCAGCTTGATGATCGCAGAAGACCATCAAGCTGGTGGTGTAGACTTGTATAAGGATATTCAAGATCATAAACCAATCTATGGAGAGGCCCTGCCTCGCAAAGCTGTAGTTGAAGCGCTATACGGGCTCCCTGTCGAGCCTTCAATGTGGAGAGCATTTGCTTTGTACACGAGTACATATGCAGCACTTACATACAGAGGCAATACTGACACTTACACGATTTCCCCAAATAATGGTGCAGCACAAAGAGTAACGGGAAGTGTTGACTACTTTAAGGATCTTGAAGATGAATCGAAGTACCCGCCTGTTTTTGATGAGGCTATTAGAACTCTTTCAAACAAGTACAAGAGATATGCAATAGACGCAGCATATCATGCTGACGATATTAACTCAAACCGTGACCCACTGCAGGGGCTGGGTAAAAAGCTCTGGGGAAGTATTGCGGGAGGAGCTGACAGAATTTTTAGTTCCATCATATCCGCATTCTCGGGAACCACTTCAGTCTCAGACCACGATGATGCTGTGCATTATGACACCATGAAAAACATGGCAGACATCTATCTTGAAAAGATGCCTGCGAGAGTTCGCGTTAATGAGTTCCTGAAATTCTATGGATACGAACAGCTTCTTAGTGGCCTGTTTGCCGGTGGCTCTGATGAGGGAGATCTGAGTTCTCAAACTGGATACTTTGTACAGTCTCTTGACACATCTGCAGCCTGGGGGTGGGATGCTTCTCAGTCGTATGCAGTCTACAGAGGACCTTTCAACTGGCAGCTTTCTAAGGGAAAAGACGGTTTATTTGCCGGGGAGAATGCGGTCATACAAGGAGTGGTAGAGACTGTTGCAGCCCCTCTTTTTGCGCTTGATAGCTCTCTTCCTGCAAGTTTGAATTTGTTCTCAGACCGAACTCTTGGAGAGTTTGTCCTGAATCCTATTACGTCGATAGACGATGTTCTGTACAATGATGGCTCTGATAGATTTTCGGTGGGAGATGGACTTCTACACGAGAGCGATAATTATGCTTCTGTTCTTTATGAAGTCTCTCGGGAGCATGAAGCTTCCAAGGTTAAGTACTTCAAAAGCGCCTTTACCAACATGGCAGATGACCTTCTTAGAGATGTGGCTCTTCTTGAGTATCTTGGGCTGGGACACCTTGTTGGCTCTTTGAGCGAAGTGCAACCAAGAGGAGACCAAGCCTACCCTGACATGGAGCTTCCACATCACCCTTACTACGGTGATGTGTATTCTGTCAGCCCAGACTTCTACATGTGGAACATTTACCAGGATGGTGGCGTCGGAGCTGTAGATATCAAGGGAGAGATTGCAGCTTCTATCGATGTGATTGTAGACAGGTCATACTCTGCAAGCAGGAGGCTTGCGTCTGGTGGTACGACCAATACAGCAAGAAAGGTTTACGAGGAAGACTCACTTGCCAGACCAAATGTAAAGATTGGAAGTGAAGGAAAGGATGGAGTAGACATTCCCTTCGCCAGACCATCAGACAAGCCAGATGCTGTTGTGGAGTTTGAAGAAAGGTGGCAGACTGAGACAGGGGTCGACATAAGCCCCAACCAGCCGCTTGTTCAAACTGGATCTGCCCCCGTTAACTTTGTGCTTGATGTTCCGTTTACTGGACCAACAGTTAGTAACACTGTTTTCCCAGATAACCAAGCTGGAGCATTCGGTCAGGCTCTTCCATCAACTGTAATTCCAAGATTGTCTTGGGCAGAATCAGAAGCCCTCAGCAATCAGATGGCAACTCTTCTTGAAGAAAAGAGAGACATGTTTGGTTCGAGAGCAGGCTTTCTTGGAGAGCAAAACTCAGCTGCGTCTGGCAATGCTCAGGTCAAGGAAGCGGCAAAAGGAACCCAATTTGAAAGGCCTACTGCAAGCCACCTGTTTGACAGAGCAAGCCTGAGAAAGATGGCAGATGGTGCTGCCAATACAATGCTAACTCACAAGTACAGAGTGGCAAGAGCATATCCAACTTACAAGCTGTTCTTTGTTGAGGAGGATGAACTCACAGATCGATTCATTAACTATGATGACTTTTATTCTTATGCTGCAGTTAAAGACTTCTACTACGAAGAAGACAAGATGAGCCCAGTCCAGACTGCAATCATCACTCTTCAGAACATCTCTGGAATTCTTGATGGGACAAAGAGAAATGCGGTAACAGACATTGACCATCTCAGTAAGTCAAAGAAAGCACAGAAGCAAAGTGATATTGACCTTCGCTCCATGGGCACCAGTCATGAAGAATTGTATTCAGAAGCAAATACTACAGACTATGAAAGCCAGGATGGGGTCCAAAGCTTTGGTGCCCTTGCGCTGAGAACAGGGCTCAATGTCCAGCTCCGTGTCGGCTATTCAAACGATCCCAGCGACCTTCACGTCCTCCTGAGTGGACGTGTTGTCGCAGTGCAGTGGAACAAGCAAGGAGACCTTGCAGAGATAACTGTGCAGTCTTTTGGTGCTGAGTTGGTTCAGGAGACAAAGGGTTGGCAGGAAGATGGACAGGTCCCAAGCTACCCCACAACTCACCACCTTCTTGCATCCATGATTATGGAGCCTGAAGTCGTTCACTTTGGAAGATGGGAGATCGGACAGCTGTATCAGCCAGGAGAGTCCAAGGATGTTTCTTTTGACTTTACTGACTACTCCAACGAGGGTGCTCTTGCACATCTGACTGCACTAAACTCTGCTACTAAGTGGATGGCTAATCATCCCGGCCTTATGGCTGTTGGCATGATAGGCATAAGCGCATTCAGTTTAACTCCAGCCGGTGGAAGCATTGGAAGACTTCTTGGAAAGGCCCCCCTTGGCATCGGAAAGCTTGTCAGCTTTCTTGGCCGCTCACTGAATATTGTTCCTGGAAGAATGGGAGTGAACTCTTTCAAGAGGGTTCTGCCCAAGCAGGCTCTTTCGAGACCTGTTAGCGCCATAGAAGGTACGAACGGGAAGACCCTAATTGGTCAAGCGTTTGCTCGTGCAAGCGACAAAATTAGAGAAAGGCTTACGAGAGCAGGACTTGATAAAAAATTGATTGACGAAGTTTTTAATGTTGGCAAAGTTACTGCTTTCAAAGTAGATGATGCTGGTGAATTCATATTAGTAAACGGAGCGAAGGTTGTAAAAATAGGGTCTGAGTATGCAGCAGAAGCAGCAGCTATGAATGCGAAAATTGCCACCAGGGCCGCAAGAGCTCTCTGGCTTGGAAGGGCAGAGCCAGTATTCGGAGGCGTTGCATCAGGAGGAGTAGCAGGACTGAAATCACTGTTCAGCGTGTCAAATGCATGGAGTGGTGGCAAGGGTGCTGCTCGCTTCTTGTTCGATTTTGGTAGCAGTTACACTGGCACCTTTCTTAGAGTTGCTGCAGTTGGCTTTGGCGCAAGCGGGGCAAAGTTCCTGGGTGATAAAGCCCTAGAAGCTGTTCTTCCAGACTATCTACTTAATGCAAAGAGCTTTTTCAATGCGACCAAAAGCAGACTCATGCTCTCTCCCCAGGATGACAACATCTATGCACCTCATCCAAAAGACTACGTAAACATGGATGTTCATCCGCTTAGAGAGCTTGCAAATGGAGTGGCAGTCACTGTTGGAAGAAGTTTGGGCTTTGATGGACAATCGGCCTTGGGCTTTGTTGCAGGGATGCTTGGAGAGCTTACGGACAAAAGAGTAGAACCAGATGCAGTTCTGTACACTCCAAATGGAAGCACCATTTGGGACATCTTTTATGAGATGACATACAGGCACCCCGGCTGGGTCGCATACAACAGACCATATGGTCGCAGGTTTAGATACACAATGTTCTTTGGTGTGCCTTCTCAGAGGTACTGGGCAAGGCCTGCAGATGACAGATTCGTCATGCGCATGACAGAGCTTCACGACTATCTGAAGAACAATGAGATTTCTGAAACTGAGTACCTGAAGCTTTATGGTGACACTGAGCTTCTAGATCGGCTAAAGAGTCAGGCATTTAGTGTAATAACGCTCGGTGCTAGAGCTGGAACCACGCAGCTAACACAAGGCACAACTACAATCGTTACGTATCAAAAGCCAGCCCCCAGCCCTGGTGGAGGGACAACCTCCACCTCCACCAACACTCCAACTCCAGTTGACTTTACCCCCGATATGGATATCACCCAGACTGACCAGTACAAGAGCTATTTGAAGTCATCAATGACCAGGGTTGCAGTGCAAGAGTACATGAGAGGTCTTGATCTTAGATTTGTTCCATTCCGCAGGTATCACTTCATTAGCTCAGACACAGACATTGTTAGCAATGGAATCATTGTGGATGAGAACAGCACTTACAATGGTGTTCATATGAGGTACAAGGATGTTGACAGCAGTGATAGCTCTAGTGGCGAAGTCAAGACGACACCATTCAAGATCCATTCTAGTCTGCCATCATATGCGACCAGATACTTTGAGGCTGATGTAAACCCCAATATCAAGGGATTCAGAATGGCCCAGAGGTATGCAGTCGGAATCATGGCTGACAATATTAGCAAGATGTATAGAGGAGAAATTGTAGTAGTAGGAAACCCACAGATCAGAGTTCACGATGTAGTAATTCTTTCTGACACAATTAATGACATTCATGGTCCTGTTGTTGTGGAGAAGGTGACTCACGTAATGAGCCACGAGTACGGTTTTATTACCTCTATCAAACCAGCTGCTTTCGTTATTGCAAATGAGCTCTCTTCATGGCCCCTTCTTGAGGCCATGAAGATGTACGGAATGGCTATGAAAGATATTCACGCCTCCGGAATAGATGGTAGAGTGAAAGAAAAGGTAGATAGAAGTAAAAAAGAAGTAGCAGCAATAGAATCTGGACTAACCGCATTCTACGAAGGCAACAAAAGCGCAATGGACTTCATGGCAGAGTTTGGTGACAAGAATAGTGATGACTACTTCAAATCCAAGTATGAAGCCATATTTGAAGGAAGCGCAAGTGCCAAAAACCTTTATGGTGGCAATGATCAGATTCCAAACAGTCCATTCATTGATGATGCCCTGCAGGATGCTACTTGGTACTCAGCTTTTGCTGGAGGGGCAGGCTTAACCGCTGCAGGAATTGCAACAATAGGAGGCATGGCTGGCGGTCTGAAGTGGCTTAATGGAAGCGAAAAACTTGCAGCCACGATTGCAAGTACTATGTCTGGAGGAAAAGCCAAGGCCGCTATTGGCTTAGCAGCAGGAACTCCAGTCGTCGCAGGGCTTGTTTCTACTGCGGCAATAGAGGCCCCTTCTGGAGCTGCACTGATTGGCTCGTATGTTCTTATGGCCCAGTGTCTCCACCAGGAAGCTGTTCAGATTGTCCCACTGTTGAAGAACGGAAACCCAATGGTTGGTGGTCTTACCAACAGAGATCCCATTTTGGTATGGAAGTCCTTTGCTGGAGACATTAGAAACCTTGCCGATGATATGATCAACGGAACCTCTGATGCTCTTGATCTCTTTAAGAGATATGGAGACTCCTTATGGAGAGAGCTTCCAAATGCAATTGATCAGGCGAAAGACAGCAGTATCAACCTAGGCATGTAGGAAAAGACATGAAGACAGTTGCAACAAATGCACTTCAAAGGTTCTTTAACAAGAGCCACAAAGACTCAGTTCGAAGTTCAACCTGGGCGGTGCAAGAGAAAGCCTGTGTCATCCTCAATGTCTCCGGGGACGAAAACCCCGGAGACAGTCAAGTGCTCATGGCCCATGTCAGGACAGATGCTGGAGAGTTTATGCTCCCCTTCAAAGATGACTCCAGCCATATACTTTCTGTATTTGGTAACGGCGAATCCCTAAAGGGTAAGAGGGCTTATATTAGCTACACAGATGGTAGGCTGACAGGCGGCAAGATCTGCTTCAGGGGCAACAGCAGTTCGTCAGTTGCACCAGTTAGCGAGAGCACATTGGGTTATTCAATAGGAGGGCTCCTCAGTGGCTGACAAGATCAAAACAATACAGGTTGACCCAGGTGTCAGCAGTGGCGCACATGTCACGGCTCGTCAGAGCAACGTAGGAGGCTCTGCCGAACTGGGAGCGTCTAATGATGTGTTTGTGCATGCATCTGAAAGAAACGGAATTGGAATCTCCCCAGGGAAGTCAGGAAAGGTAAGCATCCAGTCTATGCCACAGAATGTAGTCTATGGAGGGCTCCTTGCTCAGCAAAGAGGCCTCAGGGGCATGATCCCATCTACAGCTGCAACGCCAACTCCCCAGTACACTTTCTCACCTCCAATTGAAAACATGATGTCCACTCTTAGAGAGATCATGATTATTTCAAGCTCCTTCCTGTAGAGGTTGACATGGCTTATCGAATAGAGGGCGTAGATCTCACATGGTCTTCCGAAGGAGACTTCTTCTTTGACGCCAATCAAAAAGACTTAGAAGACACAAAGCATCTAGCTGGAAGAGACATTCTGCAAAGGGTGGACGCTCGACTGTCTAGTGCTTCTGGTGACTACTACTATATGAAAGACTCTGAGATTGCAGATGTTGGTTCGTACATGGGAAGGATCAACAATGCTTCTACAGCATCAGAGATCTTGAACTCAATCACATATGCTCTGACCTCTGGTGGTTTCCTAGATCAGTCTGAGTTTCAAGTAGACATTGCCCCAGACTCTCCAAACTCTATTATAGTGTTGTTGATTATCACACCATCTGGACAGAGAAGATCTCAAATGATTGCGTACTCTTTTGACTTGCGCCAGAGATTTCTAACACGTAGAGCCTAACAGTTTAGATACGAGAGTTACCAATGCCTCTTCTTCCTTCCTTTGTCAATCCTTCTACAAAGCTAAAGCTGCTTCGTAACAACATTCAAACTGATACTGCTGTCACAAACTTCCAGTCTGACAGCAAGATGAATGCAATTATTGCTCCTGTCGCTGATGAAATCTCAGATGCATACAGAGCAGTAAGATTGGCATTCGATGCGAACTCTGTTTCGTCAGCAAAGAGAGAAGACCTTGATGCAGTGGCTGCAAGGATGGGCATTCAGCGAAGAACGTCAAGCTTCGCCAGCGCTGACAGTTCCGAGCGCATCGTGGCCTTCTACACTGCTACAACATTTGGAGCAATTAACGGTGGCGCAGATATCAATCTACAGAACGTCGTTATTAGCACCCAGCCCATTCAGGGGGCTGGGGCTAACTCAATTGAGTATGTTGTGGGCTCTGCAACTCTGCCTCTCGGCTCAAGCTTGGCATATGTAACAGTTAGAGCCAAGTACTCTGGTGGTCAAAGCAATGTTGGCAAGGGCGCTTTGGTCAACCACGACTTCACAGGCTACACAGATTCTTCAGCTGGATCTCTCAAGGTCGTCAACCTGCACCCCATCCTAAATGGAAGTTATGCAGAAGATGACCAACAGCTTAGGTTTAGGCTTTCAAGACTCAATGCATCAAGAAAGCAAATATCAGATGATCGAATCTTTCTCAACTCAATCGGAGTTCCTGGGGTCAATGACGTAAGAGTGGAGCATGCTTACTACGGCATTGGAACAGTTGGAGTGTTTGTACTTGGAGCAGAGAACCAGACGAATGCCACAATGGTTGCACAGGTTCAGTCTCAACTATCAAACATTACAGCTCCAGGAATGCAGCTTCGTGCTACTGCTGCAACAGAAGTAGCAGTCGACCTAGAGATGGACGTCTTTTTCAACAGGCCAGTTAATCAGAACATCAAAGACAGAGTGTCTATTAGAGTCCGCTCCTACATTCGAAACCTTGTTAGGAACATTGGGCTTGGAGGATCATTGGACTTCTCGTCTCTTGCTGTCATGTTGAGAAATGAATTTTCAGACATCATTACTATTGGAAGTAATGGAAATGCATTCAAGAAGGTCTTTGTAAGAAGAGGCGTCTCGAATGGATTGATGTCGCAAAGAGAGAAAGTCATTGCAAGCTCTATGTCTCTTGAGAATTATGAGTATGCAAATATTGGGCTCATCACAATTAACTTCGTCTGAGGCCTGCAATGAAGACCCAAGAAATCGCAAACAAGTTCCCCTCTTACGCAAAGATGAGAAGGGACCCATCTTCGATGGGCCAAAGAATGTTCTACAGAGTCGGAGAGATTCTGGATGACTTTCATGCTTCTGCTGCTCAGATCAAAGACTCAATGCGCCTGTTTAGCAGGTCCATGGGAGTCGATGCTGCCTACATGACAGGTCTGGCGACAGCCGACTACATTACGCACACTGTGACCGCAGGCGGTGGGATTCTGCCCACCTATCCCACAACGGTCACTGGAGATGCTGTCGCTCTTGAAAGGGTTGAAACTTTTGAAGAGCTATTCTATGGAGCTGCAAACCAGTTCAACTTGGTAAGCACCCTTTCCTACACAAACAGAATTGTGTGGGACTCTGGGTCTCCAAACACGTACAACAACATTGAGAACCCCGAAAGAATCGCCATCGATATTAGGAATGGAAAGAACTATAAGTCAGTTGGAAACTACGGCCCATCGAATGAAGCTTTCTTTGATGGGTACCACTGCGTAAGCGTGGAGGGTTACGACTACAATAACAACTTCTTTTCAGAGAAGATCTCTGTCATTGATGATGGAGTCTACTACTGCACCAAACCAGTCTCAGCAATTACGAAGGTTCTGATCAATGGGTTCGAAGCGAACATAACCCTCTACTGTCTACCCGGTGGCCTGACCAGAGAAACAGACGAATTCAGAAGTGCTACTACCTCAGAGAACAGTGGGCCTCTTGAGTACTACCTTGAGTCTGATGCGACTTACTCGTATTTGGTCTACAGCACAAAGGCTTCGTTGAGAGGAGACAGGTACCGAAACCAAGAAGAGCCCATTGACGACAACGAGAGAATCATTGCCAAGCAGGCGCTGCTTAATGAAGCTGGCTCTGCAATTGTTGCAGTGGACTTTTCAGTAAGTCCACACAACACTTTGATTCACGTGCTTGATAGCTCTGGCGACGTACATGTTTACTACCCTGCTGTTACTCCTTTTACCCCTCCTGCCAACGTAAGCAGAGACTCACACTTGGAGCTTCGTCCGCTGCAGCACAGGGTGCAGTATGGCTCTACTGAGCGTATTGCTACATTCTTTGCCAGACCAAAGTTCCCAATTGTGTCTGCGCAGATCAAGAGAGTTTCCCCTGCAGGAGTAACCAACTATCTTCAGTCCAATAAGACTTGGAGTGCTTCTAGTCACTTTTTCTCTGGCAACACCGGGCGTTTGGTGACAACAATTCTGAAGAGCTGGGATGACTTTGCATTCAGCAACGAATACAACGAGCTGGGTGAGTGGAAGTTTTATGCTCTTGTCAAGACTAGTACTGACCTTACAACTTACGCAACAGCAGTGATGGTCGAATCAAACCAGGCTTTGGAAAGCATTGCCGTTGGAAAGGTCGGAGTCGGTTGTTACTTCTCAGAGAACGGAATGTTCTCCATCTACGATAGCTCAAACATCTATCAGTATGACCTGTGGAAGGCTGCTTATGTGGCTCACTTCGGGCAGCAGCAGCTTTGGTTCAATCACGCTTGGACTTCTATTACGACAGATGGAAGTCCCTACTCTTTGACTTGGATTGACCTGCCAAACATCTTGGACGACATTGGCGTTGAGCTAAGCCTGCCTCGCAACACCCAAGAGTCACTTGCCAACTACAGACGCAGACTTGCGGGGGAAGCATTTGGTCCAGATCGGACTCTCAGTGATGGGCTGTATCGCTCCCTGACTCGCCACATCGGCGAGAGGGAGCTAAGAGTGTTTGACATTGATATCATTAGAGATGCAAACAACAATCCAATTGCTGCAGATCCATACATTGAGATTACAAGTACAAGGTTGAAGGCCTACAACGACCATGCGAACAACACTGTCAGTGTGGAAGTTGACTTCACCAACAACACAAATGGTCAGTTCTTGGCAGATGTAGTTGCAGCTTTCAGTGGCAATGCATACTTTACTGTCGACACCAAGGTTGACTACAATCAGTATCTTGTCTCCACTAAGCTACTTGTGTGCAACAGCTCTAAGTATGCTGAAGAGCTTATTAGAAAAGCAACTGTTTACAAGACTGCAGAGTCTCTGATTGACGACATCTGGTTCAGCAATGCGCAAGTGTTTGTGACAGAGGAAGCAGATGTTAACGATGTTGATGCAGATGGGAAGTTTAACGTCAATAAGACAGAAGGCGTCATCACAGCATACAACAACATCAACTCTATCGTGTCATACACGTACAGAAAGTTCCCCTTCGACGTGTACTATGTTCCTGTCAGAGGGTTTGAGTGGGACTCTGATGTCAAGTACCTTGCATACGATCAGCAGATAAGTGACGCAACTGGGACTTTAGAAAACACACTTCTGAACCCAGAAGGTGCTAGTTTGCTAGCTAAGGTATGCGAACTTAATCCGCTTCAGTGGGGTGAATGATGGCTTGGCGAACAATCAGTCTTAGTTACAACTTGACCCTTCTCAGGGACGAAAGATCTCCTGCAGTCATCGGTTCATTTAGGGACAATGAAGGATTCATCTGGGATAGGAGAAAGATGATTGACGAGGACGAAGAAAGTACTCGTCACATGGGTCGCGTAACTCCCCAAGAGTACAACCTGTCAGAGGGCACCGTGTTCTCCGACTGGGAATCTGGAACCCCTGGTAGAGGAATTAGATTCGAAGATGACACCATCCAGAGGCAGAACCAGTATCTAACTGCAACTCCCCGGTACAACGTGGACTCATTCCAGGTGTACAACGAAGACAGATATCTGTTTAGTGATTACTCATACTCCGATATTGCCAAGTCTTCAGGAAACTATTCTACTGGGTCTGGGGGTGTTAGTGCATTGAATCTGCATGCTGACGCAATGTTCGCAAGCATTGACGCAAGAATCTTCACCAGAAGTGCAGACCTGGTAAACCTTACATGGAAGAAGTTTGAGTATGTGGACGCCTTTACGGGCGTCCTGAGTTCTGGATCAAGAGTTGTCATTGACCCACTGCTTGCAAGCGTTGCTTGGCCTAACGTTAGTGATAGGCACAATGAGTTTATTCTGGACGAAGTTCCAGCTACAAAAAGAATTGTGTTCAATCAGGACACTGGATACCAGGTTGGACAGGACAGCACTGCAAGTCCCACGCCTGTTGTTGCAGAGTTAACCAATCTCTGGGAGTCAGTTGGCGAAGGCATTACTTCTGGAAGAAGAATCTATGCCAAGTACTTTCCCTTCGACACAGGAAGTGCGAGAGTAATTTCTGTTGACGGAGCTGGTGCCATTACTCAGTGGACAGAGACTTCCTCACTGGCAACCTCTTTGGTAAGCGATAGTCACTTTGAAGTCAACCACGATCTTGGAATCATTCAGATGGGAGGATACAAGGCTGGTGATGTTTACCTTTCTTCTGCTTCTGCTCTCGTCGATACAACCATCCAAGTCTTTGATACAGAAGCATTTAGATCCTATCCAGAAAGAGGAGTCTTGAATCTTGGAGCAGAGAAAATTTTCTACACAGAAAAAGGAGATGGAAAGTTTCTCAATTGCACAAGAGAGTATGATGGGACCTCTGGTCTTTCAAGCAGGCCAAGAGGCTCAACTGTCTCAATGGAGCAACAGGGCGCATCAACCACGGACTCCCTGTATATCGCATATAAAGCAGTACCAAGAGTTGAGTATGAGATTACAGACCACAAGCTTAGAACTGCGAATGAAACTCCGTTCCTAGATGTGCATCCACTAAATCAGTCTGACGATCACAAGATTGTTCAGATCCAGTCTGTCAACAAAGACCTTGCTAGCATTACGCTAGAGGTAGACAGGGCTGCTCTGGGTGGCAATGTATATGGGCCAGTCTTCTATGGCCGTGACACAGCGATGCTCACGGCCACTGCATACGACTCCCACGGAAATGAGGTTCCAAACCAGCTTCTAAACATCAAGCTAATTGACGGGCCTGGGGCTCTGGGCTCGGGTGGTGCCACTTACTCTGCAAAGACAAACTCCAATGGCCAGATTCAAACTGTTTATTCAGCTGGCTTAGACGGGTCAGATGCCTTGAAGAAGACACTTATTGTAAACCACAATGGTGCTGATACAGATATTACCTCTTCTAATATTCCAGCAGGAACTTCTGTCAATGACATCTGGGTCTATCACATTCTCAAGCAAGATCCATTTTATGGAGATGCAGGACTAGAAAGGCAGACAACCGCTGTGGTTCAGCAGACTTCTGGGTTCGGGATGGAGTATTTCGTAGAAGTTCTTGGTCATCTTTCTGAGGAATACGAAGGAGGGTATTTCACTTGGGTCAGAGGTGGGCTTCCAGGTATCGCCTATATTCAAGCAGTTGAGCATCTGACAGTTCCAAATAGAAGCAGAGTGTTCACTAGCACCAACCTGACCAGCGGATCTCCTGTCCTTCTTCCGATGGATAACATCTATATGAGGAAGCAAGAGGCTGTGCAGTGGGACGCTGCCCTCCTCAATGGTGTCCCAGTTATTGTTCACGAGTATGACGCAACTGCAGACCACCCAATAAACGGGGCTGCTTCCGGAGCATATGTTCCAGTTCACCCCGACTCTATATCTGGAAATGTTCTAACTTTTTCAAGCAAGACTCTTCCTCTCCCCACAGCCGTAGGGGCAACAAACAATATCGGAGCGTATGGTATTGTCTCCCCAGGTCAAGCAAGACTCGTTGCAACAGGTGTGGATCCAGTGACTGGAAAGACTGTTACAAGCAATGCGATACGTGTTAATCTGGAGTTGCCTGGATATCTAACTGGAGTTACCGCACTGGGGGTGCCGACTGGATACACCATCGGCACTGGTGAGACTTCTGGATCTGGACTTGGTGGTGCTAACTTTATCACTGTTAACTACCAATCAGGCAGCAGCCTATATGGCTTGACAATTACTTCTATCTTCCCTTGAGGCGATAATGGCTGACAAGACAAGCACCACACTGGTACCCATTACTTTTGCAGCTGGAGAGCAGCCACCTGCAGACAAGCTGACAGCAATCACTGCTCAGCTTCGTGCAGGTGTGGGCAAGATGGAGTCTCTTTTGGGAGACCCACATGGGGAAGGATTCCCATATGCTTCTGCACTCTCCACTCAGCTGAGTCCTGCCTGGGGGAGGGCGGTGTCTCCTAATGCCATATTGACAGACAACAGTCTAGCACCTGCATCAGAGAAGAGACTTGACATTGCCAATGTTGCAAGACTGATTGGACCTGCATCTAATCTCAGCCCCAAGATGCAGAGTGGAGCTTCTCAGATTACAGAATCAATCCCAAGTGGCACAAGGTCATACCAGCTCAAGTACAAGCCAGAAGATCCAAATGGAGCCAACACTCCTACTATTACTGGAAGCGACTGGACAACTTACAAGACGACCGGACTGCTTACTGCTTCAACAGACTGGCATGTAAGTGACAGGGGCTATGTGACATCAAGAACAGCCCTGACTGGAACCAGAAGCATCACATACACCACTGATCCGAGCAAGTATGGCAATGGGTCTGCATACCAGAATGCCAACTTCAATGTCATTCCAACTCCGAACCAGATTAACTCAACTGGAACCGGAGTCACGGTTGCAGCAATATCCGGTGGGAAGCATCGAGTTACTTTTCCCACAATCAGTCATCAGCAGTCAAACAAGGCTCTTGACCTAACAGAGCTTGGCCATCCTGATTTCAACTATGGCTTGACCTATACTCTTCCTCAAATCATTCAGACTCTGAGTGCTGGAGATGTAATCCCCAGTGGGTTTGTCGTGCTCTACAACCACACAACCAGCGTGTCATACACTGATGCGCAGTGTGAGTACGTGAGTCCAAACGAGATCGATGTGTCTGGCATCGATCTAACTACAGAGCTTGGTGCAGGCAATGTGTTCTATGTAATTACAGTTGGAACTGACATTACTACAAGCATTGATGATCTGAGAAACAAGTGGAGTGAGCACACTCACGATGGCACTTTTGGAGAGCAGCCAATTAAAGCCTACGACATTGTTGGCTGGAATGAAACAGCTGGAGAGTTCCTGCCATCTAGTATTAGTGATAACCCTGCTCCTCAGTACTTGAGACGAACAGGGTACCAGTCTGACAGCCAGAGCTACAATGACCACAACTTGATGGTTGGCAGCATTGGCTTTGGAGGGAGTGGCGCTGCCAGAGGCTCTGGTCTTGCCTCGACTGGAGAAACTTATAAGGTGTTTTTCGGTAATGGTGATTGGAACTTTTACAGAAACAGCAATGACCATCTTGAAAGCAATACTAGTGGGACTGCCAAGTATTGGCTAATGAATCATGCATTGAATGTGTCAGAAGACACAAGCACTGATGCGGACTTGGCAAACACATCTGTGTTTGCCGATGCGGCAAGTGGTGGTCATGTTGGATCTAAATATGGATCTTTTTATGGTCAGTCTATTATTGCTGGACCTTATAATGGAAGCGTTACCGACAACACCAAGAAACTTGCCAAGTGGGAGATTGATGCCGATGGCATAACCTCAAGCGGCTCTGGAGCTACATTTGAAACAAATGGAGCCTCAAATTACTGGGTTACCCCCAGGCATCAAGTGATTTACTTTGCTAGACGATTGGACAACGCAGATTCGAATGTCACCATTTCAACTGGAATTGCAATTGCTGGATCTAGTGGGACAAGTGGATCTACAACTTATTCTGAGATTCTTATTGAGCTTCCAGAGTATCTTAAGTTTACAGCATCTGGTGCCGACGCTGCCGACGATTGGTCATTTACAGGTGTAAATGCAAATGTTCAGAACGCAATCATGGCTTCATCAATTTTGATTAGATCAGAATCAGGATCAAGTTCAACTCGTTGGCATGCAGCTGGATGGGATGCTGAATCTCTTATTGCTTCTTCCGGAACCAATGCCCATGCGCATGTAACGGCAAGCTCTGAGGTTGTTAGCTATTCTATTGGAAGTAATGGAATAAAAATTAGAATTGTTGAAGCAGGGGATTTTGTAACTTCAAATTGGGGTCCTACTGCTAATGATCTTGCGGTAAAGATTACTCTTTGGGTTGCTGCACCTGGAACATACCTAGCGTAATAGGAGCCTACAATGTCTGCTATTACTATTCTTGGAACGCTGGGTGGCAACACCCGAACCACGTCACTTGGTTGTAAGATCCACATCCACAACAGGGTGGAGACATTCCTTTATGAAAGAAACGTGGGTCCAGAGTCTATTCCTCTTGACTTCCTAAAGCTCAAAGAGCTTGACTCAAGAAAGAATGTGAAGATTGTTGACAAGAGATATCTGTTTCCAGACAACGACGAAGAGGCACGATATGGTGCCGACAAGACATCAAGTCGAACATACAGTTCCATGTACAAGGATCTTCTTGCAACCAACTGCAGCTACATTGACAACAACGGTGTAAGAATCCCGATCTACTACGCTCACAGACTAGACGAAGGAGTCACAAGTGCTTCCGTAAGACATATGCTTGAAGGCAATGTCTACAACAAGGAAGACGTAAAGGTGATTGTAGATCTTGAAAAGAGCATGGTCTTTGTAAGTGCCCCTAATAGACTAGATATCGAAAGGAATGCATATCACATCATGTGGGTTCGCTCTAGCAACAGTGATGGCACTGTGAAGAATGAACTGCTTGACGCAAAGCCTGTTGCTCAAGAGGCAACATGGCAAGACATTGACCTGACTACTGGCCTGCTGAAAGATGTGTACCCACTGTTTACAAGAGAGTACATTGGTGGAGAGTACAAGCACACCTTCTCGCAGGATGGACCATGGTGGATCAAGCCCCTCGATACGGGCTTGATCAAGTGCCTGAAGCCGACTCAGTTCGAGCCAGACAATCCTTGGTATATGAGGTTTACAGCAGGAGACGTAAATGGCTCTGGCACCTCTGGATCGCTACGCTACTATCTGCCAGAGCATGCAGCGCTTCCATTCATGCCAAGCTATCCGCACCTCTATGTGCCAGATGAGCCATTGAATTATCTCAGCAGAAACTATATGGTTACTGCTAACAAGAAGATCTACATTGACACAGATACAAGTGTTCACATGGAGATCAGAGTCTATGACGTGGGTGGAAACCTAGTTGCTGTGTACACAACAAACACCTCACTTGATGGCACAAACTACTCTTCCACAACAGTCAAGTATGACGCAACCAAGATTGACTCTTGGTCTTCAGAGAGTGGACTGGTTCACATCAAGGGCAGCATTGACCCATCGTGGACTCTCAGAGCATCGTACTACTATGAGTCTGTAGACTATCAGTATACTGATCTAGATGTAAACCCAGTTTTAAACCCTGCAAGTAGAAACCACTTTTATGCTTTCTATGTAATTCCCAACGAAGCAAGCCGCTCCGTCCACCACTTAAAGGTGGACGAAAGCGGTGTCATCAAGGAAGTTTCGAACCCAGCTGAAGACATTATTGTTGGTGGCTCGTTCAATACAAGTACATCAGTAGGGATGACCTACAGGGATGCGACAAACTCAAGCACCTGGTATGGGACAAACATCCTAAACGGAGACTATCTTCTTCTTGCAGAGGTTTTTGTAGACATGGACAATGTGTCCCTGATCCAGAACAGAATAGATGTCAGAAGAGAGCCGTCCTTTATTGACCCAGAAGCAGTCTTCAAGAAGCAGCCAAAGCTTATCAACTCCAAGTTTGGTTACTCGGAAGAGGGCGCACCTGTCGCAACAGATGGTAGCGTCTTCGTAGAGGTACCTCTAAGCGTTCTTGAGACTCACGGAGGGTACCTAACCGAGAAGGAAGTTCAAGACCGTCTAAGTGCCCTTGTGAGAGCTGGAACAGTAGCAGTGATTAAGTGGTCATATCCAAAAGTCACACTTACTGCTGACAACAACAACACTGCAGGTCAAGTTGATCTCAGCTTTACATGGCAAGGACTGTTCGACTACAAGACTTACAAGATGGACAGCACAGGCGGGTGGGTTCTTGTAGACACAAAGACAAGCCCAAGTCGAGCCACGTTGACCTACAGCGAAACAGGACTGACAGCAGGTATCGCAAGATACTCTGTTAGAGTAGTTGAAAATGGTATTGAGTACCCTGGCTCAGAAGTATCCATTAGGGTTCTATAATAGGAAGGTTTGTTATGGGTGTCGAAGATTTGACTTTCTCTCAGTCTAGCGCTGCGATTAATGACCCCCTGGTAGTGGGTGGAACCAATGTGGTGATTACCATTACCAATAGTGGAGACGACTCTCTCACTGGTCTTGGTATCTATATTTCTCCATCTACGTTTAGTGGGCCATTCTCTTCGCTTCCTGATGGGACACCAGAAAACGACTACATGCATGTGCTTTCGCTTGGCGACAGTGGCGTGACTGGCGGTCTTTACATTGTTGAGACTAGCCTGAATGGTGCTCCCACGGTTGCGGTTAATCAGTATATTAGGTCTGGGTATGGCGACAGGCTGGCTAGCAAGGCAGCTGTCATCCCCAACCTCAATGCAGCTGACTACGTCACTGTGTCAATCAGAGTTGAGACTCCCACGTCGGCTCCAGCTAGAGTTCTTTACTTTGACTTCAGGGTTGAGTAATGTACAGAATCAGACAAGGCATTTCTTTAGGAAACATTTCCGAAGCGCTTGAAGATAGGTACCCAGACTCAGAAGAGTCAATCAAGCAGTTTCAGATAAAAGAACTTCTTCGAACCCCAGTTGACCTCAGCCCTCCCTTGGGAGATGGAGAGGTCATGCTTGGCAATCTTACAGGTGAGTATCTTAGAGACTTGCGCATGTACACCCACTCTATGAACATTCAAGCAGAGGAGCTTGAGTACGCAGTCAACAGAATCCAACATGAACAAAGCTCATATTTGGATGACATCCTGTTTGCTGTAGAGTCAGGAGAAGACCTAATCTTTGAGACAAAGGTTCAGGCAAGTCAGAACTATAGTGATGTAAGAAAGAATGGATTTGTACTACCAGAAGACTTGGCCCTTGGGCTCTCCCTGGATGCAGACCCCAAGACTGGGGTTGCATTCCATGTGCACAAGAATTCAAAGCCAATGGCTGGCGTTGGAGTTCGCCAAGCCGAGCTTTCGTCACACCTCGTTGCAATTGAAGACGCCTACATCGAAACGTCCTTGAGCGATAGAGAGTATGTGTTTGAGAATGATTCTCCCTACAACTTGCTAGATTCGAACCTTGTGTTCAACCAAGTCATTGGAATCTCAGAAGAAACCTCTGGGTTCATGGCTGTAAGGAACAAGTGTGAGCTGGTCGTTGGGTTCAAGCTTGAGCACGTTCAAGACTTGAACATGATGTCAATTGATGGCATTGCTGCAGTGGCATGTAGGCTGACGAAGCTTGAGTACAAAAACCTCAATGACGTGTGGACCGAGATTCCCATCGAAGACACAACGCTTCTAAATAAGACAAACATCTCTTTTGATGTTGTTACCGCAAAGTCTATGAGGGTGACACTGGAGCAGAGCCCAACGGAGAGAGGGCTGTTCGTTCTTGGCAAGGACCCTGTCAATGAGGTCCTTGCAGAAAGGGAGTTCAGTTATCTTCTTGAAGAAACTGTTACGGAGTTCAAGGGGTCGATCTATGACTTCTCGCTTAGGTCTGTGAGTTTCTTTCTTTCTTCATACTACCCTGACAGCTACTACCAGGGCAGTCCAATTAGCCTGGAAAACTGTTATGGTGTTTCTCTTGTTGATCGCCATCAAGGCTCAGGGTATGTCGAAAGATGGATGTACATTTATCTCGAAGACCAGGAGTCTGTGGTCTACGATGGGTATGTTCCTCTTCCTGACTATAACTATCTCCAGAAAGAGCTTCTCTTCCCAGAGGACGGCATTTGTAAAGTCAAGCTATTTCCCCAGTTCGATACAGCAATTCAGTCCCCTCTTAAGGTCCTGTCAATCAAGACAGCCATCTTCACTTCGACTACTACTGTGGTTACAGAAAAGAACCACGGTCTGGTTACCAGTGACGAAGTTAAGTTCCTTGGGGAAAGCAACCTTGCAAGCACATACACGGTGACAGTGGTTGACTCAACCAGCTTTACAATCTCTGCAGGATCGACCTTCTTTAACCAAGAAGGAATGTCTCCGTATGTTTACGCATACAAAACAAACGGAGTGTCTATTCCCAATGCGTTTGACGTCTACAAAGATGGAGTCTTGCTGACAATTGGAACCGACTATGAGTACTCTGTTGACAGCTCAGACTCTTGGTCTTCCTCATACTCTTATGAGCTTTCTGACTACAACTCCACTAGGATTGCAGGTCAGTTTATGATTAAGATTCTGTTTCCTGACATCAAGTCTAGGTACCACGTTCAGTACGTCTTTCACCCCAGGCAGCAACTGGACGCTGCAGGCAATGTAATGCTGAGGAACAGGGTTGTGGAGCTACCTCAGAACACAAAGGGACATGCTCGACCGGTGTTTGTTTTCCGTTCTTCCGACACCAACATATATAATACTCTCATTCTTAAGTCTTATTGGACGAAGACAAAGGCCAGAGAATGAGTTTTAACAGTTCACACCATACTGATTTGTATCGGCTGTCTCTTGCAGCTGATTTGTTAAACAGCGAAATGGGACGATGGAAGAGCGCTATTACCGTTGCTGACAGAATGCTTGCCGAGTCAGACATTGTCGAGAAGTTGGAAGCGCTTCTTGATGAATACGTTACTGAGTTCGTAGACAGAAGAGATCTTCCCACTGTGCAGAACTCCAAAGAGTTTTACACTTGGACTGCGCACCAGTTGAGATCACTCACAAGGTACTACTCAGCGCTGAGAACAAGTGCTGTAGAGCAGGACAACCTATTCCAGTCTTGGAAGACCCATCTTGGTGGAAAGTATTTCGACCTCCAGTCAAAGCTTTCAGCTTTCAAAATCTGGAATGGAGAGTATGCATTTTCTCACATTGAGAAGTTTGGTCGCAGGTCGCTATTCCAAGACAGCAAGATGTCTGTCTTCTCGGCAGAGAAGATTGCTACCCTGCCAGTAATCAGAGAGAAGGAAGTAACAGTTTCCAAGATTCAGATTTCTTCATCCTCGAATGGGTTCCCTGGGAACTCTGATGAGTCAGTAACCACAAACAACATTAATGTTGAAAATCTAATTAGCAACAATGAGTCTCTTTGGTTTGAGTATGAAAGACTGGACAGTGGTCCTGTCAACTTGCATATCAAGATGGTCGTAGACAACTCAAGCTATCTGAACAAGATCCAAATTGATCCAGTATCAGACCTGGGTTCTTCTGGCTTCGAGGTGGTTTCAATTACCACAGACGGCCAGCCTGTAGAGGCACCGTATGAAGTCTCCTCAGTTCGAGCCAGCAGTGCTAACGGGGTGTGGACATCACGCTTCCTGCCAGTCAAAACAGGAAGCGTGTCACTGCACCTTCGAAGCTCTTCCTCTAGCGATGTCGAGGTAGCTGGGATTGTGAGAAAGAGATACTCAATCTCTGCCAAGAACATCAAGCTCCTTTCTGTGACATACGACAAAGAGGGGTCTCTGCTCTCAGAGGACATTCCCTTTCCTCCAGCTGTTTACAGAATGGAATCATCTTCTAATGTATTCCCTGCAAACAAACTGTACAATTACGAAATTGTGTCTGGAACAGACGACGCACTTACCCCCGCAGAGGAAAACATTCTCGATGGCAGGGGCGGGACATTTCGATATCAGTACAAGATCAAGATTGATCAAGAGGCACTTGTTAATGCTGCAGACTTTTCTGGAACTGTGAAGACGGTGTACAGCCCGTCTCTGTTCGGAGCCTCTGCCAGTAGGCAGATTCCGAATGTGAAGATGGAGATCCCAAACGATAGTGACCCATCCAGCTTCTATGTCTACCAGCCAGGTCTTCTTCCTCTCGGATACGAAGAAGACTCCAAGGAAGTGGACACAGGTGGAAGGTTCGTTACAGGCTTCAGAGTCCCATACAACATTGTTGAGCATGGGTTTGAGCCAGATGACATGAATGTATTTATCAATGGAGAGAAGGCAACTCGTGTGGAGTATTACGATACGAGTGTCAATGCGGGTGAGTGGGCTTTTGACAACACTTACCAAAGAATTTTGATTCGCAACACAGTCGCAACTGGAGACCTTACTGGTGTAGTGGCCATTAAGACAACGCCAGACAGCATCTCAATGGTACTAAGCCCAGAGAAAATGATGCTGGAGCAGAAGTCAGATGGGTTCTACCATTACCCAAAGCTTCCGTTTGACCCTGATGTGGAAACAATTTCGATGAAGCAGCTACCAGCGGAAGCGATAGCAAAGGCTATGAAGCTAAGCGAGGGCAGAACCGTCTACAACCTAGGCGTAGAGTTTATTGAATCCATTACAGTACTGCCCAGCACTTATCAGTCTGTTGCGACAAAGGCCGACTTGGATGGTGCTTCATCTACCTCCTACTACTTGGAGCCAGCCAGTGGGATGCTATTCTTCGCATCTGCTGTGTCAGACAATGATGTTACAGTGTTTTTCAAGCACAGATCCCCAACGGATATTAGCAACGAGGACTTCTCAATTTCATGGAAGAATGGATCCCCAGAAGCTATTAGAATCTCCAATGGAGTTCTATCCATGGAAGAGATCTCTGAAACAGTTGGGGACGCTCTGCGAGTAAAGATGAATGCAGTCAAAGGGAAGACAGAAGCAAGATCGTCAATGTTCACTTCCACAAGCAAGAAGAGGCAGCTAAGTTACGACTATGTAGTCAAAGGAAGTGTAAGTGTTTCTGCAGACTTCCTGAGTGGCGCATCAAGTGCACCAAATGAGATTGAGTTCAAGGATGGTGTCACTGAGTTCTATGGGCTTGTGACCGTTGACAATGAAAAGACCACTGCAATTGCAGGCTCGTCCAATGTAGCAGTCTTTAACTTGGCTGCAGGATTTTTGTGGTACTCAGATGTTGACCCTGTGTTTGACGATGCAACTGTGTTCAGCCCGAGCTTGAAGAAGACATCTGCTTCGCTTGTTTCTTCGGGTGGAGCTGGCTCCTGGCACATCTCGGACACTGGAGAAGTAACGGTATACGTTGGAACCGGAACGCTGAAGGCTGGTATTGGGATCTTGTATCTGTACAAAGATCCCAACTTCGACCCAACGGACAAGTTCTCTGTTGATTACGTCAACGGGATTGTGTACTCCAGCTCCAACCAGGACTCAGCTGGGGTGATCACATACAAGGTGGCAGAAGGAATTGTAAGCTATCAGGCTGTAAAGCCTATTCTTAGATGGTCTGCGTCTTCCTCAACCATTACTGTTCCGTCTCCAAGGCTGCTCTCGAACAGCCCATACGTTAAGGTGTCTTACAGAAAGTCTGTCGATGCGCCCCTGGTTGAAGCTCGTCAGTACTTCACACCTTTCGTCAAAGACATTGTCCATAGGTTTGCATAATGAAAGCTTATTCAAAAGAGGTAGAGCTGTATATCGTGCAGCAGTTTGTCGTATCAAACAAACGAGCTCCCACTGAGGAGGAGCTCGTTGAGGCAAAGAAGGCTTTCAATTACAAGAATCCCAATGTTGCTAGAAGAGGCATCTTCAATGCCTCCATGCAGGTCCCAGGCTTCAGAGAGGAAAGTAGTTCTCAAGAGGAGAACTCAAACAGAAGGGCAATCTTTGCTGATGTTGTGGCTTTGACAAGAAGGCTGAACGGTGTCGAGAAGTCTATCAACACAATGACCAAGCACATCAACTCAGGAATGAATAGGGCGTCACTGGCGATGAACAGAATTCTGCTGCAGGCAGAGGCCCTGGGCAGCTTGTTGAACTCAAAGTCTAGCCCCATTATCTCCATCTCAGAAAGCTTTGACCGGGCAGTCAAGATCCAATCTGGAGATCTTGACGTAGCTGCAGGCAGGGTAATGCTCCAGAAGACGTCCGACGACAAAGTTCTATTGGAGTCTTCTGAGTTTCGTGTGTTCTCAGAAAGCGGTCCTGGATTCATTGGCTCGTACCAGATCAATAGAGTTGCCGACATGTACAAGGACAATGGAAAGTACTGGCAAAGAATTGGAATGAGCAACACAGAAAATACGTACACCATGCTTGGTCTTGAGTGGAAGTTTTCAAGTGAAGAGTATGTGTCTGAAGTCAAGTGGAATGGTATGGCTGGAGTCTCTGGTCGCTGGACCGTCATGTACAGCACAGACGGCATTTCGTGGAGCGTAGCAGGTAGTGCAGGGCACAAGCTCAGAGAGACCAACGTGGCTACTGTGGGCCTTACATTGCTGGGTATCAGAATCATTCTTGAGAAGGACAAGGCAGACATCGAGATGAACAATGGTGCATGGGGTCACATCTATGCTTTCGACAAGCTAGAGGTCAACAGTAGCTACTACAGCACATCTGGGTCCACGGTGCTTGGCCCATACCCTGTCAAAGACATGTTTGGTGACAGCTATGCTTTTGGAAGCGTGTCGTTGAGCGCATGTACGATTGATGGAGATGACACGCAGATTTCAATGTTTGTCAGCAAGGATGGAACCAACTGGACTTCTGTAGATCATGAAGGTGGTGATGATGACTTTGTCATCTTGGACAACACCGCTTCGATTACCTTCGCACTCCATGACTCTCTGTACGGAGTGTCTGCTGTAATCAGCGAAGCATATGGTATTGACTCTTTCAGTTTCCAGAACGAAGGATTGATCAACATGTATGCTGACGGCATCAGCGTCAAGCCGAATCTAGTTGTCCTAAAAAGGAACATCAAGAATACTGCCGACCCAAGCAAAGAAGTCAATGGAGCCCCTGCTGGGTGGAGGTACAGTGAAGGTGAGTGGCACTCAACCATCTACACTGCGAATGATAGAAAGCTTGATGTGGGTCCAAACTCTGTAAAAGTAAATGGCTCCAATCTGTCAGGCATCATCTTCATTCCTGCAGGCATTCATAAGATCTCTGTTCAGGATGCCAACTGGCATGAGCTTGAGTTCACATCAGTGAGTAAAGAGTCAACGCTTATCGACAGCGATCCTCTGTACCCCTACAATCATCGATATCTATTTGATGGATTGAGCTTCTCTTCTGAATACAATGCACCTCGCATCTACCAAGGCATGGATGAGCTTTATGAGTCAAGAATGATGTATCTTCCAATGGAGGCTTTCGTCCAAATGGAGGATGACAATCCTTTGTACTATGACTACTTTTCTATCTTGTTTGAAGATGGAAACAGTTACTTCGTAGTTAAGGTGAACAAAAGCCATGGAACCTGGAATGAGGAAGAGTATAGCCTCAGTTGGACACAGCCAAGTGGGAACACCAATCTGTTTGTTAAAGTAGATATGGAAACAGTAGACGACTCTATGTCCCCAGTACTTATCGATTTTGTAGCAAAGGTAGTTTAAAATGTCACTATCAACAAAGCTTGATACCCTAACTCAGCGCACATCTTCTGCTGCTGGTAGCTTGAACACCAGCAGCCAGAGGCAGCAGTTGCTCCGTTCTATCAGATCGGATATCTCTGCATTGATGGCTCAGCACAACGATGTGAGCCATCCACTATATGATCATCTGGTAGATGGTCAGGCGCTGAACGGCCTGGATGGGAGGTCTGTGTACAGCAACTGGGAGGCTACCTCGGCTTCGGGTGACCTGTACTGGAGCTCAGGCTTGTCTCGTGCGCTGACAGTGCAAGAAAGCATGAACGTGCTTAATGGATACATTGTGTCTATTGAGAACCAGCTTGCTGCTATTTCCTCTAGCAGCTTTGACGGAACAAGTATTTATGCCTTTACAGGAATGGCTGGCAACTCTGACGGCACCCCTGACTATACTGCGCATGGAGCTGTAACCATCGTAAGCGATGGCGACTCACTTGAAGTCGCCATTCAGAAGCTAGATGTTGCAGCATCTGGAGCGAGCACTGCTTCAATCCAGACATTTGTGGGCATGGACAGCGCAGGTGACACCACTCCTGACTACACAGCTCACGGTGCAATCAGTACTGTCTCAGATGGTGACTCACTTGAGTTGGGCATTCAGAAGCTAGACGCTGCAGTAGCAGCAATTACTCCTGTCTTTACAATTGTTTCAAATGTTACATACAACAACGCTCATGCCACAGATGACTTTGTCATTGGCTCGACACAGTTGGACGATGACGGCGGTGCGGGAACTGCGAAAGACAGAAGAATGTTTTTCGAGAAGAGCACAGGAACGTTTAGAGCTGGACTGGTTACTGGAACACAGTGGGACTCGGCTAACAGAGGAACAGGATCTGTTGCTTTTGGCCGCAACAACACTGCCGCACAGAACTACTCTGGAGTCTTTGCTGGAAATAACAACACTGTAAGCGTGTCTAACAGTGCTCTTCAGTCTGTGATCTTGGGCGGCTTAAGCAATGAGATTGGAAACAGCTCTGCATCAGACAACTCTTTGATCATTGGAGGCGAGAGTGGAACTGTAAACTCTCCAAATGCATTCATGATTGGTGGGTACTCCGGAAACATTACCGCAAGCGGCGCTCTCGACTCCACCAACAGCGGAACTCTCGGTGGCAACAATCCCACCATCACTGCTTGTAAGGATTCTGTTTCCATTGGTGGAGACAATTTGATTCTGGGTGCTTCGATGAAAGATGCTGCCAATGCAGCAGCGCAGGGGCTCGGCCACGTGATGATTGGTGGCTTCAAGAACAGAAGCACATTCCAGGGCCACTACGGCATCGTACATGGCAGCTATGCAGACGCCGGCACATACAATGCTCAGACACACGGTGGAGGCTCCTTTAATGCCTCCACTCGTGGTGACGCACAGTATGAGAGAGCAGTTTACTTTGGCCAGACTGGTGGCACAGCCACAACCAACTATCTTTATCTGAACTCTGATGTTGCAGGTGCTGCAAACACTGCATTCAATGCAGCAGGATACAGCATCAATGTACAGGCTGAGGCCACTGCAATGGTTGAGTGGTCGCTTGTGGGACGCAAAAACAATGGTGGAACTCCATCAAATGTGTTTGCAACAGGGTCACTGCTTCTGAGTCGGAATGGAACTGCTGCTGTGACCATTATCCAGAGCAATGTAACTTACGGGACCAACACCGACAGTGCTACTTGGACAGGTGGTGGAGGTCAAGTTACCTGGAGTCTAGACGGCTCTAAGACCTGGACAGTAATTCCAGGTGTAGTCACTGGAAGCACAAGTGCAATCACAGAGGGCGTTATCTGCCTGACAGCCAAGGTAACTATTGTCGGAATGGCAACACCATAGGAGTAGAAAATGGCACTAACAGATAGTGAAAAGATTAAGATTTGGAATCGTCTAACCAGACTGGAGAACGCATACAATGCGTTGCTTGAAGCAATTGACAGTGCTATTAGTACTGAATCTTTCAATGAGCTGTCAACAGTTCTGCAAACGAGCATTGACAGTGTTGATGTAAAGATTGACGATCTCAGTGCAAGAGTTGACTCGCTTGAAGACATTCCCCTGAGTAGCTAAAAACAAGCCCCCGCATGGGGGCTTGTTCACGATATGTAGCATCTTAAGGGTAGCAAGATTATACTTGCTATTGCTATTTCCAATCCCATCAGATGCGGGAAAATGCAGTGAGTAGAGAAAAAGAAGAGGACCAAAAAAGAGTCCCATAGATATCCATGTGGTGATCTAGATATCTTTTTCCAAATCATTTCTTGTCGCTAAGCCTGTACAGGTTTGACTTCCAAAAGACGTCAAACGGGGTTTGTTGCTTTGGCTCGACTAGCCTCTCAAGCTTCTTGATTCTTTTCAGCTGCTGCTTTGTGACCTCTAGATTGTCAATCTTTTCTTGAAGTACCCCGGCATGATGTTCAAGCTTGGCCCAGCTTTTGTAAAGCAGTACAGAGAGAACAAAATTAAAGCATACCAAGATAGTACTGATAGTAACTCCAGTATCAAATAGTTCACTATAAAACATATATTGCCCTATAAAAAGTAACACCCGGTGTAAAACCGGGTGTTACAAGTTTACTATAGCTTTTGGCCTACCTGACTGTTCGTGCACAAGGCCCACGATGCCACCAGGTTGTACGATTTAAGACTGTCGAACTGACCACCGTAGAAGCCTATAGCTTTAGAAGGTGTTGCTGTTAAGCTCGTCGTAGGCGTTGTAGTCGTTCTTGGCTCTCACCGAACGTCGCCACGACATAGTGGGCTTGAAGTTTGTATTTTCTTCATTGAACTTTCTCTTCTGATCACGAATAGCCAAGATGCCCTCTGGGGAAATCTTGAAACATAGAGTCTCGTGGTTGTTGAAGAGGACTGCACCAATCATCTTTGCAACATCTCGTAGAGAAGATGTTGTGACCTCCCAAGGCATCTGCTTGGGGTTCTGGAGTGGGGGAAACTCCTTGATGTATGCAGTCTGATGCTTGAATGCATCAAGCTTGTCTGGGTCAACCATGTAGAGGGTAGCCTCTCGGAATCGACCACAGCCCTTAAGCTGGTTGTGGATGACCCGAACTAGGTCTTCCTGAGTGCGATCTGAAGTGATCTCGCCAGTCTCGTCGGGCTTCTTAAAGAAGTCCTTGCCACCGGGAACTACACGAATAGGTCGGTCTGCTGTAGACTTGGTGACGATAGAACCGATTGGCTTGCTTTCTGCACTGTTTTCAAACTTGGACATATCTTAATACCTTCTTGTTTTGGTATGTGTATATTACTAAGCACCTTATTGTGTTCGTCAAGGTTGCCAGAGGATAAATACAATGATATTTTTCCTGCTTCCATCATTGAATATGAGGGGCTATTGAGGAGGGTAATATCCCTCATGGGGTCGAACACAGCAAGGTCTGGTGGAGACGAGCAGAATACAATGTTCTTTGACTTGCGTTTCTTGATCCACTTGGTCACCTCATTGGCGCACCAAGAGATCCAAAACTTATAGCACTCATTGACAGCATCAAGTTTGCAGCCTTGATACTTGTCGCTTCTCAAAAGATCAAACAGCCACATAATGGTGTTTTGCTCTGAGTCTTCGTGAGAGAAGAATTGCTTTAGCATGTCATTAGAGTTATTGCATTCCAGATATCTCATGGAGTAGCACATGTAAGCTTGATACTTCCAGTGGAAGCCAACTCCAGGAGATAGGAATTCACTCTTGAGCACAGCAGAAGCCCTGTAGAACTCTGCTGTGAAAAGAGAAAGGTCGTGTTCGCCTACAGGCTCTCTTGAGAAGAGCCTGTTCATGGTGTGGACCATAAAGGAATCTGACTCTTTTGCCTCAACAAGTCTTTCGAAGTTGAGGTCGTTCCTGAGCAGATACTTTAGAAACCTATTCCTCTGATACTCTTTTCCCGTGTAGAATGTAGACATTCATAATCTCCATCCAGTCATCAAGACTCATGGTTACAAGGGGCTTTTCTCTATCGCTTTTCGTAATACACACAGGTGTTCTTCCCGAAATCTTGCAGTCTGCTTCTGCCTGTCTCCAGGCTGCGGGGATGGACGCTCTCTTGTGGTGCTTGCACTCAAGATGAAGCCTGTCAATGTGCGGGTACTTTTGCTTTGCTCCATCAACATCCTGAAGGCAGACATCAGCGATCTCTGCCCCTCCCCCTCTTGTCTGAATAATTCCTCTTGCGAAAGGCAAGTTCCATTTCTCAGATAGAGTATTTGCAATCTCTCGTTCAAAACGAGCACCCTTGTCTCGGCTTCTTTTGCCAGACATTAGAATGCTCCTTCGAGCTTTGCGAACTTATACTCTCGCCCCTTGGTGTGAGACAAGAGGCCAGCTGCTTCGCAGAAGAGCTTAAGTTCCTTCCATTCATTTTCATCAGAGATGTCGAACAACATCTTGCCCTCGTTTCTAAACTCAACAAGATGATATCCAGTTTCTCCAGCCTCAATTAGCAAGTAGTTGATAATAGAGTTCTTCTCTGAAGAATGACGACTAATGACTGCATGCCTCATGACATCGTTGCGATTGAGTGGCTCGCCTGCTAGTGAGAAAATCTTTGACAGGTTTGCAATCTCATCGTTCGCAATTTGAAAATCAAAATGCATAACATTCCTTTCTGTATTTACAGTTTCTTATAGGGCATGGATAAGCAGGAAAGTTTCCATCCTGCTCATAAGTCTTTACAATGCTTTCAATGTGCAGACTTTTGTGCTCGTCCAGAGATCCAAGAGGAATCCTGTACGAGTACAATTTGAAGTACAGGGGATTCTTCGGGAATGTCTTTAGCTTGGTTTGCAGCCCAAGATAATACAAGCAGCTGTCAGGGTGAACTGAATCACCAGAGACAGTGTGCTTCAGCAGTGACGATGCAGCCTCTGCTGCTTTGAACATCAGTGGGTCTCTCCGGGCGTGAGACGATGTTATAGCCTCTGAGACCTTGACGAAAGTGTACCTGTCCCTCTGCCCTCCCCTGAAGGGAGCAGAGGTAGCTATAGCCCCCTGTATCTCTAGGTCAACAGGGGTCTTACTCAACCTGACTCTCAGTTTGGTGGGTCCAAGAACTGTCTTTGATTTGTACATTTCCAACTCTCTATACAGATTTGAGAACTGGGTAACCAAAGCATGATGAAACTGTGTTCTTGCAAAGTGCGTAGAAAAGACCCTTCTTTCCTTGTCTATCTCTGTCAGGAGCTTCTTGCTTTGCTTGTACAAAGGAGAAGACACAGAGGTAATCTCCTTGAGAGAAACAGATGGATCAAGGATTGGGTGGGTGACAATGTGGCTTAGCATTGGCGTCCACCAATTGTTTTTCAACTCCCCACCAAGGGAGTAATATTCAGAACAAGACAGAAGCGCTCTCAGCTGGGATTCTGAGAGCACACTGCCTGCTGTCCTTACTATGCCCAAGGATCTACATAGCCCTGCTCGGCCTGGGCTTCTGAGCGCTTCTTGATATTCTGGGTCAAGTAAAGAGTTTCGATTTCCTTTCCATCCTTAATTGCATCTCCAAACTCCATAATCACATACTGGGGTGTACGTGGGGAATGAGAGTCATCGATGCGACCACGAGCAGTCATGATACTGATGATCCGCGAGGGAGGATTCATCACACGTTGAGTGCCACAGTCAAGCATGTAAAGCTTTCTATCTTCGAAAAGGTAGATGCCCTTCTCTCGATTCTTAAACTTGTTTTTTAGAGCTTCCATTTGTTCCTCAAATTAGATGATAGATGTCCAGCTTCTTCATGAGTGCAACTCTGTCAGACTTGGAATTAATTTCATGGTCTGAAAAAACTTGCTGTCTCAACTGTCGGGGCATATTCGCTAGACACCTTGGGTCTTTCCCACTTCCAAAGAATGAGTTAAGAAGGTTCCACTCTTGACGAGAAAACTTTCTTGCCTCTAATTGGTAATCACGGAATGCTTCAAAGGCAACAGGGTAAAGATCTTTTAGGATCTTTAGTGTCGCTTCTGCATATTCCCTGATCTCAGCTTGAGCATGGGGGTGCAACCTCTGCAAGAGAAGACGCATCATGTCACCAAGGTTTATTGTCATGATGAGCTCTGTATACTGGCCTACTGGCAAGACGAAACGAGCCTGCTCTTTGGGAGCTCCCATCTCAAGCATCTTGTTATAGATGGCTCTTGAATGTTCATAGGCTTGAATCTGCAAGTGGGCAAGCTCCACCTGCATGGCTTCGTCTACGGAGCCCTCTGACACCTGCTTGTTGTGCTTTGAAGGGATGCGCCAATTGTCTACAATGATGCACTCGTCAGGCATGACACTATAGCGGGCAGACATCTCGCTCCTGTGGTGCCCACGAATGCGGCACCACTGAGCTACGATAGCAAGAGGCATCTTGTAATGCATCTTGATCTGCACACTAGCGAAGGGGGAGAAGTGCTCCTGGCTCATAAGGAACCTAAGAAGTTTGTAATCCTTTTCCGCATCTGCATTGCTAGATGCATTGCTGATATAGGAAACACGAGCCTGCTGAGAGATAGACCTGTCGTCTCCCATGCAATCATTGAGCCTTGCGAATCCATGACTGCCAACAGGTAGCTTTCTCTTCTTGATGTCTTGAATCTGGATAACTCTCTGGATGCCGTCAAGTGCATCCAGAGGGATCTTTAAGACAATCATGTCATCAGTCATATCTTAGTGCCTTCATCTTGCGAACCATGAGGATCTCATAGATCTGCGCGTAGCAGTCATGTAGAGCATCATGTGCGTTCATCCAGGTCAAAGACTTTCGGCTTACTCTTGAGCCCAGATTGACAACTGTTCTCTGGTCTCTTGAGTTCCAAAAGTTCCATGGCATCTCATCAGAGGTCATGCCTGCGCGAAGATATGCAGACTTAAGAATCGGAAGGTCGAAGTCAATTCCCCTAGACCAAACGGTTCTGTTCTTCCTGAGAAGAGGCTTTTCGTTTAGGCTAACAGACATAAACTCATCAAGCTTTTCAATTACTTCTGATTCAGAGATTCCATTTGAATTACATACGGAATCTCTTGCAGCCTGGCTCTGCTTAAGCCACCACTGGATGGTGGAGAAGTCATATGTGGCATCTCTGTGCGGCACAATGTCAAGTGACAGGGATCTCATCGCACTGAAGTTTCCCTTCTCAATCATGCCAATGAGGTCAAGATTGATAGGGAACTGAACAATTGCAAGAGTGATAAATGCAGAATCTGGATTCTTTCCAAAGGTCTCTAGGTCCAACATGAAGTTGCTATTGCGACCATAATCTTTCATTTCTCGCTCCCGCTCTTTTCTTCGTCGATCAGTTCGGGTTCCCACTCGCCCTCGGTATAGCTATCGGTGGCCTTAATAAGGTCCACCAGCCATTGTGAAGTGAGGTTTTCTGAAAGATTTTCTCCTGAAACTTTTACTTGGAGAACTTTAGTTTTCATGATTTCTTACTCACTAGTTTCGGTATCCTCGTTGGCCTTCTGCAAGACCTGTGCAATCTCTGGATCTGGATACCAGGTTTCAATAACTGCATCCCAGTTAATGGATTCTTTTCTCTTCCACAAAGTGGGGTGCAGCCAAATGTTTTGATCTTCTTTGCCAAGTAGCCTATTGAAAGGCTCCCATGTCTGAGACGCTTCTAGGAAGCGTTGCCACCCCAGAACAGGATGCTTTCTTGTAAGGCAGATATTGTGTCGACCATTATCGTCAACATCCCAAATACAAAACTCGTTTGAATTCGGGAACAGTGTAGAAACTTCTGCAAGTGTAAGCTTTCGAAGGAATGGGATGCTTTCAATTGCAGCACCCTCCTTGTCCAGCATAATCTTGGAACTGTACAAAGACTCAAGCTCTACACGAATTGGCTCAGATTTGTAAGCAGCCCAAGTTAGTACAGCTGCATTTACATCTTCTGGGTTGTCAATAGAAATGTATTGAACGTCATTCAGATTGATGCAGGCGCGATCATGCATCCGTAGAACTTCTACGTCTCCATGAATTGTAATTTGAGTCGAGCTGATTTTGATACTCAACTGAACCTCCTTATGAATTTGCCTCAAAGAATGCTTTTGCAAACATCTTTGGGGTTTTGCTTCTTAGTCTTTTGTTTTTGCCTCCAAGCCATTGAATCCGACCATGGCCTTTGTACTTGGAGTTGTCTGGCTTGCTCATTTTTTCGTTTGCTTTTGGAGCATTAAACTTCCCCCACAAGTGGGTATGCTTTGTGTATTGCTCTTCGTGGTCGGGCTGGTCAAGTCCTGGCACAAAGTGCCAGGGGTGGAAAGAGTATGGCGGTCTGCCAAGAGTGTCCTGTCTAAGACCAGTACCCGATTTGTTTGCAAGTCTACCAGGAGGATTTTCCAAAGCCCAGTTCTCTGGATCTAGTGCTTTGATAATTGCCCACTGGTGGTCAAACAAGTTCAGGTGAGCCTTTGTTGTGCCATCTCCATTCCACTTTCTCCAGTGGCGCACTCCAGCTTTTGTAAAGGCGGTACATGGGGTTGCTGAAAGCACCATGTGAGGTGTGAGCTCGGTTAAGATTTCGATTGAGCTCATAAAACTTGAAGCAACATGGTAGGCGTCAAGTGCTTCTCTTATGGAGAGCACTCCCCTGTGCTGAAGCTTTTCAGCCATAAAAATCGCACCAAGGATTGCAAGAGAAGAGCATTTCATAATGTCGCCCTGGATTCCCAGACAGTTGGAAACACTGTCTGGGTCAATAAGGCTGTCAACTCTGACTACGGTCCAGCCTGCATCAGTATATGGCTGAGACCAAGTTCCACTGTGGTCAAATAGGCTTACCAGAATCTTTCTTTTCACTTGCGTCATTTTCTTTTTCCTTTTTGTAATTGCCAAAGTGTCTAGAGGGGCTGTCTGAAGAGTAGGTTCTTACTTGAAACTCTTCTGTATTTGAGTCTGCCATCCACAGCTGGTAAGAGATGTCGCCTCTTTCAATAGCCTGGGCTACCCTGGTCTGGTCAATGCTAAAGAATGTATAAGCTGGGTCATACTTCTTGTACTTGCCAACCTTGTCCTTCGAGTTGATAATGTTACTGATGCGGACGCTTGTCTTGGCGTCCGCAAAGATGATCTCCACTGGGACATCTTCAGATCTATGAAGGTTCTTGAAGACTACAAAGTCGAACACACCACCAAGCCATCTGATGTCACGAGGGTCAATCCCTTCTTCCTGCGCAGCAAGAAGAGGGAGCAAGGAGTGCTGTGCAGCGTTTCCAAAGCGAACAGCCTTGGTCTGACGCCTTGAAGACTTGCGAGCCTCCTCAATGGCCTTATGGTGCTTCTGAGACAGAGCTTTAATTGCATTGTCTCTTTCTTCTCTCATTACAGATGCCTGTCTTAGCAGATTGGATGAGTTCAGATTGACAAGGTTTTCAATTCTTTCTGAACTCTTCTCATTGATTTCCTTGATTTTGTTTTGCCAAAACTCACTAGTTGATTTAATTGCGGCTGCAATTCTGACTGTTCTAATTGAAATGTGATACGCAGTTAATGCAATAATCGCAAGGATTAGCAGATAGGTATGTAGCTCAATCATTTCAATGAACCTTTCTGAAAGAGAAGCATCTTACTTTTACAGTAGCCTGTTCGGGAGCAATTCGAAACTGGAAGTCTACACGAATGCCAGTCTTTTCCTCAATCAAAGCAGTGGCATGAGCGTACACTTGAGAAACCACTTCCGACCAATCTTCATCAGACATGTCTGATGTGAGCTCTCCTATGTACTGAGCGCTTTCTGAAGAGATCGTTTTAATACAAAGGACTTCGTCGTCGGTGAGGTCTGTTGCAGAAACAATGACCTCACCTGGTAGGGGCTCTGAAGTAGATGGCCATTCTGTTGGGTCAACCATTTTCTTCACCCAAAGACTTGAACACAACAGTCTGAACGTATGCATTTTCTGTATTTGGAATCAAATTAGAATTGTGAATGGAGTAGTCATACTTTTGAGTAAAGAAGTCCCATCCAAAATGTTCAAAGATATCAAGCACCTGCTCTGCTTCTAGGTCTGTGTCTAGGGTAAACACTGCATGAGGCCTGTCCATTGGCACAAATAGCTTTACCTTGTTTTTGTTCTTCATTTAAATTCTCCTAGTGAATGTGGAATACAACCCCACTCTTTCGCTTTCCAGGTGGCTTGAAGCAGTAAGTGCAGCCACTGCAAGACACTGTCTTCTTGGACGCCTCTCCTGCAGACATGCCCTTTTCTACAAGCTTGTCCTTAATCTTTTGATTCGCACACTTAATGTAGGAGCTATAGTCGCCATCTTCAAACTCCTGCCAAGTGTTAACAATGTCAGCCACTCTCATCCAAGACGGTGGCACTTCATTTAGGCCACGAATCTCTTCGTCAACAGATGCAAAGATCTCCGCATTGGGAAGACCGTCAATGTACTGGATAAATGGCATGAAGCTTTGATCACGCCACTGTCGGGTGAACATGAAAAACTTGTGATTTTGATTGCGCTCAATAATCTGAGCCCACTTTGCAATGTAGTCCAGGCTGTAGAAGTCTCCTTCAACATGGATGCGAACAACTACATTGCCTCTCTTGCGAGATAGCTCTCCGCAGATTTCCTCAACAAATGTGTCTTGCTTTGATGCGTCGTAAGACACATCTCTTGAGGTGCGAACATTTCTAAACATGGAAGGACCCTTCATTGTATAGCAGGCCTTCTCGCACATCTTGCTTCTGTTGGGGCAGGTTTCAATTGCAGGAATGGAGAATGTCCAAATGCCATTGCCCAACTTCGAGTTTCCCTTTTTCAATAATCCCATATTAGTTTCCTATTAATTTGTTAGCCGGGGCAATGCCCCCTTGCGGCTAGTAGTCTTCGTAAGAGATGCCAAGCGAACCCTCTTGATCAACAGGAGCATTCATTTGCTCCATGATTGCAGGGGACATTAGAGTGAGATCTCTTGGATTCAGATTAAGTTTAAGAATACCGACCTTGTCAGAATTGACACCAGTAAGCTTGTTCTTTTCCATCTTGATTGCAAGTTGTGGTCTTGTTTGACCATGCTCGTCTCGCCAAGTAAACTGGGCGCCAGCTCCCCTGACCACGACGTCATTGATGACATGAGCAATAATGTGAGGTCTATACTGGACCTCGCGAGCATCAGCAAGCTCGTCCATTGTTGGCCACTTGAGCTGGTTCATGTCATCCACTAGCTGCACCTTGCGATACTCTGCGGTACACATGAAAGCGCACTTGTAGTTGACGCTAAAGTCTGTCAGAATGTCTGTATGTTCTGTTAGCTTGTCATTGCGACTTGTTGAGTTTGAGCTGGCAAGTGCAGAGTTATACATGTTGTCCTGAATGACCATTAGCTTCTTGTCTGGGTATCTATTTCTTACGTACTCAAGCATCTGCTGGAGAACTGCAATCTTTTTTCCCTCTACTCTGTCCAGCATGATTAGTCTTTCATTGCGAACGTAGTCTCGGAAAAGCTTTCTTGTTCTTTCGTACTCATTTCTAATGAGTTCATTTCGGATCTTATGAGGCTGAGAGAAGTGAGCCAGCATCATACTTGGTGATGTGTGGACATCTCTTGTCATGAAGCTCATCATGGACTGGAACATAGGGACGACGCTAGTATAGGCGTCGTCTGTAAGGTGAAAGATTACAATGGAGTCAGGGTCGTTGACAACAATATCGCAACCCATGCTTCTCAAGACAGCAGATTTTCCATGGTGTGCCTTCCCACCGAGTAGACCAAGGACTCCTTCTGTCCAGTTGCAGTTGTTAAAGCATGCCTTGAACTCTGGCCAGAACTTCATATTGAATTCAGAACCACCATCCATTTCAGAAAGCTGCTGCTGTCTGAGTTCGTGAGAGTCAAACTTTTCCAACTGATAGTCTCTTCCATAGGTAACTTTGCCATAGTCATTGCTGATCTTGTTTAGGTCAGACTGATGCTGAATTAGCAAAGTGTCAATCTGCGATGGATCTTGCTTTGCACCCTGAACGTACTCGTCCAAGGTAGCAAGGAACCTCCCATTCTTTTCGTCTTCAACAGAGTTCAGAATTCTATTAACGTCCTGAAGCAGACTGAAATATGAGATTCCAGTCTTCAGCTCAAGAGACCGAAGCATTACCTCTCGTCTTGACGACATGGTTTCAAGTGCGATAGCGGGGATCATCTTGTCGACAATCTCCAAAGGATCTGTTCCGTCTTCAACCCGAGAAAGAGACCATTCGAATGCACTAACTCTTTTGAGCTGGTTAAAGGAGTCTGCATCAGCAGCGTCAATCAAATACTCGTCAAGATCTTTTGCTTCGCAATCTGTTGGAGGCATCAGGACCTTTAGCTCCAAGCTGGTCCCAGCGTGCTTGTCAATGGCACGCTGGATGCCTTCCTGGCCGGCATTATCCCAGTCAAACGCAATGCATACTCTTCGGATTCCAATCTTCTTGATCAGTCTAAGCTGCTCGGAAGAAAGGTTGGCAGAGCCAACAGCGGCAACGTTGGTAATTCCAATTCTGTTAAGCTGCAAGACCTCGCCCATGCCCTCGACCAAGTACAAGCCCTTTGTCCTTGCAGTCTTCGCTGCAACATCAATGCCCATAAGAGCATTTTTCTTTGTGAAGATTGTAGTGTTTGGAGTGTTAATCCACTTACGACTACCTTCGTAAGACTTTTCCTGTCTTGAGTTGAACGCAATTGGGTTGCCATTGTAGTCCCTAATGACAAAGGTTGTCATTGTCTGCCCGATATACTGAACAGGAGACCCAGAGGGAAGCAGCCCTCTTCTGGAGGAAACAATTTGTGGATCCCAACCCTTTGAAATTAGGTTGGATCTGATTTCGTCAGGATCTGCAGAGCCATATGTAAGAAGTGAATTGCCTTCATCATCAAGCCAGTTGCGAGACTCCATGTAATCCTTGCATGGGTCTGGGTCAAGCATGTCTGCAATATCAGAAACAAGCTGTCGGTCAAGACGTCGAGCCTTGTCGACTTCTGTTTCCAGCCCATACCTAATAGCAAGATTAAATCGCTTTGCTAGATCTTCAACAGCATGGATGAATCCATCGCCCTCGATGTTCTTTCCCTCCAAGATAGAGTATGCATCAAAAGTACTAAAAGCCCTCTTGCAAGATCCCTGGCAATACATCTTTGGTACAAGATCACGATCAAGAAGATACATTGATGGAGTGTTTTCATTGTGTGCGAAACACGAAACTGGCTTTCCTGGGGATGGAAAGATGTTCTGGGTAGACAAGTAGTCTACTAGTCTTCTTTTGATTTCTGGAACGAGTTCTTCTACGTTCTTGATATTCATTATTCGCTCCTGATAAATGCAATCTTTGTATCGTGAATCTGAACTTGCAAACAACCTTCTGAGGAATTGCAAAGTTCAACGATTTCATAAAACAACTTGCCATGCCTGTGTGGAAGAAGAAACTGACTCAGGTCCATGTCAATCATTACCTGGGTCGCATGCATCTTCTGCAAGTAGGGGCCAAACCTTTTGGAGAAGTAATGCTTTCTCCCAGATGAGTTCTGTCGATAGACCCTAATCATAAAATACGTTGTCATTCGCATTCCTTTGCTGGCATTATTTGTGTGATGTTTATATTACATTGAGGCGCCCGCCCCCGTTAAAGGGGCGGGCGTTTGTTCTAGTCTGCTAGGGGCTCGCCCTTCTCGTCAAAACAAAATGTTTGATAGTCGCACAAGGAGCAAACCTTGTTAAACCTTTCAATTCTCTTGTTGACTCTTTTGGGCTTAAGCATAGTGGGTTTCTTGGGACGAGGATTATTAAACGGATCGCCATTGTAGGCCTCGATAGCCTTCTCGTACTCTTTGGTTCTCAAAGCATTTGTGGGCTCAACTGAATTGTTATACTCAATTTGCCCCTTTCTTTTTTCATGCTTTGTAGCCTGACCTGCTGGAAGCTCGCCGTTCTTGTACATCTTTTCGATGGTGTCTTCAGTCAGGATCCAATCGTAGTCGCGAGGAGGCAGTCCACCGTCTTTGACAGTGGAGAGAATCATTCTAGCGCTATCCATCATGGAGTCCATGGTGTAGCCTGAGTTTCTCCAGGGGAACGTATTGGGGCAGACTTGCTGATACCAAATGTACTCCTTGCCATCCTCCCCCAGCCTGACGTCTACATTGTACTCGCCCATTTCTCCATGAGCCCGACCTGCATAAATCAGCTTGGAGTACTCATATGCGTCGGGGTCAGCAGAAGTTTTATGCCAGTGATAGAAAGCAATCTGCAATAGATGCTTGATGCGTGGCTTGGCTTCTCTGTGGTTGTTGATCATCCAGTTGGTACCAATACACTGGTCAACCCAGTAGGGGGAGATACTCTTAACCTCTACAAGTACATACTTCTGGGTTTCTTGCCTGAATAGACAGATGTCTATCTTTCCGGAAAACCTTGTTTCATGGTAGTAAACAGGACACTGATCGTCGTAATACATCCCTGATCGCTTTGCGTCATTAATGATGTAGTCCTCAAATACGTTTCCAAACTCACCCATTCTCTTCAATTCATCTGATCTTTCAATTGGAATTTGATCAATGTCTTTTAGAATAATGTGATGAAAGTCTGAAAGCTTGTCAGGCATGAAGCCTCTCAGTCTCTTGATGTAAGAGATTGCAGTAGCACGCCTGCATGCTCCCCCTACAACTTCCTCCCCGTTGTCTGCAACTCTAGTTGCAGTTGCCGATGACGGCCAAAGAGTTGGAGGCTTTGGCTCCCTCAGACTTGGGTACCCAAGAACAGATTGAAGTGTTTTTGCAAAAGACCAAGTCTGGTTTTCGCTACTCAAAATTCACTCCAGCACTTTCCAAGTCCGAAGACTTAGTCTCTGCCTGAGCCTGCTGAGCCTTGCGAGCTTCCTTCTCAAGAGCATCAATGTATGTTTCGATAAACTTCTTGTAAGACTCCGGAGTAAGATCAAAGATCTTAGCCTTGGAAGCCCTGCGAATAAGCTCAGCCTGCTCTGCATCTAGATTCAATGCGATGATCAGTCCTTCGCAGAAAGGAACCAGAGAAGCCTGGGTGAGCTGCATAAACAGCCACTCAAGATCTGCACTGAGCTTTGTGGTTGCAGTTGAAAGCTCCATTAGGTGCTGTGTCTGCGTCTTGAGGTAGTTCTTAAGGTCGTTACCTGCGTCTTCCATAATTTTTCCTTTTGTATTGACTTGTGCAAAAAGGTTTTTCTGCACCATACACATGTAGGTGGTTGATGCTTAGAGAGACCTTGAGCTCTCCATCATTGGTTTCGATTGTCTTGCCTCTGTACTTGATGAATACGATTTCACCAGGTGACGGAAGGTCGCCCTTCTTGGTGTGATCTTTCTTGTTGACATAGGCATTGACAATGGTTTCTCCATGTGCAAGCGTGGCACGAATGCTCTGTCTTCCATTGCTTTGCTTTTTCAACTCTACAGAAATTACAGATGCAGATGCAGAGCCATATGCATTCCCATTCATGATGTGTTTCTTTGCGAAGGTGAGGTGGGGGACACTTGGAAAACACTCGTCACAGAGATCTCTATCTGTGAGATAGCAGCCAATATATGTTGCCTGCTTAATCATGTCAGGGATTGAGATCCTAGATGGAGCCCTCAAGAGCTTGGGTCTTACTGGCTCTTTCTTTGGTCTCAAAGCTGGCATCTTCTTGAATGGCCTTTCCTCTCCCAAGAAGTCAATTGTTTCGACTTCAAGTTCTTGCAGCCTTTTCCATTCTGGAAGGCAAGATTTTGTAGCAAAGTCCATGGCTTCGTATTTCTTTCGCTTGAACATTGCTCTGAGTTTTTTTCTTTCGTCAATCAGTGGAGTGACAAATTCTCTAAACTCAAGTCTTTCCCGAGTTGCAACTAAGTGATCTTGGTATGCAATTCTATCTCTCCAGTATTTGTAAAGGTCTCCCATCTTGTTCCCAAGATCAACACCATAGTATCCCAGCTGAGAAAATGCCCCAGAGCAAGCAAGTGCCTCTGCAGTTCCCTTGTTTACCTTAGAGATGCATCTGACAACAAAGTCATCAATGTCCTTGAAGGGCCTATCGCCTCTCAGCTTCTCAATAGTCTGAGAGGCTGAGGACCCAACGTCCTTGATTCCAGAGAAACCAAAGTAGATATTGTTTCCAACAATGTTAAAGCTTTCACCAGAATGGTTTACTGATGGTTCTTTTACCTGAACATCAAAGATGTTTGCTTCCTGAATATACTTACCAGCTTTGGTTTGCCAAGCAGCAGATCCATCAAGAGTGGATCTGATTGTCATTAGCGCACAGAAGAACTCTTCTGGGTAGAATGTCTTAAGCCACATGGTTACATATGTCAAACGAGCATAGGCAATGGAGTGTGACTTGTTGAAAGCATATGCAGCGAATCCAATAATGTCATCCCACAAAGATGTAGCCTGTCCTTTAGTAAGCCCATTTGAAATGGAACCACTTACAAACTGGGGCTTGAGCTTTGCCATCTTGTCTTCTTTCTTCTTCGCACAATGTCTCATTGCCATTAGTGCATCATCAGAATTGAAACCACCAATCTTCTCAAAGATCTGCATCAGGGTTTCCTGATAGATGATTGTATAGTGAGTGGAGCTCAAAACTTCTGCAACCAAAGGGTGCATATCTGCAGGAGGCTTGCCGCTAATGCGGTTTCTTTGGTACTGGTCGGGCATGCCTGCAGACAGTGGTCCCGGCCTATAGAGGGCCAGGACAACTGCAAGATGCTCAATGCAGGTTGGGTCAATCTTCTGGATGACATCGGCCATTCCATCTGATGTCTCAATCTGAAACCCACCAGACAGAAGGCCAGCCATCATGTTGTCGTATACAGCCTTCTCACCGTCAGGCATGTCTTCATGAAGATCAAGATCCTCTCCATGGTTTTCCTTGATTAGCCTAAAGCATTCAAACACAATGTCAAGGTTCTTGATTGACAGTGCATCATACTTCAGCAGAGAAACACGTGGGTCTTCTAGCTCATCCTTGTCCCACTCTGTAACCATCTTCTTGACTTCTACATTCTTTCCATCAACCTTCTTCTTCTCTTTCTTGATTCGGATTGGGCACCTGTTGATGATGGGCTCATTGCTGATAACCACACCACCTGCATGGATGCCTGCACCGATTGTCAGCCCCTCCAAGACGGGGGCATCGTGTATGAGGTCTGCATTGACTTCAGAAAGCTCAGGATTGGCGTCTAGGGCCTTCTGCCATGTGGGCTCAGCACCCTGCACTGCATCTGGAATCAAAGACTTGACCTGGGTCTTTTGCTTGTTCCAAGACATCTTCTTCTTGAACCATGCATCCTTCTGAGCGTCAGTAAGACCAGCCTCCATAGGGGCTGGCTCGTTGACGCTGTACCACCTGTCCACAATACCCTTGGGCTTAAGAGTGTTGTATGTGCCAATGTAGGCACTCCTGTCTTCACCCCAGATCTCCTTGAGAACATTGATTGCATCATGCCTCTGGGCTGCAAGGAAGTCTACGTCAATGTCCGGAGGTGCGCCACCACTAACATCGCATCTCTCTCTGTCAAAGTCAAACTCGTCAGAGAGGCCAACAATGTAGAGGATAATGCTGTTGTGTGGATTTGGAAGTGCCTTGTCAAAGTCTAGGTCTAGGAGCCCAAGAACCCTGTCTAGGTCTGACTCGTCAATCTTCTTTTCCTCAAAGTGCAGATAGTCTGGATCAATCTCGTCCAGCCTGTCCTGCAAGTAGTAATCTTGCAGTCTGTTTAGCTTATCCTCTGCCATTGTTAATCCTTACTCTATTAGCAAATAGAAGGTTAAAAGCTTTGTTTTAGCTGCTATTAGTACATTACGATAGCAATTTGTTTACCTATAGTATCTAGGATGATGAACTACTCTGTCGCTCCAATCGCTGAAACAAAAGTCCCAACCAGCTACAATCATCTTTCTGATTGAGCTATAGTCGGAAGCTTCTGGATACACACGCTTAAAGAAAACATGTCCTGGTTCAATAGTGTCAAGCTTCTGAATTGATTGGAACTCATCGCCATCTATGAATCTATATTTGTATATACAGATCTTGTCAATGGTGTGATCATAGTAAATGTGACAACTAAGTCGGGAGTAGGCCTCGTGTCCAAATACCATAGTAAAGGATTCGTTTCTTCGAATCATGTCAACAGACAAATCCTTTACTAGTAAACTATATTCTTGTTCTGTCATTTCAACTTCGCTGTGGTTGTCGGTGTTCATGGTTAGTGTTCCTTTTCATCGGCGTCGGCAGCGCGGAGGACGGCACCGCTGAGGTCGGCACCGGTGAGCTTGGCACCCCACAGGTTGGCACCACGGAGGACGGCACCGGTGAGCTGGGCACCACTGAGGTCGGCATTGATGAAATGGGCACCACTGAGGTCGGCATTGATGAGGTTGGCACCGGTGAGGTCTGCACCCCAGAGGTCGGCACGGCTGAGGTCGGCACCGGTGAGGTCTGCACCCCAGAGGTCGGCACGGCTGAGGTCGGCACCGGTGAGCTGGGCACCACTGAGGTCGGCATT
>Ga0209337_1000071_pt1 | contig 84948 bp, 66 predicted proteins | sample LinPmetageLP53_FD_184044 | JGI IMG/M metagenome (GOLD analysis project Ga0209337, IMG submission 184044) | Marine viral communities from the Pacific Ocean - LP-53 (SPAdes) (version 2) | ecosystem: Environmental > Aquatic > Marine > Oceanic | place: Pacific Ocean | collected 2010-02-08
AACTCGGCAACAGTCAGACTGTGAGGTGGGGCCATCTTCTGGAGAATGGCTTCTTTACGTTCCGGTGAATAATGGGGCATGGTTGTCCTCTGAAATATTCAGGCGACAACTACGCTGACACATAGGGGAGACTGATTTTCCGCCGCTTCGCAGCTCCAAATCGGCGCGTGAGCCGGGCATTAGTGCCAAGCCTGAATGTTCGCTTTGCGACCGTCCCGCAACCCACGCGACACCTAAACAAAAGCGAACATTCGATTCAGGGCTGTTCGCCAGAGGCTCCCCCCAGCTAACCGCAGCCATTTCATCTAATAAGATTGGAAGAGCAGATTGCAGACACTGAATGATGACATGGCAGAGATAGCCATGTTCAGCTAACCTATTGTTTTACCAATTTATGTGTGGCGCTATTGATGGCTCAAAATCAGGAATAATGACGCAGTTGAATTTCAGCAATGATAGAACGCGCCGCCTGATTGCTGTCATGGTCCCGCAGTAAGAGGTAGCGATAAGTGATTTACGAAATTCACATGGATGCAGTGGCAAGCTTTAAGCAATCCACGTCGCTCGTTACAGATAAGAAAATAAATCTTATCTACGGCCTAAACGGCACCGGTAAATCAACAATCTCCAATTTCCTCTATGAGCCCAATAATCCAGCGTTCATCTTGTGTAAAAAGGTACCCTCAGAATCGGTTCCAGTTCTCGTTTACAACCAAAATTTCATACGAGACAACTTCTATGTTGCGGATAGTTTGCAAGGCATCTTCAGCCTTTCAAAAGAGAACAAAGCAGCTGAACAAAAAATAGCCGACGCGACAAAGAAGCAAGAGGAACTTGAGCAAGATCTACAAGAGAAGCGCAGTGAAAAGGAACTGGCAAGACAGGCATTTTCCCAAGAGAAACATCAGGCCATAGAAAAAGTTTGGAGCATCAAGCAGACCTATGCTGGCGGAGATCGGGTTCTTGAATACTGTCTCGAAGGCCTGAAGGGACAAAAAGACAAGCTTTTTGCCCATCTCCAAGGTATCCCAAAACCGGCCAGTGAACCCAAAAAAGACGTTCAAACAATCCGGCAGGAAGTAGAGGCACTCAAAGGCGATGAAGCTCAGCTTAAACCGCGCCTTTCTGAGCTGTCTTTTTCTGCTCACAGTGTTGAGTCGGACCCAGTGTTCGGAAAATCCATCCTTGGGAATACCGATAGTGAGGTTGCGGCTTTAATCGAGAAGTTGGGCAACTCGGACTGGGTAAAGCAAGGCCTTTCATACTTGCCGGAGAGCGTAGGTGATTCGAACGCGCAATGCCCCTTTTGCCAGGAAACCACCATTTCGGAAAAATTTATCGATAGCGTAAGGTCGTACTTTGATGTGACCTACGAGCAGCAGCTAGACGAACTTGCGCGACTTTCAAAGAAGTACCGAGCCGCCTTTGATTCGTTGCCGGGGCTGAGTTCCTTTACCGACCATCCATTTGCAGAAAAGCGGAAGGACTCCATAACTAATAAATATCAGTTACTTGTAGACGCACTCCAGGATAATTTTCGCAAGATTGAAGCTAAGTTAATGAGTCCAAAGGTTCCGGCTGCTTTGTCCGACACGACTGGCTTGATCGCTGATTTCAACTCAGCAATCGATAAAATTAACACGGAAATCGATGAGTACAATGACAAGCTCAAGAACCGTGAATCTGGTCTCGAAAAGTTACGCAAAGAGTTTTGGCAACTGATGCGATGGCAGTATGACCAAACAATGGCGAGGTTTGATGCTGATCGACAGGCTGCTAATCAGCAATTGAAAGGCTTAGATGTAAAGATAGGAAATATCGAGGCTGAGCTGGCTAAGGCGAGGGGAGAAATTGCGGAAGCACAAAAACAAACTGTGAATACTGACGAAGCGGTCACTGCTATCAATACAGGTCTTATTGACCTCGGCATAGATGACTTCAGCGTACAGAAGCACTCTGACAACCTCTATCGTGTGGTGCGCACAGGTGATTCCAAAGACGCTTTTCACTCGCTAAGCGAAGGAGAGAAGATGATCATCAGCTTCTTGTACTTCTGCGAGCTGTGTAAGGGTAAGTCAAGTGCAGAAGACACTCACGCACAGTGCATCGCGGTGATAGATGATCCAATTTCGAGCCTCTCTCACGTATTCATCTTCAACGTCGGCCAACTCATTCGTTCGGTGTTCTTCAAGGGGGATCGGTTCAGTCAGGTCATCGTCCTGACCCATAGTCTTTACTTTTTCTACGAGTTGACAGATCCGAATCACGAGCGCCGTGAGAAAACGCAGAAACTGTTTAGGCTCTCAAAGCCCTCCTCTGGCAGCGTCATCCAGGAGATGAAGTACGAGGAAATTCAAAATGACTATCAAGCATACTGGTCCGTTGTAAATGACGAGTCTCAACCGCCTGCACTTATCGCAAACTGTATGCGAAACATAGTCGAGTACTTTTTCAACTTTGTTCGCAAGAAAGACCTGAATAATGTTTTCCAGATGAAGGAACTCCAGGATGCGAAGTACCAAGCCTTTTGCCGATATATCAATCGCGAGTCACATTCGCTCGGCCAGAACATCATAGATATGAAGGAGTTCAACTATGACGTCTTCAAGGAGGGATTGAGGCTGGTTTTTGAGAAAACAGGCTACCTGGACCACTACAAAGCTATGTCTAAATGCTAGTAGCGCCAGAGTGAGAAACGCAGACAACAATCGGCTGCAAGGCCACTGATTTTCCGCCGCTTCGCGCCTCCAAACCGGCGCGTGAGCCGGGCGTTAGCGAGAAAGGGAGTTCAAATGAAAGGTCATGTCAATTCTTCAGGCTTTCCTCTGCAAATAGCGATTTCTAATCATGTTAACGAGCTATCCGTTCAGCATGGTTGGTCGACGAAATATACGGAACACTCTTGGCGTAATGGAAACACCTCTGAATCTGGCTTTATAGATTTAGTCCTTGCCTACAGCAGTGGCACTCAATTTATGGTTGTTGAGTGCAAGCGAGTTAAAGATACCTCGTGGATATTTCTGGTGGACGAGAACTCGCCAAAGGTCAGGCGCCATGCAAAAAGTTTTGTCTTCCGGAAGTCCGGGCCTGAAGTAAAGCGCTTCGAATGGCTTGACCTTACGTTAGACCCTTCAACACCTGAGTCACAGTTCTGTGTGATTCCGGGGACGGATAATCGCTCGCAGTCTCTAATCGAAAGGTCTTCAGCAGAGTTGGTTTCAGCGACTGAGGCGCTAGCAATGGAAGACAGGTCGTTGAGTCTAGACGACAGAGAAGATTTAAGAATCTATTTCAACGTTATAGTGACTACGGCAACGCTCCAAGTGTGCCGGTTCAACGCCCAGTCCATCTCATTGAAAGATGGTACTTTGGGGGAGGCTGAGTTTGAGGAAGTTCCTTACGTCCGGTTCAGGAAACAGCTGAATCCGGTTTATGAGATTCCCGAATTTTATCAAGTCGCTGGCCATCAGGACGTAGCGAAAGCAAAAGAAAACACGGTTTTTGTTGTCAACTCCTCCCATCTATTCGAGTTTTTGAGAGAGTTTGGAGTAGATAATGGCCCGAGCAATAAGAACTATCTTCGCTAAGGGTAAGGCGAACGAAGCTGAGTAGTCGAAGTTGTGTGCTGGGATCTGGAGAGTGAGAATGACGCCGAGAGAATCCGATGTAGAAGACCACCGGACGCGCTCCGCCTTTGTGCGGCAATTAATACAACGCGCTGGAGAGCCCGGCTCCGTGCCTATGGCGTTCTCTAGCAGACCACGCCGGTCAATCGTAATGTTTTGGGACGATCTAGAGCGACTTCCCGTTGATGTTGGTGAGTGTATCGAATCGTGGAAACCGCTTCAGACGAAGGGCTTCGACGTTTTCCTATTCGATAGCAAAGGGGCCATCGAGTTCATTGCAAGCCACCTGGGACCGCGTTATGAGAACGCCTATCGGAAGTGCTATCACCCCGCGATGCAATCGGATTACTTCCGGCTCTGCTACATCCTTGTGGAGGGCGGCTGTTACATTGACGCGGACGATGCCCACAACGGACCTAATGTCGAGAGCCTATTCGATGACGGTAGGTTGAAAATCCAGCCGCTTTGCTATGACATCGCGACCGACCGAATGGTCCCGCCCGAGATATTTACCAAGCCCGGAGCAGACGCTCCGACTTGGATCTTCTATTTCAACAACAACCCGCTGCTCGCTGCCCCCGGACACCCTATCATCGAGCAAGCCCTTGCGAACGCGACCACAGCAATCGAGCGAATGACTGACGGTGAGTTGCCAGAGATCCAAACTACAACGGGCCCGGGCAACCTTACCCGATCAATCTTCGAACTTGCTCAGCAGGACGATGTGACGGTGACAACACTCCACGTGCTACATGACTGGGAGAACGTCGCGAGCAGCCGGTGGCCTCTCAGCTACCGGAGTGATAGGAGGAACTGGCGCCTCTCAAACTGCCGGGAATACCAGCCTCCGAAGCAGGGTTGCCCATGAACCTGACCAAGCGCATGTTCGCATTGAACAGGTTCCTTTACCGCCTCCAGCTTCAGGCGCGGCGGCTATTGCCGAGGCAGCGGTGCCAGGCTTTCGGGTCTGCCCACCCGGATAGGCGAGTTGAGAAGATTTACGTCATCAACCTCGATCGGCAGCCCGACCGCTGGGCGGCCGTAAAGCGGGAGCTAGATCAGATACTGGACTGCTCGGGGAACACTCTCTCAGAGCGGACCGTGCGCTTCCCTGCCTGCGACGCGAGGAGCTTTGCGGGTTCACCCAAGGCGGACGGCGAAGTAGATCCGATTTACACCCTTCGAGATCAGCTCTTCGTCGAGCCGCAACCGAGTATACTGCCGCACCGGCTCGACCTCGATCGCCCGATCCAAATGAGTTGGCAAGAAGTTGCAGTCGCCCGCTCTCACGTCGCCGTATGGCGCCAGATCGCGACCGGTGAAGACGCCTACGCGCTTGTGCTTGAGGACGACGCTTGTTTCGACTGGGGGTTCGGACGATACGTCGACCGGGCTTGGCATGAACTTGCGCGCGGCCGCAATAGGACTGGCCCCCTTGATTTGCTCTACCTCTCCTACAAGGAGGTGATAGGTGGGGCCCCAAAATTTCTCCTCTCACCTAGCGTGTTCCGACCGGTACGGGGTCTCTGGTACCTCTCGGGCTACGTACTTTCACGCGAGGGGGCACAAAAGCTGATTCGGATGCTGCCCTGCCAAGGACCGGTCGACCTTTGGATAAACCACCAGTTCGACGCGCTCGAAGTTCGGGCGACGCGGCGGTCACTGATTAGCCAGCGATCCGACTGGGACTCGGCCAATTCCTATTCCATTCTGCCAGCCTTGACCCGAATCGGCGTCTTAGACTGTGAAGGACAGTCGTTATTTCAAAACCGTCCCCAGCAGAGGCCGGTATTTGCCTTCGGCGAGGAGGGATCGGGTCTAACCTCGCTTGCGATGGCTCTTTCGATGCTTGGCTATCGATGCTGCTCCGACCTTCAAAATCTTCCTGAAGAGGAGTGGGTGCAACTCCTCTCCGGATCGAGCGACCGGGTGTTTGATGCTTACGTTAACATTGGGGCTCTGATGGAGAGTGTCGTGACGCTGAGGGAGCGCTATCCTGACGCCAAGTTTATCGTCACCACTAGCAAAGACGCGGCGATGAAGGACAATGGAGTCAGCCTACCTGACGAACTGAGCGGCGCAGATGTCGCCGTCCTGCACCTGAACGCTGTAGACAAGTGGAAGACCGTCTGCGAGCATCTGAGATGTGTCCCGCCAATATCCAACTTCCCCGAGGTTGCCGATCTCGGCCAAAGGCCACTCCTAGACGAAGATACCAGAGAGATCCCAGCTGTAACTCCACCGAGCGAGCAGCAGCGCGATATGTCGCCCTGGGTGATCGAGCCTCGTCCCATGTGGCGTGGTATTCGCGCCCATTCGCCCGCGAGTATAGCTTCACGTGTGGTTTTCGATGACCGCTTTGAAACCATTGACAGCGAGCGCTGGTTGGTGAGGAACGACACCTTCCCTGGGAACCTTGGTCTTTTCCGTCCTGCCAATGTTGCATGCCGAGATGGCGGCGGGGCCGTGCTCAGTGTGAGACGCGAGAGGCTTGGTGTCCGCGACTTCAGCGCCGGGTCAATTTCGAGCCGCGACAGGTTCCTATACGGGAGGTTCGAGACGACGCTTCAAGCATCAAAGGTACCCGGCGTCATAACTGGGTTCTTCTTACACCGCGACTCACCCAGGCAGGAGATCGACGTGGAGATCGTCGGCAAGCGCTCCGACTGTCTCATGGTAAACGTCTTCTATAATCCTGGCACTGAAGGCGCGAGGTTCGACTACGGATACCGAGGTGCGCCGACCACCATCTGCCTCGGCTTTGACGCGTCGGAGTTGCCCCACCGCTTCGCCATCGAGTGGAGCCCTGACGAGATCCGCTGGTTCGTGGATGACCAATTAGTACATAAGCGTGTAAACTGGGCCCCAACTCCGATTCCCCAGCTACCGATGTCCCTGCACGTAAATCTATGGCCCTCGCGCTCGCGCGAACTCGCCGGGCGTCTTGCCCAGCGACAGCTGCCGGCCACTGCGACGGTGAAGTCGATCGCCATTGAGGCAAACCTGGCCACGAGCCCGAATTACGACCGTGAGCACCCCGTTGTGCCTAAAAGCAGCATTCAGCGGACCGCGCTGCGCGCCGCCACTGATGCTGGGCGTTATTCCAAAATCTGAATGTTCGCTTTGCGACCGGAGCGGCCAACTTATGATGTCATTGCCATTGATGTTTGACTTCAGTGCTCATCGCTAATAGGCAATCGTAAGGCGACGCTAGATTAGAAAAATGTTGCTGGCTGGCTAGCATTGCTCAAGCAGCAACCCTAAGAAATTTGTTGTTGCAAATATGTTGTCGACTTATTTTTCTAAGGCTACGTATATCAACTAAACTCACTCACTCAGCAACGAAAATCGCATATTTCATATTCGTATAAGCATCGTTGAACCGGAGCAAAGGCGCAAAGGGCCCGAATGAATGGCTCCCACCCAAGAGCCGATGCGGCTACGTCGCTCGCTTTTCACGGATCGTGAAGCAATACCACTTAGAACCCAAAGAGCATGAAATAAAGCGGATTCAGTCCTTCTTGGATAAGTGTCGAAGTTGAGCGCATGCTAACGTTTTGAAGAGGCCTTCACATTATAAGGTGTGAGGAAGTCAAATTTCTTAATACAACTGTCTGTTAAATAATAGTCTGATTCCATTTCTCTAATGACTGTTTCAATTGAGGTTGGAGAGTCACCCAATTTTCGGGTGCTTTTTTTTGAGTGATATATATTGAAATTCTCCATATATTGCTCTAAGGCTTTAGGTCGATCGACTTTTATTGTTTCTATTAAATCTGTTATCAGACCCTTTCTAGTTCTTGGGGAAGGTTTTATAATATTCATTTGGTCCCATAGGTAAAGCCCTACAGAGCGGCGAATGTTGCTTTTTTCTATACTCCAGCGCTTTGATATAAGGTTTTCGCTGTATCTAATTCGATCTATGGTGGATGATAAGTATTTTTTCATTTTCTTTTTATTTTTTATATTGTTTTTTATGTCATTTTTATATAAAAAATCTTCCTCTTCTGAATCTTCAATTATCGCGAGCTTACTGTAATCTTCAAGTTGGTCAGCTTGAAGTCTAAGTATATATGTCAGCTGACTAGTGTTACATTTTTTCCTGTCTACATATACAACTACTTCATGGTTTTCAGAATCACCGATAAACTGAGTTCCAGTATTGCGCCATGATTTGATAATGTTTTCTCTTATTTTTGAGATTTTGTCATTTTTGTTGAAGAAGATAGCCAAGTCCCATGGTTCATTTAATACCACTGGGTATTCTATTTTTGATATTTGAATTCCATTGGACTGACGTCTTTTCTGATTAAAGATGTAAGAGGGGAATTTTTCTATTATTTCAGGCTTTGTATCATTTTTAATGAATGCGTCAATTAACGTTTTTGAATCAATCGCGCTTTCCCAAAGTTCTGTTATGGCGAAACCATATTTGTAAGTTAGCTCATGTAGTTGAGATACGACCGCCATTTCATCAGAACTGAGGTTATCGATAAAAATTTCACAGGTGGGTAGGAGGTCTTCAAAATTAGGATCGATGAATCCATCCGCAAAATGCTTTCTATGGAAGGTATAGGCCATGGCAAAGCAAAAATGGTGTAGTGCTTCTGCTAAGAAACGATCGGGCAGTACAATCTGCCAAGTCTGAGGAGGGTCAAATTGGTGTAGTAGCTCAACAGTGTCGTCGATCAGTTGGTTTCTTTCGTGCTCGCCCAGCCCTTCGGGTGCATCAGGCTGGATTAATTGAAGGTGAGTGTGGCGGCTAGAGTATAAAAAACGCCACATATGCCGGTGTTCTTGCTCGGCAAGCGTTTCACGAAGTTTTTCCCGCAAATGCTCGTAAGGCATTGATGATGAAGTTCTTTCCATGAGTTTTCAGATGTCTCCCATAGGTGACTGATACCAATGCCCGCAGGTTTCTGATTCCATTGTACGCGAACCCAAAGCGTACTTTGTACAGGAGGCTGTATGAACACAGCATCAATAGTTACCGTCACACCTCTGAAGATTCTAAAGGTCAATGAGGTCCTTGAAATGACGTCGCTCTCCCGAGCAACTCATTTTGCGAAACTTAACGCTAAATCAGCAAGTTACGATCCGGATTACCCGAAGCCCATAAAGCTAGGTCCACGCTCCGTTGGCTACGTTGAGCAGGAGGTCATTGATTGGCTTCAGGCAAGAATGGAGGCTCGGTCTTGAACGCGCCGAACGGCTTACCAGTGCTTCCGGAAATGAATCAGCCGCTGCAGCGGCCTAGTTCATGCCCTTTGACTGCAGAGCTTGTTGGCTCATTGATATTAAGCACTCAGGCGCCACCTGACTTGATTTTGATTGGGGTTTTGTCGACCTACTCCATACTTTCACAGGGATTGATAAATGCAGAGCGGCCGGGAGTGGGAGTCGGTCCGCCTTCACTTTACACCATAGGGATTTCCGATTCTGGCGAGAGGAAATCCACTGTTTTTAAGAAACTGTTGCAACCGATTGTCGAATTTCAAAAGCGCCAGAATGATGAGCATGCTCAGAGATTAGCGTATTACGAGGCCGAAGCTGAAGTTTTTGACGAGGCTCTAAAGATCTTAAAAAAAAAAATATCAGATCGGCTTAAGAAGGGGTTAAGTGTTGAGGAGTTGACACAACAACTAGGAGCGTTGAAGCGCGAAGAACCCATGAAGCCAAAAAATGTCCAGTTGATTTTTGAGGATGCTACGACTGAGGCAATTGCCCGTGAGTTGAGTGAGGGATGGGGAAGTGCCGCCTTAGTATCTGATGAAGGTGCCACCATCCTGAATGGGCGAATTGCCCAGGATTTACCGAGGATTAATAAGTTGTGGGCAGCTGACCCCTTCGCCGTAAATCGCGCATCTTCCGATAGTTTCACTGTAGAAGATGCGCGATTGACGCTGGCGATTATGGCGCAGCCAAGCGCGATCGATAAGTTCATGAAAAAGAGGGGGGATGAGTCTCTAGGAATTGGTTTCTTGGCACGCTTTTTAGTTTGTAATCCTAGCAGTACTCAGGGAAGTAGGTTTTTGACAGGAAGTTTTGAAGGTGATGAAGATGGTTATAAAAACTACCTTAAAAGGGCCAATGAAATACTTCGTAAGGTAAAGAGCAGTATTGAGGATTCAGGTACCCAAAAGAAGGTCATTCGCTTTTCCGAGGAGGCGAAACATTACTGGATTGATCTTTATAATAGGATTGAAGCTAACTTACAGGTCAACGGCCGATTTCAGCATGCGCGAGATCATGGTTCGAAATTGGCGGAGAATATCGCTCGGATCGCAGCACTATTGTCGTATATTGAGTATGGGGAAGATGAGCCGATACCACTTGGTGTCTTAATGGATGCGGAAACAATGGGGTTTTATTTCTCCGATGTTTTTTTGCGATACTTTCAATCACTTCCTGAATATTTGAAAGATGTAAGTTCGTTGCGTGATCATTTTGAGTCTGTGCGTGAGGATGGTCGTCGTTATCTAAGAAAAAATAGGATTCGTCAGAGCGGGCCATCTCGTATGAGAGATAAGTATGTACTGAATTATACCCTAGATAGCTTGATGCAATTTCGAGAGATATCTATTCTTGTTGCTAATAGTGGCATGGTAATTGTTGACTTGTACCCAGGTTTTCCGCATGACGCAGAGCAGTGGAGGATTTTTTGTATTGAGAATGAAGTGAAATAGCGCTTAGTCGTGATATTCCTGATACAAGTATCAGGAATATCACTTGTATAGGTTCTTGGTGAATGTTTTTTATATTTAACATTTTGTATCGGTGAGCGTTATTGCCTTGAAATTGTCGTGAATTGGTCCGATTTATAGCTTTTATGTATAATAAATTATGCGGTTATAAGTAATATATGTTTTGGTGCGTGAGCATTCATTTAGATTTAACATAAATAAATTATATGAGTATAAGTGATAAGGAGTGATTAATGAACTACTACGGAGAAAAGCAAAGGAAGAGGGTGGTGGAGAATCCAAACCTTACCCTCCACTATGATGATCGCTATTGTGGGCTACCAGTACAAACATCAAAAGGACCATTGGTAAAGGAATGGTTAGAACGAATCCGACAGTCCATACTGGAACAATTGGCTAAGCATAGCCGGGTTCTTACGTTGAGGATTGATTTAAGATTCCCTTCTAACTACTGGGGATATGAGGATGACTCCCTTGGGAACAAATATCTTGAGGACTTTAGAAACCATCTCAGAGCAACTCTTGATCGACTTCCAGGGAATAGGAACCATGACTTAATGGTTTTGTCGGCCCGAGAGTATGATGAGCATGATCGTAAACCGCATTTCCATCTACTCATCCTCCTGAATGGTAATGCTATTCGAGGAACGGGAAAATGGGATTTATCGCGTGAAAATCTCTATTCGCGTCTTTATGAAGCCTGGGCTTTTGCCCTAGGGATGCAAGCGTATGAGATTGAGGGGTTGATTCAGTTCGCCAACGGAAGTGCGCTGACTAGCAGAGGACGGAACTATGTTCGACATGGCTCCATGCTTTTACACAGAGGCGATGAACAAATGTTCCACGATCTATTTTGGATAAGTTCCTATCTAGCAAAAGTTGCGACTAAAAACTTTTATGATGGCTGTCGCCCTTTTGTTTCCCCGCGTCTCAAGTTCGCGGACTGGTAAGTTACGAATTAACCATTAGCGCGACGATTGCTTCAATCTCGCAACTGCTTTGCATTTGGGTACCTGCAACAACCCTTTTTGGGGAAAGTAGGGGTAGTTTCGGTTGGTGTCTCGCCTCTGAACTATCTCTACACCCAGCCTGGCAATTACCTTTTCAGGGCCAGTTTTTTCCAAACTGTCTGTACTGCTTCTCTGTGGTTCGGACCAAAGGCACTTTGCACGCGGTAGGCACAGACAGATACAGGCCGGTATGCCCGTTCACTGGAGTAATTCCTCACCGGGGTATAGTTTTCTTGGTTCGTCAGCCTTTTCTACATTATGTTTCTTCATCCACCAAAGAACTCAATGCGCTCGAAGGCTGAATGCGCCGGTTAGCCCGCAGTTATAGGGCGTATCGGTCTGAGGTGGTACTGTTTGGTCTGAGCAAGGCTGCCGCAATCTTGAATGGAAGTGTGACTTTTGATGTAGCGTTTTTTGGTTTTTAATAAAAAGTTCATATAAAACAAAGACTCAACACCTATGCATCATCGGGGTGTGCTTTGGTAAATCGTTCTGAGCTGCTGACATGGACGAGTCCGGATAATCTTGCTTTGGGTGAAGCCACGGATTGTAAGAAAATAACGCCCGCGATGAAACGAAGGAGAACATTATGCCTGCCAGTGACCATGAACTCGAACAAGCAGGAGAAAAGTTGGCTGAGCAGTTGATTGCGGCTGGCCTGACTGTGGTAACTGCTGAGAGCTGCACCGGAGGCTGGGTCGCCAAGGTGCTGACTGATAAGGCGGGCTCCTCCGCCTATGTCGTTGGCGGTCTGGTTACCTACAGCAATGACGCCAAACAGCAACTGCTCGGGGTTACCGATGCCTCTCTGGACAACCACGGAGCTGTCAGCGAGCCGGTGGTCCGGGAAATGGTTGCGGGCGCATTGGCCACAACCGGAGCCGGTGTTGCGGTGGCTATTAGCGGTGTCGCGGGGCCCGGGGGCGGCAGTGAAGAAAAGCCCGTTGGCATGGTCTGGTTCGCCTGGGGTAGCAGCGTGGGAACCACTGAAGCGGTAGTGCGACATTTCAGCGGGGATCGTGATCAGGTACGCCGGCAGGCAGTTCTCTTTGCTTTGCAAGGTGTTAGCGAGTTTTTGGTAGGAGCATGAGCAATTCGATAATAACAGGGGTTGGCCTCTCCTTCGGGGTATGTTTTAATACTGTTCAAATATACAGGGAATTCGCTGTTACCGTTGTACAGGTTCCCGTTTAACTACACCTCCACCGGCTTGCCATATCCTGCCGGCGGCCAAGGCAACAGAGGGTTTGCACTGATGGAAGACAACCGCAAAAAAGCATTGAGCGCAGCACTGGGCCAGATTGAGCGCCAGTTCGGTAAAGGCGCAGTCATGAAGATGGGTGACCAGCCCCGCGAAGCCATGCCTGCGGTCTCCACCGGTTCTCTCGGGTTGGATGTTGCTCTGGGTATAGGCGGCTTGCCTTATGGTCGGATTGTTGAAATTTACGGTCCTGAAAGCTCCGGTAAAACAACCCTGACCCTTCAGGTGATTGCCGAAGCGCAGAAAGCCGGCAAAACCTGTGCCTTTATCGATGCCGAGCACGCCCTGGACCCGATCTATGCAGAAAAGCTCGGTGTCAACGTGGATGACCTTCTGGTTTCCCAGCCGGACACCGGCGAGCAGGCTCTTGAAATTGCAGACATGCTTGTGCGCTCCAACGCGGTAGACGTCATCATTGTTGACTCTGTAGCTGCTCTGACCCCGAAAGCTGAAATTGAAGGCGAAATGGGTGACAGCCACGTTGGCCTCCAGGCCCGATTGATGTCCCAAGCTCTGCGCAAGCTCACCGGTAACGTGAAGCACGCTAACTGCCTGATGGTTTTCATCAACCAGATTCGTATGAAGATCGGCGTGATGTTCGGTTCACCCGAAACCACCACCGGCGGTAACGCTCTGAAGTTTTACTCATCTGTGCGCCTTGATATCCGCCGCATCGGTGCGGTTAAAGAGGGCGATGAAGTCGTAGGTAACGAGACCCGCGTCAAGGTCGTCAAGAACAAGGTGGCGCCGCCTTTCCGCCAGGCCGAATTCCAGATCCTTTATGGCAAGGGCATTTATCACATGGCTGAAGTGCTCGATATGGGCGTTAAAGAAGGCTTTGTGGACAAGTCCGGCGCTTGGTATGCCTACAACGGTGACAAAATCGGCCAGGGTAAAGCCAACGCTTGCAAGTTCTTGGAAGAGAACCTGGAAATTGCCAAGGAAATTGAAGCCAAGGTGCGTGAAAGACTGATGCCTAAGCCGGTTGCCAAGAAAGACGCCGCTGCTGAAATACCGGCAGAAGTGGATGGTGAACTGCTCTAAGACAGCCCGGGAGGTGCGTTATGGACCGCAAAAAGAAATTGCTCATTGTTTCCCATGCGCCCTCCCCGAATACCCTCACCCTGCGCAACGCTGTTGCACAGGGTGCAGACCATGAAGATATTGAAAACGTTGAAGTAACCGTGCTGGCGCCACTGGATGCCGGCCCGGATGATGTTCTCGCCTGTGACGCCATTATCCTCGGCACCACTGAAAACCTCGGCTACATGAGCGGCGCTTTGAAGGATTTCTTCGATCGCAGCTACTATCCCTGTCTGGAGAAAACCCAAGGGCTGCCATTTGCCTACTATATTCGCGCGGGCCATGATGGCACTGGAACACAGCGCGCCATCGAGAGCATCACAACAGGGCTCCGTTGGAAAGTTGTGCAGCAGCCTCTGCTATGTCGTGGCGAGTACCGGGATGAGTTTGAAGATCAGTGCCGTGAGCTGGGAATGTACGTTGCGGCCAGCCTGGATGCCGGGCTGTTTTGAAAACTTGTTAATTGGCGAACCGGTTATAGAGGCCTTCAATGCGTGACAGGGCATTATCCACAGCTCTGGAATATCCCTTTTTATTGAGGCAATAGCTGAACTGCACGCTTACCCTGTAACCGGTCTGGAAGGGACGACACTCCACAACCTGGGCGCACACGCTCGATTCATTGATATATTTGCCTTCGAAATCCATCAGCAAACGCGTGCCCGGTTCAACAGGGCGTGGATAGAGAACCGCCATGCCGTAGCGATTAAGATCAAGGCAAGTGGCTGATGCAGGGGGCTTGCCGCGGCTGAAAATTCCCCGCTCGTGAACCTGCACTCTCAGGCAGGAAGCCGGGTAGCGATCCTTGATCCTGCGATCGGTGGAGTCACTCGTCATAGATCGGCATCCATTCATGTTTTGTCGTTGTTATTGCTCGCCATAGGACTAAAGCACAATGGTCGTGAGAGTAAGTGTAGTGCGCGGACAAAGATTCGGACAATGATCCCCGACAAAAACGTGATTTTCATCACAAAGTGACGCTTTTGGAAACGTTTACTACAATTCTTTTCCTCGGGCGCGACAGACCGGTCTGCAAAACCTACAATGACCGGCCAATGAGTCAACCGTTACAGGACCCAACCTTGAAGTCACTGTCTCTGCATCAGCTATACAAACCCTGTGTTCTGAAAGATCTGCCGTTCAAATCCACCAGACAACTGGAGCCACTGGCTGAAATCGTAGGTCAGAACCGGGCTCAGGAAGCGGTACGCTTTGCGTTGGCCATGCCCCATGGAGGTTATAACGTGTATGCCGTGGGCCGTAACGGCCTGGGTAAGCGCACAATGATGCTGCGCTACCTTGAGCATCACCTGGATACCGATCAGCAAAGTCACGACTGGTGTTATGTCGCCGACTTTGAAGAACCGCGGGTTCCCAAGTTGCTGCAGTTGCCAGCGGGCAAGGGTGTGCGGCTGAAGCAGGATATGGAAAAACTCATGAGCCGGCTGGTCAAGGTTATTCCACAGACTTTCGACAGTGACAGCTTTCTGGAGCGCTCCGAGCAGCTCAAGGAAGAGTATGGAAAGAAACAGGAAGATGAGCTTGAGAAAGTAGCCGCGCAGGCGCGTCGCAAAAAAGTCAGCCTTACGATTACAACGCCTGGTGGCTACCGCCTGGTGGCGATGAAAGGTGACAAGCCCCATACCGCAGAGACATTCAAGGCGCTCACAGATGCACAGAGGGAAAAGTTTGAGGATTCGGTCAACAAGCTGGAGAAAAAGCTCCGGCAGGCGCTGCGCAAACTGGCTGACTGGGAGCAGGAGTATGCCGACAAGCAGCAGGCACTGAACAAGGAGACTCTTGAGGGTATATCCGGCCACCAGATTGACGAGCTGATTGAGGCCTACAAGAACCTTCCGGATGTGGTTTCCTACTTCGAGGCCGTGCGGGCGGATCTGGTTGAGAATCTTGAGATCTTTCTCGACGACAACGAAGAGCAGGCAGCCATTGCTTACGCGTCGCTGGATAAAAAGATGCCGCGGCGATATCTGGTTAACGTTCTGGTGCACCAGAAAACCAATGAAGTTCCAATGGTTGTTGAAGACAACCCGACCTACCACAACCTGTTCGGGTACGTTGAGAACGTTACCTACAAGGGCACCGTGTTCACGGATTTTTCCCTGATTCGGGCGGGCAGCTTGCACCGGGCCAACGGCGGTTATCTGTTAATGGATGCCATCAAGATGCTGGAGCAACCGTTTGTCTGGGATGGGCTCAAAAGAGCACTGCGAGCCCGTTCCATTCAGATTAACTCCCTCGAGCGTGAGCTAACGCTTTCCGGCACGATTTCGATTGAGCCCCAGGGTGTGCCGCTGGATGTAAAACTCGTGCTTTTCGGCGATCGCGAAACCTGGATGCTGCTACAGGATTACGATCCTGAGTTTGCTGAACTGTTCCGGGTAACAGCAGACTTTGAGAACGAGATGTACCGCTCGGAAGACAGCCAGGTGATGTACGCAAAGTTCATTGCCAGCGTGGTTAAAGAAAAGAACCTCCTGCATTGCACAAATAAGGCAGTGGCTAGGATCATAGAATACAGCGCCCGCATGGCAGAGCATCAGGACAGGCTTTCATTGCATGCGGCAAATATTGCCAACCTGCTTCGCGAATCGGACTTCTGGGCGAGGCAGGCTGGCGCCAAACTGATTCAGGATGTGCATGTAGAGCGTGCTCTGGAGAGTGCTAAATATCGCAGCAGCAGGATTCGTGATCAGTTTTACGATTCGATTCGTGACGGCTCTACGCTGGTATCAACCGAGGGTGCGGTTGTCGGGCAGGTGAATGCGCTTTCTGTGCTGTCTACCGGCGGGTTTGAGTTCGGGCTGTCCAACCGTGTAACCGCGACCTGCTATTATGGAGATGGCGGAATTATGGATATTGAGCGGGATGTAAAGCTGGGCGGTAATATTCACTCCAAAGGCGTGATGATTCTCAGCTCATGGCTGGCCTCCCACTTTGCCGTGACAGATCCGATGCATCTCTCTGCAAGCCTTACGTTTGAACAGAACTATGGCGAGGTGGACGGCGACAGTGCGTCGCTGGCAGAGCTCTGTGCGCTAATATCTTCGCTGTCGGGTATCCCTGTGCGACAAGATCTGGCGATTACCGGCTCTGTTAATCAGTTTGGTGAGGTGCAGCCTATCGGTGGGGTGAACGAGAAAGTTGAGGGTTTCTTTGCTACCTGTCAGCTCAAGAGCGGGCTGACGGGTACCCAGGGTGCGATCGTGCCTGTGAACAACGTGCAAAACCTCATGCTGGATAGCGAAGTGGTTCAGGCAGTTCGTGAGGGCCGATTTGCCGTATACGCTGTTTCGAATGTTGAAGAGGCCGTTACTTTGCTGCTGGGCAAGCCAGCGGGGAAAGTGGACAGTAAAGGCAGCTATCCGAAGCAAAGCGTTTTTGGCATTATCCAGCAACGGCTTGAGAAAATGCGCGAGCACGAGCGTCAGGAACACCACGCCCGTGACGATCAAAAAGATCCGTCAATTCACTGAGCGGCGGTCACAATAAAACAGACAGGAGAGAACAGGCCCATGACTGATATTCAGCAAACTGTATACGTGGTAGAGGACGACGAAGCCGTTCGTGACTCACTGGAGCTGTTACTGAAGTCCGATGGCAAGCTGGTCAAGACCTATGAGAATGCTGCCGTGTTCCTCAAGGATTACTCCGAAAAGATGGCCGGCTGCATTGTGCTGGATATCCGCATGCCGGGTATGGATGGCATGGAATTGCAGAAGAAGCTGAACGAGAAGCACTCTATTCTGCCAATCATTTTTGTGACCGGGCACGGTGATGTGCCCATGGCGGTCGATGCCATGAAGGAAGGCGCTGTAGACTTTATCCAGAAGCCCTACCGTGAGGAGGCGTTGCTCGAGAAAATTGAAGCTGCGCTGGAGCAGGACCTGGAGCAGCGTAAAACGCTTGATGAGAAGCAGGAGATTGTTCGTCGGATCAAGAGCCTGACCCCTCGGGAGCACGAAATCATGGACCGAATGATAGAGGGCCAGGCTAACAAGGTCATCGCGATCGAGCTGGAAATCAGCCAGCGTACGGTAGAAATTCATCGCTCCAGAGTCATGCACAAGATGGGTACCCATTCACTGGCACATCTGGTCCGCATGGTGCTGTCCGTAAAGAACCTTATCGACGCGCGGTAATACCACCGGCATTATGCGGTTATCTTATTGACCGGCCTTTTATTATATGACTGAAGTTGTCAGTGAAAATGCAGAGGTTACGGTTCTGCTTGTGGATGACAATCCTCAGAACCTGAAAGTGCTCTATGAGACACTGAAAGACAAAGGCTATCGGCTCCTGATTGCCAATGAAGGCGAAAAAGCACTGGATCTTGCTCTCCGGCACCAGCCTGAAGTCATTCTGCTTGATATCATGATGCCTGAAATGGATGGTTATGAGGTGTGTCAACGCCTCAAAGCCGATCCGGCTACCTCCGACTGTGCAGTTGTATTCCTCTCAGCGCTGGATGATCTGCAAGCCAAGGTAAAAGGCTTCTCGCTCGGCGGCGCCGATTATATTTCAAAGCCGTTCCAATCTCTTGAGGTCATTGCCAGGGTCAAGACCCACGCCCGCGTGATCCGGCTTGAGCGTGAGTTGCAAGCGCGTAACCGGGAGCTTCAGAACGACCAGACGCGCATTCTCAATTCCATCAGCGAAGGGATTTACGGCCTTGATGAGCGCGGTACAATTGAGTTCGCTAATCCTGCCGCAGCCGTTATCATGCGGTGCCCGGTAGAGAGCCTGATCGGCCGTAATTTTTTTGACACTCACTTCTCAACAGCAGCCGAGTGCCCGGCTGGCCTGCCGGTTCACGCCACCTGTAGTCAGGGTATTGCCGAGAACCAGCGCGATATCCGGATGCAGCGTACGGACGAAACAGGATTTCCCGCTGAATATCGCTCCACACCCAAGCACGATGGTGACGAACTGCATGGAGCTGTTGTTGTGTTTCGTGATATCACCATTGAGCTGGAAAACGAGCGGGCGCTCGATGAAGCTCGCGTGCTGGTTCAGGAGCAGCGTGATCAGCTGGCGCACACGTCTCGCCTGACCACGATGGGTGAGATGGCTGCGGGTGTTGCCCATGAGGTAAATCAGCCGCTGACGGCAATTGCAAATTACGCTCGCGTGTCCAAGCGGATGATGTCTATTGAAAATCCGAACCTGACCTTACTGCAGGAAACCCTCGACAAGATTGAGGCGCAGTCTCACCGCGCCAGTGAGATTATTCGCAGGATCCGACGATTTGTGAAAAAGCCGGCGACGGGTAAGGAAGTTCTTTCCGTATCAGCGCTGCTGGAGGACACGCGTCAGTTTGCAGAAGTGGATGCGCGTAACAATGATGGAGCGATTGAGCTGATTGTGCCGGCGGATCTACCCGATATTCTGGCAGATCCGGTTCAGGTGCAGCAGGTTGCCCTGAATCTGATACGAAACGCGCTAGAGGCTACGCGTAGTGCGGAATCTGACTCGCCAGTGGAAGTGAGTGCGAGAGTTACAGCTGATGGCAATGTCCGGGTTGAGGTTCGCGACTACGGTATCGGGCTAGCTGAAGATGCAGAAGAAAAACTGTTCTTGCCGTTTTATACCACCAAAGACGAAGGTATGGGCATTGGCCTGCCTACCTGTCGCTCCCTGATACAAGCGCAGGGCGGGGAAATAGGTTTTGAGCGACCGGGAGATGGCGGCGCCTGTTTTTTCTTCACGCTTCCCGTTGCCGGCGCGGCCGGCACAACGTCCTGCCCATCAAGTGATGAGGGCGCCGTTTAAAGCCATTCTAAGTGCCCGCTGAGGTGCGGTGCGTCGCCTCTGGCGTTCAGCAGTTGATAATCCAGTTCATTTTTTCCGGTTCGCCAGTTTAGCTGCGCAGTGCCCGGTAAAAAGAGCGGTTTCTTGAAGTGACAGCTCACTCTTACCGGTCCCGGTTGCCAACCACTCTGTTGTTCCAGAATAGCCAGTGCATGTGCCTTGCTCCACATCCCGTGCGCTATTGCCCTGGGAAAGCCAAAAGCTTTGGCGCTCAATGCGTGCATGTGGATCGGATTACCGTCTCCGGAAACTTTTGCGTACTGGCGGCCGATGGATTCCGGCGCCTCGATCTCCGCCGTATCCGGGAAATGCTCCAACGGCGGTGGTGCCGATGTTGCGCCTGGCTCAGCGTGCTTTTCAGGTTGGCGGTAGAGCATGGTGCTGGTCTCCTCCCAGACCACGGTGCCTGCGGAGCTGGCGGTTGTAATCATGCCGAATTCTATGCCGCGGCCGGTGCGCTCCTGACTCCCCAGGCGGACGTCCAGCTTCAGGGTTTCACCTATTCCGATGGGTCTATGCTGAGTTATGGTGTTACGCAGATGCACCAGCCCCAGAAGCGGTAGTGGAAAGGCCTTTTCGGTCAACAGTTTCAATTGGAGCGGAAATGCAAGAATGTGGGGCCAGGTCATGGGTATGTGATTGCTGGCTATGAACCCACAGACGCGCTCGTATTGACGCAAGTCATCACTGACGGTGTGCGCACAAAGCAGTTCAGCGGAGAGTTCTGGAATTGTAACGTCTACACCGGACGTGCCTTTTTTTGGCAGGAGAGCCTTGCCGAAAAGCGGGAGCAGTGCCGGTGGAGTGTCTTGGTAAACAAGTGTGTTTGGCATGGTGTTCTCCCTGATATCCGGTGTATTCATGGATGGAGCATGAAGGATTGTCAAAAGATGACGAATGCTGGTGCCCGTTATGTCTGGATTCTGGTACAACTGTGAGTCTGTGGCCTGATATGCTCTAATGTAAGACGATAGTATAAGACGGTCTTTGAGCAAGCCTCGCAAAAACCAAAGCTCACGGAACTGGGTATCAATCCGGTTGGTAGTCTGGCAAACCCGTTCAGACGAAGCATTGACTTGGGGTGTTCTGGCGTATGTCCGCCGGGCCAAAGTAGTATCCAATAAATACAAAGCGGGACCTTATGCAAGAACTACGTGACGCAGGCGTGATGTTGCGCCTCATCTACGAGGCGATGAAAAAGAAGGGTATTGATACCGATCTCATTTTCAGCCGGTTGGGTATTAATGCGGATTATGTTTACACCGAACAGCTCCGTACTCCTCACAGCGCTCAGACGTTTTTCTGGCAGGCCGTGGAAGACGTGTCCGGTGATCCTGATATCGGTCTTCATCTCGGCCAGCTTCTCCCTGTCTACAAGGGGCAGGTTCTGGAATACCTTTTCCTGAGCAGCCCGACGTTTGGCGAAGGACTGCGTCGAGCGAAGAATTATCAGCGCCTGCTCAGCGATGCTGCGAACACCGATTTTTTCATTGAAGGCGATGATGCCTGTATGGTGCTGGATGCCGCTTCGGATGATGTTCGTCGCCTCCAACATTTTAATGAGTGTTTTGTGCAGGGTTTGATCACGTTTTTTCGCTCCCTTACCGATGGCGAGTTTCACCCCTCGCGAATCGAATTTGAGCATCAACGTCATGAGGGGCACGACCATGTGAAAGACGTGCTGGGGTGTGACGTGGTATTTGGTGCTAAAGAAAACCGACTGTACTTTCCAGCCAGCTTGCTTTCCCATGCCTCGCCTCACGCGGAACCGGAGCTTCTGGACTTGCATGAGCGCTTTGCCAGCGAGCAGGTTGCCCGCCTCGAGAAAAAGGATATTGTCGGGCAGGTGGAGCGGATTGTTGCCGAGTTGCTGGATAGCGGTGAGGTCACACTGGATGCGGTGGCGACCCGGCTGGATATCAAGCCCCGCACCCTTCGCACACGGTTGACTGAAGCTGAAAGCAGTTTTAACCAGGTGCTTGCGGATTTCCGGTACCGCCTCGCCCGGCAGCTTTTGGCGACAACGGACGAGTCTATTGATGAGATTGTCTACCTGACCGGATTTTCGGAGCCAAGTACGTTTTATCGTGCGTTTAAACGCTGGTCGGAGATGACTCCCATTGAATATCGAAAAACAGCGCAAGGCAAAGATGCGATGGTTGATGCCATGTAATACGCTGGCTTTCTGAATTATTTCAGAAAAGGCGTTGACATAATCAGGCACCTCTTTATAATGCGCTCTCGTTGTTACCGAGCAATTCAAGAAGGGTTGCAAAGCCTTAAAAAGCAATCGGTTATGACTTTTGCGGAGCGGTAGTTCAGTTGGTTAGAATACCGGCCTGTCACGCCGGGGGTCGCGGGTTCGAGTCCCGTCCGCTCCGCCACTTTTTCGAAAAGCCGTTAGCTAGTTTTAGCTAACGGCTTTTTTCGTTTCAATTCCCGCTAAATTGCTCCCGGTTGCAGGGATTCGTCCAGATAGTCCAGCAGCATGCGTACCTTCGGTGATAAATGGCGATTATGGGGATAGACAGCCCAGATGCCGTCATCGGCCTCCTGATAGTGCGCCAGAAGAGGAATCAGTTGGCCTGAATCCAGAGAAGACTGCGCGTAGTAATCCGGCAGTTGGACAATGCCGATGCCTTTCAACGCCGCGTCCAGCAAACTCCAGCCGCTATTGCACTTGATATTGCCTGTGATCCGGATATTGCGAGGCTTGCCTAGCTCCTGAAAGCGCCAGTAATCCAGATTGCCTTGCAGGCAGTTATGCTGCTCCAGCTCCGATAGAGAGTGGGGAACCCCATAGGTCGACAGATAATCCGGTGAGGCGCAAACATACAGGGTTCTTGACGACAACCGCTTGGCCATCATGCTGGAGTCCTCCAACTTACCCATTCGCACTGCCAGGTCATAGCCTCCTGCAACCAGATCCAGCTGTTGGTTGGTCAGATTCATTTGCACCTCAAGTCCCGGGTAACGCAGTACAAAGTCGTTAACCAGAGGCGCGATGACTTTTTCCCCGAAGGTCACCGGCGCAGTCAGTCGCAACCGGCCCTTGGGAACGAGCTGAAGATTGGTCATCAAGCGTTCCGCCTCTTCAAGCCCATCAAGTACCTGCCGGCATTGTTGATAATAGATCTGCCCGGCTTCAGTCACCGATACTTTGCGGGTGGTTCGATAAAACAATTTGGTTGATAGCCGGGCTTCCAGTGCGCTGACCTGACGGCTAACCTGAGCCGTCGAGATGCCCAGTTTTTTCGCGGCTGCGGTAAAGCTCTCTGCCTCCGCCACTGCTACAAACTCACTAACGCCTTCCCAAATAAACATTCTCTGATCCTTGCGCCACAGCTTGAGTGGGCGTAAACAAAAAAAAGCACTGGACTGGAAAATCACCTTTACCACTGTTACTCAGTGGTAAAGGTGAATTGACATGATATGGGATTATCTATTCTCGGGATAGGAATACAATGGCTCCATCAACATGGCGGAACCCTCTGCCTGAGCCCTACAACGACCGGAGAGCCATATGACTCAGACCATAAAATCCAAAGCAGCCATTGCGTGGGGCCCCAATCAGCCACTGTCTATTGAAGAAGTGGATGTTATGCCGCCGCAGGCTGGCGAAGTTCGCATCCGCGTTGTGGCCAGCGGTGTGTGCCACACCGACGCATTTACTCTGTCCGGTGACGATCCGGAAGGCATTTTCCCGGTGATTCTTGGCCACGAAGGCGGTGGCATTGTGGAGTCAATCGGCGAAGGCGTGACCAGCGTCGAGGTAGGCGACCACGTAATCCCGCTGTATACCCCCGAATGCGGCAAGTGCAAGTTTTGCACATCCGGCAAGACTAATCTGTGCCAGAAAATTCGCGAAACTCAGGGTAAGGGCCTGATGCCGGACGGCACCAGCCGTTTCTCCAAAGACGGTCAGCCTATTTTCCATTATATGGGATGCTCGACTTTCTCCGAGTACACGGTGCTGCCGGAAATTGCTCTGGCCAAAGTTAATAAAGAAGCGCCGTTGGAAGAAGTTTGCCTGCTAGGTTGTGGCGTCACCACCGGCATGGGGGCTGTAATGAATACGGCCAAGGTAGAAGAGGGTGCCACAGTGGCCATCTTCGGCATGGGTGGCATTGGGCTATCGGCCATTATCGGTGCCACCATGGCCAAGGCTAGTCGCATCATCGCCATCGACATTAACGAGAGCAAGTTCGAACTCGCCCGCAAGCTGGGTGCCACCGACTGCATCAACCCGAATGACTACGACAAACCGATTCAGGATGTAATTGTCGAGCTGACCGATGGCGGTGTGGACTACTCCTTCGAATGTATTGGCAACGTCAACGTGATGCGTTCAGCTCTGGAATGCTGCCACAAAGGCTGGGGTGAGTCCGTGATCATCGGTGTCGCTGGTGCCGGCCAGGAAATCTCTACCCGCCCATTCCAGTTGGTAACCGGTCGGGTCTGGAGAGGCTCAGCCTTTGGTGGGGTCAAGGGTCGTTCCGAGCTGCCAGGAATCGTCGACCGTTATATGCAGGGTGAGTTCAAGCTTGACGATTTCATTACTCACACGATGGGCCTGGAAGGGATCAACGAAGCTTTCGACCTGATGCACGAAGGCAAGAGCATTCGCACCGTTATTCACTTCGACAAGTAATCGAAATGGTCGCCCGTGCCTTGTGCGGGCGATCGTTATTTTGAGGTAGTCCCATGAATGTCGAAAACCTGAGTCGTAACAAAAGCTTTAGTGGCTGGCACAAACAGTACTGCTATTCGGAAGTCCTGAATTGAACCATGCTTTTTGCAATTTACCTGCCACCTCAGGCATCAAATGGTGACAAGGTGCCCTTCTTGCCCCGGAGCGTTTTACCGGAACTGTTTCCGGTGCTCTCCCGGGCTGAGTCCAAACCAACGCTGGTATGCTTTGTGAAGCGCTGCAGGATTGGAAAAACCGAGAAGCCAGGCGATCTCCGACAATGACGTCTCGGTTTCCCGGATATAATCTCGTGCCAATTGCTTTCGGGTGTCATCCATCAGTTCCCGGAAGCCAGTGTTCTCTGCAGATAGCTGTCGTTGTAATGTCCATGGTGTAACGCCCAACTTCGAAGAAATGGTCTCCAGGCTCGGCGTTTCTCCTTTAAACAGGGGGGTGAGCAGCTTTCTTACCCTGTCTCCGGTTGTCCAGCCTCGCTGAATTTCCCGTAATTCCTCGTCACAAAGGCGCGCGAGTTTCTCGTGCATGGCTGCTTGTGTCTGCACGGTTCCCTGGCTCCAAATATCCTGTCTGACGGTCACGCTATTCATGTCAGCTCCGAACTGGACCGGACAGCGAAACCAGGCTTCAAACATCTCGTCCAGGCCTGTGGAGGGATATTCTATGGATACTCTTTCCAGTACATCCCACTGTCCGGTAACCGTACGTAAAAATTGCGTCCAGGCGCCCAGTACCGAGTCCACAACAAAATAGTTGAAAGAGTTATAGGGGCGGATGGAGTAGAACTGCAGCCTCCGTTTTTCCGGTTCTGCTTTTGGGGTTCCCCGGCTATTGCGGCTGGTCAGCAGTGAGTAGCGGATGAGTGTCTGTATGGCGGTGCCGGCCGTGCTGGCTGATTCACCCGCAAGGCCTGCGATTCCGGCATCGACAGGCCGCGACAGAGCGCCCATGCGCAATCCCAGCGCGGTATTGCCACAAGCCTGAATGGCCGCATGGCCCAGCCTCATGAATCGTGGAATGCTGATTCGAGCAGCGGATGAAGTGAGGGTCTGATCACTGAGTTGAAAGCGACGTGTCAGATCCGCCACATTAACGCCTTCCGCTTCAGCGGCCCGGAGCAAAACGCTCACATAGAGAACACTGATGTCGCCAAGAGGGTCCTGGTTGGGATGAGGTTGAAGGTCGTATCGGTCCATGGTGGCTCGCCTGGAGTCTGTCGTCTGAAGATAGCAGAATGTTATTCAGGGATATTGTTGAATACAACCTGCATCGGTAATTTAGTCACCATTAAAAGAAACGGGGCGCCAAAGTCCCCGAAAATGATTATTTGAGGAGACTAGTCATGACCACCAACACGATGCCAGGCGTTGCCAAATACCCGAATTTGCTTGAGCCGCTTGACCTTGGATTCACCAAGCTGCGTAACCGTACGCTGATGGGGTCCATGCATACCGGCCTTGAAGAGGCCAAAAACGGCTTTGAGCGTCTCGCGGCGTTTTACGCGGAGCGGGCCAGAGGTGGCGTGGCACTGATCGTTACGGGTGGTATCGGTCCCAACCCTGAGGGCGGCGTTTTTCAGGGCGCGGCCAAAATGACCAACGACGAAGAAGTGGGAAAACACAAGATTATCACCAGCGCCGTGCATGAAGCCGACGGCAAGATCTGCATGCAGATTCTTCATGCTGGCCGTTATGCCTACTCCCCGGCGCTCGTTGCACCCTCTGCTATTCAGGCGCCCATCAACCCGTTCAAGCCCAAAGAACTGGATGAAGCCGGTATTGAAAAGCAGATCGAAGACTACGCGGTGTGCGCGCAGCTTGCACAGACAGCCGGTTATGACGGTGTCGAGATCATGGGCTCTGAAGGCTACTTCATTAACCAGTTTATTGTTGCCCACACCAACCACCGCACAGACCAATGGGGCGGCAGCTATGAGAACCGCATTCGCCTGCCGATCGAAATTGTGCGACGCGTTCGTGAACGCGTCGGCGAAAACTTCATTCTGATTTACCGCCTTTCCATGCTCGACCTGATTGAGGATGGCAGCACTTGGGAAGAAGTGGTGCAGCTGGCCAAGGAAATCGAAAAAGCCGGCGCTACCATTATCAATACCGGCATCGGCTGGCATGAAGCCCGGGTGCCTACTATCGCGACTTCGGTTCCCCGTGGAGCCTTCACCAAGGTGACCGCGCGTCTCAAAAGCGAGGTCAGTATTCCTCTGGTTACTACAAACCGGATTAACATGCCGGATGTTGCCGAAAAAATTCTGGCGGAAGGCGACGCGGACATGGTGTCGATGGCTCGCCCGTTCCTGGCGGATGCGGATCTTGTGCAAAAAGCTGCTGAAGATCGTGCAGAAGAAATCAATACCTGCATCGGTTGTAATCAGGCGTGTCTGGATCACACCTTCGGAGGCAAGCTGACTTCGTGCCTGGTTAACCCGCGCGCTTGTCATGAAACCGAGCTGACCTTTGTGAAAACAGCCTCACCCAAATCAATTGCTGTGGTGGGTGCCGGGCCTGCGGGAATGGCGTTTGCTTCGGTTGCAGCAGAACGCGGCCACAAAGTGACGCTGTTTGATGCCGGCAAAGAGATTGGCGGTCAGTTCAACATTGCCAAGCTGATCCCGGGCAAAGAGGAATTTTACGAAACCCTGCGCTACTACCGTGTGATGCTGAAAAAGCACGGCGTAGATGTTCGGCTCGAAACCCGTGTGAGCGTAGATGAACTGAAAGCAGGCAATTTTAATGAGGTTGTTCTGGCAACCGGTGTTGCGCCCCGGATACCGGATATCGAAGGCATAGATCATCCGAAAGTAATCGGCTATCTTGATGCTCTTCTGGAGCGCAAGCCTGTAGGTCAGAAAGTGGCGGTTGTTGGTGCCGGTGGTATCGGCTTTGATGTGTCGGAATTCATCGTGCACAAGGGCACTTCGGCTGCGTTGGATGCCGGTCACTTCATGCGCGAGTGGGGTGTGGATCTGACGGTGGAGCACCGTGGTGGTATTAAGGGTGTAACGCCGGAAGTTCCCGAGCCTGCCCGTGAGGTGTTCCTGCTGCAGCGCAAGTCGTCGAAAGTTGGCAAAAACCTGGGCAAAACCACTGGGTGGATTCACCGGACGTCCCTCAAGAACCGTAAAGTCCAGATGATGCCGGGTGTGACTTACCGCAAAATCGACGACGAAGGGCTGCACATAACGGTCACTCCCAAAGGAGCGGAGCAGGGAGAGGATCGCGTTTTGCCGGTAGATACCATCATTCTCTGTGCTGGCCAGGAGCCCTTGCGTGAGCTGCAAAGTGGGCTTGAGGCGGCCGGGTTGCCCGTGCATCTGATCGGTGGGTCAGATGTGGCAGCAGAACTGGACGCCAAGCGCGCTATTGATCAGGGCAGTCGACTCGCCGCCAGTATCTAACCAAAGAGCCTGATCACAAAACGTTGCAGTTTTTCTCTTTGCACCGGAAACTCTCTGGCTAGACTATGAACTTTGGGTCTGCCAGAGAGTTTTTGGATTTTAGGGAGTCTGCAATGGTTTCTGCCGGCCAGGCAACGGACAATTATTCGGCGGTTTTCTTTTTCGAAGGCAACGAAGTAGCTCGTCAGATGCGTGCCAGTGAGTTTGGCGCGTTCCTGGATGGCTATGTTGGTCTGTCGGACCTTGCAGAAACCGATGTAAAAGCAGTATTGGTGGATCTGAGCGGCGATCTTCTGGTGCGCGCGCTTGTGTTTTTCCGTATCTGGTTCGATGAGGAAGGCAGGGCCGACAGCAGCTGGAACGTGCCCATTGAAGAGCTTGCCGCCCGCGGTGCCAAAGGTCCGAACATGGGCGGCGGCGCTATTCGTCTTGTGTGTCGCAGCCAGTGTCCGGAACCCCAGTACGCCTCCGAGTTATGGGATCCGGATATGACCCCGGGCAATAACCATTTCCAGGTGATCCGCAAAGCCGTTAACGCAAATACTCTCAAATTTCGCCGTGTTGAACCGGAAGAAGAAAACATTCCTGTGCTTCGTGCCGGGCAGGAAGACTCCGCTTTGTCTGAAGAGACTCGCACCGAGGCAGATCGTTCGCGCTTGGCTCAATTGATCCGCGAACAGCGGCTACGCATCAAAACCCTGCAAAGTGTCCATCGGGATATGCTTTCCGAAGTACAGCGTGAGCACCGGCTTGAGATCAAAGCCCAGCGCAACGACATCGAAGACATCAGCCAGAAGTATGAACGCCAGCGCCTCAGTAACGATCAGTTGAAGCAGCGATTGGCCGAGCGTAATCAGCAATATCTGACCATGCAGGAGCAGATGGTGACCGGTGGCGCTGGCAAAGAGCGTGATGATGCCAATGTGAATGCTGAGTTGGTATTGCTAAGGGAGCAGCTTGATCGTAAAAGGCGCGAGTTGGAACACAGGGATGAGAAGTTTGTTGCTCTCAAGCAAGAGCTGTACGAACTCAGACACCGTGAGCCGCCCGAAAGCTCCATTTTGGGCCACTTAAAGGGACAGTCTGTTTTCCTTGTAGCCTATCACCCGGGGGTTGGGCACCTGACCCTGCCATACGACGATATTGAAACCTACTTCCGTAATCCCATCGCTTATGCATCAGAGCGCTGCGGCATGAACGAACCATCCTACCTTCAATGGCTTGAGCACTATGAGAACCCGTTGTGCCAGCACTCTGTCGGAAGTGGAAAGCAATGTGGTGAACCCTTGCTGCGGGTAGGTCAGCCAGGGGATTTCCAGCCCGGCGTCGATGACCGCTGCGAGAACCACCAGCCCTGAATTTTATGGGCCAATCAAGCGGCCCCAAAGAACTTTTTTCAGTATCCGGGTGACTTTCGTTAGACTGTAGGTCAGATTGATATAGGCGTCGGCGGGCTTGTCCGCTTGCGTCGTATTCCGACACCACAGGAAGCTTCATGGATCAGTTCAGGAACATAGGCGTTATCGGCCGGATGGGCAGCGTTAAGGTGGTTGAGTCACTGCGCCAGCTCAAACAATACCTGGTCGCCAACCATTATCACGTCATCCTCGAGGAAGACACGGCCAGCATGTTGCCCGGCCATGGGCTGCAGGTTGCCAGTAAGAAACTCCTTGGCGAAATCTGTGATCTGGTAATTGTGGTCGGCGGTGACGGAAGCTTGCTGGGCGCAGCCCGAGAGCTGGCAAAGTCCAAGATCCCATTGCTTGGTGTAAACCGTGGACGGTTAGGTTTCCTTACGGATATTTCGCCCGTTGATCTTGAAGAGCGGCTGGGTAAGGTGCTTGAAGGCGAGTACATTGAGGAAACCCGGTTTCTGCTTGACGGCAACGTCGAACGCAACGGGCAGCCGTTAGGCTTTGGTACTGCACTGAATGATGTGGTGTTGCACCCAGGCAAGTCCACCCGCATGATCGGCTTTGACCTGTATATCGATGGTCATTTTGTATACAGTCAGCGTTCGGATGGCCTTATTGTTTCCACCCCCACTGGCTCAACTGCCTACTCGCTATCAGCGGGAGGGCCGATTATGCACCCGAAGCTCGATGCCATTGTGTTGGTGCCCATGTTCCCCCACACGCTCAGTAGCCGGCCGATTGTGGTGGATGGCAAGAGCGAAATAAAACTGGTTATCGGGGAGACCAATGAAACCTATCCGCAGATCAGCTTCGATGGCCAGATGAACATCGCCTGTGCGCCGGGTGACATCATTCGTATCGCGAAAAAACCGTTCAAGATCCGGCTGATCCACCCCACTGACCATAATTTCTACGCCACCTGCCGTGACAAGCTTGGCTGGGCCAGTGAAATATCAGCGAGTTGATTATGGCTGGAAGCAACCCTACCGCAAGTCGTGGTTACGACATTATCGGCGATATCCATGGCTGCGCGAACACGCTTGCCCGACTGCTTGAACAGATGGGTTACAGCAAAGTAAATGGTGTGTACCAACATCGCCGGCGCCAAGCCGTCTTCATTGGAGATATTATCGATCGCGGACCGAGAATCCGGGAAGCTCTTCACCTCGTAAGGAATATGGTCGAGCTGGGTTCGGCGCGGATCGTGATGGGAAATCATGAATACAACGCTCTGGGTTATTGCACGCGGGCACGGGCGGGCAGCGGCAAAACGTGGCTGCGTGAGCACACCCCTCGCCATGACCGGCTGATCCGCGAAACTCTTGACCAGTTTGAAGCTCACCCCCACGAATGGAATGATTTTCTTGAATGGTTTTACACCATTCCGTTGTTTATTGACGAGGACGATTTCCGTGCGGTACACGCGTGCTGGGATGGTAAACTCATCGAACAATTCAAACAGGCCCAGGGCGGTGCCTATATTGATGAGGACTTCCTTCACGCCTCAGCGGCCATCGACTCTTTCGCGGGCCAGGTTATGGATACGCTGTTAAGAGGCACGGATTTGCGCCTTCCTGAGGGTATGAAAATCCAAGGGCGCGATGGCTATGTTCGTGAGTTTTTCCGCACCAAGTTCTGGGCGGATAACCCCCGCACCTATGCCGATGTGGTTTTTCAGCCAGATCCCTTGCCTCCCGAGGTGGCGAGCAGGGTTCTCACTGACGATGAGCGCAAGCAGTTGATCAGTTATCCACTGGATGCGCCTCCTGTGTTTGTTGGTCACTACTGGATGGATAGTGAGCCGGCCCCGCTGAGATCCAACGTTGCCTGCATTGATTTCAGTGCCGTGAAATACGGCAGGTTGGTGGCTTACCGGATGGACGGTGAAAAGGTACTTTCCGGCGATAAATTTGTCTGGGTTAACGTGGCTCGTGATCACTACGACTCCCCGGATTACCCTACCAGCGAAGACAGCGTCGCTCGCTAACGCGGTTGTGTGAGCGAGCATCTGAATATTCCACGAGGCAAGGTCGATTGTGTACCGAGTAAAGCAGTTGGATGCGAGTTTGGATCTTGGCGGGTTTAGCCAGTGGTTGAGGAGCCAGGGCGTTCCCCACAGAATCAGTGCGGAGGGCGATTTTCAGGTGTTGTGGCTGGAAAACCAGGAACACGCTGAGCCAGTTCTGGAAGCCCTGGATCGGTTCCTGGCCGAGCCCGAAATCCGTCAGGCGGTTGAACATCAGAATCGTTCGCCGGTGTTTGTTCAAGGGCGTTGGCAGCCGTCGCCGCGCCATGCGCCGCTGGTTCTGGGTATCATCGTGCTCGGCGTGCTGATGGCCTGGTTCACCGGTCTGGGTAGTAATCAGTTTACGGCTAACTTGTTGATTATTGACCCCCGAGCTTACGGTTGGGGTAGCGTAGCCGAGCGCCTTGATGCGCTCTCTGCAACACTTGCCAGCGGTCAGGTCTGGCGGTTGTTCACTCCCGATTTTCTGCACTTCAGCTGGACTCACATTATTTTTAATTCCGTGATGTTATGGTTTTTGGGGAGCCAGATTGAATGGTTTGATGGCCGTACCCGGTTGGTCGTGCTTTTTATCGTTACCAGTCTCTTATCCAACGGCTTGCAATACATGATATCCGGGCCACTTTTTGGCGGCCTTTCTGGAGTTGTTTATGGAATTCTTGGTTATTGTTGGCTGAGCCAACGAACACTTCCCCGGTTTCAGTTCCCGCCCGCGCTTGTTACCTTTGCTGTGGTATGGATGGTCATCGGGTTTACGCCTGTACCGGAAATGCTGGGGCTGGGGCGTATGGCTAACGAAGCGCATCTGGGCGGGTTTGTCGCCGGTCTTGCGTTGGCAGCCATTTTGCCGGTTCGCGGAAAACAGCAGGCATAAAAAAACCCCACCAAGAGGTGGGGTATAAAAGAAGCAGAATATGCCTCTGATGAGAGAGACCAAACGACACGACCGTCGCCATTTGGTAATGCAATGATAATCATTATCGTTTATGTCTGTCAAACGATTCGCCATACTTTTTGTGAAGGTTTTTTCAGGAGAGCCGGATGACTTACGAAGAACTTATCGAGCGGCTGGACCCCAACGTCTACCAGAACTTGCGTCGTTCCATTGAGCTCGGGAAGTGGCCGGATGGCCGCAAGCTCACACCGCGGCAACGTGAAATCAGCCTGGAAGCCGTTATCTATTATGAGAATCGACATGGTATTCCGGAGCAGGAGAGGGTGGGTTATCTCGACCGGGGCGCCAAAGCTGGTACTGCGTGCGATCCTTCCGTGCGCCGTGACCAGTCAGGCAATAATGATGTTGATCCCGATCAGTTTGTTGAGGTCAAGTCTTGAGCAGCCTTGCTGATGTAACCGGACGCCTGAGGAAAATGCCTGCAGATGCCGGCAATCCCGTGTCTTATGTATTGGCGGTGGGTGATACCCGTGTGCCTTTGAACGAGCTGATTGGCAAACCTTTACGCTTCGATTTTGAGGGCGTGATCCGTTGCATTCATTGCGACAGGAAAACAAAAAAGAGCTTTAACCAAGGATTTTGTTACCCCTGCTTCCGCAAGCTGGCCGCCTGCGACAGTTGCATCATGAGCCCGGAGAAATGCCATTACCATCTGGGTACCTGCCGCGAACCAGAGTGGGGCGAGACCCACTGCATGATTGAGCATGTGGTCTATCTGGCCAACTCGTCAGGCCTGAAGGTAGGCATTACTCGTGGTTCTCAGGTGCCAACACGCTGGATTGATCAGGGTGCTGTGGACGCCATTCCTATGCTGAGAGTAGCGACTCGTTATCTTTCCGGCCTGGTTGAAGTGGCTTGCAAAGCACATGTTGCAGACCGCACAAACTGGCGCGCCATGCTCAAAGGCGATGTTCCTGAGCTCGATCTTGTGCAGGAACGCCAGCGAATCCTGGCGTTAATAGCAGATGATATTAGCGCGCTACGGGAAGAGCATGGGCAGGATGCCATCCGTGAAGTGAGCGAACAGGGACTTGATCTGAGTTATCCCGTGCAAACCTGGCCGGAAAAAATCAAGACCCATAACCTGGATAAAACGCCGGAAGTGGAAGGGGTTCTCGAAGGCATTAAGGGCCAGTACCTGATCCTCGATACCGGAGTGATCAATATTCGAAAGTTCACCGGCTACGAAGTCCGTTTCCGGGTAATGGGTGACTAGCTCACCCGTTCCCGTCCGATCTTATATTGCTTTTGCAGCCTGCCTTCTATGAATTGCAGGCCAGAGAAATCTGGAGACAGTCAATGCGTACCAACCAGCCCCAAACGATCTACCTGAGCGAATACAAAGTTCCTGCATACCTTGTGGATACCGTCGACCTTCGTTTCGAGCTTTTTGAAGAGGGCGCAAGGGTGCATAGCACGCTTGCCGTGCGCCGGAATCCAGAGTCCACCGAGGGGGCCACCTCTTTAAGGCTGGACGGCGACAGCCTGAAGCTTGAGCGTGTTGCACTGAATGGTGAAGAGCTGGTTGAGGGTGATGACTTTGAAGAGATTGGCGGGCAACTTGTTATTACCAATGTGCCTGCCCAGTTCACGTTAACGGTCGTGACCTGGATTGAGCCCCAGAACAACACCCGCCTTGAGGGTCTGTATAAATCCTCGGGTATGTTTTGTACCCAGTGTGAAGCAGAAGGCTTCCGCTGTATTACTTATTTCCCGGATCGGCCAGATGTGATGGCTCGGTACCGCACTCGTATCGAGGCGGATAAGCTCAGTTGCCCGGTGTTGCTGTCCAACGGCAACGATGTAGAGAGAGGTGATCTTGAGAATGGTCGCCACTTCGTCACTTGGGAAGATCCGTTCCCTAAACCAAGCTATCTTTTTGCTCTGGTGGCAGGCGATCTCGTGGAAAAACAGGATACATTCAAAACCTGTTCCGGCCGGGACATCGATTTGCGCATCTACGTTGAGCCCCGGAACGCGGCCAAATGCGAACATGCCATGGATTCCCTCAAGCGCTCCATGCGCTGGGATGAGGAAACCTATGGTCGCGAATACGATCTCGACATCTTCATGATTGTCGCCGTGGACGACTTCAACATGGGCGCCATGGAAAACAAGGGTCTGAACATTTTCAATTCCTCCTGCGTTCTCGCCAGCCAGGAGACTGCCACAGACCTCGCGTTCCAGCGTATTGAGGCCATTGTTGCCCATGAGTACTTTCACAATTGGTCCGGCAACCGGGTAACGTGCCGGGACTGGTTTCAGCTGAGCCTTAAAGAAGGGTTTACCGTCTTCCGGGATTCCACCTTCTCGGCGGATATGGGCTCACCAACGGTGAAGCGTATTGAAGACGTGACACTCCTTCGCACTGCGCAATTTGCTGAAGATGCCGGCCCCATGGCGCACCCGGTTCGTCCGGCCTCGTATATGGAAATTACGAACTTTTATACCCTCACCATCTATGAAAAGGGTGCAGAAGTCGTGCGCATGATTCACACCCTGCTTGGTCCGGACATGTTCCGTAAAGGCAGCGATCTGTACTTCGAGCGCCACGATGGGCAGGCCGTAACCACCGATGATTTTGTAAAGGCGATGGAAGATGCGTCCGGCCGCGATCTTACACAGTTCCGCTTGTGGTACGACCAGGCGGGCACGCCGGTGCTGGCGGTATCCGACGATTATGATGCAGAGCGGGGTATATACAGCCTGAGGATTCAACAATCTGTTCCGGATACGCCAGGCCAGACCGGCAAAAAACCTCAACACATTCCGTTTGCGCTGGGTCTGTTGGGCGCTGCTGGTGAGGCATTGCCTCTTTTGCTTGAAAGTGGCGACAAAGCCGCGGGCGCGCCAACCGAGCGCGTTCTTGAGCTGACTGACGCAAACCATACCTTCGAGTTCCACGGCCTGGCTCAGAGGCCAGTGCCCTCGCTGCTGCGCCACTTTTCTGCGCCTGTGAGGGTGATCTATCCCTGGAGCCGCGAACAGCTGGTGTTTTTGATGAGCCACGATCCAGACGGTTTTAATCGCTGGGATGCTGGTCAACGCCTCGCTGTTGATGTGATTCAGTCGCTGGTTGGCTTCTCTGATGACGCTGGAGTTGAACCCCGTCTTGTGCAGGCATACCGTGCCTTGCTCGGCGACCTGGCACTTGATCAGGCGTTGGTGGACAAAATGCTGCAGTTGCCTTCTGAGGCCTACCTGATTGAGTTGGCGGCCAGCCCCGATGTTGCAGCCATTCACCGCGCCCGTGAGCAAGTATTCCATCACTTGGCGACGTCGTTGCGAGAGGAGCTGATCGCCTGTTATCACCGGAATTCGGAAGCCGGTACTTACGAGGTTACACCCGAGTCAATTGCCCGCCGAAGCCTGAGAAACACCGCGTTGGCGTGGCTGTTGATGATCAGCGACGACACCGGGCGCGATCTGGCTCTGCAGCAGCTCCGTGATGCGGATAACATGACCGATCGCATGGGCGCGCTGCGTGCTTTGGTCAACTCCGATTACGCGGCTGAGCGTAGTAAGGCGCTGGAGGACTTCTATGAGCGGTTCCAGGATGATCCTCAAGTAGTCGAGCAATGGTTTGCGGTTCAATCGTCCAGCGATCGTGCAGGTCAGTTGCCTCAGATTCACGCTCTGCTTACGCACCCGGCATTTGACTGGAAAAACCCCAACAAAATACGCTCTGTCGTTGGTGTATTTGCCGGCCAGAATCTGGCTGCGTTTCATAACCCGGACGGCTCAGGCTATGCGTTCTTGGCAGATCAGGTGTGCCGCCTGGATGACAGTAATCCACAGATTGCGGCTCGACTGGTGAGCCCACTTACGCGCTGGAAAAAGTTTGCGCCAGCGTACAGCTCACTGATGCGGTCGGCTCTGGAGCGAGTTCGGGACAAGTCCGGGCTTTCTGCTGATTTGTATGAGGTGGTGCATAAAAGCCTGGGAGGCTGACAGCCTGTAACAAAATCGCACTTTCGGTCGATAGACAACCTTGACGAATCGGTTAGTCTGACGGAGAGCCTGGCTCTGCGTCAGTTAATAATAAAAGCCTTCTCACAGGCATCCAGTCGAATTCAGGGTTATACAATGAACTATAAAAAGAGTGTGATACTCGGAGGGTTGTTCGCCCTCTCGATAGCATCCGCCTCTTCCTGGGCAGCGGTTTCTTCAGGTGAAGCTTCACGTCTCGGCCGGGATCTTACGCCGTTTGGCTCGATCAAAGCCGGAAACGATTCAGGTACTGTTCCGGCCTGGACCGGGGGGCTTACAGAGCCTCCCGCCGGCTATGAGGGTGCAGGTCAACACCACATCAATCCGTTTCCGACTGACGAGGTGCTGTTCACAATCAATGCCGCCAACAAAGACCAGTATGCGGAGCATCTCACGGATGGCGTTCGTGCCATGCTTGATACATACCCCACCAGCTTCCGTTTACCGGTTTACCAATCCCGTCGCACCCACGCCGTTCCCGATTGGGTGGCCGAGAATACCCGTGAGAATGCTGTAAGCGCAGAAATTGTCGGCAAGGGCGAGGGGTTGAAGGGTGCCTATGGTGGTTATCCCTTCCCGATTCTTAGCGGGAATAATGAGCAAAAAGCATGGCAGGTGATCTGGAACCATCTGACACGTTGGCGTGGTGTTTCAGGCACTCGTCGGTCCAGTGAAGTGGCTGTGCAGAGCAATGGCGACTATTCGCTGGTTACCTCTCAGCAGGAGGTTTTTTTCAATTTTTACAGTCCCGACGGCAGTGAAGATGATCTGGATAACATCATTTTCTATTATCTCTCGTTTACCCAGTCTCCGCCTCGCCTTGCGGGGGGAGCCATTCTTATCCATGAAACCCTGAATCAAATCATCAATCCGAGGAATGGCTGGGGCTACAACGCTGGGCAGCGACGTGTGCGCCGGGCGCCAAACCTGGGTTATGATTCACCGATTGCGGCTGCGGACAACCTCCGGACAGCAGACGACACAGACATCTTCAACGGTGCTCTGGATCGTTATAACTGGACGTATGAAGGCTTAAAGGAAATCTACGTTCCCTACAACAATTACCTTATCGGCGAAAAAGGCACGCCTTATTCCGAAATTCTTGGTATCTCTCACCTGAACCCGGAGCTGACTCGCTGGGAACTCCATCGGGTGCACGTGGTGGAAGCCACGTTAAAAGGGAGCGAGCGTCACATCTATCATAAGCGCCGTTTTTACGTAGATGAAGACAGCTGGAACACAATTCTGCTTGATCAGTATGACGGCCGTGGTGAGTTGTGGCGCGTTACCATGGGTATCGCCAAAAATTATTATGAACTTCCGGGTGTGTGGACCGTTCTTGACGTCTATCATGATTTACAGGCGCGTCGTTATCACGTACTAGGTCTGGATACGGAAGAGCCCAATACCCGGGTCTTCACTGAAGATGTTCCAAACAAACGTTATTTTTCTCCGGCCTCCCTGCGTCGCAGAAGTGTCCGCTAAGGCAGGCATCTAACAGTAGTGGGCTTAAAAATAGCCGTCCGGCGGCTGACATACCGGTAACCGATGGTGCCGGTACGTTTTGTTATTGCCGGCACTGCTGGCCAGGGACAAACAGTTAAAACAACATAAGATAGGCAATCTGAATGGCTATAAGGTTGACGTGCAAAACTCTGGGGGCAGCGTGCCTTGGGCTTTCCATGGTCTGGTCCGCACCGGCAGCGTTTGCGCTTGCGGATATCATTGAAACTCCGGCCCGACAAACTGACCTGGCTCCCGAAAAGCTTCTTAACGATGCAGTGCGTACGGGTGAACGCATCGTCGCCGTCGGGGAGAGGGGGCACATCATTTACTCTGACGATGACGGGCAAACCTGGGGGCAGGGTAGTGTTCCGGTTTCTGTGACGTTGACGGCTGTAAGTTTTGGGTCAGAAACTCATGGTTGGGCCGTCGGGCACAGCGGGGTTGTACTTTATACCGAAGATGCCGGGGAAAACTGGAGTTTGCAGTTAACCGGCGTTGATGCCGCCAAGTTGGCAATTGCCAGCAGGGAAGACCAGATTGCAGCCATGGAAGAGCGCATTGCAGAGGCGCCCGAAGACGAAAAAGGCGATCTGGAGTGGGCACTGGATGATCTGTTTTTTACCATGGAAAACATGCAGGCAGATCTCGATGTTGGTCCGGTAAACCCGCTGCTGGGTGTTTGGTTTGAGAACGACCAACACGGTTTTGTGGTGGGTGCCTACGGCATGATCCTGCGCACAAAAGACGGTGGTGAAACCTGGAAAGACTGGTCGTCACAGATTGAAAACGCACAGAATTTCCACCTTAACAATATCGCCCGTATAACCGGCGGTGGGCTTGTGATTGTTGGCGAAGCCGGGCAAATTCACGTGTCTGTGGATGGCGGGGATACATGGGAGCGACGGGAAAGCCCTTATGAAGGTTCGCTTTTCGGTGTGATTGGGACAGGCCAGGTCAACGAAATTCTGGCATTTGGTTTACGTGGAAACATGCTGTTTTCTACCGATCTGGGAAAAAGTTGGCGCATGGTCCCGAACAGTGCAGGCGCCACACTTAATGACGGGTCTGTGGCTGATGACGGCCGGATAACCCTGGTAGGCAATGGCGGAACGGTGCTCATGAGTGGCAATGGTGCTGAATCATTCCGGGAATATTTCCGCGATGACCGAGCAGGTGTCATGAGTGTGGTTCCGGTTTCTGGAACCAACCTTCTTATCGTGGGTGAAGGCGGCGTAAAAATTACAGACGCTCGCGGAAAGAACCTTCAATAACGCCCTGATGTGGCAACAACCGAAAAATAATAGAGGGGCTTTTGAATGTCCAACCCGAACCATGACAAGGGTGAGCACTACCTGACGACGCCCAAGGCAGAGCCGTTTCTGGAGCGTCTGATTTTTAACAATCGGGTCGTTATCCTTATCGGCTTTCTGCTGCTGACGGCGTTTCTGGGCTATAACGCTGTAAAAATCCAGCCGGATGCCAGCTTTGAGCGAATGATTCCGCTTGAGCATCCATACGTTATCAATATGCTCGATCACCGTAATGACCTGGAAAACCTTGGCAACTTTGTGCGTATTGCCGTGGAGACCAAAACCGGTGATATTTTCTCGCCTGAGTACATGGAGACGCTCAAGCAGATCACCGATGAGGTTTTCTATCTTGATGGTGTTGATCGCTCTGGCCTGAAAACCCTGTGGACATCAAACGTTCGTTGGGTGGAAGTAACCGAGCAGGGCTTCCAGGGCGGTACGGTCATTCCGGACGGCTATGATGGCTCTCCAGCAAGTCTGGAGAAGTTGCGTCAGAACATTCTTCGTTCCAACGAGGTAGGGCGACTGGTTTCTGACAACTTCAAATCCACGATTGTGTACGCTCCGCTTTATGAAAAGAACCCGGAGACCGGCGAGCCATTGGACTACGGCACTTTTTCCCGGCAGCTGGAAGAGAAAATCCGGGATAAATATGAAGCCCAAAATCCTAATATCAAAATTCACATTGTTGGTTTCGCGAAAAAGGTCGGCGACCTGATTGAGGGCATCGGTTCTATCGCCTGGTTTGCGGGCATTACGATTCTGCTGACGACTCTGTTGTTGTTCTGGTACTCCCGATGCATTACCGGCACGCTAGTGCCTGTATTTACCTCCATTGTTGCGGTCTTCCTGCAGTTGGGTGCACTAAGGCTGCTGGGCTATGGATTGGACCCCTACTCGGTATTGGTGCCTTTCCTGGTCTTCGCGATTGGTATCAGCCACGGCGTACAAATTGTTAACGCCATGGCGGTCGAAGCCGGGAAAGGTTTTGACGCGGAAACCGCTGCCCGCCTCGCATTCCGCGCTTTGTATATTCCCGGCATGCTGGCGCTGATCTCTGATGCGTTCGGTTTCCTAACGCTATTCTTTATCGAGATCGACGTTATCCGGGATCTGGCCATAGCGGCTGGTTTAGGTGTGGCCTTCGTTATCCTCACCAATCTGGTGCTTCATGTCCTGATTATGTCCTACCTCGGTATTTCCAAGGGTGGTGTTAGTCATGTGCAGAATCTGGGTGAGAAGCAGGATCGCAAATGGCGTTTGATGTCCTACTTTGCGCATCCCGGGATTGCACCGATTTCGCTGCTTATTGCCGTGATCGGATTGGGCCTCGGTCTTTACTACAAGCAGGGTCTGAAGGTAGGGGATCTTGACCAGGGCGCGCCGGAGCTTCGTGCCGACTCGCGCTACAATCTGGATAACGCCTATATCATTGATAACTACTCCACCAGTGCGGATGTGCTGGTTGTGATGGTTAAAACGCCTGAAGAGCAATGTACTCAGTACAACGTTTTGCGGGCTATGGATTCCTTGCAGTGGGAGCTGCAGAACACGCCAGGCGTTCAATCCTCGGCCTCGCTTGCAGACGTTTCCAAAATCGTAACCAAAGCGCTGAATGAGGGTAACTGGAAGTGGTATGAGATTTCCCGCAACCAGACCATTATTAACGCTTCCATCCGGGAAGCCCCGACTGGCCTTATTAACACCAACTGTAGCCTGACTCCGGTGCTTGTGTTCCTCGAGGACCACAAGGCTGAAACGCTGGAAACTGTGGTCGAGAGGGTTGAAGTGTTTGCCGAGGCTAACAGTGATGAAAATCACACGTTCCTGCTGGCGGCAGGTAATGCCGGTGTTGAAGCGGCAACCAATGAGGTTATCGCCAACGCCAAGGATATGATGCTTATTCTGGTTTACAGTGTGGTGAGCCTTCTTTGCTTTGCGACGTTCCGTTCCGTTCGGGCCGTGCTGTGTATCGTAATCCCTCTTGGTCTGACGTCGATCCTGTGCGAAGCGATCATGGCGGTATCGGGTATCGGCATCAAGGTGGCAACTCTTCCGGTTATAGCGCTTGGCGTCGGTATTGGTGTCGATTACGGCATTTATATCTACAGCAAGCTGGAAAAATATCTACTGGAAGGCAAAACGCTTCAGGACGCCTATTTCGAGACCCTTCGTTCAACGGGTAAAGCTGTCATGTTTACCGGCGTAACGCTTGGGCTCGGTGTAGTGACCTGGATTTTCTCACCCATCAAGTTCCAGGCAGATATGGGCTTCCTGCTGTTCTTCATGTTCCTCTGGAATATGGTTGGAGCAATCTGGCTGTTGCCGGCGCTTGCGCGGTTCTTGCTGCGGCCGGATCAGATGGTTGCCAAAGCACGGGCTGCTAAATAGAATCTGCAGTCAGTGACAAAAAAGCCCGCATTGCGGGTTTTTTTGTTTCTTACTCAATTGGTTAGCGACCTACTCCATACTTTATTTATCGTGTGAAGTGGTCTATGTTCTACTATGAGGGCGATGCATGCCCGCTTGCTCAGGCGGGCAGTTGATTACAACGATGAAAATAAGGAATTATTCACATGACACTGAAACTTAAAGCCTCCGCATTTGCAGTTGCTGCGGTGGTCAGCCTGGGTGCTGCCTCTACCGCTGTTTCCGCACAGGAACAACGCTTTGTTACTATCGGAACCGGTGGTGTTACCGGTGTTTACTATCCTGCAGGTGGAGCTATTTGCCGCTTGGTCAACATGGACCGTAAGGAACACGGGATCCGTTGCTCTGTAGAGAGTACGGGCGGCTCCGTTTACAACCTGAATGCAATTCGACAGGGCGAGCTCGATCTCGCAGTTGCCCAGTCTGACTGGCAATACCACGCCTACAATGGCACCAGCCAGTTCAAGGACGACGGCGCCAACGAGAAGCTGCGAGCCGTGTTCTCTCTGCACCCCGAGCCGTTCACCGTAGTAGCCAGCAAAGGTTCAGGCATCAAGAACTTTGAAGACCTCGCCGGCAAGCGGGTCTCTGTGGGTAACCCGGGTTCTGGCCAGCGCGCTACTGCCGAAGTGCTCATGGATGAAATGGGCTGGACCATGGACAAATTCTCTCTGGCTGCCGAGCTGAAGGCTGCAGAGCAATCGCAGGCTTTGTGCGATGGCAACATTGATGCCTTCTTCTACACCGTGGGCCATCCATCCGGTGCCATCAAGGAAGCGACGACTTCTTGCGACAGCGTTCTTGTAAACGTCAATAATGAGTCGGCCAAAAAACTGATCGATGACAACCCTTACTACCGGAAAGCGGTCATTCCTGGAGGCATGTACCGGGGTTCCGACAACGACGTGACCACTTTTGGTGTGGCAGCGACGTTTGTATCGTCTACCGATGTGCCCGACGAAGTGGTATACGAAGTGGTCAAGGCCGTGTTTGAGAACTTTGACAGCTTCAAGCGTCTGCACCCGGCTTTCGCCAACCTGAAGAAAGAAGAGATGGTGTCTGATGCCTTGAGTGCGCCATTGCACCCCGGCGCAGCCAAGTACTACAAGGAAGCTGGACTGACCAAGTAAGTCCATACCCCGCCGCCGGCGCATCCCTCGGTGCCCGGCGGTCATTTCGCTTTTCCATTATTCATTAACAGGATCATGCTATGACCGATAGCGAACCGAAAGGCGGGGGTGCCATCGACCAACAGGGCGTGGAACAATTCCTTCAAACCGAAACCGGGGGAAGGGCGGCCACTGGGTCGGCCGCCATTATTCTTTTCACGGTGCCTTTACTGTGGTCTCTTTTTCAGCTTTGGATAGCCTCTCCGCTGCCCTTTATTCTGGAATTCGGCGTCTTCAATTCTACTGAAGCCCGCTCTATTCATCTTGCGTTTGCCTCTTTTTTAGCGTTTTCTGCATTCCCCATGTTCAAGGGTCGGCACACCAATCACGTGCCTGTTTACGACTGGATCCTGGCTCTGGGTGCGGCGTTTACCGCCTCTTATTTGTATGTATTCTATGACCAGCTGGCAACTCGTCCTGGCGCACCCGAAACCCAGGACCTGATTGTCGCCCTGACGGGGCTGGTGTTACTTTTGGAAGCCACAAGACGCTCATTGGGCCTGCCGCTTGCGGTAGTCGCTGCGGTGTTTGTCATTTACGCCCTGGGCGGGCCCTTCATGCCAGAGGTTATTGCCCACAAGGGTGCGAGCCTGAGCAAGCTGGCTTCGCATATGTGGCTTGGCACTGAAGGCGTATTTGGTGTGGCGCTTGGTGTGTCCACCAGTTTTGTATTCCTGTTTGTGCTGTTCGGTGCCTTGCTGGAGCGTGCTGGTGCAGGTAATTACTTTATTAAAGTCGCCTACGCCATGCTTGGTCACATGCGCGGCGGCCCTGCCAAAGCTGCCGTGGTGGCCAGTGGCCTTAGTGGCATTATTTCCGGTTCTTCTATCGCCAACGTTGTCACCACCGGCACTTTCACCATCCCGCTCATGAAGAAAGTAGGTTTTCCGGCAACGAAAGCCGGCGCCGTGGAAGTCGCAGCCTCGACCAATGGTCAGCTGACACCGCCGATCATGGGTGCCGCCGCGTTTTTGATGGTCGAATACGTCGGTATCTCGTACCTCGAAGTGATCAAGCACGCCATTTTGCCGGCGATGATTTCCTACGTGGCGCTGATTTACATCGTGCACCTGGAAGCTTGCAAGATGAACATGAAAGGCGTTGAGCGGCTCAACAAGCCGACTCTGGCGCAGCGCATGCTGGTGTGGGTGATGCTTCTGCTGGGGCTGAGTGCGCTTACCTTGGCAGTATACTATGGCATTGGCTGGACGAAAGACGTGTTCGGCAGCGCGGCCATGTGGGTGCTTACGCCGCTAATGGTGGCGATCTACATTGCGCTTGTCGGTTACGGTTCGCGCTTCCCGGATCTGGAGGAAGACGACCCGGACTCGCTCATGGACAAGCTGCCTCCGGTGGGGGATACGGTGAAAACGGGCCTGTATTTCCTGCTGCCCGTGGTGGTTCTGGTGTGGTGCCTCACAGTAGAGCGTTTCTCGCCGCAGCTGTCGGCCTTCTGGGCGACGGTGTTTATGGTATTTATCATCGTCACCCAGCGTCCTCTGAAAGCCTTCTTCAAAAACAGCGGTAATTACGTGAGCAGTCTGAAGCAAGGCGGAGCAGACCTGACTCATTCCCTGGTTACCGGCGCCCGCAACATGGTGGGCATTGGTGTCGCGACCGCCACCGCCGGTATTGTAGTGGGTACGGTTACGCTGACAGGCATAGGTCTGGTGATGACTCAGTTTGTTGAGTTTATCTCCGGCGGTAACCTGCTGTTGATGTTGGGCTTCACCGCCATTATCAGCCTGATACTGGGCATGGGTCTGCCAACGACTGCCAACTACATTGTGGTGTCTACTCTGATGGCGCCGGTCATCGTCACCCTGGGCGCAGAAAACGGTCTGCTGGTGCCATTGATTGCGGTACATCTGTTTGTGTTCTATTTCGGTATCCTGGCGGATGACACGCCACCGGTGGGTCTGGCGGCCTATGCGGCAGCTGCGATTTCGGGGGCTGACCCGATACGAACGGGTATTCAGGGTTTCACCTACGATATACGAACCGCCATTCTGCCATTCATGTTCATCTTCAATACCCAGTTGTTGTTGATCGGGCTGACCGGCTGGTTCGACTTGCTGGTCACGGTGTTCAGTGCGGTAACCGCCATGCTGGTTTTCTCCGCTGCAACTCAGGGTTTCTGGTTTACCAAAACCCGCTGGTGGGAAACCATCGGTTTGTTGCTGATTACCTTCACCCTGTTTCGCCCGGGTTTCTGGTGGGATGAAATCTACCCGCCTACCAATGACCGGCCCGGCGTGGAGCTGCTGCAACATGTGGATGAGGTGGCGGCCGACCAGCCCATCGTTCTTCAGGCCTCGGGTATGTCGTTGTCTGGCGACGACACTTCGAAGTATCTGCAGTTGCCGCTGCCAGCGGGCGATACGCCTGAGCAGCGGTTGGCCGCAGCCGGCCTGGAAGTTTCTGAGGCAGGTGAGGTAATGAACGTCGAGTTCGTAAACTTTGGCAGTGATGCGGAAAAAGCCGGGCTGAGCTTTGGCTGGACCATCGATACGGTGCAGGTAGCGAATCCGCGACCGCCGAAAGAACTGATGTTCATTCCGGCACTGCTGTTGCTTGGCTTGCTTGCTTACTTGCAGTTGCGGCGCAGGGCCGGTGAGCCCGAACGGCCGGACTTTGTGCCCTCGCGTTAGGCGGCGGGCACGGACATCGGTTCAGGCAAAACGCTAAGCAAAACCCGGCATTAACCCGCCGGGTTTTTTTCTGTTAAACTCCCTCCCTTCTTTGGCACCGCGGTTTGTATCGCGGCGGCTATTAACACAAGTGGTCTTTGGTATAGATCACCGCTGAGGTCTCTCTAGAGCATTCTCTAGAACAATCGCCAGGAGCGCACCATGCCCGTAGTAACCCTGCCTGATGGCAGTCATCGCAGTTTTGCCGAACCCGTTAGCGTACACGATGTCGCCGCCGATATTGGCGCCGGTCTGGCCAAGGCCGCACTGGCCGGTAAGGTCGATGGCAGCCTGGTCGACACCAGCCATATGATCGAACATGACGCAGATCTCGCCATTATCACAGAGCGCGACGCTGACGGCCTTGAGGTTATTCGCCATTCTACGGCCCACCTGCTGGCCATGGCTGTCAAAGAGCTGTTTCCGGAAGCCCAGGTCACCATCGGACCAGTGGTAGATGACGGTTTTTACTACGACTTCAAATACGACCGCCCCTTTACCAATGAAGACTTGGCGCGTATTGAAAAGCGCATGGCGGAATTGGCCAAGCAGGATCTGCCGGTTTCCCGCTCGGTGATGTCCCGAAACGAAGCCGTTGCACTGTTCACTGAAATGGGTGAAGAGTACAAAGTTCGCATTATTGAAGACATTCCCGGCGAGGAGGATCTGTCGTTTTACCGTCAGGGTGATTTTATCGATCTGTGCCGCGGCCCGCACGTGCCGAGCACGGGTAAAATGAAGGCTTTCAAACTCACCAAGGTTGCCGGGGCCTACTGGCGTGGCGATACCGGCAACGAACAGTTGCAGCGGGTATACGGCACTGCCTGGGCCAGCAAGAAGGATCTGAAAGCCTACTTGCATCGCATCGAAGAAGCCGAAAAGCGTGACCATCGCAAAGTGGGCAAGAAGCTAGGCCTGTTTCATATGCAGGAAGAAGCTCCGGGCATGGTGTTCTGGCATCCGGATGGCTGGACTGTGTATCAGGAGATTGAGCAGTACATGCGCGATATCCTGCGCCGCCACGGGTACCAGGAAATAAAGACACCTCAGATTGTCTCCCGCGTGCTCTGGGAAAAATCCGGCCATTGGGACAAGTTCAAAGAGGGCATGTTCACCACTGAGTCAGAAAAACATGACTTCGCCATTAAGCCGATGAATTGCCCGTGCCATATCCAGGTGTTCAATCAAGGCCTGAAAAGCTACAAGGACTTGCCGCTGCGGTTGGCGGAATTCGGTTCCTGTCACCGCAATGAGGCTTCCGGTGCGTTGCACGGGTTAATGCGGGTGCGTGGTTTTACCCAGGATGACGCCCACATCTTCTGTGAGGAAGACGCGATTCAGAAGGAAGTGTCCAGGTTTATTGACCTGCTGCATGAGGTCTACAAGGATTTTGGTTTTACCGAGATTTTGTACAAGCTGTCTACACGCCCGGAAAAGCGCGTGGGTTCTGATGAAGTTTGGGATAAATCCGAGGCTGCATTGGAAGAAGCGCTGAACCGTGAGGGCGTCGACTGGGAACTTTTACCGGGCGAAGGCGCTTTTTATGGACCGAAAATCGAGTTTTCTCTTAAGGATTGTATCGGTCGGGTATGGCAATGTGGCACCATTCAGGTAGATTTCTCAATGCCTGGTCGCTTGGGCGCGCAATACGTCGCTGACAATTCAGAGCGTAAAACGCCGGTCATGTTGCATCGCGCGGTTCTTGGTTCGTTCGAGAGGTTTATTGGTATTCTGATTGAGGAGTACGAGGGCGCGTTCCCGACCTGGCTGGCTCCGACTCAGGTGGCAATTCTCAACATTACCGATAATCAGCGTGATTATTGTCAGAATCTGGCGAAAAAGTTCGATTCTTTAGGCTTTAGGGTTAATGCTGACTTGAGAAACGAGAAGATCGGCTTTAAAATCCGCGAGCATACTATTAACAAAGTTCCCTACCTTGTCGTTGTCGGCGATAAAGAAGTCGAAAACAACGCCGTTGCGGTGAGAACCCGCAAAGGTGAAGATTTGGGAACCCTATCGCTCGAAGCGTTTGAACAACTTCTGAAGGAAGATGTTAAGCGTAAGGGCAGAATCAAGATGGAGAATTGACTATTAAACAGCGAACGAATCGGGGTGGGCGTACTCCAAAGGCGCCGATCAATGAGAATATTGATGCAACTGAAGTCCGCCTGATAGATGCCGAAGGCAATCAGGTTGGTGTGGTATCGATCGAAGACGCCCTCAAGATGGCAGAGGAGGCGACCCTGGATCTGGTACAGGTTACAGATTCTGACCCGATCGTCTGTAAAATAATGGACTATGGTAAAAAAGTCTTCGACGAGAAAAAGGCGAAGGCTGCTGCCAAGAAGAAACAGAAACAGACGCAAGTTAAAGAGCTTAAGTTCCGACCAGGAACTGAAGAAGGGGATTACCAGGTAAAACTACGCAACCTGGTACGTTTCCTTGAAGGCGGGGACCGCGGCAAAATCACTATCCGCTTCCGTGGCCGTGAGATGGCACACCAGGAAATTGGTATGAAGCTCATGGAACGCATTGAAGCAGATATTGACGCGCTGGCTCAGGTAGAAATGCGGCCAAAAATGGAAGGCCGCCAGATGACCATGATTGTGGCTCCCCGCAAAAAGAAGTGAATTTGACTCAATGATTTGTCCCCTGCTCAAAGCGGGGGATTTGTCGTTCAGGTTCACATTGATGCACTAAAAACAGAATGCGGAGTTTTAAAAAATGCCTAAAATGAAAACCAAAAGTGGAGCGGCCAAGCGGTTCAAGAAAACTGCTACCGGCTTCAAGCACAAGTCAGCCTTCACCAGTCACATCCTGACCAAGAAGACCCCCAAGCGTAAGCGTCAGTTGCGTGGTACTTCATTGGTCGCCAAATCTGATGTGGCTTCCGTAAAGCGTATGCTCGGTCAATAACGCAGCAATACACTCACAACGGTTTTAAGGTAGAAGGATTAAAGTATGGCTCGTGTTAAGCGTGGCGTGGTTGCACGTCGTCGTCATAAGAAGATTTTAAAGCAGGCCAAGGGTTACTACGGTGCTCGTAGCCGTGTGTTCCGCGTTGCCAAGCAAGCGGTTATCAAAGCCGGTCAGTACGCATATCGCGACCGTCGTAACCGTAAGCGTTCATTCCGCGCTCTGTGGATTGCACGTATCAACGCCGGTGCCCGAGCTAACGGTCTGTCATACAGCCGTTTGATCGCTGGTCTGAAAAAGGCAAACGTTGAGATCGATCGTAAGGTTCTGGCTGACCTGGCCATGAACGAGCAGCAGGCGTTTGCCGCTGTTGTTGATACAGCCAAAGCATCTCTCTGATCGCTTAGCTCTTTCATCGATTGCGAATCGATCCGGTGTCAGGCGCTTATCCATTAAGCGCAACAGACACTGTTTAATAGGGGAAGGGCACGCTCTTCCCCTATTTTTGTTTCAAGATTTCAATTTTTTGAAATTCTCACTTCTGGTTTGGAGCAGGGTCAATGGAAAACCTGGAGCAACTGGTTCAGGGCGGTTTGGCAGCAGTAGAACAAGCCGACAGCTTGCAGGCGCTTGATCAAATTCGTGTGGAATACCTCGGCAAGAAAGGCGTAATTACCCAGCAAGCGAAAACTCTGGGCAAGCTCTCTGCAGAGGAACGTCCCGCAGCCGGCCAGAAGATAAATGAGGCAAAAGGGCAGGTTGAGCAAGCAATTAATGCGCGGCGCAGTGACCTTGAGCGGATTGTCATTGAACAGAAGCTTGCCGGTGAATCCATAGACGTAAGCCTTCCTGGTCGCGGTCAGGATCTTGGTGGATTGCACCCGGTTACCCGAACCCTCCAGCGCATCGAAGACTTCTTTTCCCGTGCCGGCTACACCGTAGAGCAGGGACCGGAAATTGAAGATGACTACCACAACTTCGAAGCTCTCAACATTCCGGGCCACCATCCCGCCCGGGCTATGCATGATACCTTCTATTTTAATCCCGGCACCTTGCTGCGCACCCACACGTCCCCGGTGCAGATTCGCACCATGGAAGCCGGAAAACCCCCGTTTCGCATGATCTGCCCAGGGCGGGTCTATCGTTGTGATTCGGATATGACCCATACCCCGATGTTCCATCAGGTTGAAGGGTTGCTGGTCGAAAAAAATGTCAGTTTTGCCGATCTGAAAAGTACGGTAGAAGAGTTTCTTCGGGTGTTTTTTGAGCGCGACCTTCAAGTGCGCTTTCGTCCGTCCTATTTCCCGTTCACTGAGCCCTCCGCCGAGGTGGATATTGAGTGGGGTCGGGAAGCCGATGGCAGCATCAAATGGCTGGAAATTATGGGTTGCGGCATGGTGCACCCCAAGGTATTCGGGTATTGCGGCATTGATGCCGAGGAGTACCGGGGCTTTGCATTCGGTATGGGCGTAGAGCGTCTGGCCATGCTCCGTTATGGCGTGAACGACTTGCGGATGTTCTTTGAGAACGATCTGCGTTTTCTGCGTCAGTTCCGTTAATACGGCGCTTTATGGCATCCAAATCAAACGTCGAAACCGCATCAGAATAAGGCAATAACCATGAAATTCAGTGAGCAGTGGCTGCGCGAATGGGTTAACCCGGAAATCAGCTCTCAGGAGTTGATGGACCAGATCACAATGGCAGGACTGGAAGTCGATGGCTTCGAGCCTGTAGCCGGTAAATTTCAAGGGGTGGTGGTTGGAGAAGTGCTGTCTGCGGAGCCCCACCCGGACGCCGACAAACTCCGTGTGTGCCAGGTAAGTGATGGCAACCAGACCGTTCAGGTTGTGTGCGGTGCTCCGAACGTGCGTCAGGGTATCAAGGTGCCTTTTGCCGTGATTGGCGCAGTACTGCCCGGTGATTTCAAGATCCGGAAAGCAAAACTCCGTGGCCAGCCGTCTGAAGGAATGCTGTGTTCAGGATCAGAGCTGGGATTATCCGAAGACCATGACGGCATCATGGAGCTGCCTGGCGATGCACCGGTAGGGGTAGCGGTAAGTGATTATCTCAAGCTGAACGATGTTGCCATCGATGTGGATCTGACACCTAACCGCAGTGACTGCCTTTCTATCAAAGGTATTGCTCGTGAAGTTGGCGTTCTGAACAGTATCGTTCCCCAGGTGCCGCAGATCGACCCGGTTGAGGCTGTGCACTCTGAGGTGCCCGATATACGTATTGATGCTCCTGCGGGCTGTCCGCGTTACCTGGGCCGTATTCTTCGCAATGTGGATCTCCAGGCAGAGACACCCTTGTGGATGCAGGAAAAACTCCGGAGATCCGGCGTTCGTTCAATTGATGCGGCTGTGGATGTGACCAACTTCGTGATGCTGGAGCAGGGGCAGCCGCTGCACGCATTTGATCGCGATGAGATAAGCCAAGGCATTGTCGTGCGTATGGCACTTCCGGCAGAGAAGCTGGTGCTGCTGGACGGCCAGGAAGTTGAGCTGACGGAGCAGACGCTCGTTATCGCAGATCATGAAAAGCCCATTGCTATAGCCGGTATTATGGGTGGCGAGCATTCAGGTGTTAGCCCCAAAACACGCGATCTGGTACTTGAAGCAGCCTACTTCGACCCGATCACCCTCGCGGGCAAGGCTCGACACTACGGCTTGCATACGGATGCGTCGCACCGCTTTGAACGTGGTGTTGACTATGAACTTGCCCGTAACGCCATGGAGCGTGCAACCCGCTTGCTCATGGACATTGTAGGCGGCGAGCCTGGTGAAATTGTTGAGGTGGTCAGTGCTGAGCATCTGCCGAAAGAGCGCACCATTGATCTCCGTTCACAGCGTCTGGCCGATGTTCTGGGTCTCGACATCGACCGCACCAAAGTTGAAGAAATCCTGATTCGGCTTGGTTTGACCATCGGTAAATTGTTGAAGAACGGTTGGCGCATCAATGTCCCCAGCTTTCGCCCCGATATTTCCATTGAAGAAGACTTAATCGAAGAAGTGGGTCGAATCTACGGTTACAACAACCTGCCGGTTACCGAGCCGACTGGCTCCCTTGGTCTCAAAGCAAACGAAGAAGCTGTTCGCCCGGTTTCAGCGATACATGATTACTTTGTTTCCCATGGCTATCAGGAGGCGATCACCTACAGCTTTGTGGATCCGAAGGTGCAGGACCAGATAGATCCCGAGCATGAAGGCATTGCGCTGGCGAATCCGATTTCATCGGATCTGTCGGTGATGCGGACAAGCCTCTGGAGCGGTCTTCTGAAAACGGTTGCCCATAACCAGAACCGGCAGCAGTCACGCATTCGGTTGTTCGAAACAGGTTTGCGTTTCCTGCAGGATGATCAGCGCATTGACCAGCGGCCGATGTTGGCGGGCGTGGTAGTCGGGTCACAATACCCTGAAAATTGGGTAAACGGTCGCAGAACCGCGGACTTCTTTGATGTAAAAGGAGAGTTGGAAGGGCTGTTCAGTTTGCTGGGTATTGAAGTCGGGTTTGTGGGAAGCCGACATCCGGCTCTGCACCCGGGCCAGACAGCTGAACTCCTTCGGGATGGCGAACATGTCGGATGGCTGGGCACATTGCACCCGCAAGTTCAGAAAAATCTTGAACTTAATGGCACGATTCTGATGTTTGAGCTATCCTTGAATTCGATCATTACCGGATATGTGCCTAATTTCAAAGAAATTTCAAAATTTCCGGAAGTTCGCCGGGATTTGGCTATCATTATCAGTAGTGAAGTTGCGTTTGCCGATGTTGAGCGTGTAGCCCGAAAGCATGCCGGCGAGCGACTTACGGCGTTGCGTGCGTTTGATGTATACGAAGGAGAGAGCCTGGGTGAGGGCAACCGAAGCCTGGCGTTAAGTCTGTTCTGGCAGCATCCTGAGCGCACGTTGAATGAAGATGAGGTGCATTCGCTCTTCAACGGTGTCATCGACGCATTGAAGGAAGAGTTGGAGGCAACACTGAGGAGTTGAGAGATGGCGGCTTTGACGAAAGCGGAAATGGCGGAGCGCTTGTATGAGGAATTGGGCCTGAACAAACGCGAAGCCAAGGAAATGGTGGAAGCTTTTTTCGACGAGATCAGAGGCGCGCTCAGCCACAACGAACAGGTAAAACTGTCGGGTTTCGGGAACTTTGACCTGCGTGATAAAAAGCAGCGTCCTGGACGAAACCCGAAAACCGGTGAAGAGATTCCTATAAGCGCCCGACGTGTTGTTACGTTTCGCCCGGGACAGAAACTGAAACAGAAAGTAGAAGCGTATGTTGGAACCCAGTCATAACAACGAACTCCCCGCTATTCCCGGGAAGCGTTACTTCACGATCGGTGAGGTAGCGGATCTATGTGCAGTAAAAGCCCATGTGCTGCGCTATTGGGAGCAGGAATTCCCGCAGCTGTCCCCTGTAAAGCGCCGGGGTAACCGCCGGTATTATCAGCGTGCGGATGTCATTACCATCCGGCAGATACGCAGCTTGCTATACGAACAGGGATACACGATTGGTGGTGCCAAGCAGAAGCTTAGCAGCCATGAGGTGAAGGACGATACCACTCACTACAAGCAGCTTATTCGGCAGATGATATCCGAGCTGGAAGAGGTGCTGGATGTGCTCAACGCATCCGTAAAATAACCAGGCTCGCCAAACAAAAAAGCCGAAGTGATTCTCCATCACTTCGGCTTTTTTGTATCTGGCTTAACTTACTGCTTTTTGCAGGTTTTTATACCGAGCAGTGAATACGCTGGGCAGTTGCCCATCAGCGCAGTCGCCAAGAGCACAATGCCAATCCAGCCCCACGGTGTTTGTGGTCCGACAAACACCAGCCCCAGAAGTATAATTCCGACAAGGGCACGAATGATCCGGTCTGCAGAACCCATATTAACGCTCATGATCCGTTCTCCTGTGTTGGTACGAGGCTACGGTTGCTACTTTAGCGCTCACAGCGAGCCAGTTCAGTGATAAAGTCACACTGGTGTTGTCAGTATAAAAAGCACAGGGAAAGCTCATGTTGCGCCACAGTATTCTGGAAATCCTGCCTCCAGAGCTCCGAAAGGAGGCTGCTGAAAGTATTCAGGTTATGCGTTTTCCGCCCGGGAAAATCCTGTTTAGCGCGGGTGAGCATTGCAAAGGCCTGCCCCTGATGCTTAGTGGTGCCGTTAAAGTGCAGATGACAGGCATTTCCGGTAACAGCATCGTGTTGTACCGCATGGGCGCCGATGACATTTGTACCTTGTCGATTGGCTGCCTGATGACAGGCTATGGTTATCGGGCAGAGGCTTTTGTAGAAGAGGAGTCTGTAGCTGCTCTGGTTCCTCGAGGCCTGTTTGACCGGCTGATGGATCAGTCAGCTGCCTTTCGTCTGGGAATTATGGAATCGTATGGGCGTCGACTTGACGACCTTATGTTGCTGGTGGAAGAGGTGGCCTTTCGCCGAATGGATGAGCGCCTTGAGGAATGGTTAGCCGCGCGGTGCAGTCCTATCCATATCACTCATCAAGCGCTTGCAGTTGAGCTGGGAACCGCCAGAGAGGTTGTAAGCCGGTTGTTGAAAGAGCTTGAACGCAAGGGCAGGGTGCAATTGTCACGTGGTAGAATTGATGTGACGGGCTTGTAAGGCAATCGCCCCGGAGATCCTCTTTGGCGCTCCGGGGCGATTGGTTATGCTTTAACCAACTGTAGTAAACCTTACCAGTCGGTGACAGATTTAACTTCAAGGAACTCTTCCAGGCCCCAGACACCACCTTCGCGGCTGCCATTGCCGGACTGCTTCATACCGCCGAATGGAAAGCCTGCCGATCCGGACTTGCCGTTAATTTCCACCATGCCCGATCTGACCTGCCTGGCGACCCTGCGGGCTTTGTCTTTGTCAGAAGTCTGGATGTAGTTAGTAAGCCCGTAGAGCGTATCGTTCGCCAGCTCTATCGCTTCTTCTTCTGTTTCAAAAGGCGTGATGGCCAGAACCGGACCGAAAATCTCTTCGCTCCAAATGGTCATGCCGGGTGTTACATCCGCGAACACGGTTGGTTTCACGAAATAGCCTTCCTCAAATCCTTCTGGCCGGCCTTCGCCACCAGCGGCCAGCGTCGCACCTTCTTCGATACCCTTTTTGATCAACGCCTGAACCTTCTGGAACTGCTGCTCCGAGACTAGGGGTCCGATATGTCGACCTTCGTTACCTGCGAGACCCACGTCGGTTTTACCTGCAATCATAGCTGCGGTTTCAACCGCCTGTTTGTAAACAGACTTTTCCACCAGCATTCGTGTAGGAGCGTTGCATGATTGGCCGGAGTTAGCGAAGCAGTGGCGTACACCACGGGTCACTGCTTTCTCATCAGCGTCCGCAAAGATGATATTGGCGCCTTTGCCGCCCAGCTCGAGACCGATTCGTTTCATCGTGTCTGCGGCAGCAATTGTTATCGCTTTGCCGGCGCGAGTGGAGCCGGTAAAGCTGACCAGATCAACATCCGGATGCTCGGAGAGTTGCGAGCCAACGCCTGCGCCATCGCCGTTAACAAGGTTGAAAACGCCATCCGGGAAGCCCGAGTTGTCAATCATCTCGGCAAGAAGCATTGCCGACAGGGGCGAGATTTCAGATGGCTTGATAACCACCGTGCAGCCTGCCGCTAGCGCCGGAGCTACCTTCAGCATTACCTGGTTCATCGGCCAGTTCCAGGGAGTTATCAACGCACAGACACCTACCGGCTCGTGCAGAATGATGTTGTCCGGTGCGTGGTCACCCAGGGGGTGCTCAAAGCTGAAAGACTTCAACGCGCGAATGGTGTTTTTCAGGTGTGCCGCGCCGGCGCCAACCTGTGCGCTTCTTGCAAGATCAATGGGGGCGCCCATTTCCTGGCTGATGGTTTGAGCCATCTCTTCAGCGCGGGCCTTATAGATTTCGAACAAGCGTTCAAGCAGCTCAATACGCTGTTCTTTGGTAGAGGTCGACCAGGCGGGGAAGGCCTTTCTTGCAGCACTGACAGCGTTGTCCGTATCGGCCTTTGAACCCAGTGTTATCGTGGAAAATCCTTTCTCATCAGAAGGGTTGATAACGTCCAGGTGCTGGGTTCCCTCAGGTGTGACCCATTTCCCATTAATGTAAAACTTGGTTGCATCCATCATGATTCAGCTCTTCGTTGGGAATTTTAGCCATGATAGCAGATTGGTGGGCTGTAGAGCCTGGGCAGGTGAGGGCGCTAAGCTATTTCATCTAAAACGGGAGGGCATGGGTTGAATTGAGCGAGTCTTGCACTGATCTATAGATCGTAACCATTAGAAATAACCAATCAGGAGATTCGCCATGCATGTGTTCATTGCGGGAGCTAACGGACAGATAGGGCAACACCTGTTGCGTGAAATGGCAAACAGCGGTCATGAGGTGCGGGCCATGATTCGGCACCCCGACCAAGGGCCGGAATTGCAGCAGTTGGGCGCTACTGAAACCGTGTTGGGAGATCTGGAGAAAGATTGCAGCGAGGCTATGAAAGGCTGTGATGCAGTCATCTTCGCCGCTGGCTCCGGCCCGCATACGGGGCCGGAAAAAACCACTGATGTCGACCAGAATGGTGCTATCCGCCTGATTGATACGGCCAAGGCCATGGGTATAAAACGATTTGTCATCGTGAGCAGTATTGGTGCGGAGGAGCCGGATAACGGGCCTGAAAAACTTCGTCATTATCTGCAAGCCAAGCACAACGCCGATGAGCATTTGAAAAACAGCGGCCTGAATTACACCATTGTTCGCCCGGGTCAGCTTACCAATGACGAAGGTACGGGCAAGGTTTCGGTCAGTGTGAGGCAGGAGGAAATCGGTAAAATTCCACGGCAGGATGTTGCACGCGTTTTGCTGGCGACTCTCGATGCGGATACAACCGGTGACAGTGTCTTTTACGTGGTGTCTGGTGATACGCCTGTGGCTGAGGCAGTTGCAAAACTGTAAGGTCCGGAGGTTCTGGCGATCGAGAGTAACGCAGATTTCTAATGCGAAGAGATCTGTGAAAAGCGTTATCTGTATCCCGGTGAATCCGAATGCCTCTTCTACAGCCTAACAGGCAGAAGAGGCGGCGTATTCAAGGTATCTGCAGAGCAGAAGCTTTTTGGATTTATACTGGATTGCCCAAACACAAAAAAGGCAGGCGCTGTGCAAGCGCCTGCCTTTTTTAAAAAAATATGGTCGGGACGGTAGGATTTGAACCTACGACCCCTTGCACCCCATGCAAGTGCGCTACCAAGCTGCGCTACGCCCCGATTTGCTAATTTCAGTCATTTCAAAGCCGGTCTTTGATGCCAAGCGTTGATGACATGTGCCAAAGAGACTTAAAGAGGAATCTCAGTGGCTTAGCGGGAGCGAAGTCTACACTAGCCCAAAGCAAAAATAAACAGACTTTGCGGGTTTTGCCCCTGGATTTTTAGCGAAGCTTGGTTTCTCTGAGCCGCTGCACGAACTCTGGCGGATCAAAGCTGTCTGGTTCCGATACGGCCCAGTATTTATCGAAGACCGCCATCCCTGTTTTACCTTCCAGCAGTGCGCCGGGTGCCAGGAAGGGAAATAGATCGATGTAGGCATGCACTTTTGTTTTTGATACCCGACGAACGATGTGCTCAGGCCCTAGCTCGCCAGGATGGCGCAAGCCGGAGGCTTCCAACAGGTTTTGCAGGGCATCCAGAGTGTTTTTGTGGAAGTTGTATACCCTTTTGCTTTTGTCTTCTACATCCAGCTTTTTGCTTCTTCTGGGGTCCTGAGTTGCAACCCCGCTGGGGCAGCGACCCGTATGGCAATTCAGAGCCTGAATGCAGCCCAGTGAAAACATGTAGCCGCGGGCAGCGTTGCACCAATCAGCGCCCAAGGCCAGCGTACGCGCAATGTTGAATGCCGAAGTGATTTTCCCGGCGGCACCGATGGCGATATCTTCCCTGAGATTGGTGCCCACCAGAGTGTTGTGTACCAGAAGAAGCGCTTCGGTCATGGGCGTGCCGATGCGATTGATAAACTCCAGCGGCGCGGCGCCGGTGCCGCCTTCGCCGCCATCCACAACAATAAAGTCGGGTTTGCGCCCGGTCTCCAGCATCGCTTTAACAATGGCAAACCACTCCCAAGGGTGACCGATAGCCAATTTGAAGCCGACCGGTTTGCCTCCGGATAGCTCGCGAAGTTGGTCGACAAATTCCAGCATTTCAATGGGCGTTGAAAATGCCGAGTGCTGTGCGGGCGAAGTGCAGTCTTCGCCTACGGATACGCCTCGGGCTTCCGCAATTTCAGGTGTAACTTTGGCGCCGGGGAGAATGCCTCCGTGCCCGGGTTTTGCACCCTGAGATAGTTTGACCTCTATCATTTTTACCTGATCGAGCGTCGCGTTTCTTGCAAACTGTTCCGGGCTGAATGAGCCATCTTTATTCCGACAACCGAAGTAGCCGGAGCCTATTTCCCAGACCAGATCGCCCCCTGGTTGCTTGTGATAGCGAGAGATGGAACCTTCGCCCGTGTCGTGATAGAAGCTGCCCATTTTGGCCCCTGTGTTCAGGCTCAGAATCGCATTCGCAGAAAGTGAACCAAAGCTCATGGCAGAGATGTTGAAAACGCTTGCGTTGTAGGGCTTGGCGCAGCGCGAACCAATCTGAATGCGGAAGTTGCTATCCGCGATTTTAGATGGTTTGAGGGAATGATTTATCCACTCGAAGCCGTCTTCGTACATTTTCAGTTGCGAGCCAAATGGGCGTTTGTCCAGCACGTTTTTGGCACGCTGATAGATAATGTTGCGCTGATCCCTGGAAAAAGGCTGCTCGTCGTTATCAGACTGAATAAAGTACTGGCGAATCTCCGGCCCTATGGATTCAAAAAGATAACGGAAGTGCACCATGATCGGATAGTTGCGACTGATGGTGTGCGCTTTTTGTAACATGTCGTAGGTGCCAAGAACCGCCAGGGCGCCGAATATGCCCGGGAAAATATAACCCGCCTCAAAGTGCAAGCTGAGCGCCAGAGAGACAATAAAGCCCGTAATGCTTATTACGTAGGCTGAGTAGCGCATTGGGAACGTGGTTGTTTTCTCCATGAATATCTCGTTTGGCTCCGTGGGTGCTTTCTATGGTGGCTTTTGTCTTTTTTTCAGCGTCCAGTATATCGATACGGCGCTTGACTGATATCCGATTGGTGAAGCTTTTGGTCTCGACGCTCTGAATCTAGTCTATTCTGTCAACTGGTGTTCCCGATCATGACGTTTTGATGTTTTGAGCTCAAAACATTAATATGGCGCGCCTGTAACGTTTGAATCCAGATTGTGAAGAGTATTCGTTACTAAATTCAGAACCAGGAGGCGCCAAACGTGGGCGACGTAGTTAAAGACGAGTATCAAACGGATTACGTGGCCGGCCAGGATAATGTCAATCCATTCGGGCTGGATCTACACGCACCGGTATTTCCGATCACCGCAATACTGGTGGTTGTTTTTGTCATAGGGACACTTATGTTCCCGGAGGCGGCCAAGGAATTGCTGGATGGCGCCAAACTGGACATCATCGCAACCTTTGACTGGTTTTTTCTGCTAAGTGCCAACATCTTTGTCATCGTGTGTATTGCGTTGATTTTCATGCCTGTGGGGAAAATTCGCCTGGGTGGAATGGATGCCAAGCCTGAGTTCTCTACCCTGTCCTGGTTTGCCATGCTGTTTGCAGCTGGCATGGGTATCGGCCTGATGTTCTGGGCAGTTGCAGAGCCCGTGGCCTACTACACTGGCTGGTTCGGGACGCCTTTTGACGTGGCTGCCAACACGCCTGAAGCTCGTGATCTTGCCATGGGCGCCACCATGTATCATTGGGGCCTTCATCCTTGGGCGGTTTATTCTATTGTTGCGCTTTCATTAGCGTTCTTTTCGTTCAATAAGGGTATGCCACTGACCATCCGTTCTGCCTTTTTCCCTCTGCTGAAGGATAAGGTGTGGGGCTGGCCTGGTCATATTATTGATATCCTGGCAGTTGTTGCGACCATTTTCGGCCTGGCCACCTCTCTTGGTTTCGGTGCGCAGCAAGCGGCTTCCGGCTTGAACTACCTGTTTGGCATGGGTTCTGGCATCAACGTTCAAATGGCTATCATCGTTGGTGTGACCGCTGTTGCGCTTATGTCTGTGCTGCGTGGTCTTGACGGCGGGGTTAAAGTGCTAAGTAACATCAACATGGCCTTGGCGGGCATCTTGTTGTTCTTCATTATTTTTGCCGGCCCAACCATGAGCATTCTGGAAAACATCTGGGCGACCAGTGTCAGCTATGTGACCAACATTGTGCCATTGAGCAACCCGTTTGGGCGTGAAGACGAAACCTGGCTGCGTGGCTGGACGGTGTTCTACTGGGCCTGGTGGATTTCCTGGTCACCTTTCGTAGGGATGTTTATTGCGCGGGTTTCCAAAGGCCGGACTGTTCGTGAGTTTGTGACAGCTGTATTGATCATACCGACAGTGATTACCACGGTATGGATGAGTTCGTTTGGTGGCTCAGCGCTGGAGCAGATTGATAAAGGTATCGGTGTGCTTGCAGAAAAGGGCATCACTGACGTTTCTCTTGCCACGTTCCAGATGTTTGAACACCTGCCGTTTACAGGCATCTTGTCGTTTATCGGCATTGTATTGGTGCTGGTTTTCTTTATAACGTCTTCGGATTCTGGTTCGTTGGTTATCGACAGCATAACTGCCGGAGGCAAAACTGATGCGCCCACAGCACAGCGTGTGTTCTGGGTGGTGATGGAAGGGGCCATTGCAGCGGCTTTGATCTTTGGCGGCGGTGCAGATGCGCTGGGTGCCATCCAGGCAACCGCAGTCAGTGCTGGCTTACCTTTCACTGTAATCCTGCTGATCATGACCTGGGGCCTGCTGAAAGGTCTGACGCATGAGCGTAAGTTGCTGATTGCCAGAGGCGAGATGTCGTAATGGTGTAAGCAATAAAGCATAAAAAAACCGGAGCCTCGGCTTCGGTTTTTTTATGCTTGTCATTCGAGCAATCAGAAAAATCGACTGGACCGGAGTGCTTGCGGCTTAGAGGCTGGCGAAGGTTTTCATTGCGTAGTTTGCCCGCTCTCTGGGCGTAAAGTGTGGGCGTTTCAGACTTTCAATAGCTCTCAGCCTTGGCAGCAATCCGCGTCCGTTGGCCATTTGAATTGCCAGACCGGGGCGAGCGTTGAGCTCAAGCAACAAAGGGCCTTCATTGGCATCTACCACAAGATCAACACCCATGTAGCCCAGGCCTGTTGCTTCATAACAGCGTGAGGCCATTTCGAGCATCTCTTCCCAGTCCTCAATGTTGATGTTTTCCAATGCCAGACCGGTGTCGGGATGAAGCGTGATAGGGCGGTTGAATTGCACCGCATTCAGGCTTTTACCTGTGCCTATGTCGAGGCCCACGCCTACCGCGCCCTGGTGCAGGTTGGCTTTGCCATCAGATGCAGTGGTTGCAAGCCGCAACATGGCCATAACCGGGTAGCCCTGAAACACGACGATCCGTATATCCGGAACACCTTGGTGAGAGTATCTGGCAAGAGAAGGGGCCGACTCCACCAGATTTTCAACAATGGCGACATCTGGCGTGCCGGCCAGAGAATAGAGGCCCGCCAGAATGTTAGTCAGGTGTCGCTCCAGCACAGGCGCGCCAACTCTGGCCCCGGAGGCTTTTACAAAGTACTCCTCATCCCGGCCCGTGATCACTGTAATGCCTTTTCCGCCGGAGCCTTTCGCAGGCTTGATGGCGAAGCCCGCAAGCTCATCGGCCATTTCCCTGAAGTGGGAAATTTCGTGCTGTTGTTTCACGACCTGCAGGAGTTTGGGCGTTTTTACGCCATACTCTGCAACAACCAGTTTTGTTTTGAGTTTGTTGTCTACCAGCGGATAGGACGAGCGTTCGTTGTAACGCGCAATATAGTCCACGTTGCGCTGATTCATGTTCAGCATGCCCAGCCGTTTAAGTGCGCGCGGCGAGATCCAGTCCATATCAGTCGTACACCTTCATTGGCGTAAAGCGTCTAAGCTCGGTGAGCTTGTAGCCAGTGTACTGACCCATTAGGAGAATCAGCCCCAGAACTGCAAAGTGAAGCTCGGGGAAGTTGAACGTCAGATGGCCCGCCAAAGGAGCGCTCATCAGCAAATAGGCACAGATCGCAACGAACAGACTGCCGGACCCCTGAACCAGAACTTCCTGGCCGCCTTCTTCCTCCCAGAGAATGGACATACGCTCAATCGTCCAGGCAATAATGACCATCGGAAAGAAGGTTACCGTCATGCCTGTATTGAAGCCCATCTGATAGCCAAAAATACTTAAGCCGGCCGTAATGAAGATGACCAGAATAATCAGCGCAGATATCCGGGATACAAGCAAAAGGTTCAGGCTGGAGAGGTACCCTCGCATCGCCAGGCCAATGGAAACCACCGACAGGAAGGCGATGAGGCCAGGCACCAGCGTGGTTTGAACAAAGGCAACTGCAATCAGTACTGGCATGAAAGTGCCTGACGTACGAATACCGATCACGATACGCATGAATGCAACCACCAACGCTCCGAGTGGCAGCAGAAGCAGCATGCGGAACATGCTTTGCTCTTCAATCGGGAGTTCATAGAAACTCAAAAAGCCGAGACCATTGCCCTTGGACTGCATGCCTGCAAGCTGGAGGGCTGGCACGGTTTGCCGAAGCATAGAAAAGCTGATCTCGGAATTGTCGCCACCGACAACATCCAGCAACGATTCGGAACCTTGTCGCCAGAGCAGCAGGTCGTCCGGAACGCCCTGAGCCGCCGTTTTCGGGTTAAGCGTGAGCCAGCGTTCGCCGTTATAAATTTGCAGGAAGGGGATCAACTGCTGTCGCCGCCGTGCATCTTCAAGCTTGAGGCCATCGGCTGTTCTGGCAGGGATGCCGGAATGGTTGAGCATGTTAACCAGTAGCTGAAGGTAGTTTTCCTCGGAGACGAGAAGCGTTGTGTTTTGAATACGGGTATCTGGCTGCATCAGCCGAATCAGCTCCCGCGTCATGCTCTCTGGCGTGCTTGAGCGTGCTTCAGCCTGAGCCAGAATTTCCCGAACAGCCGTCGCTTGGGGCTCTTCCCAGAACAATTGTTTGGTTTTGGGCGGCTGAGCGGGTGGTGCAGGCTCCGCCCCCGGGTCGGGTATGAACTGGGCCTTGAAATACAGTGTTTGTGGACCCGTTACTTCACGCTTGGTCCATTCCGCACGACGGCTTCCGGGCTTGTCGATAATTGAGAAGCCATAGCCAGGAGACGCTGCCTGTTCTGTCAGAATCTGGAATCCGGGCGGTTGTGCCGGGACGTTCAGGCTGGCCACAACGGAGTCGTTCGCGCCGTCAAAATCAACACGGGCTTCCACCATCCAGACGGGGCGTTGCTCGCCGGTTAGCCAGGGAATTCCAAGCTCTATGTGTCGCCAGACAGCTAAAGAAATACCTGCGCTGATAAGCAGGAAAACGGCAATATAAAACGGTAAGCGGGAGGGGCTAGTCACTATTTTTTCCCGTTGTCATTATCGTTACGGATTGATTCTGGCAGTTCCGTTGCATACTCCTTGCCGACATCAATCAGCATAACATCCCGGAGCACGTTCCGGCCGATAAGAGCCTGATAAGTAAGATTGCTTCGGTCTGCGAGCGTGAATTCTGCAACCTGTTGGTGGTCGCCGATAGAGAACTGAAGCTCAACAACAACGCGCCGCTCCGCCTCATCGGCGCTGGCCTGGATGACTTTCACGCGGCGAGAGATCTCTTTTTCGAGGGTGACAAAGTCTTCTGTGCCTGGCACAGGAACATCAAAGCGAACCCAGTTGCTTCCGTCGCGCTCAAAGCGGGTGATGTTACGTGCGTCGATCGAGGACGTTTCAGCTCCGCTGTCAATCCGGGCTTTGTAGATCAGTTCCGGGCCGGCCAGATGGAAATTCTCAACCTCACCAACCACCACTTTTCCCTTGAGCCGGTCAGCGTGGCCTTTTACTTTATCGGAGGCGGGACAGGCCTTCTGAGCCGGAATCGGAGGACAGGAGGGCTTCGCAACCTGAGTCGCAATTGCCTCCAGCACTTTTTGCGTGGCAACCTCGTTGCTCTCTAAAACCTTCTCATGACGAACCGTTGCGTTCTGCTCCATGGTTACCAGAGTGGCACGCTGGCTTTGAACTGAGGCATTCATATCGCCCAGGTCAGATTTAGGAACCATGAAATACCTGTCTGCCGAACATCCCGTCAGCAGAACAGTGCCTGCAAGAACTGCAACGGAGAACGTCGATAGACCAGCTCGCAATCGTTTAGAAGACATGAAAAACCCCTGAGCCGGTTGCCGGTCACACGCGGAATACCACGAGTATGACGGTCTGAAAGTGTGGAACTGAGAATATCTGGAGCGGAAGTATACAACAACCGACCTGTGTATTTGCTTTACAGTTGGTTAAGGGGAGAAAAAATGACGAGTGCCGAGCACCTCGTCAGAACGCAGGTACTCTTGGATAACCGGGGAGCAATTCAGATAAAACAACAGCAGTTCGCGCTGAATGTCCTGATCCTGCACTCGCGCAGCATAAGTGATCAGGTCGCGTATGGCATCGTCACTGTTGGTTTCAGCATCGGCAGGGCTTTTGCCGTACCGACTGTTCAGCAGGGAGGTCAGCCGTTCCAGGTGAAACTCACCGGTGTGGGTGATGTGAGGAAGGATGCGAAACTCGCTTGAGCCATACATCCCGGGCATGCTTTCTTTGCACTCATTGCCGGAGCAGTCAGCCTGCAGGAAGTCCGCGCCCAGCTTTCGCCAGAGTTCTTTCAGCATGTTCGTCTATCCGTGTTGGCTCTGGTTCGGACTGTGAGTGTGCCCGAATGCCGTTAAAAAAGCGTAATGCCACTAACGGCAGGTTACGTTTATCTTTCTAATGGATATTACGTCCCGCGTCCAGAGACGGATTCAGGTGCATTACCAAATTGCCAAACAGTCGTGATGCAGGCCACGCGCCCACCACAGCCGAAGACCGACAAAGAAAAGCCCATTACGATCCGATAGAATGTAATACGTGCGTAAGCTAACGTTAATGCGGATAAATACGTAAAAGTCAGAGGAGTCTTGTCTGTGCCTGAGGCCGTCAGTGAATTTGTGGTATCCCAACCGGGGTTAGTGGCGGCAATTTTGACGTTGCTATTGGTACCCACAGTTATTGTTGCCGTATTTCTGGCGAGGGCCAAGGCGGAAAATCGGGCGGCGGGCCTGCAAGCTGACATAGCAGCTCACAGCCGCCGGATCGGAGAATTGTTGGAAGAGCGCCAAAATCAACGAGCGAAGATTGATGATCTGGCGAGTGAGCTGAGCGAAGCTCGTGCAGTTCTGCGAGAGCAGCAAGTGGTGCTGAAAGAAGAGCGGCGTTCGACTACCGAGAAACTTGCGCTGTTGGAAAACAATCGGGACGCCCTGAAGCAGGAGTTTGAAAATCTCGCCAACCGGATTTTTGAGCAGAAAAACGAGCGTTTTACCCAACAGACACGCACAAGCCTCGATACCCTGCTTAACCCATTTCGGGATCAGTTGCAGGATTTCCGCAAGCGGGTGGAAGATGTATACACCTCAGAAACCCGGGATCGGCAGGCCCTTCGCAGCGAGATAAAATCCCTTCAGGACCTTAATCGACAAATTACCGAAGAGGCCGCCAACCTCACCCGGGCCCTGAAAGGCGATAAAAAGATTCAGGGTAACTGGGGTGAGTTGATCCTTGAGCGGGTTCTGGAGAAATCCGGGCTGCGCAAGGGTGTTGAATATGAAACCCAGGGCAGCTACCGGGACGGCGAAAACCAGCTGCTGAGGCCAGACGTAGTGGTGCACCTTCCTGATAGCCGAAATCTGGTCATCGACTCCAAGGTGTCTCTTCTGGACTATCAGAAGTGGGTGGTCGAGGAAGACGACAGCGCCCGGGAAGAAGCACTGAAAAATCACGTGGACGCGGTGCGCAACCACATTCGCACTCTCAGTGAGAAAGACTATAGCCAGCTTGGGGGGCTGCACTCGCCTGACTTTGTTTTGCTGTTTATGCCCATAGAACCGGCATTTGTGGCGGCTTTTCAGCAGGACGAGAACCTTTTCTCGGAAGCGTTTGAGCGAAAGATTATTGTAGTAACACCCACAACACTGCTGGCGACACTCCGCACGATTGAAAACATCTGGCGGTATGAGCGCCAAAGCCAGAATGCGCGACTGATTGCTGAGCGCGCGGGCGCAGTTTATGACAAACTCAGGGTGTTTGTGGAAGCCATGGAGCGCCTTGGCGGGCAACTGCATACCGCACAGGTTACCTACGATTCGGCTATGAACACGTTAACCAGAGGGCGCGGCAACCTTATTTCCCAGGCAAACCGGTTTGTTGAGCTTGGAGTGCGAGTTAAAAGGGAACTGCCGAAAGCAATTACGGATCAGGCCGAGGTCGATTCCGAGCAGGAAACACGTCGCGAACAGCCGGGTTCAGAAAGACAAGCAATTGGTGCAGATAACGAACAGGAGTAACGACCATGGCAGTAGGTTTTGGGAATATCCGTTTTTCAGCCTTGATAACAAATGGTAAGCATCTGGCAAGAGTTATGGTTATCACTTCAGCGCTGTTTGCGGGGCAGGCCGCTGCGCTGGCACCAGAGCACGAAACCCGCAGGCTGATGCTGGCGATCGAAGAATCGGTAGCCGCCGAGAACTGGGGCGAAGCCAGTGAATACCTTAACCGCTTACAGCTTCTTGACGCGGAGAAGCCGGCTGATTACAACTACTACCGTGGCAGAGTAATGCTGCAGTCTTCGCATTTCAACGAAGCCCAGTCGGCGCTTGAAGCTTACGTGACCAAGGCGGGTACAGAGGGCAGTCATTATCAGGACGCTCTGAAGCTGATCACCGGAATTGAGCGCGCAAGAAAAGAGAAGTCTCAGGTGACGCAGGTTGGTGCTGAAGCCAGGATCGCCGTGATTGAGCCTGCGGGCGTCAAGCGAAGCGCGTCTTTGCGCCAGCTTTACCTTACAGACTCTGACCGCGAAGCGCTCATTTTACACCTTAACAGTCTGCTGGGTGTTGCCGGGTGGCGACAGGACCAGGCGATTGTGCGTATCGACCGCCCCGCGGATATTGAATATCGGTTGAGCAGCGGAGGTGACGCCATCTCTATTCAGGAAATCCGGCGTAACAGCTCCGGAGGCGTTGCACGGACAACCAGCCAGATTCCGGTTTTTGGTGTAAAACCTCAAGTAGAATGGGGATGTGAACCTGCGGTGGCTACCTGCTGGGTATACGATCCGAGAGACGGCTCGCGCTTGCTCCAGCTTTCTCCAAACCGCAGCCAGGTTGAGGAAATAGCGCAGACTCTGGGCAAACTGATCCGCAATTTGCAGGCCCCTTCGGGCTCCTAGTGCTCAATCCTGATGTTACCCCGCTCGCCTTCGCGATGGGCGCCCGGGGTAACCCCTGTCCACTTTTTGAACGCACGGTGAAAGGTTGAGGGCTCTGTGAACCCGACTTTTTCCGCGATGTCATTAATTGAGAGTTCCTGCCGGCTCAAGTAGTAAATTGCCATGTCCCTGCGCAGCAAATCCTTGATCTCCTGAAACGACGTGTTTTCCTGCTTAAGCCTTCGGCGCAGTGTTTGGGGGCTGGTGTGCAGTTCGGTCGCAATCCATTCAAAGTCGGGCAGGGGTTTTGAAAAGTCCCGGCCGATGAGCGCTCTGATCTTGCCTGTAAAGGTATTACTCTCGTCTGGTCGGGATAAGAGATCCGCTGGTGAGGTTTTCAGAAACTGACGGATCTCTGGTTTGTCACGAATGACCGGGGCAGCCAGGAAGCGTTTATCAAACGTCAGGGCGGTGCAGTCAGACTCAAATTCCAGAGGGCAGTGAAAAATATGGCGGTATTCATCGCCATGAGTCGGCCTTGGGTAGTTGAACTCTGCTTTCTCAAGCTCCACCGGTTGCCCGATCAGCCAGCTACCTAACCGGTGCCAGATAACCAGTATGCTCTCCCGCAGAAAGTAATGAGGGTCGTGGATCTCACCTTCCATATGGGCAACCAGCCGAACCTTCTGCGTATCGGTTTCCAGTTTCATGGCAACCATAGGGTCAAACAGCCGGGAAAACTGGTATGCCCTGTCGTAAACAGCCTCCAGCGTAGGGCAGTCAATAACCAGCGCACACATAGTGGCGAACGTGCCAACCCTGGCCCGCCGTGGTCCCATGCCCATGAATTCATCATCCATGCGACTCCAGGCAATCTGTAACAACAAACTGAACTGATCGCTGCTAACTCTCGCCATCTCGATGCGCAGAAGTTCGGGGGGGATACCTGCTTCCCGGAGCATTTCCCCGGTATCAAACCCCAAGTGCTCAGCGCCGGCCAGGGCGGCCTGCACAAAGTGCCGTGAAACTGTCAGATCAGACATCTAACTCGCCAATTCATGAAAACGAGACCTATCATAAAACCCCCCGGTCACAATGCAACCGAAGCGACTGTAAGAATCGGCTAATGGGAATGGTGAAACAGGCAGTTGGCCTTCACGGCAAAAGCGTGCAGCATGGAGTTACTCTCAAAAAACAAACAGAACAACACATTACAAAGAAGGAGAACACCATGGCAGGTCCGTTGGCCTCGATGAAAATTCTGGATTTCAGCACCCTGCTGCCCGGGCCATACGCCACCATGCTACTGGCAGATATGGGCGCGGAAGTTTTACGAGTCGAAGCTCCAGATCGGGTAGACCTTACACGTGTAATGCCGCCCCACGATGCGGGAGTGAGCACAGCTCATGGGTTTCTGAACCGGGGCAAGCAGTCTCTTGCGCTTAACCTGAAAAAAGAAGGCAGCAAGGAAAAGATTCTGGAACTGGTCAAGGAATACGACATTGTGGTCGAGCAGTTCCGCCCCGGTGTGATGGATCGCCTTGGTATAGGTTATGAAACCCTGAAAGCGGTTAACCCCAAGCTTATCTACTGCGCCATTACCGGATACGGCCAAACGGGTCCTTACAAATACCGGGCAGGGCATGACATCAACTACCTCGCTCTTGCCGGCGTAAGTAGCCATTGTGGCCGTACCGAGAGTGGTCCGCCCCCCATGGGCATTCAGATTGCCGATGTTGCAGGTGGCTCCCACCATGCGGTAATGGGCATACTCGCGGCGGTGATACATCGCCAGCAAACGGGAGAAGGGCAGTTTGTCGATATCAGCATGACCGACGCCGCCTTTGCACTCAACGGCATGGCCGGCGCTGCTTGCCTGGCCGGCGGTCAGGAGCAGAAACCGGAAACCAGCTTGCTGAACGGTGGATCCTTCTACGATTACTACAAAACTCAGGATAACCGCTGGCTCTCTGTAGGAAGCCTGGAGCCGCAGTTCTCCGCAAGGCTATGTGATGTGCTTGAACTGGCCGAAATGAAAAGCATGGCACTGAGCCAGAAACCGGAACACCAGAAAGCATTCAAGGCCGCGCTCAGTGAAAAGATACAGCAAAAAACGTTGGCGCAATGGCAGGTGATTTTTGCAGATACAGACGCCTGTGTCGAGCCGGTATTGACCATTTCTGAAGCGGCTGATCATCCGCAGCTAAAAGCACGGGACATGGTAATTGGTGTTGATCGGGGTGATGGCACGCTGCAGAGGCAGATAGGGTTTCCAATCAAGTTTGAGAAGACGGATTGTAAAGCCTCCCATCCAGGAAAATGATAATTACTTTTGGTGGGCGCTGATTACTCAGCTTGGTCCTCCTTAAATAAGAAAAACCGCGTGACCTTTCGGTCACGCGGTTTTTTCTCGTATTGTTTACGGGTTCTTAGGGAGGGGTGGGTAATGAGCCCATCATTGTGAGTGTTGCTCCAATCATTCCACCGAACGTGGCTGCTGCATCCGGTTGTGTCACAACTACATCACCGCCAGCTGAGAACGTGCGGTCTTTCAAGAAGCTGAACGACAAGTTTTGGTAGTCCGGTGCTTTTGTAACATCAGCTGTTGGCAGCACTGGTGTGCCATGGACCCCTTCTTCATAGTCTGCAAAGAAAGCGCTGCTATCGATTCCAAGGAACTTGGCAAGCGGCAGAGAGCCAGCCAAAGGCGCTTGGGAAGACCGGATTGGGAAGAACTGTGGAATATTCAGCTCAGCCGGGAGAACCCAAGGCGCGCTTCCAAAATCTTTGTAAGCGGCGTTTATGGTAGTTCTGTCTCCGGTTACCTGGGATACCATGACTGGTGCGCCCGAGGTCACCAAGTTGTCTGCAAAGTTGATAGGATCTGTTGAGTCGAGCGCCGCTTGGAACACGTTGAAGAACGTTTCAAGGTTTGCATCCCCTTGCATTAGACCCGCGCCCAAAGGAGTTGGCTGAGATAGACCACCAAGGATCCTGGGCGCAAATGATGGAGAGTTCTCAAGCATTCTCACGATGCCCGATGCAGGTGTCAGCAAGTGAGTCCCGGCAACCTCCAGATCTTCAGCACCGCTATCTGTGACAGAGGATACGAAGCTGGTTCCATTAACCGTACCAAGAGAGTGGCCAATCAAGAAAACGTTGCTCTGATCGACACCATCCCAGCTTGCGATGGTTTTTCTAAGGTTCATGAGGTCAACCGCGCCTTGGCGAAGGTTATCCCTGGAGTTCAGGAAGCCTTTGAGGTTGATGAACAGGTCTCCCGAGCCGCCCACTGCGTTCGCAGGGTCGAAATTCATAGCAACAACATCGTTCGTCGCATTGGTTGCGAGATTGAAGTGACGCTCTGAAACTCCGTCAATTGATGCCAAGCCCGGAATCGTGCTGCCCGCGTTGGCGACGGTTTTCTGAATTACGGCTACAGAGCCAATCGCCTTCTGAATATTAGCATCACTTGCAAGTGCGTTAACCGTGGGATCTGCGCTCGTAGCACTGAACAGAACCACAGCAACTAACTCAGTTGCCTGCTGTGTCGTTATAGTGGTTCCTGCAAGGGCTTGGGCTAGGTTAACTGTAAATCCAATGATAAATGACCCGTCAACAACTCCGGCGACATTTGCATCAGTTGGTGTTAGTAATGCCCCAAGAGGGGGAGTTTGAGAGGCTGCTGTAAGAAGCTGCTCTGCGAGCCCGCTTTGTTCTGCAGAGCTAGAGGGAGCTAGACCGTGTAGAGGTTGATCAATAGCAACTACAATTAGATTACCATCAGAATTATTGATCAGCGCACTACCAAAGCCCAGAGCGGCACTTCGGTCTGTCGTAATACCATGCTGGAAGATCGCAACCTTGTAATCGTTCGCGCCATCTGCGAGATCCGCTTCCGTAACACCGTTTGGTGTCATAACCAGAAGTGGAACCGTCTGGTCAGTTGTCTTCTCCGGGAAGGGGAAAATGCTGTTTACAACGGTGGATACATCCGAATCTGATTGCGCGACTTTGAAGCCAAGTTTGTCTGCAAGAATACTCGCGAGAGCAGTATCTGCGGTCCAGAAGCTGCCCCTCACTTTGGCAGTATCTCCGCCAACAGGAGTTCCGAGATAGTAAGGCAAAGTAATCGAGGCTTGATGTACGTCGACTTGAACTTGAGGAGCAGGCTTTAACACTGATGATAAAACAGCCGACACTTGCTGAGCGCTAGTAGGCTGAGAAATGCTGAAGTCTACAGTTTGTACGCTAGGTGCCGGGAACTCTGCCCCATATACGTTACTGGCGGTGCCATATAGCACGTTTCCTGTACACGCGAGTTTTAAATCTGTGGTAGGGGCTGCATCGCATTGACCCACGCCGGCGGGGACCAGCTGTGGGAATTGAGCGCTGGGCACGAATCCAGTGAGGGCACCTTGGACGGCAAGGTCTACATCTGCATAACCAAAATCTGCGACGCTACCGGAAGCTAGCAGAAAGCTACTTGGTGGGTTGTCATAGAAAGGCGAAAAGTCAGCAGCATTTACGACACCGTTTTTGTCAATGTCCCAAGTCGTACCGGGTAAATTTGGAGCACCGGGTACATTGTTTTGATTGAGGAAGTACAGCTGTGCACCACGAATTTTCTTCGCGGTTGTTGAAGTAATTAGCGCTCTGACTTGATCTTGAAACCATTTGGCAGGATTAGCCATGTAAGTCAGTACTTTTTCATCATTCGATGTTGTAAAACTATAGGCAAGAGCAATATCTGCGCGATTGGGCGCTACAGTTTTTTCAGCGATAGGTTCCCACAGCTTGTTAATGAGGTTAACAACCGGCTCAAGACCCGGGCCAACGGTTGTGTTGTCACTGTTGATTTCCGGGTAATTGGGATCAGGAAACTCGTTGTCTTTCAGCACGGTATAACGTGGTGAGCTAACGATTGGATTGCCATCTGCCGCATTCAGGCCTTTTTTGACCACAACAATATAGCGGGTGTTTGGCTTAAGGGGCTCTTTTGGTGAAATCCGAATGAAGTCGGTAATCGTGCCGTCTTCTGTTGTGAGTTCTTTTATTTCTATATCAACGCTTAGAATTCCTCCAGGGAGTCCCGGAACTGACATACGAGAAACGGTCGCTGGTTCTGATGCCGAGAGTCCGCGCAAGGGCTCTCCGCTGGCATACTTTGTTTCGATTAAAAATACGTTGCCAGCCAGCACGGCGGGGTCAGTAGCCTCAAGTTTACCACTCAACTGGATATCTATCGGAGCAACTGTTGAAGATCCGCTCAAACCATTAAGGGCAGCAATAACGGGATTTTCATCTGGATTGCTGACGGAGTAGGAGCCGTCCGCTGGTAGCCCTTTATCTGCTGCCGCTGAGGCATAGATCAGGTCATTGGGAATTGGCAGTTGAGAGACTGCGGGAACGGGGTCAAACAGTGGGTAAACTTTGCCCGCGAACTTTGCCTCGAATTCAGCCGAAAACTTATCCTGACTAATCTGATAATCCGGATTAGCATTCGCCCCCTCGTCGCCGCCGCTGAGGCAGCCAGTTAGCCCAAGGGAAGACGCCACGGCAAGACTTATTAGAGTTTTCTTGAACATGGGTGGAACCTTTTCCTGTTGTTGTATCGTTATGTTCGGCAACTAACGGGGCCGGTCTGATGCGGTAAACCCTATGTCAGTGGCCTGTTCTGCTTAAACAGTTGTCTGAAATTGTAGCCAGCGCATGAATCCAATTTCTATACCTATGACTATAGCGCCACTATAGCCAGTGTAGATCAGCCAAAAGTGTGATTCTTGCTGTTTGAGTCCTCCTCGCACAACTCCCAAAGCTCTCCATAGAAGGAAGCTTGGCCCCCATGAAAAAATAGTTGGCTGGGCGCCGTTTGTCGAGCCGCTGGGAATTATTTGAACCCTGAGAAGTCTGGCTTGCGCTTTTGCATAAATGCGCGGAAGGCTTCAGCTGCTTCCGGCGATTTCAGGCGTTCTCCGAACAGTTCGCCTTCCGCCAACATGGTGGCTTTGAGTTCTGCCTGAGTGGGGCCGCTGAGGAGCTTTTTGGTAGCCCGTATGGCGGCAGGTGGCTGGCTGGCGAGTTGCTGACAAGCTTTTAGAGCCGCTGCTTCGGTGTTGGCGGGATCACATACCCGGTTTATCAACCCAAGGCGATAAGCATCGTCTGCGCTAAAGGCTCCGCCCAGCATGAGGAGTTCGGCCGCGCGCACCCGGCCGATCCATGAGGGCAGTAGCAGGCTGGAGCCACCTTCAGGGCACAGCCCCAGGTTGGCAAACGGCATCTGGAAGCGTGTGTTGGTGCCGGCGAACACCATATCGCAATGCAGGAGCATGGTGGTGCCGATGCCAACTGCCGCTCCGTTAACTGCTACTACAACCGGTTTGCTTGCGTTGGCCAGAAGAAGGAGAAAGCGGCCTACGGGTGTTTCTTCGAAGTTACCGGGTAACCCGCTGGCAAATTCGCTCAGGTCGTTGCCTGCGGTAAAACACTCTTCACTGCCGGTAAACAGTACGCAGCGAATATCAGAATCGGAGTCGGCCTTTTCAATCGAGTCTCCCAGCGCCGTGTACATGGCATGGGTAAGGGCGTTCTTGCGCTCCGGGCGGTTGATGCGAACGGTCAGAATTTGGTTGTTGAGCTCGGTAAGAACGAAGTCTGTCACGGTGTCTCCTAAGGTGCTTCCTGAGGTCTTTTTATCATTTGATTAGGATGATACCTTTTTTGAGGCGTTTGTTAAGAAATGCTTTGCCTTCTGTCGAGTCCTCGCTCTTGCGAATTTCTGGTAAACTGTGCCTCCTGTTTTTCGACGATCCAATCATAACGAGACCAACCTGATGAGGCGCCTATGACCACCGTAATCCGCCAGGATGACCTGATTGAAAGCGTAGCGGACGCGCTGCAATTTATTTCCTATTATCACCCGAAAGATTTTATTCGGGCTGTTCACGAGGCCTATCAGCGTGAAGAGTCGCAGGCGGCCAAGGATGCCATGGCGCAGATTCTGATCAATTCACGTATGTGCGCCGAGGGTCACCGGCCACTGTGCCAGGATACCGGCATTGTTACGGTATTCGTGAATGTCGGCATGAACGTTCAATGGGATTGTGAGATGTCACTGGACGACGTGATCAACGAAGGTGTGCGCCGGGCCTACATGCAACCGGATAACGTGCTGCGGGCATCGATTCTGGCCGACCCGGATGGTAAGCGTCAGAACACCGGAGACAACACGCCCGCCATCATCCACTACAAGATTGTTCCGGGCGATACGGTTGAAGTACATGTGGCGGCCAAAGGTGGCGGTTCTGAAGCCAAATCCAAATTTGCCATGCTGAATCCATCTGATTCTGTGGTGGACTGGGTACTGAAAATGGTTCCGCAGATGGGTGCTGGCTGGTGTCCGCCCGGCATGTTGGGGATTGGTATCGGCGGAACGGCCGAGAAAGCCATGGAAATGGCCAAGGAATCTCTGCTGGATCCGATTGATATCCACGACCTTCAGGCGCGCGGTGCGTCCAATCGCGCCGAGGAACTGCGTCTTGAGCTGTTCGATAAGGTGAATGATCTGGGTATTGGCGCTCAGGGCCTGGGTGGCCTGACAACTGTGCTGGACGTGAAGGTAAAAGATTACCCAACCCACGCGGCGAACAAGCCGGTGGCGATTATTCCTAACTGTGCCGCTACTCGCCATGCACACTTTACGCTGGACGGCACCGGCCCCTCTCTGCAAACACCGCCAAGCCTGGAAGACTGGCCCGAAATTACCTGGGAAGTGGGTGAAGGTGTGCGCCGTGTAAACCTGAATACGGTTACACCGGAAGAGGTAAAGGAATGGCAGCCGGGAGAAACCGTTCTGCTATCTGGCAAAATGCTGACAGGCCGCGACGCAGCCCACAAGAAGATGGTGGATATGATCAATGCTGGCGAAGAGCTGCCTGTGGATCTGAAAGGCCGCTTCATTTACTACGTAGGCCCGGTCGATCCTGTGCGCGAAGAAGTGGTTGGCCCCGCAGGCCCCACCACCGCGACCCGCATGGACAAGTTTACCCACACCATGCTGGAGAAGACCGGCCTTACTGGCATGATAGGTAAGGCTGAGCGTGGTCAGGTGGCTATTGACGCCATTAAAGAGTTTGGTGCTGTGTACCTGATGGCGGTGGGCGGTTCTGCTTATCTTGTATCCAAAGCCATCAAGCACGCAGAAGTGGTTGCCTTTCCGGAACTGGGTATGGAAGCTATTTACGAGTTTGATGTGGAAGACATGCCGGTAACCGTGGCAGTGGATTCCAAAGGTACATCGGTTCACCAGACCGGCCCTGTTGAGTGGCAAGAGAAGATCATTGCTGCCAAGGCCGTCTAGAGCTGCCAAAGCAATTAAACCGCGGGCCAGGTTTTCAGGTCTGGCCCCGGTTTCTCCCTTTTTCCCTGTTCCTAGCTCGAGCAGCTGATGTTTATGTGTTTGCCCCATTCTGGCGGCAGTGCAGCGTACTTTTCGTACTCAGGCTGCTCATCGTAGGGTCTTTCCAGAACCCTGATCAGTTCTTTCATCGGCTCGTAATCTCCATTCTGTGCTTCCAGAATGACTTTCTGCGCAAGGTAGTTCCGCAAGATGTATTTGGGGTTTACCTTGCGCATCTCGTATTCGCGTTCACCGTGGGCACGGGTTTCTTGTTCAAGTCGCTGCTCATAGCGCGCCAGCCATTTATCCGCCGCTTCGCGATCAACAAACAAATCCCGCACAGGTGCATGGCCATGGGCCTGCAGGTTTGAAAGTGCCCGGAAAAAAGCCGTGTAGTCCGTATGATGCTCTTGCAGCATGCTGAAGGTGTCCATAATCAGGCTGAGGTCGGCCTCGTCTTCCTGCACCAGGCCGAGTTTGTCTCGCATGTTCTGTAAAAAATGCCCGTTGTAGGCGACTTCGTAGCGCTGCAAGCTGTTGCGGATGGTGCCTTCATCCATTACTGGAAGAAGCGCGTTGGCAAGATACTGGCAGTTCGCAAAGCCCACCTGGGGCTGGCGGTTGTATGCGTAGCGGCCACCCTGGTCGGTGTGGTTGCATATGTATCCGGCATCGAAGTCGTCCAGAAATGCGAAAGGCCCATAATCGAAGGTATCGCCAATGATAGACATGTTGTCGCTGTTCATAACTCCATGGCAGAAACCGACCGCCTGCCAGTCCGCAATCAGGCGAGCCGTTCGCTCCACCACTTCTTCAAACCAGCGGGCGTAACGCTCTTCTTCAGCCAGCTTGATCAGGTGTGGAAAATGGAGCGCGATCACATGCTCAAGCAACGTTTTCAGCGCTTCCGGTCCTTCGTGGTGGGCAGCAAACTCAAAATGACCGAAGCGGATATGGCTCTGAGCTACGCGCACCAGTGCCGCGGCGGTTTCGATGGATTCTCTGCGTACCGGATTCCGGGCACTGATCATAAACAGTGCGCGCGTCGTTGGAATGCCCAGCCCGTTCATGGCTTCGCTGCACAGGTATTCGCGAATGGTTGAGCGTAAAACCGCCCGGCCATCCCCGAAGCGAGAGTAGGGTGTCATGCCAGCGCCTTTCAGGTGCCAGTCCCAACGACGGTCATCGGGGCCTACGGTCTCCCATAAAAGCAGACCACGGCCATCACCCAGTTCCGGGTTGTACATGCCAAACTGATGGCCGGTGTATTTCATGGCCACCGGGTCCATGCCCTCAAGCAGTTCCGTGCCCCCGCCGATTCCGGCCCAGTCGGCCTCATTGGTTACATGAAAGCCCATTTCCTGCGCCAGTTTGTGGTTGAAGCACGCCATTCTTGCGTCTTTAAGCGGAGTGGGCTGGACTCGGGTGTAGAAGCTGTCCGGGAGTTCCAGGTAGCGGTGTTCTACACGAAAATCGTTGCTACTCATAAAAACCTATACTCCCATATGGTACGAATTCTGCTGAATGCTTAATTAACCGATCCATCAAAGACGGGAACCATAACGTGACTGACAGTGAGCTTAAAACAACCATTGACGCCCTGATTGAGAAAGAAGGGCTTCCGCAAAATTACGCTGCCACCGTAGAACAGACCATCCTGCCTCTGATTGAACAAATTGTCTCGTTAAGGAACGCGAAGAAGAGGACCGTTGTTGTGGGGATTCACGGCGCCCAGGGCACCGGGAAGTCCACTTTGACATTGTTTCTGACCAGGCTGCTTTGCGATCACTGGCAATACCCCACAGCGAGCTTTTCGCTGGATGATCTTTACCTTACCAGAGCCGAGCGGCGGGCACTTGCTGAGCAGGTACACCCCCTGTTTATGACCCGGGGTGTGCCCGGAACACATGATGTAGAGCTTGGCGAGAGGGTTATTGGTCAGCTTCGAACCGCCGGCCCGCGCGATCACACCCCCATTCCTGCGTTCGACAAGTCTCATGACGACCGTGTCCCATCGAATGATTGGCCCGTTTTCGGCGGCAGGGCAGAGGTTATTCTGGTTGAGGGCTGGTGTCTCGGCGCTCTCCCTGAAGAAGAGAGCGCTCTGGCAGCCCCCCTCAATGCACTGGAAGCGGAGGAGGATCCCTCGGGCACCTGGCGAAGGTACGTAAATCAGTGCCTTAAGGGCAAGTATCAAGAATTTTTCAGCGAGCTGGATAGTCTGATTATGTTGAAGGCTCCGTCGATGTCACGGGTTCAGGAATGGCGCACTCTGCAGGAACATAAACTCGCTGAAAAAGCAGGTAATGCACTAAATGAGCGCACCTCGGCGAACGCTGCGCAGGATTTGCGCATCATGAGTGACCAGGAGGTGATCCGCTTTATCATGCACTACGAGCGGATAACCCGGTCCTGTCTCAAGCAACTACCAAGCCGGGCGGACGCGCTGATTGAGGTCTCAGGAGACCATGCCTTGAGCCGTCCTTATTTCCGGGCCCAATCATAGAGGAGCTTTCCATGGCCAAGCCGCGCCTGCTCATATTTACCGATCTGGATGGAACGCTGCTCAACCATGAAAACTATCGTTGGCAGCAAGCGAAGCCGGCATTGCAGAGAGTGGCTGAGGCAGGCATTCCGCTGATCCTGAATTCCAGCAAAACCGCTGCGGAAGTCCGGGTGCTCCGCGAGCAATTGGGAAACACCGATCCTTTCATCGTAGAAAACAGTGCAGCTGTTGTTATTCCTGCAAATGCTTTTGGGAATGAAAGCGAGCAAGTTGTGCATTTTGGGGCATCCCGGGATGAAGTGCTGAAGGTGCTGGCGACACAAAGAGCAAGTGGCGCACGTTTTCGGGGCTTTGCGGATATGTCAGATGACGAATTGGCGGAACACTCCGGGCTGGATTCTGCATCGGCTGCACGGGCCCGGGAGCGCCTGGGAACGGAGCCGCTGTTGTGGGAGGGAAGCGAGGACGAGCGGGTGTGTTTTGAAGCTGCCCTGACCGCTGAAAACCTGCGACTTGTTAAAGGCGGACGGTTTTATCACGCCATGGGCATTTTTGATAAGGCCGATGGGGCCCGCTTTTTGCTAAACAAATACAGAGAGCAATATCAGGAACGCTATGGCCATCAGCAAGTGACGGCCATAGCTTTGGGGGACAGCCCCAACGATCAGCAAATGCTGGAAGAGGCCGACATTCCGGTCGTCATCCGTGGGGTGAATAGCAATGAGGTGCAATTGCCCTCAGGGAAGCACGCTATGCGCTCTCTCAGGCCCGGCCCCGAAGGCTGGAACGAGTGTGTACTCAATCTCCTGTTTGAGTACGGATATTAGTACCGCAAAGGGGAATCGCCATGGGCGACTTTTATCAGAACGGCATCGTTACCACACTGCACAACCTTGTTCGCCGGCCGGTAGAGGATCTGGAAGCCGAGTTGATGACATTTCGCAAGTCCCGGCCGATGTCACTCGTGCTGCCGTCGCTCTACTCCGAACTGGAAGGACCGGCGTTAAAACACATCGTGCATGAACTCACGAAAGTGCCTTATCTGGACGAAATCGTTATTGGCCTGGACCGGGCCAATGAAGAGCAATACCGTCATGCGCTGGAATATTTTTCTGAACTTCCCCAAAACTTCAAAGTTCTCTGGAACGATGGCCCGCGCCTTCGTGCCATTGACCTGAAGCTTCGAGAGCAAAACCTGGCGCCGACGGAAATGGGTAAGGGCCGCAATGTCTGGTATTGCTTCGGCTACGTGTTAGCTTCCGGCGTGAGTGAATCGGTTGCACTGCATGATTGTGACATTCTCACCTATTCACGAGATCTGGTGGCGCGTTTAATCTATCCGGTGGCTAACCCCGGTTTTAATTATATGTTCTGCAAGGGTTACTACGCCCGGGTGGCGGATGGTCAGATGAACGGGCGTGTCAGTCGCCTGCTGGTGACGCCTCTGATTCGTGCTTTGAAAAAAGTGTGTGGTCCGAGTGATTTTCTGGATTACCTCGACAGTTACCGCTATCCCCTGGCTGGAGAGTTCTCCTTCCGCACGGATGTGATTAATGATCTTCGCATTCCCAGCGACTGGGGGCTGGAGATCGGGGTGCTCTCGGAGATGAAGCGGAACTATGCCACCAACCGGCTCTGCCAGGTGGACATTGCTGATGTCTACGATCACAAGCATCAGGAACTCTCACCGGAGGATGTCAACCAGGGCCTGTCCAAGATGAGTGTGGATATCGCCAAGGCACTGTTCAGGAAACTGGCAACGAACGGAGAGATATTCTCAAGCGAAAAATTCCGCACCATCAAGGCCACATATTTTCGTATTGCCCTGGATTTTGTAGAGACCTACCAGAATGATGCCATCATCAACGGTCTTGGGTTTGATCGCCATAAGGAAGAGAAGGCCGTTGAACTCTTCGCCCAAAACGTGATGAATGCGGGTGCATACTTTCTCGAGAACCCCATGGATACGCCCTTTATTCCAAGTTGGAACCGCGTAACCAGTGCTATTCCAGACATCAAGGAGCAACTGCTTGAGGCTGTGAATCTGGACAATGAGGAATATCGGCCGTGAGCCAGGTATTGAAGGCTAAGCTGGTTAGCATGCTTGAGACCGTTTATCCGTCGCTGGACTGCAATTTCATCGCCGGGCAGCTACTGACAGCAATGGGTCTCCATCCGGAGCAGGCTCCACCGCCGGCGCATCAGAACCGCTGGACGGAATCGGATGTCGTTCTGATCACCTATGCGGATACGATTCAGCAAGCGGACGAAAAGCCATTGGCGACACTGCATCAGTTTTTGAACCGGTGCCTTTCCGACATTATTTCCGCCGTCCATATCCTGCCTTTCTTTCCTTACAGTTCCGATGACGGCTTCTCGGTGATGGACTACCTTGCGGTTAATGAGTCTCACGGAAACTGGGAGGATGTCGAAGCCATTGCGCGGGATTTTAAACTTATGGCAGATCTGGTGATCAACCATATGTCAGCCCGCAGCCGTTGGTTTGAGAATTTCAAGAAACGGATTGATCCAGGCAAGGACTATTTTTTCGAGGGCAATCCGCGGGACGACCTGAGTGCCGTGGTCAGGCCGCGCACATCACCATTACTTACGCCGGTGCAGACCGACGATGGCGAGCGTTATCTCTGGTGTACCTTCAGTGAAGACCAGGTTGATCTTAACTTCGCCAATCCTCAGGTGTTGATCGAGTTCGCTGCCATTATCCGGTACTACCTTGAGCGCGGCGTGATTATTTTCCGGTTGGATGCTGTTGCATTCCTGTGGAAGGAGCCCGGGACCCCGAGTATCCATCTGCAACAGACCCATGAGCTGATCAAGATTTTGCGCCTGCTTATAGAACACCACAGCTCCGATGCAGTGGTCATTACAGAAACCAACGTGCCCAACCGGGAAAACCTGACCTATTTCGGCAACGCCAACGAAGCCCACGTAATCTACAACTTCTCTCTACCACCACTACTGATCAATACGCTGGTTACTGGCGACTGCAAACACCTGAAAACCTGGCTTATGAGCATGCCGCCGGCACAAATGGGAACTACCTATCTCAACTTTATTGCCTCCCACGATGGCATTGGCATGCGACCCACGGACGGGCTGCTGTCTGAAGAGGAAAAACAGCGACTGGTCAACACCATGGATTCATTCGGCGGTAAAGTGTCGTTCCGGCGCACGCCAGATGGCCGGGACCAGCCTTATGAAATCAACATCGCTCTTTATGATGCGCTGAAAGGTACGGCAGAGAATGGCGCGGACCATTGGCAACTGCAGAGGTTTATCTGTGCGCACATGGTGATGCTCGCACTGGAAGGCATACCCGCTTTTTACATACACAGCCTGCTGGCTACGGAAAACGATACCGCTCGGATGGAACATACCGGCCGCCTACGCTCTATCAATCGCGGCCAGTGGCAGCTTGCGGATCTGGAAAAGGACCTGGAGAACCCGTTGAGCCACCACAGCAAGGCCTATCAAGAGTTGAAGCGCCTGATTACGATTCGTCGCAAACAGTCAGCTTTTCATCCTAATGCGACCCAGTTCACCTTGCATCTGGGGCTAAAGTTGTTCGGCTTCTGGCGCCAGAGCATGCGGCGGGATCAGTCAATTTTCTGCATTCATAACATCAGTGACGAAGTGCAGCAGGTGGCATTGAGCGACATCAACCTGATCGGCACGGATCGCTGGCACGATCTTATCGCGGGTACGGCGATCGAGGATCTTTCAGGTGCTATTACATTGAAGCCTTATCAGAGCGTCTGGTTGTCCAATCGGGAGTAGGGCAGAATGCCCCTATGCCCAAAACGTCCACGCTCCGAAAACCCAGAATCCTCTTGCTCTCTGCCTATGATGCAGGCAGCCATCGCCGCTGGAGAGAGCAGCTGTTGCTCAGTCAGCCGGAATTCGAGTGGCATGTACTTTATTTGTCTCCGAGGTTCTTCCGCTGGCGAATTCGAGGTAACGCGCTTACCTGGCTGAATGAGCCCCTGCTGAAACAGAGTTGGGATCTGCTGCTCGTGACGTCCATGGTAGATCTGGCGTCAATTCGGGGGTTTCATCCGAATCTGGCACATACGCCAGCGCTTCTCTATATGCACGAAAACCAGTTTGCCTATCCGGCATCTGATGATCAGCACAACAGCATTGACCCCCAAATGGTAAATCTGTACAGCGCTATTGCGGCCGATAGTGTGCTGTTCAACAGTGACTGGAACCGGCGGAGCTTTCTTGATGGTGTTGATGCACTCTTCCGACGATTACCTGATGGCATCCCGGAGGGAACGCTCGAACTTCTTGCTGCGAAATCCTTTGTTCTGCCGGTTCCTATCGATGACCACGTATTCATCAACAACGATGGGTGCCGGAACACTGAGGTGGGAGAGTGTTTATGGAGCAATGGTCGTGAGCTCAGACCTTGTTCATCACGCCTAAGGATTGTGTGGGCGGCCCGCTGGGAATATGACAAGGGCCCTGACCGGTTGCTCGCGATTCTGAAGGAACTCGATCGTAGAGCAGTGAACTATCAAGTGTGCATTCTTGGTGAGAGCTTCCGAAAAGTACCCGAAGCGCTGGTGACAATCCGGGAGCAGTTTTCCCATCGGCTGGTTCAGTTTGGATATGCCTCCAGCCGCACTCAATACTACGAGTGGCTGGGAAGTGCGGACGTCATTCTTTCGACCGCGTTGCATGAGTTCCAGGGGCTGGCGGTGCTTGAGGCTGTCGCCGCTGGCTGTGTACCCATTGCACCGGAACGGGAAGTTTATCCAGAGTTGTTTGCACCGGAATACTTGTATCCGGACGGTGGTGACGATATTTCAGCTGAGGCTGCCCACGCAGCGGCACTGATTGAAAACCAGTCTGTGGATAGCCGCCATGAGCGATTAACGGTGCCAGATGTGAAGCGTTTCAGTCGTGACTCATTGACGCCGGTATACAAGACGCTGCTTTCGAAAACTATTGCAGGCAGCGTCTGATATCAGACCCGGGCACAAGGTACAGACGGTAACCGGATTGTGAAAACATACTCATTACAACCACCCAGCCACATGGGGTATCCTGACGTGATATTCCGGACTGGTCACTCGATTCATGACTGGACACTCAAAAGTGCCGAGATTCGATACATGATGAAAGCAATCAAGATAAACGGCGACTCCCTGGCATGGGAAGACTGCGCGAGCATTGAAGAGCTGCCGGCAGATCACGTAGAAATAGACGTTGTCTGGACTGCGGTTAACCGTGCCGACCTGTCGCAACGGGCCGGGGTTTATCCCCCACCTCCGGGTGCGTCTGACATTCTTGGGCTGGAAGTGAGTGGTCGCATCTCAGCAGTTGGCAAAGCCGTGACAACGTTCAACCCGGGCGATGAAGTGTGCGCATTGCTTACAGGCGGTGGTTACGCGACTAAAGTTGCTGTTCCTGCGGTTCAGGTGCTGCCGATTCCGAAGGGATTCACGCTGAAAAAGGCAGCGGCTATTCCGGAAGTGTTTGCGACGGCCTGGCTGAACCTGTACCAGGAAGCTGATCTGAAGCCTGGTGAAAGGGTGCTCTTGCACGCGGCCGCCAGTGGGCTGGGCACAGCCGTTATTCAGATTGCCACAGCATTTGGTAATCCGGTATTTGCGACAGCCGGCGATGAAGAAAAGCTGGAGGTGTGTCGTAATCTGGGTGCAACGGGCACCTGGAATCGAAAAGACGGCTCGTTTGTGGATGCGGTGAAAAGTTGGGGCGGTGTCGATATGGTGCTGGATCCCGTCGGCGGAAGCTACATTCAGGAAGATCAGAAAGTCCTGAGTGCCGATGGCCGGATTATTCTGATCGGCCTTCTGGGTGGTCGCTTTGCGGAAGTTGATTTGGGTCTCATGTTGATGAAGCGCCACCGATTGATTGGTTCTACATTGCGGTCCCGTTCAGTAGCAGACAAAGGGCGTGTCATGCAGGCGCTGTATCGCAACGTTTGGCCGTTGCTGGTCGCAGGACAGATTGAGCCCATGATCGATAGCACTTGGCCCATTGCGCAGGTTGAAGAGGCTATGGCGCACGTAGCGGCCAACAACAATACCGGGAAGGTGCTTCTCAAAATAGGAGAATAGCCTTCCCGGCGTTGAGTACCGTTTTGTTTTAGTCGGCGATATGAACCAGTTGCTTACCGAAGTTTTTGCCCTTCAGCATGCCCTTGAAGGCCTCAACTGCGTTTTCGAGGCCTTCAGCAACCGTCTCACGGTATTTGATCTGGCCTGAAGCAATACGACTCGTAAGAATATCGGTAATTTCCTGGTGCTTGTCTTGCCACTCGGTTACCAGGAAAAAACGGTGCTCGGGTACCGGGTCGAGGCGCTTGAGAATATCGAATGGCGTCTCTACCTCGTCTGTGCTCTTGGCGTTATACGCTGAGACATAACCGCAAATGGGTACCCGTGCCCCTGGGTTCAGCAGTGGAGCAACGGCTCTTGTAACGTCACCTCCTACGTTCTCATAGTAGATGTCGATGCCGTCGGGGCAGGCGGCTTTCAGATCGGCTTCCAGATTGCCTGCTTTGTAATCCACGCAGGCATCAAACCCCAGTTCATCAACCACATAGCTGCATTTTTCCGGACCGCCGGCAACACCCACTACCCGACAACCGTTGGTTTTGGCAGTTTGGCCGACAACTGTACCCACCGGGCCTGATGCCGCAGAAACCACGACGGTTTCGCCGGCTTTGGGCTTGCCCACGTAGGTCAGGCCGCAGTAGCCGGTGCGACCTGGCATGCCGGCAACGCCAAGATATGTCTGCAGCGGAACGCCTTCTTTCTGATGGATTTTGTAAACCATCGGCGCGTCTGCCGGGAAGGTTACGTATTCCTGCCAGCCTGAGTAACAGGTTACCAGATCACCGACTTTAAGCTTGTCTGACCGGGACTCCACAATCCGCGCCACGCTCTCGCCGGTGATGGGTTCATCAATGGCGATCGGGTCCATGTACCCTTTTGCATCGTTCATGCGAGGGCGCATGTAGGGATCCAGAGACAGCCAAAGAATCTGGGCAACGACTTCACCCTTTTTGGGCTCGCGCACCGGGCGCTCTTCCATAACCAGATCGCCCTTCTGGATTTCTCCGTTGGGACGCTGCTTCAGCACAATGGCATGATTTTGATATTGGCTCATGGTGTTTCTCTCTACCTGAAGTTGAATGGTGCTATATGTTAGGTGGTGCTATATGTTGGGTGGTACGACCCTACCTGAAGTGAGGTAATTCGGAGCGGTCTTGCTCTTTGGGTTGCGTAATGAAACCAGATTAGCGTGCAGCAGAATGATGTTGTGGTCAACCTCTCATGTTTTCTGCGGCCTCAGTGCTGCGGGGTTACATTACGGAATCTGAAGGTTATAATCGGGCATCGGCTCAGGATGAGCACGAACAAGACACCAATCTTCAGGGATCGAAGATATGCTCCAGGCAAACGGACTGCAGTTTACCGCCAGTGTTGGCGACCTCCCCTCTGATCTATTTTCTGTTGTCGGCTTTACGCTGACCGAACGGTTATCCGAACTGTTTCACGGCTGCCTTGAGCTGGCCAGTACCAACCCGGACGTGGGTGCGGGTGAGGTTCTGGAACAGCAGGTGGATC
>Ga0209337_1000072_pt1 | contig 84106 bp, 88 predicted proteins | sample LinPmetageLP53_FD_184044 | JGI IMG/M metagenome (GOLD analysis project Ga0209337, IMG submission 184044) | Marine viral communities from the Pacific Ocean - LP-53 (SPAdes) (version 2) | ecosystem: Environmental > Aquatic > Marine > Oceanic | place: Pacific Ocean | collected 2010-02-08
ACCCGCTGGTCAGTGCAATCCTAACTGCCTCTTGCTTGAAATCTTCCGTATGCTTCATCGCCATGATCGGTCTCCTTGAGTGAGGTATATAATCTCAAGTGACCGGAACCAAACCGTTACAAGTCCACCTGTACACTGCACTACCGGCGTCTTTCATCCTAAGTTGTCGATCTTTCTAGGTAGTGATGAGGCTCATTTGCTTGTCGGATCAGGGAACCTGACTTTTGGCGGATGGGGTATAAATTGTGAGACGATCGAACATTTCCACCCCAGTTTCGCAGCAGATGTTTTCGAAGATGCGGCCAGCATGCTGGAGTCTTTAGCCATTGCGAACAATGTGCGTTTTGGCGTGGCCGAGGACATGGAGGAGATAGCCACGCGTTTGCGCCAAAACCTCATTGGTAGAAAACAGTCTGGACGTGTTCGGCTATTGCATAGTCTGGAACGTCCGATTGCCGAACAGCTTGCCGAATTTGCCGATGATTTAGGTGGAGCAATCCGACTAACAATCGCCTCGCCGTATTATGACGTGAACGGTCGGGCTGTCGAGCGTTTAGCAGAGCAACTGGATTGTGCTGATGTGCACTTGCATGTTCACCCTGCTGGGGCCGTCAGAGGAGCATTCGGCACAAACTGGCCTGCTGGTACATCGGCCAGCCCCACCATTATTAAGACTCCTTTTGGCGATGATGAACGCAACCTCCATGCGAAATGCTTTGAGGTGGTTTGTAGGAAAGGCAGGTTAATTCTTTCTGGGAGCGCGAACGCCACCCAAGCAGCCCTTTACACTGGCAATGTAGAAGCCTCCGTCCTTCGGATACAAAACGACAGTGCGAAACCATGGGTTATACAAAGCACAGACGCCCCGAGCGCCTTACCGATACCAAGAGAAACAGAAACTGATGAAGAAAAAGAGCGGATTGGAATCCTCCGAGCCACGCTTGAAGGCGAGAAAGTCACTGGTCAACTGATAGTGCCTCGCTTTTCGGGCTCTGCTCAACTTTCCATCGCAACCTCTTTCGGATTTGACGATCTTGGAACGGTTGAGATCGATAGCGACAGTTTTTTTAGTGCTGTTGCGGCCGATTTGGAAAGTCGTAGTTGGGGCGGTGGCCGAATGGTGCTTCGCCTTCAGCAGAAAGGCAAAGTAGCCGAGGGATTTGTTTCAATTGCCGCTGCTGCCAAAATCATTCAACGTGCTGGGCCAATGGCACCTCGCATACTCGCCATGCTTGCTGGCACCGACACGCCTGAAGACGTGGCAGCGATTTTGAGTTGGTTTCGTGAAAACCCGGAGCGGATATCTGCTTCTATTTCGTCTCAGGGAGAAAAAAACGATAGTAAGCCGACAAGCGATAAATGGGTGTCTGTCGAGGAACTTCACATTGCTGGTGCATCGCATTTTGGAGGCGTTGCTGAGGAACATGGCGACCCTGCCTGGCAAAGAGCATTGTCACTCATTCGTTCGGCATTTTCCGAGCAGCGCGGACCATGGAAATCGGGAACTCAAGAAGACGATGTAGCGGAAGAAGAAGGGGAGCAGGAAAGTGATGAGGCGCGTCAAGAGCGACTGGAAAAACATGAAAAAGCCCAAGCCCGCGCAATGCATGCTATGGATGACTTGCTTGATGATATGCTGTCAGAGCGGCATGAGGGCAAGCACACAATCGCCGCATTCACACTAACAAACTACCTTGTGGATCGTGTGAGACCAGCACCTAGCAAAGCTGAAGCTTGGCTTTCGTGCGTACTGCGCGAGGCCGCGCGCTCTGGCATCGAAATTGACGAAGCAATTGTGACTGCCGGACTTCTTCTCCGCTCTAATGATAGCTTTCAACGACCTCACCAGACAGCCAGACGATTCTTGCTGAAGGCGTGTATTGATCCAGAGAGCTTCGTACCAAAGCCGGAACTAATATCAGGCTTCGTTCAAGTGCTGCAACCAAATTGGGATGCCGATAAATTTACGAAACAGGTGCGTAGCTCCCGCACAGCGGGAGAAGAAGTGACACTTTATCTGCAAGCCGTCACCAAAGGTGAGGCATTGCCATCGCTGCCACTTCTGGAGAAGTCAGCTCACTGGGATAAACTTCGGAAAGCTGCGGAGGAGCCAAAAGCGCTCGATAGCTTTCAAGTAATTGATGAGCTTCACACGGCTTGCCCGAGGTGCCATCTTGTTCTGCCATCGGGTTCCTATCAAGAGCTGCAAATGGAGGGCGTTACCCGCCATTGCCGTATAATCTTGTGCACGGAGGCTTAAAATGGCGATCGACAAACTTATCCAAGCTGCTTCAGAAATAACCGATCCAGCGATTGTCGCGAAAAGCAAGGTTGAGGTCGGTGGAGTTGACCCTCTTGGGCTCAGGCAAATCAATTTCGATCTCATGGATAAGGTACTGCCCGGACTAAACAATGTAGCCGAAAAGCTCAGACCTTTCGTTCTTATGACATGGGCATGGAGGCGCGTCAGGCATGTTATTGAAAGGGACAAGCGCGGAGGCGCAACCGAAGAACAGATGCGCGATTTTGTTGATAGAATCGAAGCGATCTACGCATGGTCACAATTTCTGATAAACCCCAATGCCAAAATACCAGGCGCTCAAGCACTCAAAGAGCTCGTTTACGGCGAGAGAGAATCTTACAAATTTGGTGGGAAAGCTTGGCATAGCCGCCGAGACACAAGGCGTACCTCAACAGGTCTAATTTCACCCCTGAACTATGGACCTGGCCTTCGCAGCATGGGCTGGCTCATCCCCACCGAACATACTGGAGTTTTTGCGGCCAACCCCGACTTGAATGACATGCTAGATGAATTCGAATCTGAGTTCGAGGCCGAGCTTGAACATCCTGCTTTCAATAGCCTTGGTTCTGTAAAGGTTGATCGCGAAGACGTTCAGCGTTGGGGCGAATTGTGGGCGCTGAGCGATTTAACAGATGCGGAGAGGCATGCAGGACTTGAGCGCCTAGCTGGCTTGCCTTCTGACCCTCTTCGCCGCTTTGGCTTGGCGATGGTTGAGGAGGCTGTTCACATTAATGGGGAATCTGAAGTTGACGTCAGTGATATTAGGCGACTGATGTCTGAGCCTCCTGACGAATGGTTGGAAAACGGCGATCTTCACGACAGTGCCGATGCTTGGCGGCGCCTTCAAATAAGACAGCTTTTCCGGTTATCGCTTGAAGGGCTTTTCTATTGGACGCTCCAAGCCCTCGTTGATGGGCCTGCTACAACTGACCGATTGGCAGAGCAATTCCTAGGTATGGCAGAGACAGACGGTGATCTGAAAGCTGATACGTGGCTTTCAGAGAACCAATCAGAAAATCCCGTCGATTTACTCAATGAACTTAATGAAGCCCTTTGGGCTCGTAATTGGTCTCAAGCAGCCTCCGCCATTTTGGACGGAATGAACTACTGTTTGGTAAATGCTCGGGAAGAAGAGTGGAGCTCATCAGAGGCATTTGACCGCTTGCCACTAAAAAGGGCTTTGGACGAAGCACAGCACTGGCGCGAGCTTTCGCTCAAAGAGATGACGATGAAAATCATTGAAGTCTGGATTCTAGCGCAGCATGCATACTGGTGTGTGTTGCGCGGACTGGCCGATGCTCGCGGGAACGGAAAGACGCTGCTCCGATTGCGGATTGTGATGGAAGAGGGCGGTTGGACACTAACGCCAGAAGCGTCAGCACGGAAAGCCCCTGTTCCCACGCCTGACCGACTATCCACAGCCATAAGCCTACTGGATGAATGTCGTGGTGATGAAGCAAGAAATGAGATCGCTTTTTCAAAATAGAAATTTCTGATTGGCCGTTGTCGTCCCGACCCCCGCTCTATGCGTTTGCCACGCACCGAGCCATAGTCTCGGCCCATTCGGGTGACGATCGTTAACGGATTTTTCTAAGGGGCCTTGCCCCTCGCGCCTGCAAGGCATCCAAACGTATCCACTTCAACTTTCGTTTTCGCGGAGCCTCGTTCGGAGCCTCCTTGCAGTTGCTACCCCCACTTCTCGGCGAAGCACCAGGTTTGCATGAGCAAACCAGTTTCAAGGTGAGAAGGAGAAGTGATATGGAATTTACGCATGGAGGTTATGGTGCAGGTCATCCGTGGTATTATGTTCTGGGAGGGAAAAGGCTGTCTCTCAAGGAAATCCGGCTATCAGCAAAGACAAGCGGGTATCGCGGATATAGGTCTGACGAGATTGAAAAAGCAGACCAGATGGATGAGCCAAGGCGTTCTGAATCTTTGAGGTCATTACGCGAAGTCGCGAAGCATGAACTCGGACAAGATGTTGCCCGCTACCGTGAATTGGCAAGGCAATTGGCTAGGCGAAGAGAGGCTGGAGTTGAGAATGTAGAGGACGGCGGATGCGCCGACATTCATACCAATATCAGCCTCAAACATAACCATATCTACAATGAGCTAGCCCATATTTCGGTTATCGATGAACTATTGAGCAAACAGGGAGATTTGTTCGGCTTTTGAACTAGGGAGGTATTAGCACCCATTCACGGCCCGATAGAGCGTCCGCACATTTACGCGATGGCGGTGAGCAATTGCGGCCATATCTTCCCCCGCAGATTTACGACGCTTTGCGTCGAGGATCTGCTTAGCAGATAGGACAGGCGGGCGGCCAAGTTTGATGCCTCGTTTTCGGGCGGCGTCCAGTCCGGCTTTCGTCCGCTCGGAAATAAGATTGCGTTCCAGTTCCGCGAAGGCATTGCGAACCTGATAGATACATTTGCCGAATGGCGTCGATGTATTTATTCCTTCAGTAATATCGACATATTCTATTCCCCGAGTTTCAAAGTCTTTGAGCACTTCCAATGCGTGAAGCAGTGAGCGAAATGGCCTGTCCATTTTCCAAATGACGAAGCGGTCACCGGCTTCGAGTTTCGACATCGCATTTTCAAACCCTGGGCGGGATTTTGCTAACGCTGAAATCCCCTCATCGACAAAGATTTGGTCGCAATTTGCCGCTTTCAATGCGTCAATCTGCAAATCCAGTGTTTGTTCACAGGTCGAAACCCGCGCGTATCCGATACGAGCCATGTTAGAAAGCGCAGGTTTTCCATGGGTTGAGGGAGAGGCTCAAATGACGAAAACGACCGTTTTTGTCACGGTCAATAATGTCGGGCTTTTGTCTCTCGCATTGACAGGTCATTCCTGTACTGCGCGTCTCGCATCTTACTGCAATTTATAGAGAAATTCAACAATTATACGATTCACCACGTTTCGTTGTCCCTGCGCCTTGACAAAAACGGTTGTTATTGTCGGAGGCGAGAAAGGGTATGAAGCCAATGAGAAACGTAGCGAATAAGATGTTTGGAGCAGTAGCAGCAGGCGCGATGGCGATGACGCCAATGGCCGCGTTTTCACAGGCTGCACCTGCCAATCAGAATGTCACTCCCGTAGCAGTAGCGGTTTCCACACCTTTCGCGACATTCAACGATACAGACCAGACACCAGATTTTGTTCGCACAGGTGCCGCTATGGCGTCTCGTGATAAAATTGCCATTGTAGTGTTCAGCGGAAACCGCGATTTACAGCGTGAAGCCTATCAGGCTGCACTTCAACTTCGTGATGAGGGTGTACCCTTGGCGCTTATTCTTGGACCGAGTTTAGACCCATCCAATTCTTCCGCTGCCATTCAGGTTTATGCGCGAAGCGTTCCTGTCTATGAGGGATATGGTGCTGTTATTGGAATTGATAATATCGATATGGTGCAATCCGAAACGCTCAGAGGTGCAAGGTCAGCCTATCAAAGGCATTTCCCTCGCGAGTTGGCTACCCTTGCATTGGCGCAGGATTAGAAGCCATTTCTCTAGTTGGTGCAGGGCTGTTTGTGTCAGCACTCCCTAATTGCGGACCAGCTACAGCATCCCCAAAAAGCGCAGATAATTCATCGCCTGAACCAGCTTGCCTTTCTGCAAGTTCGTCAACCTGACTACTGGCATATCCGCGTCGGCTTAATGCCTCGCGTTGCGTTTCTGAATTGTCAATTTGACCGACAACGGCATCTTGCACCACAGTTGGACCTGTGGTTGCAGCTTGAATAGCTACATCAGGAGTCTCATTGGCGACTGCGTCGGCATTATTTGCCAATGAGATGTCGGCATTGTTTTGAACATTTCTCATGCTGTCGCCCGCTCTTTGGAAACGATCATCAAATCCTGGCTGGCTAGTTTCTCTATCAAGCGTTGCTTGTTCAGTGGCAGTTATGGTTCCGTTGGCTTCCTTCTCCACCAATGTCATCATGCCGTGATACCAGTTCATTTCCGAGCGACCTGCCTCGATGCTGACACCGTTTCTGGCGGCATAATCTTGAGAAGCTCGTTCTTTCTTTTCAGGATCGTTCAACACTTCCATCGCTAGGCGAATTTCTTCACGGCTCATTGAGGTGCTACCAATGCGGACACGTTCTTCACGTTGCCTTTCAGTCAGGTCAAGAAGCTCCTGTGTGTCCAAGGCTGGATCATCTTTTTTGCGGTCTTCGTCAGCCAATCTTATCATTTCGTCTACGGCTCTGTCGGCTACGCCGAGGCCAACACCGCTCAAACCTTCCACGTTACCAAAGGCAGAATCAAACATTGTTCCGCCAAAAGTGAAATCCTGAAACCACACTGACTGACGCTCGGCGATCCACTCCTGCGGCATCACAAACGCCGAGGTGTCGGCTGCATTGGTAAAGCTGTTTTTCAGATCAGGCTGCATTTTCGGGGCCTCTGTGGGGTGTCGATGAATGATCGGCGGCGTCGATATACCGCGTGACGGCATAAGGCATCGCCATCGGATTTGCCGCCAGTTGCGCCGCGATTTCCGCCTCGCGCAGATTGTCGGCTGTCACGCCTGAATTCTGTATATCTGTCATCTATCCCACTCCTATGTTTTTGTTTTATTATGGGAATATTCTAACCCGTGAGGGGCAAGCAAATCCTTAATTTTCCATAAAATTTTATGTAATTCCTGCTACTTGTTTGATCCGATTATGAAAATTATCTGTCCCTAGCAGTCATATCCGTGATCGAGCCTTTCGCGGTGGTACGCCGCGTAGGCGGGGTTGTCAGTCTCCGACATCTGGTTCAGCGCGTAGCGTCCCAGCGATTGCAATTCCTGCTGCAAGAGCTGGTTCTTGCGGAACAGCATTTGGGCATAGCGTTCCTGCTTTCGGGCATTTTCCTGATGTTCCTCGGCCTCAAGTTCGACCTCTTTCAGTCGTTCGTCGGCCCTTGTTTCCTGAATAGCGCAGACCCAGTTGATGGCTTTCATCAGCTCGCCTTCTGCCTGTTCGAGAATTAACTCCAGCGATTCCAGATTCTTTTCGCCCGCCTCAAGCTTGCTCATACCGCGCAAGGCTTCCCGATATTTGTTCATTTCTCCCCCTTGGTTGCTCACTAATTATCGGACGCGGGCATGAAGAAATTGGAAATTATAGATAAAATTGTATCTAATTTTCATGTGGTTGTGTGCGATGCCGGTTGTTTCCTGGCCTTCCGTTCCCCTTTGAGATTTGCCCGCGAATTTGACGGAGGCGTCTGCACGTCAATGGGTTGCCCGCGCCAGTTCCAGCTAACGCCTCCACCCGTGTTGCCCATTTTGCATTCGCTGACTTAGCAGCCTTGTCCCTCCGTCTTTGTCCTTCGCGTCCTCAAGGAAACAGAAAAGGAGGCAGGACATGACAACATTTTTCGCACAACCCTACAATATCGATGCAACAGGCTTCTATTTTGAAACTTCCTATGAATTTCAGGAAGCCGCAAAAGCCAACCGAGATCGCTATGGCCAGCGCGTTGAAGAATACGAAATCCAGTTCATTGACGGTGAATCCATCGACGCCGAGCTGGCCAAAGCGCACGAGATCAATCAGGCAAATTTGTCCGAGGTCATCGCCTTCATGGAAGTGGGTGACGCCACCGAGAAAGTGGCCTTCATCCTCGCTGTGGGCGAGTGCGGATACGACGCATCATGCAATATCAGTGAAATCGATATCGACGTGTACGAGATGGACTCGCTGAATGAACTGGCTGAGCACTTCGTTGAAGAAGGCCTGTTTGGTTCAATTCCTGAGCGCATACAGCGCTATCTCGACATTGATGCCATTGCGCGTGATCTCGGCTTTGATTACTCGGAAACCGAGATTTCAGGCACAAGATATGTCTACCGATGTGGCTAAATTTCGTGGCAAAAATGGGCAACTTCCGCTATAATTTTGTCATGACCATAGACGGAAAAAACGACCCTTTTGCACATCTACCATCGATGATGACCGACGATACGCCCGAAGCGCGCGCGTGGCGACGTGAGCAGGCAAATGTGGATTCCGACATTGAAGGTTTGGCGCAATTATCGCCTGAAGATCAGGCTCATTCCGATTACTTAGATTCTCTTGATATTTCAGATGAGGAGAGAATTGCTCGTCTCGTTCTATATTATAAGAAAAACTACGGTAGTTCGGCTCCCACAGAGTCCTAGCAATGAGCCGTGTTACTAACGAGCAGGCAGAGTTTGATCGGCTGCATTTCGCTGATGGAAGAACGCTTCGAAACAAGCTTGGCATTTCAGATTTTAGAGCCCTTGAGGCTAGCGAGCGCAATCTGGTGGAACGGCGCGCTATGCAGGGGTTTCCAGATAGTGCGCGGGAAATGACCTACGAAGGGTATAAATCCATTCACAGGCATCTCTTTCAGGATGTCTATTCCTGGGCAGGCGAAGAGCGGAAATATACATCCCGAAAAGGGGAGACCACTTTCACGCGAGCTAAAATGATCCAGAGTTTCATGGAAGGCATCTTCAAGGAGCTGAAGAAAGAAAATTGTCTCCAAGGATTGCCCAAGGACAAATTTGCAGAGCGGGCAGCATATTATGTGAACAACATTAATGCAGGTCATCCATTCAATGATGGAAACGGCAGAACGCAGCGCACATGGTTGAGGCAACTGGCCGACCGCGCTGGATACGAATTCAAACTAAGCACAAAAGACAAGGATGAATGGCATAGAGCTTCAATTGTGGGTTTTCATCAATCGGACAAACCTATGGCTAACTTGATCGCCGCCAACTTGCGCGAACGCGGGAAAAGCCAGTCACAGGAAAAAATTTCCCTGCAACGAAAGGCAGGGCGCGCAGCAAAGAATTACAGGGAGCAGGCGAAACCTGAAAACAATCCCGAGCGTGAACGCTGAATGCCCAAGTTGTGATTGGTTTCCAGAGGCAATGCCACCATGCCTCATCAAATCTCGTGTGAAGAATTGAACGCGGAGATTGACCGAACACGGCTCAGGTCAACCGACTGCCCGCACCAATTCCAGCAAAGCTGTCATCCGTGTTGTCCGTTTCCGCTTTTTTACCAAAAGCGTGACCAATCGCCTCAAATGTCCGGTCTTTTTCACTCCTGTTCAATACACGAACTTGAAGAGGAGCAACGGCATGAACAAAGACTATGAAACGTATCAGCTAAATTGGGACGGTATCGATATCGAAATTCGGTGGGCTAGGCACTGGTTAGATTTTGATGACGAAACAAGCATGGGGCATCTTGAGATTTGCTCTATCGGGCCAGAAAAGCACCCGCTTCCTATGACCGAGACGGGGTATCTTTCCCGCTTTTTCAGTGCTGATTATTTTGATTGGTTTGGCGGACCTCTACTCTATGTTGAACTATGGCTTTCGCATGAGGGGAGATCAAAGGCTTGGATCGATTGCAAAGCGCGCTTCCAGCAGTTGGCGTTATTCTAACGCCAACTCAAACCGCAGCTATTGCGCGATAAGAACGACAGGCCTGCGACAGGCCGTATCGCAATTTGCCATGCTCTCTTTGAAGCTGAATTCGAAGTTGTGATTGGTTTCCAAAGGTTAGGCCATTGCTGTCCCGCCCATTGCGTTGAAGCTTCCATAGGACAGCTTCCAATCAGTCCTTCCCAATCATTGGAAGGACAAATTATGACAGATAATTCAAAACTTTTTGGTTTCCCCCGAGGCATTGACCAAGGGGACAAGAACCAGTTGCTTGCGACTGCAAGCTGGCGAACTGGTCTCCAGCATTACCAGCCAGGCATGATCTGGCTCGGCCGAGATATGGAGGGCAATCCTGTCGGCGTTCAGGATGATCGCCACTTATTTACTGCCGCTACAAATCGCAGTGGGAAAGGCACTAGTTTGATTATTCCCAATCTTTGTCTGTGGCCTGGAAGCACTGTTGTCATTGACCCCAAGGGCGAAAATGCCACGCTCACCGCCCGTCACCGTGCCAAAATGGCGGGCCATCAGGTGATCGCGCTTGATCCGTTCGATGAGGCAGGATTGCCGCCGGAACTCGTTGGAACATTCAATCCGCTCGACAGGATTGATATCGAGAGCGACGACGCCATTGATATCGCCGGGATGATCGCTGACTCGATGATCGTCAGAGCCAATACGAAAGACGAACACTGGGACCACTCCGCCCGCGATTTGATTACCGCGCTCATTTTGCATGTCTGCGATACCGAAGAAGAAGGCAACCGTCATCTCGGTCGCGTGCGCCAGCTTTTGACGCAAGGGGATTCCATGTTTCGCGATGCCATGATGAGACCAGATGAAGGAGACGAAGATGAGGGAGATGGGGCATGAACGCGTTCGACGGCCTATGGGGCCATATGAGTGCCAGTGATGCCACAAATGAGAATGTGCGCGAATTTATCATTGGTGGAGCCGAGAGCATGATGTCCATGGGCCATAATGAGCGCGGCGGCGTCCTCAGCACCGCACGGCGTAACACGCGCTTTCTCTCTACCCCGAGGATCAGAAAGGCATTTTCAAGTACAAGCTTTGATATTGATGCCCTCAAGACATCCAAGGGAGGGATGTCGATTTATATCTACCTGCCGGCGCGCATGTTTCCAACCCATGCGCGCTTCTTGCGGCTCATTATTTCTTTGCTGCTTTACCGAATGGAAGAAATCGGACTTGAAACGCCCGCAAACGGCCATCCAGTTCTGTTCATCCTTGATGAGTTTGCCGCACTTGGCCACTTGGAAATGTTGGAAAAGGCAGCAGGGCTAATGGCGGGCTATGGGGTAAAATTATGGCCTATAATTCAAGACCTTACGCAGATGAAAAAGCACTATCGTGAAACTTGGGAAAGCTTTTTGGCAAATGCGGGGACAATGCTGTTCTTTGCGAATAACGACCTCACAACGCTCGAATGGCTGTCCAAGCGCATCGGCGAAACCGAGGTCATTCGTGAGAGCCACGGCAGTTCGGAATCTGACACCAAAGGCACAAGCGAAACCGAAGGTGTGAGCCAGCAGGAAGGACAAAGCTATTCGGATAGTGCGTCCCAGTCCATTCAGGACATGGCACCACTTAGCCAGACCGCTACGATCCAAGGCGGACAATCCATCTTTGATGTCTTTACCCGCAGGTTTCAGCAATCGACATCGCAAAGCCAATCAAGCAGCAGAACCGATGGCGGGTCGCAGCAGGAATCCCGCTCGCAATCCACGGCAGAAAATAGCTCCACCACCACGGGTCGATCCAAATCGGAGCAGATCATGAAAACGGCTTTGATGACGCCCGATGAGATTGCCACTTATTTTGCGCGCGAAAGCGGCATGATGCTCGGATTTGTAAGCGGAAAAGGGCCATACGCCATTCAGCGCACTCCCTATTTTGAAGATGAAATGTTCGCAGATCTTTGTGGCAAAGATTAGCGATCTGGAGATTGCCCTTTATCCAGGTCGGGAGAGGCGGTGCGGTATCCCCGTGCCGCCTTTTTTGCTTTTGTGGCAATGTCTTTTGGTGGCTTTGCTGTCGTGCGCTTCGGACCATTCACCTGTTCACGCAAGGCATTGGCACGGCTGATATGAGCCTGCCAGTTGACGCTATTTTCACCCATGCCACGCGGTTGGGGCGCTCTTGCAGGAGACGGCATAAACTGGCCTCTGGCTTTGTGCGCCTTCTCAGTGAGCGACTTCGCCTTTTTATTCTCGAATGCAGGTTTTGCAGATTGCGGAGAGGGCGCGGCTTTTGCGGAACTGGGCTTGGATTTTTGGGCTGGTGCTTTGGCACGTTCGATCGGTGTTGTAACTTTGGCTTGCGGCATACGGTCAACTTTGGAGGCATAGGAGCCATTGCGGGAGGACATGAAGGTTTCTCCTGACAAAAAAGCCCCGCCATCAGGCGGGGCAGAAGGGGACTGATTTATCTTGCTGCAATCGGCGGAGGCAGCATTATCCGTGCTTGCAACTGAGCAGGATCAGGTATTCCTTGCAGATAGTCTCTGGAGACCTGACCTGCACCGCGCCTGCCAGCATCAACCAGTTCGTCAGCCATTTTGTCGCGGATGCCGTCCCCAACCTTGCACAGCTCGGGTACAAAGAAACAGCCGAAATCAGCAACATTTGCGACAAGCTCTTTACCGCCCTGGGTGCTGCGAATAGCCTGCTGCTTGTGCTGAAGGATTGTTCCTTCCATTTGGTAGACCGCCTGCTGGATGAAGTTCGCCCGCTCATAAAGGGACTGATAGGCAGCCAAACCACTTTGCAACTGGGTTTGGACGGTTACGAGCTTTTCCTGATAGGTAAATTCCAGTTCCTTGAGGTCTGTCTGGAAAGCAAGCTCGGCTTGGCGTTCGCCTTCTGCACGGGCCTGTGCAATCAGCTCTTCTGCCTTGGTCTTATCCATCAACGTTTCGCGGATCACTGTCACTTCATACCGAGCAATGGCTTCACCAACCGTTATGGTCGGTTTCCATTTAGTGGGAGCAAATAGCTCTGCTGCTCCGAGGCAGGCCACGATCACAAATCCTGGCGCACTGAGCGTCAATAGTGTTCGCATCCAACCACGAGGTTGAAAGACAGGCTGCATGGGTTGGATTTGTTGACGCGTTGCGGGCTGGCTGAAATTGCCCGACCGCGCCATCGGTTCGATTTTTTTGGTTTGGTTTTGCATGTGACATCTCCTGTTTCATCGACAGAAGAATTGAGCCATTTCGGCGAACAATATCCACGCAACCGACAGAAAACCGGTATGCAAGCAAAGCCCATTCTTATTGCATCGCCATAGATGAAGGATTAGAACATTTTTTAATATTGTTTTTTATTTTCGGATCGGACAGCCATATGGCTAGAGTAAAGCGCCAATCAGAAGACGATTTTGACAAGCTCAAGGTACAATCATTTGCCGTTGAACCCCAGCCAGAATCGAAAGGTCGCAATGTCGATCAACTTTCTGAAAAACTTGGAAATGTCGCATTAGATCATCTCGGCCTCAAGAAAAATACAGATAAGGTCAATGCCAAGCAGGCTCTGGTGCTTGCGATAACTCAGCAGCTGAGAGCGCATAAAGAAGCTGTATTAGGCCACGCTAAATCTGAGCTTCAACATGCCCCTGAGAAGTGGATAAACAATCAGGAAGCGTTTTTTGCCCATGCTATTGAACGTATTGCGCAAAAAGACGTGGAAAGCGATGCGTGGTGGCAAGAAGAAAAGGGAAGCGGTGAGTTCGAACGTTATATGGAAGAGTCTTACGAAAGGCTCCATCCTGTCGTTCGCAAAGTCATATTTCGCTTAGGATTAGGTGAAGCGCTGGATAACTGGTCGAGAGAACCATATTGGGACTGGGTTCTGATGACTGGCTCAATGATTTCAGATTTGATTAAAGCGCATGAGTCGGCGGGAGCCATTGCCCGCCATAAGACTGAACTCGAAGAATTTGTCGATCCGATACCGCTATTTACAAGTTTGCAATGGGCGATGGAGGCCATTGTAGCCCAGACATATCATGATGACAGCGGGACTGCCAAGGCTATCCTGACCCTTGCGATGGAAGCCTATAATAAGGACTTAGAAGGAGACACCGATTTTCTAAATACCGTCGAATTGGATTGGATTGTATTTAGGCTTCGGAAAGAGACACCTTTAATTCTTCCAGCAGTAAAATATTTTGCCGACCGCCGCAGGCAAAAATATATTGAAGAAAAAATAGAAAAAACATATACTTATGAAAATAAACCCAAACCACATGATGGTGGAATGGAAGAGGATAAAGGTAACATCGACGCGCCTTTGTCTGCGTTAGCGAAAAGCATAAGCACAGACATCAACGTTCAAGCCGAGTTTGAGCGACAGGCACGCATGCTCATTTCCAAGGTTAAATTTATAGAAAATGAGTCTAATCCGCCACCAATCCCTGAGCGCAAATACCATCCTCACAAAGATGATATCGCGGAATTCTTGCAAGAGGTCTGGGGGGAATGGAACGACCGAGATCTGTTATCACGCCGTATCCTACAAATCCATGATAGGCGAGCGCATCGTGCTTTGGTGAACTATTTATCCAATGGCGGAAAGCTCCCTGACGGCATGACTGTTTTAACTCAAAAAGATGAAACTGATCGCTGGCTGGAGAATGGGATTTTTACCGCAGAGGAAGCAGGCAGAGCTGCCAATGCCATTCAGACGCGAAAGCATAAATAATAATGCAAATACAAATTCATTAATCTTCTGTTCATATTAAATGAGTCATTTTCTGACTGACAGTTGAGGTTTGGCATTTTCGCAAAACCGCTGTGAGTTTGGAGAAGACTAATGAGCGCACCTCATAATTCGTGTGTCCTGACAAATGCTCAGTTGAGCGAGAATTATCGGTATTTCGATAAGCAACTTTTCAGTTGGATAAACATGGTCAATAGCCGCGACATATACGCTGGCTACTAGCCCGAGTGCGGGCAGGTAGTCCTGCCCGCCTCATAAAATGGAGGTTCCGATGGACAGGCCACTTACATCGGCCCGTCCCGAAAAAGGTCAGGCCATCATCAAAAAACTAGATAACCCAACATTCATATTTTTAGCCGCTGGAAAGGAGCTGCGCCATGACGATCTACCTAAGCTATGAAATTACTCCTGATGAGCACGCCCTTGTCCGCGAAAAACTGCTTGCGCGTAAAGCAGTGCTTCAAGTGGGGATGCCAACGCTATGTGATGCCATCATCAAAACCGCAAAGTCAGTAAACGAGGATGTTGTTTTCCCTGATGGTCGTAGAGGCATCCATGCCGATTGCCTTACGCCTAGGGACCTCCAGAATCTGAAAGACCTTAAGAGGACAACATTGCCTAAATTATGGCCTATTATCATTTACTTAGCTGTAGTTAGCGATAGCCCTGGAAATCTTCCGTTCTAAGTTGGGACTTTAACTTGAATCTCAGCCCCGCTCGAACATCGAGCGGGGCTTTTTTGTTCGCATCAGTGTTCACAAGATTACCTGTCTCCCTTTCAGCAATCTTCGACTGTTCCTTCCTGCCACTCGTTTTATGTCTCTAGCTGACCGCTTCTGAGACCCCTTCGGGTTTGCAACAAGCTGCCCGCGCCAACTGCTTCGCAGTCCGTGTTGCATGTTGGCAAATCAGAAGACGGCGCAGGCTCATCGACTCCTCATCGGCTGGAAGGTCCAGTCGAACATCAAAACTGAAAAGGAGACGATCATGTCTAACGAACGCGAAAATACAAAAACCAAAAATCGCCCAACTCATGTCGTAAAGGCGCTGAGAAATGCTGGAAGCAAGAATTCTTACTTCGAAAAGCTCGGGATCGGGTTTGCTCGCGAACAGGGCAAGGGCTTCTATGTCAAACTGACTGGCCAACAGGTCATCAGCGAAGGGCTTTACCTCTTTCCTATCGAAGACAAATCTGCCGAAGCTGGAGTCGCTCAATGAGCGGCTCCACGCCTTTGACGCCCGATGAGAAACATGAGGCTTTTTGTCGGGCAACGCGGTTCTTTGTGGAGCGCTATGCAGAGGAGATTGCACAAGGCATGACCGATATCCAGCTTGAGACAGCGTTGAAAAACTATCTCGGCATTTTTGGCGGGAGTTGCGGCCCTGGGAGTCTCGATATCACCTATCAAGGTGCAGGTCTGAAAATCTGGGCGAGCCGAGAAATCCATAACCATGTTTTGGAAAAGCCCATATTTGAAGGTATGGCTACCGTGCGGATGGCGCGCGAGCTATACAAGATTGCCGATCCTGCCGACACGCAATTGCCCCTTTTCTAATGGGGCAATTGCACTTTTTACTCATTAAATTCACTTAAAAGTAATATTATTGATTGTAATATATCACTTATAGATGATAATATTGGTTAGAGATAATCACATATAGGTGAATATTATGAGTGGAATTGCTCGAAAGCAAATTGAAAAACGCCTCACTCCCCTTCGAAAAATCGAAGGCGAATTGGCTATGCCTGGACGCGGATGGATTAGAGCCATTCGTGAAGCCCTTGGCATGACCGCTACACAGCTGGCTTCGCGCTTGGGCGTTGTCCAATCGCGTATCACTGCGCTTGAAAAAGCCGAAGTCAGCGGTAGCGTCACCATCAAAACAATGCGCGAAGCTGCCGAAGCGATGAATTGTAAGTTCGTCTATGCGATTGTGCCGGTAAAACCAATGGACGAGATATTGCGTGACCGCGCAAAAATGGTCGCGAAGGAACGCCTGCAATCCATCGACCATACCATGCGCCTCGAAGATCAGGCGATGGATGAGGCGGATCGCCAAGAGCAAGCCGCCCGTATCATCGATGAAATTATTGAAAAAGAGCCACGGCGGTTGTGGGGCGAACCATGAGCGACCCGCTATTTGACGCACAAGATGATGCGGCCACACCGCTCGACCCCGACGAGCGGGAGGGATTGATTCCCAACTACATCACGCTTCGCCGTGAACTCAATGAAGTCGAGGCCATCAATATTGCCGAGGCCGAGCGGTGGGCGTTTGCCCGAAAACGCGACGTGCTTGACGAAAACACACTCAGAACGCTCCATAAACAGATGTTTGGAAAAGTCTGGCGGTGGGCAGGGGATATCCGCCAGACCGAAAAAACTATCGGCATTGATCCGATACGCATTGGCGTTGAGCTGAAAACCTTGCTTGATGATGTGCGCTACTGGATTGCGAACGAAACCTATCCAGCAGACGAAATCGCGGTGCGTTTTCATCATCGGCTGGTCGCAATCCATCCTTTCCCCAATGGCAACGGACGACATGCGCGTCTTGCCGCCGACATCCTGATAAAGCAGCTTGGTGGTGATCGCTTCACCTGGGGCAGGAAAAATATGGTCGAGCCAAGCGCCACGCGAAAAGCATATGTTGCGGCGCTGCAAAAAGCAGATGCGCATGACATATCCGATCTACTCGCATTTGCCCGCTCCTAATTCCTTATGTTCAATGTTCGGTCTCACATGATCCTGGCTATCTGTGCGGCTCGGCTCTCCAATTGGGCCGCACTCATTTCCGCTTAAACTTTGCCTAGATTGGCAGACGCCATCAGCTTGTCAACACGGACGTGGTTGCGTGTCTGACTAGCCGATTTGCGACGCCTGCCGTCTCGTCGGCAAGGCGCGGAAATCAATCCAGCCAAAACAATAGGAGCAATTACCATGCAGAAAAACACCACCGATAGTCGGACCTCTCCAAAAGCCACAATTGGAAAGCCCGCTCACAAAAATGATATAATGGTCGAGACAAGCGCGCGGAAGGATCATACCATGGAGACAGGCCAACTCGACATATCGCGTATCGGAAAGCAAAATGACGCGTTCCGACAAAATCTTGGTTCATGCCAATTTGACAATCTTACGCTGAACGGGAAAATTGTCCTGAGCCAAATCATCACAGCACTGCCACTCGGGATACGCTGTGAGATCGTCTTGGCCGTCAGAGACTATTCTGCATTTCTTATCGAAATCGATCCTTGCGCCGAGCATTGCTTTGGAACAATCAACCACCCCACGCTCGGCAAGATATTCTGGAAAATCGAATATTTCACCGACGAAAGTTGTGAGCTTCAGTCAGCCGACTTGGAAATCGCAAACGGGACGTTCCGCGTTCTTACAATTTTGCATAGTGATGAATGGTAATACCAGCATACGACGCCCGAGAAATGAGCCGCGAATTGCGGCTTTTTCTTTGGCTCAGCATAAAAATGGAATCGCAATCTCGGGATTGCGATAAATCATATTCCGAACCGTTCCGTTTCGGTAATTTGCATTTCACTCCTGTCCATTAGAAGCACCCTCGAAGCAAATCGCAAAATAAAACAGAGGTTGATTGGATGGGCATCTTAGCCTCAAAATCAGATGAGATAATTATATTTGGTGCATGGCAAGGTGTGTTTTGTATTACAAAACTACCTTGGCAAGGGAGACGCTGCGCTCTCCCGTTGCATCCCTCTAGCCGTTGGCGCGGGACTTAGGCATCCAAGGATCTGAAATATCAGATGTTGGAGCCATCCCACGCCAATTAGACCGTATCGCCGGTCAACCACTCGCAGGGAGACTTCGCTCTCCCTGCACCCATCGATCCTTTCAGGAAGATCAGGGGGCTATCGCGCCACCCTTGAAACCCACTCGCATCTTGTGAAAGCTGCACCATCATCAGGGGAGCGTTCCTGTCTCCCCTAAGGCCCCAAGACCGAAAGGGGCGCATCGTCGCCCCTTTGGAAACCCACGACCAACCCTGCGCGGATTGGATACTCATCTGCCTATATCCGTGCGCCACGACGTAGATCGCACTCAGTCCTCTTCATCGATTGACGAGGGAGCAAAATTATCAATTGCCGCGAAAACGCCCCACAACTTGTCCTTCTTCTTATGGGCTTCGAGGTATTCCACATACGCTTGTTGCGCGCTATCGAGAAGCTGATCATAGAATACTATACGGGCGTCCACGTTCTTTAGGGCGTCAGCGACGCCTTTGGGGCCGGTTCCAATCGCATCCTTATACTCTGGTGGCGGCTCGCCGAGAAGGCAGATGATCTCAATCGGCCAGTTCTTGTAGTCAGTCTTGTCCAGAACCTTTCGAGCGCCATCCCTGTATTTGCGCACCTGTTTGACCAGATCATCAAGTGGCACGGCGACGCTGGCGCGCTTGAGTTCGATGATGACATGTTTTCCCACGATGGTTCGATAGCCGATGTCGATGCGGCCCGCTTTCTGGGATTGGGAAAGGCCGGCAGTGTTCTCCTTGAGGAACGCTTCCATTTTTGTTTCAACGTTGTCCGTCCCCTTAGCGCGCTCCCAGCTCGGATCCATGAGCCAAAGGTGATTGTAGATATATTCTTGGAGAACTTTCTCCTTGGCGTTGGCTTTGAGTTGCTCTTGGAGTTTGGTAATCACCCTCACTCGCATTTTCACTATCTGGCCATAGTAGCTGACTTCAAGATCATCGACGCTCTTGAAGATTTGCAGGACGTGATCAAGCGCGTCGTCTCCCAAGGCATCAAGGGAATCCAGTTCTTCCTTGCGGCGGTAGCTCTCGAACGCTAGAATGGACGCCTTCAACAATTCCTTCTTGTCGGTATCGCCCTGCGTCCTGATCGTGTTGAGTCGCCCGACCCAACGTTCCGCCTTTTTGCGCGTATCGCCCTGCAAGTCTTGCAGCCATTCGGAAACGGCGGGCACTGACATCGCTTCTTTCGTTCCGTCCGAGCGACGCCAGTCGCTCCATTTACCTGCGATGTGTCGGATTTCTGCAAGTATGGTCTTTCTCAGCGCTTCGAATCGAGGATCGTCTTCTTTAAGCGTCTGGCGGCTGCTCGTAGCAATGTCGCTCTGTGTGTCCACATCAAGCTCGTCGCAGTGAAGTTCTCCGATCAGATAGTCAGCGAAGATTTCTTTTTGGCCGAACGCATCAAGAATATCGTCTTGAGCCATCTTACCACGCATAAAGATGGCAATGCGATTGAGGTTGTCGCCATCCTCATCTTTCAACTGGCTCGGACGATTGACCGTTCCGATCCATCCAGACAGCGACAGGCCTTCTTTCTTGAGTTCGGCGGCGATGACAGGTAACCGATCCTCAGCTGTTCGCTGAAGCTTCTTGCATGAGGCCGTGAACTCCTTCTGGTTGCCATACGTCCAGAGGTACTCGACCATGTTGTGGTAGGCACGGTCTTCGGGGCCGATTTCGTCGCCATTCACTTTGACGAGGAAATTGTGCTTCGGACCGATAATGGCAAACCGCCTCGCCACACGTCGCTTGAGTCCAGAGACGGTCATACCAGACAGAGATTTAGACAGGCCAGAAAGGACGATGCGCGTCCCGCCTTTCAATTCGGTGGGGAACGCGTTGATTTCATCCGGCTTGTAGCTGGCGTCGGTAGCCTTACCCTCAATTGCCTCTTTGATTTTGTCCCGATCCATCTTGAACGCCGTATGCACCGTGCCTTTCATTGTAAAAATTTCGGCAATGCCAGCGATTGAGAAGATCGAGAGTTTGCCGATGCCCTTGCGCCCCATTGGTTTGCGACCAAGCGCGGTAGTCGGTCCCATCGCGTCGCGCCTCTTGAAGCCGACCGTAAGGAAGCGATCAATGACTTCGTCGCGCGTCATCCCCGTACCGTTGTCCTCAATCGTGATTACACCTTTGGCCGAGTCGATGTCTATGGTGACCAGCTTTGCGTCAGCATCCCATGCGTTCGCTACGATCTCAGATAGGACGGCGGGTATATTACTGTAGAGATTTATCCCCAAATGTTCGAGTGCATTGAGGCTGATTGTCATGACGAGGGGACGAAGAGCGCTCATGCGTGACTCTCTATATGATGCTTGACGGATTTTGCGATCGCGGCGGCGAGCCGGACCGGAACTGCATTACCTATGAGACGACCGATCGCCTTAAAGCGAATCGGCTCGCCAGGTGGCGCGAACCCATAGTGGGGCGGGAATCCTTGTAGCAAAGCGCCTTCGCGCAAAGAAATGGCTCGATCCTGCTCGGGATGACCAAAACGTCCGTTCCCGAAGCCAAAGAACTGTGTGGTGATCGTAGGCGAAGGCTGATCCCACTCCATCCGTCCATAGACCGACGAATATCCGCGCCCTGTTTCTTCCTTGTGACAATCGGCCACAAGTTTCTCGTCCCAATCTCGCCATGTCCCACCGGGCTTCGAGGACACGATGCGTTTCTGGTTTATTGGAGACAGCTTGCTCGCGCGATGGAGTAGGTCGCGATTGTCGGCACCGCCATGCGTGATCTTGCGAAGTTTTCCGATCTCTTGTCGAACGGTGCGGTACTTGCCTTGATGTGTCGGCATTGGTAGTTCGATGGGGCCGAGTTTCGAAGCGAGTAGCACAAGGCGCGATCGCGTCTGCGCCAACCCGAAGTCCGGGCCATAAAGCACGTCCCAAACGACGTGATAGCCCGCTTCGCGAAGACCATTCACAAACTGTTCGAAAACTTTTCCTTCTTTGAAGGCCAAGAGGCGTGGCACGTTTTCCATCGAAAGAATGTCAGGACGTACCTCTGCAACGAGATCGCCGAACTTGCGCAACAACAACCATTTCGGATCGTCATTCTTTTGGTTGTAGGTAGAAAAGGGCTGGCAAGGTGCGCAACCGACCAAAACGCGCACTTTCTTGGGAACATAAAGTGCGTTCACCTCCTTGGCCATCAAGCCCGTCACATCGCGACGAATGAATGGCGCATGATTGTTTGACTCGAACGCATAACGGCATTCCTCATCGATATCGACTCCGCCGACGATTGTGAATCCTTGCTGCAAAAAGCCATGCGACAAGCCCCCAGCGCCGCAGAAAATATCAACTACCGACGCATCGATTTTCTGAGCCTTTTTGGGCTCACTTTCTCGTTTCGTAGCCACCTCTGTCCTCACTTCGACTTCCTCCGATCGTGCAGTTCCTCTTCGGGAACCTGAATCCCAACGCCCGCCAGCGCCCTCAGCACGATTAAACGCATTGGGTCGCCACTTTCGGCAGAGCTGATTTTTAGGCTCTTCTTTGTGACTTTAGGGACTGTGATTTGAAGCGTTTCCTCCGCTTCAGTGGACGTGCTCATCTGTTTCCCCTCACGTTTCATGAAATCATGTTACCAAGATTTCACGAAAGAGCAAGTATCCTTATTTTTCATTAGTTTGAAGGCTCTATTGCCGTATCCCGATGGCCCGAACTCTCGTGAAAACGAGTCTATTGCCACGGCTATAGGACTTTCATCCATGATTGCTGTTCCGGGGTTATGCAGTCATTTTGGTTCCATGGGCCGAACCATCCAACTTGTGGCCTGCACTTCGTGGACGTTCAACGTTCGCTCTACTACCTTTCTGGCCCATCCTGTTTGAAAGTGGCGTCTCGCTGATTACGGAGCTTTGACATGTCATGATGCAATTGTAAGTGAATCCCCCGCGATTTCTCGAAGAGCTTACCGCTGCGAAGCGCAAGCTCTCGCTTTTCACCCATTTGTCGGAATATCAAAGCGTCCCGCTGCCTCTGGTCGCGTTTGGCGAAATCAAAAGCCTCCATCTCGTTCTGTCTCTTCACCTTGCTATATGTGCCGGTGATCCGGTCGAACAATCCTCGTAAACCCTTATTGAATCGTTCCTGACGCTGTTCAATTTCAGTGAGCGTCCGCTTTTCCTGTTTGGCCACAAGAGTCTTGCGCTCCGCTGTATGGGCATCGGTGAGCTTCCACAGCATCTTTTCTTGTTGCTTTTGGAGTTGGCTATGCTTGTCAGAATGCCTTTGTTCAAGTTTCTCAAGTGCAGGCATTACCGTCCTGACAATTTGAGCTTGGGCATCGGCAATCGAAGGCAACGCCTCGTGATCGCCGAGCCTTGCCCGCACTTCCTTGGTCTTGACGCCAGCCCATTTGGCAACGGCGTAAATCTCACCATTGATATCGGTTGCCACAAACCCGCGCCTGTCACCTTGTGCGAGAATCAGACCATGTTCCTGCAATGCATTGGCAAATGAGCTTCGATCATCTGAATGCTTCCAGCATGATTGAAAAATTGCTTTCAATTCTTTTGGGTTTTCTCCGACGCGCTTTGCCTGTTGCCATTCGGCCAGGGTGAAATTCTTGGGATCGCGGAATAGGGGCTGGAGAAAGCCCTTGGGCATGTCCCAACCATGTTCGAGATAGAGTTCTTTTGACAATTCCATCAGTTTTCGTTTTGGAAACGACAATGTGATGGCCTTCATCGCCTCGGCATCAATACGGCTCCAGACAACATGGCAATGGCGACGATTTTCCTTTTCATGAAAAACCACGGCTTTGGGTTGTCCTTCCAGTCCAAGCTTTGCTTCGACGCGCGAAATCGTGTCCAGAAAGACTTCTGTTGAAACAGATTCTTTCGAAGGTGGGTTGAGACTGAGAGAATAGAGAAATTTCTGGCACTTTGTACCTCTGGATATTGCTTCGGCTTCCTTAAGCGCACCAGCAAGGTCATTGCTGGCAAATCCAGAAATTTCATGCAGGGTCACATGTTCATTTTCTGAACTCATCAGATGACGAGCCAGATTCTGTCCGTTGCCACGCTCATTGCCCACAAATATCATGGCTCGATATCCTGCAAGCCCAGAGCTTTGATAAGCGTCAAGCGGATATAGGCGATATCATAAGCTGCTTTCAGGATTGCTGCTTCGGAATCCTCCTGAAGGCCAAGCGTTCCGCTATGAGCCGCTTTTGCGAGCTGATTTAGATTATTGGAAAGCTGGGAACGACCCAATGCGCCCAATACGCGCCCAAGCGCTTCTTGGTCTTTGACAGGCCGCTTTCCTTTTGTCCGATGAAGCGGGGCGATATCGCCGACGCATCGCGAACGGACATAGGCACTGAGGGTTAAATCGCCTGCCTTGCTCTCTAGCTCGGCACGCTCTTCATCGGAAAACCGCACAGATAAGGGCTTAGGATATTCCTTTTTCTCTTTTGCAGGAGGGGCGCTTGCTGCGTCCGAAAAGGATTTTCTTACCGACTCCTTCATGGGGTCGGTCCGTCAATTCCTTTCAGGTCTACGTGTTTGAGATGGTCATTCCACTCTGATAGAGTGTCAAACAGCGCGTTCGAAGAGTCTCCTTCTAGGCGCACCATTCTGCGGCTTTGCAGTTCCCCATGTGCCGCAACAGCGCGATCTGCCCCTCCCGATGAGCGCAGGAGGGAGCAGTAGCTGCCCCATATTCCGGCGTTTTTGTTTGCGGCTGCAATGCGAATGGGGCCATGGCCTCGGTGGCACGCGCCGAGCCCGGAGAGACGGCCGGGACCAAGCGGTTACTGAACGATTGCATTGAAAAGCGAGTGATTGACTTATCTGAATGGGTCTGTACCATCCCAATCAGGATAAAATATTCATGAAATCGGAAAAAATCGATGAAAATTGTCGTTCGTTTGCTCGCCGGCCTGCTTCTCACGGTGCTTTTGCCGCTAACTGCGCAGGCTGCCGATGATCCCTTTATCGGCGCATGGCAGCTGGATATTGCGAGATCGACTATCGCTGATAATCCGGGCGTCAAGAGCAAGCAGTTCGTGTTTGCACCCAGTGCTGATGGGGTGCTGATCACCGAAACGCTGGAATTGTTGGCGGAAGACGGAAAGAAGCACATCTCTCAAATTCCCTATTCCTATGGCCAGGTCACGCCGCAGGCCGGTCCGGGTATCGACGGGTTGCTGGTGGTGAAGGCTGACAGTCACACCGCTTATTGGACTGCCATAGGGGGTGGCAAGATCTTGTCGCAGATGCAGGTCGTCGTCTCGAGCGATCGTACGCAGATGACGTTCCGCTATCTGTGGGCCGCAGGAGATCCCACGGGCAGCCGGTTCAATGATCGGTACGTATATGTACCCGTGACAAAGGGTTGACGCGGCGATAGTTGGTGGCGCTTGAGTTGGCAGATTATGGTGCTACCCTGCCGTTTCACGCCAGTGCCACAATGCTGGCCAGGATAAGACGCACCAGATCGGCCTGACCGCGGGTCCCTGTCTTGGCATAAATGCGCTTGGAATAGAGTCGGGCGGTTTCATGCGTCAGCCCGAGCAATACCGCTGCTTCCCTTATAGAGACGCCGCGGCTGATATGCAGGGCAAGACGAGCTTCCTGAATGGTAAGGCCAAAGAGATTTGCCAGGTGCTGACTGCGCTCGGTGCTGCTGGAACGCTCACCGTGGACAAAGGCGACGGCGAGGGGCTGAAGGGCTCCCGGCAGATCCGCTGGCGGAGTGGTCAGCAGCATATCCAGCCAGGGCTCGTCGGACAGATGTACTGTCCGGACTACGTTTTCCCCCGCCTGTCGCATTTGCAGAAACTTGCGCAATGTGCCTTGCGCATCAGCATTTTCGGCGATCAGTCTGCCGTCGGGTGATTTGCGCAGGGACTGGGCCTCCTGTACCAGTGCCTCGGCCTGTTCGCTCATGTCAATGATCCGGCCGGATGCGTCGAGCATGAACCATCCGAAATTCAGCCGCATGATGGCATCGGCGGAAATTCCTGCCTTCAGTCTTTGTCGTTCTAGTTCGGCATGGGTCCCTGCGGCAATCGCCAGATGATTTGCCAGAGAGCCGAGCAACGCCCCGTCACTCGCTGAAAAATCGCTTTTCTTGCGACCGAGAGAAATCCATATCTGGCCACCATTGGGTTCTGCCACCCGCATATTGCGGGCAAAGCGGATATCGGCATCCTGCATGAACAGCGATTTGAAGCGGATGTGTCGCGGATCATTTAAATCGAGAAAATCGTCGAGAGAATAGACACGGTGGAGCCGCATGGCCTTGTGAGGGAGGGCGTCTGCGCTTCCGAAATCCTGCAGGTAAATTTCGTTTGCCCTGCCAGTTCCGGATTTGGCCGCAGGTATTTGAACGGAATGCAGCCAGTCGTGGTCGCCCTGAAAAAAAAGTCGGGCATAATCTGCACCGGTTCTGCGCCGTAACTGTTCGAGAAAATCCTCCCACGGCGGTGCACCCAGCGTGCCCCGGTGCAATGCGGCAATGAGGTCATGTTCGCCCATAATGGAAGTCATTTTCCACTGTTATCCCATTTGGGAACTACATGCGAGCGGAAAGCGGGCGATAGAGGGCTGAAATGATCAGGAATGGATGACCCAGTGACCCGTATCTTAACGCATTTAGAGCGTCTCGAAGCCGAAGCGATCCACATCATGCGGGAGGTGCTGGCCGACGCGCAAAAGCCGGTGATGATGTACAGTGTCGGCAAGGACAGCGCCGTATTGCTGCATCTCGCGAAAAAAGCATTCTATCCCTCAGCTCCGCCTTTTCCGTTGCTCCATGTTGATACGACCTGGAAATTCAGGGACATGTATGCGTTGCGGGAAAAAGCGGCCCAGGATGCGGGCATGGAACTGATTGTCCATCAAAATGCAGAAGCGAAAGAGCGCGGGATCAATCCTTTCGATCATGGTCCCCTCCATACCGATATGTGGAAGACCGAGGGCTTGAAACAGGCGCTCGACTTATATGGCTTTGACGTCGCCTTTGGCGGGGCACGGCGGGACGAAGAAAAGAGCCGCGCAAAAGAGCGTATATTCTCCTTCCGCACGGCGAGCCATGGATGGGATCCGAAAAATCAGCGGCCTGAACTGTGGAATCTGTATAACGCTAAAAAGGCAAAGGGAGAGAGCATCCGGGTCTTTCCGATCAGCAACTGGACCGAGCTCGATATCTGGCAATATATCATGGCGGAGAATATCGAGATTGTGCCGCTCTACTTCGCGGCGCCCCGTCCAACCTATATTCATGAAGGCGGACTGTTCATGGCGGATGATCTGGACCGACTGGAAAAGACCATGGGCTACAAGCCCGAGATAACGACCCGGTCCGTCCGTTTCCGCACATTGGGCTGTTTTCCGCTGACGGGTGCCGTCGAAAGCACGGCGTCGACGCTTTCGGAAGTCGTGCAGGAGATGCTTCTGACCACCACCAGCGAACGACAGGGCCGGATCATCGACAAGGATGAAGGCGGTGCGGGCATGGAGAAGAAGAAGCAGGAGGGCTATTTCTGATGACCGAACAGACCGGACCGGGATCAAGCTACAAGACAGATGCGCTCATTTCAGATGATATCGAGACATATCTTGAGCAACATCAGAACAAGGAACTGCTTCGCTTCATCACCTGCGGCAGCGTGGATGATGGCAAGAGCACGTTGATTGGTCGGCTGCTGTACGACAGCAAGATGATTTTCGAGGATCAACTGGCTGCGCTGGAAGCCGACAGCAAAAAGTCCGGGACCCAGGGGCAGGAGATCGATTTTGCCTTGCTGGTTGATGGTCTTGCTGCCGAGCGCGAGCAAGGCATCACCATCGATGTGGCTTATCGTTTCTTCGCGACCGAAAAGCGCAAGTTCATCGTCGCCGATACGCCCGGTCATGAACAATATACGCGCAATATGGTCACCGGCGCTTCGACCGCCGACGCGGCGATTATCCTGGTGGACGCTCGCAAGGGTGTTCTGGTGCAAACAAGGCGTCATTCCTATCTGGCGCACCTGCTTGGCATCAGAAATGTGATTCTGGCAGTGAACAAGATGGACCTGGTGGATTTCAGCCAGGAAATCTTCGACGAAATCGTAGAGGATTACCGGCAGTTTTCCAGTGAAATCGGTATAGACAGCTTCACTGCGATCCCGATTTCGGGCTTCAGGGGCGACAATATTACCGAGGCTCCCTCGGCCAACACGCCATGGTATAGCGGTCCAGCTCTGATCGCCCATCTCGAGAATATCCCGATTGCAGCGACAGCGGCGCAGGAAAAGCCGTTCCGCATGCCGGTACAATGGGTCAATCGGCCCAATCTCGATTTTCGCGGCTTCTCCGGCCTCATTTCCAGTGGCTCGATCAAGCCCGGGGATCCGGTTCGTGTCGTGCCTTCCGGCAAAAATAGCCGTGTCAAAAGCATCGTAACGCTGGACGGCACGCTCGACGAAGCCGTGGCCGGTCAGTCGGTTACGGTCACTCTCGAGGATGAAGTCGATTGCTCCCGCGGGGACGTTATCGCGGCAGCGGGTGATCCGCCCGAAGCGTCGGACCAGTTCGAATCCACCATTGTCTGGATGAGTGACGAGGCGCTAAAACCCGGGCGGGGCTACTGGCTCAAGCTGGCCACCCAAACGGTGAGCGCCTCGGTGTACGAGCCGAAATATGAGATCAATGTCAATACAATGGAGCATCTGGCGGCCAAGACCCTTGAGCTCAATGCAATCGGGGTCGCGGAAGTGCACACCGACAAGCCGATCGTGTTCGAACCCTATGCCGATAGTCCCGAGCTGGGCGGATTCATTCTCATCGACAAGCTCACCAATGCAACGGTTGCGGCGGGCATGCTGCACTTCAGCCTGCGAAGGGCCGCTAACGTCCATTGGCAGCCAACGATCATTACGAGAGAAGAGCACGCCTTGCTGAAAAACCAGACGCCCCGCGTTCTCTGGTTCACCGGGCTGTCGGGTTCGGGAAAATCGACGATCGCCAACGAGGTGGAGAAAAGTCTCAATCTGATGAACCGCCATACATTTTTGCTGGACGGCGATAATGTACGGCATGGGCTCAACAAGGATCTCGGCTTTACCGAAGCCGACCGCATCGAGAATATCCGCAGAGTCGGCGAGGTGGCCAAGTTGATGACCGATGCCGGACTGATCGTGCTCACCGCATTTATCAGCCCTTTCCGGGCGGAGCGCCAGATGGTTCGTAAAATGCTGCCGGAAGCCGAATTTATCGAGATTTTCGTGGATACACCGCTGGAAGTTGCTGAAGCGCGTGATGTGAAAGGTTTGTACAAGAAGGCCCGCAGCGGCAAGCTGAAGAACTTCACCGGGATCGACAGCCCCTATGAGCCTCCGGAGAACCCGGAAATCCGGGTCAATACGGTAGAGATGACTCCAGCAGAAGCCGCCGAATTTATTGTCCGTCAAATCATGCCTTTGAAATGAGTAATATTATGACAGATGCGGATCTCGCTGCTGATCTCGCAAAGGCTGCGGGACGGATCCTGCTGGAAGTGCGCGACAGCGGATTGTTAGATGGCGCGGCGCTTGGCAAGACCGGAGACCTTACCGCAAACCAGTTTCTGGTTCGTGCGTTGCGGCATCACCGGCCCGAAGACGGCCTGCTTTCGGAAGAGAGCAGGGACACCGAGGAGCGTTTGCATAAATCGCGTGTCTGGATCATCGATCCCGTCGATGGCACGCGGGAATATGGCGAAGAACGTTCGGATTGGGCGGTGCATGTCGCTTTGGCCGTTGACGGTGTGGCTGCTCTTGGGGCTGTTGCTCTGCCTGGTCTGGGTGGCGGCCTGGTGCTCCGCTCAGATAAGATCGGCGAAATCCCCCATCATGATGGCCCGCCGCGTCTGGTTATAAGCCGCACCCGGCCCGCAGCGGAAGCATTGTCCGTTGCAGAGAGACTGGGCGGCGCATTGCTGCCGATGGGATCGGCGGGCGCGAAGGCAATGGCCGTCGTTCGGGGTGAGGCAGAAATATATCTTCATTCCGGCGGTCAATATGAATGGGACAGCTGTGCGCCCGCAGCAGTGGCCGCAGCTTATGGCCTGCATTGCTCCCGTATCGACGGCTCACCGCTCATTTACAATCAGAAGGAAACCTATATGCCGGACCTTCTGATCTGCAAAAAGGAATGGAAAGAACCCGTTCTTGATGCGCTGGGCATCTGAACGGGCGCTAACCTATATCGATCTGTTGCCATGGCCTGTCTTTCCCGCAATTGCTTTTGTGGGAAGTGGAGACGGTTGAGCCGGAGGTGCCCTCTCGATCCAAGTGAGCGCGCAAGCTGAGCCATCACTTCCAGTCTTGAAACAGGACATGCCTAGGCTTCCGTTAACCATTTTTTCCTGATTTTTCTAGGGTTTCAGGTGCTTTTAACCGGTCCGATCTGGTTGCACTCGATGACAGGACGGTTTAAGAAGAGTCGTATTTGAGGGGCCAGCCTTGAAACATATCGACTCAGAATCATCACCTATGGCGAAGCTGACTGCAAAGCAGCGGGACTGCCTCGACCTGGCGGTTCTCGGAAAATCGCCCAGGGAAATCGCGCGCATTCTGGATATCTCCAGAAGTGCCGTCGACCAGCGCCTTCTCGGCGCTCGCCGACTGCTGGGTGCCTCGACCAGAGAGGAAACCGCGCTGATATACGCTAAGGCGTCAGGGCGTAATGATTTGGGGCTGGGTGATTCAGCCGAGGATGATCCTGATATCACAACCCGCGCAAAAGACCGCCGGTCAGAGCTTTCAAGTCCGTCTGATTTCGAGGAAGTCCCGATCGCCTATGATGCCGAGGCCGAGGGGTCCCAAATCCGCAAGGATTTTGGCGGCGATTGGGGAAGGGCGCAGAGAATCGCTATCATAGTGATATTGGCGGTCGGGATTTTGGCCATCGTGCTGATCGGTTTGTCGGTTTCACAGTCTCTGTCCCGACTGTTCGCGGGCTAGGGCAAGCACTGATCGTCCGAGGTAACGGGAGCCAGTCCGATTGCTTCTGAAAAATGTTTTCAAAATCCGTGTTTGCGACGACCGTCCGGGGCAGGGCTTGCCGACAGGCAGGTTGCGAAGACCGGCGATGCATGTCAGATTGCCGGTACGAGCAATTTTAAGCAAAGGAATTGATGATGGCGACAGCGTATCAAGCCGATGAACCCGCCCTGGGCGTGAGCGCGGGTTTTGCAATTCCTGATCCGCTTGGCATCGAGAGCCTGCAAGGCACGGTGTCTGACGCTGAATGGCAAATCCGCTGCGAGCTGGCGGCGACCTATCGGCTCTGTGCCATGCACGCCTGGACCGATCTGGTGTTCACCCATATTTCTGCCCGCTTGCCTGACGAAGACGGGGAAGAGCGGTTTCTGATCAATCCCTATGGCTTGCTGTTTGACGAGATGACCGCATCCGCGCTGGTGAAGATCGATCTCGATGGCAATATCAAGCAGGACACGCCCTATTTCATCAATCCGGCCGGCTTCACGATTCACAGCGCCGTGCACAGCGCCCGGGAAGATGCGGGATGCGTCATCCATGTCCACACGCCTTATGGTATCGCGGTGTCTGTCCAGAAGGCAGGACTGAGACGCTACACGCAATTTTCCATGCAAATCCATGATGATCTCGCCTATCATGACTATGAAGGCATTGCGCTTGATCTGGACGAACGGGAACGGCTGATCCACGATCTCGGTGACAAGAGCCTGTTGATGCTGCGCAATCATGGGACGCTAACGATCGGTAAGAATTGTGCCATCGCTTTTCTGCGCATGTATCTGCTTGAGAATGCTTGCAAGACGCAAATATTGGCGCAATCGGTCGGCGGTGAAGAGCATCTTCATGAGGAAAAGGCAGAAATGGGCCATCGTGTCCATCAACAGTCTTCTCCCGTATTTCAGCAGGGGCTTGGCGATAATCTGGTCTGGCCGGGCCTGATGCGCAAACTGCAGCGCACCAACCCGGGATTTGATCGCTAGAGGCCGAGGGGCTGCGCTCCGAACGGACAGCGTTCCCGATATTCCTGCCCTTGGGCAGTCTTGTTTGTGGCTGGTGAAGGGCTGGGCGCCGTTGCACACGGTCAGCGGCTTTTTCGCGCTGGCCATGCTCGAGGGCAGGCGCAAGCGAGCGGGCCTAACTGCCGGGAGCGATATGATTGCGCCATGATATCAAAAAAAGGGGCGTCTGCCGCTATCACTCTGGATGCTGGCAGACGCCCTTTTCGGCTATCTGGCTGAAAAGCTCAAACCGCCTTTTTCAAGCATTTTTCAATGCGCAATAAGCGGAGCTTATTCGGTAACGGCTTCTTCTTCGGTTGTTTCAGCAGCCGTTTCGTCGGTGGTCACCGCATCTTCAGTGGCTTCGGCTGCGTCTGCAGCTGCATCGGTTGCCGTGTCGGCGGCATCAGCGGCTACGTCAGCGGCGTCCATTGCTTCATCGGCGGCTTCATCAGCAACAGCTGCTGAATCGTCGGCGCTTTCTGCACATGCCGAAAGAGCAGGAATGGCAAGAGCAAGGCTGCCCGCTACAGCAAGCATTTTGCGAAAGTTTGTTTCGGTCTTCATTAAAATATCCCCTTTGGATGAACTAGACTTTCACCTTTATCTGGAAAGATACGGGCATGGCAAGTCTATTTCGTAAATATTGCATTAATCTGGCGGTTCGCGGCGCAATTATCCAATCCCCGTCGGCATGATCCGGTCATTTGCTTTCTTTGGCAGATTTTGGCCAAAGCTAGCGCTCCACCCCGCGAATTTTGCCCCACTGTCTGGCCATCGTATAGCCCAGATATCCGGTCCCGAAGAGCGCATAGAGCGGTTCGGGGATGCCGGCCAGATAGGCATTCATGCCGGATGCGATATCGCGAGCGGCCTCCGGACGGAAAGCCGCGATCAGCCCCATCGGAATCGACCAGAGCAGGAGGAGATACATGACATAGAGGAAGCTGGGTCGCGCCCGGCTGGTCCACGGGTCGGCAGATTGCGCTTCCGCCAATATCGCTGACATTTGTACGCGCACCTCTTCCAGTTCCTGGCTGCCTTCCAGTTTCAGAAGTTCCAGTTTGGCACGATCCCTTGCTTCCTTGTCCGGAATGATTTTGTCTATGATATGGGAAACAGGGCCAATAAGTGTCGATAGAATGGACATTTTATAATTCTCCTTCAGGTCTGTCAAAATTCAAAGTTCGTGAAAGTTAGGGCCAAGGAGCGGTTTTCCGAGAAGAGGGGCAGTTCAGACATGGTCTGAAGAGCGCTGCCGTTCTTGACAAACTTTACAGTGTCAAAAGCAAGTTCGCTCCGGGCGTTTTTCATGCGATCCGCTTGTTCAGCCAGCCGAACAGAAAGGCTTCATTGGCGGAACGTCTTTCGGCAAGTTCTATATAGCGAGCGCCCTGAAGCGCCTCGACGGCCTTCAGCAGCACGTCTTCGCCCTTGGCACCGCGTCGGCGAAGAAATGCATCCAGCGCCGCCAGAGTCCTTGGGCCGATCTTGCGATCAACCGCTATATCATTATAGTCCCGGCCGTTCCGGTTCAGGGCGTTGAGCGCACGCTGCAGGAACAGGGTAGCGGTCCCGCTTCCCATGTTGACGGCGGTGTCGAACAGGTCGGCGGCTAGCGAGGGGGCAAGCTGTGCTACCCGGTCAAATCCCGGCCGCATCCAATAATTTTGCTTGTAGATGGCTGCCGCTTGCTCGCGCGGGAAATTGCGCATTTCGCCCTCATAACCATGGCTTCGCGCGACCGCTTCGGTGATCCCCCATCGCGTGGGACCGCCCCGGTCATCGGGATGATCGGTAAAGCCGCCTTCCAGAATGATGATCTTGTCGATCAGATCGTGGACATCGGGAGTATCTTGCATGGGGAGTCGCCTTTCCTTGTTGAGCGGATAGTTATAACCTATTTGGTTAGGTGTAGGAAAGAGGCTACAGCCAGACATTTCAGACTACGCAATATTGCGTATCGCGCGGTCCCGTACACTGGTCCAGAACACGGTCATGACCTGGAAAACCATTCGCCTTGAACTGGCCCGAACCGCTGACTATCCCGATGGCTCGTCAGCCCATGCCTATGTCTTTCGCGTTCCGCTGAATGACGAAGGCTTCATTGAACCCGACGCGCTGAAACAGGCTGAAAAACGACCCGTTGTCCGGCGCTTCTGGCCCGGGGAAGCCGATCAGAGCGGCGTGGTCATTGCCACGCCAAAGGGATGGGCTTTTTCTTACAGGGTCGGCGATGAGGATGACGAAGCCATTTTTCGCCTGAAGGATCATCCGCTGAAAGTCGGAGAATATCTGACGATCACGGAAGCAGATGGCAGCGAGCTGCCCTTTCGCGTCATCAGCTGTCACGAATAGCCACAATAGCCGGCCACAGGAGAGACCATGCCCATCAAAAAGAAACTGGCCGGATATCTGTCCCTCACGCTACTGGCGCTGACGCTGGCGGGCAGCCCTGCCGCAGCGGAATGCGTGAAAGGGGCTGCGCCTTTGTTTGACCCGTTTGCACCCTATAAGGACCCGGGATCGATCATTCACAAGGAAAGCGGCTTTGTATTTCCGGCTTCTGTTGGCGGATTTCAACGCGAATGTGAAATGACCACCGATTTTTCCGGCAACAATTTCGAGATCGGATATGTGCGGGATGTGGACGATCACGAGATTGAAGTCAAAATCACCATGGTCCATCTGGAGCAGCTGAATGCGCAGGATCATTATCTGATCGTAAAGCCTGACATATTGTCCCAATATTCGAACCCGACGGTTGTTTCCGAAGGGGATTATCTGGTTCCGGGCCGGCCCGATATTATTGCCTATCAGGGGATTTTTGACGGGGACAGGGATGGGGTGCCCTGGCATTTCAGCGTGACCGCTCTCGACTATGGATATTGGGATGCGCGTTTGACTGCTTCCTATCCACAGGAAATCGATGCTGCCGCACAGGCGGCGATTATGGAATTGATCCAGGCATTCCAGTGGCAAACCCCCAGTGCCGAAAATTTTGAGGAACAGGGATCATGACACGGATTGCGGTGATTGACGCGCATCCCGACCCCAGTCCAAGCCGTTTTGGCCATGCTCTCGTTGACGCCTATGTCAATGCGGCGTCAGCGGCAGGCCATGAGGTCCGGGAAGTCCGCCTGGCGGGTCACCATATTCCGATTCTGGAAAGCCGCAAGCAATGGCTCGAGGAAGACGTCCCCGCCACCGTCCGTCCGGGACAGGATGCGATAAAATGGGCGGAGCATATCGTCTTCTATTATCCGTTGTGGATGGGGGACATGCCCGCCTTGCTCAAGGCATTTGTCGAGCAGGCTTTCCGCCCCAATTTCGCTCTCGATTATGGCGAGGAGGGGAAGCGGCACATGCCGAAGAAACTGCTGGGCGGGCGCTCGGCACGGCTCATTGTCACCATGGGCATGCCAGCGCTTTTTTATCGCGCCTATTTTGCTGCCCACAGCGTTCGCAGTTTCGAACGCAACATCCTCAAACTGACCGGTATTGCTCCGGTCAGCACATCGCTGATCGGCAATGTGGACAGCAGCGAAGGCCATCGCAAACGCTGGCTCAAAAAAATCGCCGCGCTTGGGGCCGCCGGGGACTGAAGCACCCGCTTTTGCAACCCTATCCGTATTAACCCTTATACAGGTGGTGATTGCCAGCCGCTATCCTTTCCCCAACCTTCTTTTGAAGAACCGATGTCGAACAGGGAGACAGTCTATGAAATCCGTGCTGCTATATATTGCCGATGATACCGGCCTTGAGGCCCGCCTCCAGGCGGCGCTGGATTTGACACGGTCGCTGAATGGCCATCTCCATTGTCTGCGCACCAATCCCTATGATCCGCAAATGGCTTTTGACGGTGTCACGGGCATGTCGGTTATGTACGATCTCACCAAATTGTCGAACGAACTGAACGAAAAGCTGCGCGCCAAGATCGAACAGCGGCTGGCCGGGGAAGATGTGTCCTGGGACTATAGGGAAGAAAATGCCATGCCTGCGCGCGGACTGTCCCGGCAATCGGCGCTGGTCGACATCATGGTTTTGAGCTCCGCCAGTGGCGACAAGGATAATGCGCTGCCTCTGGGTCTTTTGGGCGATGTATTGTTCAATGCAACGGCACCGGTGGTCGTGCAGCCCGATGCGGTGAAGAAATTTGACGCCTGCGGCCCTGCGCTGGTCGCCTGGAACGGCAGTTTCGAGGCCGGCAACGCCTTGCGGGCAGCCGTGCCGTTGCTGAAAATGGCCAGCGATGTGCATATTCTGACGGTGGAAGAAGACAAGGATCACGATCTGCCGCAACTCGCCGCTTCGGAATATCTTGCCTATCATGGCATCAAATCGGTCATTCACAGCCTGCCCGCGGACGATGGTCCGGTTGAGAGGGTGCTTGTTGCGCAAGCGGACCAGCTGAACGCCGCATATCTCGTTATGGGTGCCTATGGCCACAGCAGGGCAAGAGAATTTCTGTTCGGCGGTGTTACCCGCAACCTGTTCAAGGACTGCTCCATTCCATTGGTTGTATCCCACTGAATGAGCGTGGATCGTCACAGGCAGAAAGCATATTTTCTTGTGGCAATCTCTGCATTTTGTGTAGGGTCGCGGCGTTCGCACGGAGCGATCGGACAGCCGAAGGATAGACATCGCCAGTGCGTGAAACCAAGGCCTATGACACAAATTTGCAACCCCGTCTGGAATCCGTTCTGTCCCGGCTGCCGAAATGCGTGATGATTGTCGACCGCCATCTGCGGCACATTAGCTGCGATACTGCCGGCCTGAACATTCTGGGCCTGTCCAGCATTGCAGAATTGCCGGCGGGTGCCCCCGAGAGCTGTATTGCGCCAGATCACCGCTACATTTTTCGCGAAGCCTTGGAGCGTGCCTTTAATGCACGCTCAGGCCAGCGGCTGATTCCGATTGAGGTGCAAATCGAGCGACCGGATGGCCGTCCCATGCTGGCAGAATGTTATATGGACGCGCTGGCCAATCCCGGCGGTAAAATTGAAAGCGTGATGATCAGTTTTCAGGACGTCCGGGCGCTCAACAATGCCGAAAGCAAAATGGGGCAGGCGAATTCGATTTTGAAATCCATTCTGAAGACCGTGCCCGATGCCATGGTGGTGATTGACGAAGCCGGGCTGGTGAGCTCGTTCAGCGCGACAGCCGAGGAAATGTTTGGCTACACCCAGGAAGAGATCATCGGCGAGAATGTCAAAATCCTGATGCCAAACCCCTATAGGGAGGCCCATGACGGCTATATTCAGCGCTATATGCAGACCGGTGAGCAGCGGATTATCGGTATCGGAAGAACCGTCGTTGGCTGCAAGAAGGACGGCACGACCTTTCCGATCCAGCTTGAAGTTGGCGAAGCCAAGATCGGTGACCATCGATATTTTACCGGATTCATCGTCGACCTGACCGAAAAGAAGCGGACGGAAGCCGAACTGCAGTCGCTGCAGGCGGATCTGGCCCATGCCTCGCGCCTGAGCGCGGTCGGTACGCTGGCATCCTCGCTGGCGCATGAAATCAACCAGCCGCTGACCGCCATCGCCAATTATCTGTCCGCTGCCCGGGATATGATGGAGGGCGATCTGTCCGAAAACCGGGAATTCTTGCGCGAGGCGCTGGAGGAAAGCGTGGCCGAGAGCCTGCGGGCAGGGACCATCGTCCGGCGACTGCGGGAATTTGTGTCGCGCGGCGAGATCAACCGGCAGGTGCTGTCGCTTGCCCAGCTGGTGCAGGATGCGACGGTTCTGGGCACGATCGGAGTGCAGGAAAAAGGCGTCCAGTTCTCGATCGATATCGCACCGGATACCAATCATGTATTTGTCGATCGCGTCCAGATCCAGCAGGTGATGGTCAATCTGATGCGCAACGCCATCGAGTCGATGGCGGAGAGCCCTGAAAAAAAACTGCATATCGGTGTGCGGACAGTCGATGATGATATGGTTGAAATAGCGGTTGCGGACACGGGCAGCGGCATAGACCAGGAGCTGGGGGACAGGATTTTCGACCCGTTTGCCAGCACCAAGGGAGATGGTATGGGGCTCGGCCTCTCGATATGCCGTACGATCATCGAATCGCACGGGGGCTCAATCCGTGCGGAACCCAATCCGGGAGGAGGCACCATATTCAGGGTCACCCTGGAAAAGGCAACGCAGGAGCAAGATGATGAGCAGTGAGCGGCTGGTCTATGTGGTTGACGATGATGATTCCGTCCGGCGATCGGCAACCTTCATGCTGCGCCACGCCGGTTTCAAGGTGCACCCGGTGGAATCCGGGGTGGCCTTTCTGAAGCTGGCAAAAGGCGCGGAACGGGGCTGCGTGCTGCTCGACGTGCGGATGCCAGACATGGACGGCCTGCAGGTGCAGCAGCAGATGATCAGCGACGGTATCGACATGCCGGTGGTGATCCTGACCGGGCACGGCGATGTCGAGATAGCGGTGCAGGCGATGCGAGCCGGCGCGATCAATTTCCTCGAAAAGCCCTATGAGAAAGAGGCGCTGATCGGCGCGATGGAAGAGGCGTTTGTGCGTCTGGAAAATAGCGAACTCAAGGAAATGGCCGCTTCCGAGGCGAAGGTGCGGCTGGCCTGTCTGACCGGACGGGAACAGGATGTTCTCGAGGGCCTGATGGCGGGATATCCCAACAAGACCATCGCCTATGACCTCGGCATTTCGCCGCGCACCGTCGAAATCTACCGGGCCAATATGATGGAAAAGCTGCGCGTGCGCAGTCTGGCGGAAGCGCTGCGGATCGGATTTGCCGCCGAAGACCTGCAAGAACAGGACAGGGGCGACTAGGGGCGCGGGACTGCTATCGGTTCCTGACCGGCTTCTTGCGGTTCAGGCAGGCATGACAGGGCTTGGCGCAATGATCGTCGCGCTGGTCGCCATTGTCGCTATCGACCGGAATGGTCACAGTGCGCACCGCCCCATCGGCTGAACAGACGGGGATTTGCATCCCCGATGAGCTGGCCGAGAGCGGCATAGACGCGAGCGGCAGCGCGATCATCGCTATGATCCACTGGCTGCGCCGCGAATGCCGGATTGCGATGATCATGGTTGCTCGTCTTCCTCGTTGATCAATATGCGCCGGGCGGCACCGTCAAGATCTTCGAACTGGTCGTTGCGGATCGCCCAGAAAAAGACCGCCAGACCGCAAAGGCCCATCAGCAGCGCGACCGGGATCAGGATTGCCAGCCCGCTCATCGCGCGGACCCGTTGAGGCGCAGGGCGTTGCCGACGACAATCAGCGAGGACAGCGACATGGCGATGGCAGCGATCAGCGGGGTGACCATGCCGGTGAGCGCGAGCGGGACGGCGCAGATATTATAGCCAATGGCGAGAGCGAAATTCTGGTGGACGATCTGCATCGTGCGGCGCGCCACCCTGATCGACAGCGCGACCGGCATCAGCGAGGCGCTGGTAAAGACCGCATCGGCCGCCTGCTGCCCGACATCGCTGGCGGTGCCCGGCGCGATTGAGACATGGGCGGCGGCAAGGGCAGGGCCGTCGTTCAGCCCGTCACCGACCATCAACACCTTGCGCCCGCTGGCGGCCAGGCGAGCGATCGCCTCCACCTTGTCCTGCGGAGAGGCACCGGCCTGGGCGGTAAGGCCAAGCGCGCGGGAGACGGCGGACACCGAACGGATATTGTCGCCGGAGATGATCGAGGCCGACAATCCGAGCGTCTGCAACCGGGCGATGGCCGCGACCGCGTCTGGCCGGATTTCATCCCTGAGCTGGAGCAGGACGGTGTCGGTACCGATGGTGAGCTGGCTGGACAGATGATCCTCCGATTTCTCCGGCTTGCCGAGCTTGACCGTCACGCCGCCCCAGGTCGCCGTCATGCCCTCGCCGGGCACTTCCTCGATCTGATCCAGCACCGCCGGTTCGATATCCAGCGCAAGCAGAGCGGTGCGGATGCCCTTGCTCACCGGGTGGCGGCTGGCCTGCGCCAGCGCCAGGGCAACCTGCTTCTGCGTCAGGCTCAGCACGTCGATATCGACCGGGACCGGATGGCCCAGGGTAAGCGTGCCGGTCTTGTCAAACAGCACATGGTCGGCCTCGGCCAGCCGCTCCAGCGCGCTGCCGTCCTTGACCATCACCCCCTTGCGCAGCAACGCGCCCGAGGCGACAACCTGCGCCGCCGGGACCGCCAGCCCCAGCGCGCAGGGACAGGTGATGATCAATACCGCAACCGCAATCAGCAGCGACTGGTGCCAGCCTGCTCCCGCCAGCATCCAGAAGGCAAAGGCGAGCAGGGCAAGGCTGTGGACTGCGGGCGCATAATAGCGGGCGGCCCGGTCTGCCACGCGGACATAGAAGGAGCGGCGCTGGCCGGCTTCGTCCATCAGCCGGGCAATGTCGGAGATGGTGGTGTCCTCTCCGGCGGCGGTGATCCGGACGGTGACCGGGGAGGAGAGGTTGAGCGTTCCGGCGAGCACCCGGTCGCCCGTGCCCTTCGGTTGCGGTTCGCTTTCTCCGGTCAGCAGCGAGCAGTCGAAATGGCTGGTGCCGGACTGGATGATGCCATCGGCTGCCAGGCTTTCCCCCGCTGCCACCTGCATCCGCATGTCCGGAAGCAGGTCGGCCGACGCGACCCAGCGGGTCTTGCCATCCTCTGCCAGAATCATTGCGCCGGGGGCGGCCTGTTTGAGCAGGGCCCCAATCCCCTCCCGCGCCCGGTCCCGCATCATGCCGTCAAGGACCCGTCCCGCGAGCAGGAAGAACAGCAGCATCACCGCGCCGTCAAAATAGGCATGGGCCCCGCCGGTCGCCGTTTCATAAATGCTCAGGCCGGTTGCCAGCAATATGCCGATCGAAATGGGCACATCCATATTGGTCCGGCCATAGCGCAGCGCCATCGCCGCAGACGCGAAAAACGGGCGTCCGGCATAGGCAATCACCGGGATCGCGATCAGCGCGGAGAGCCAGTGGAACAGGTCGCGGGTGACGCCGGTCGCACCGGACCAGACGCTGACCGACAGCAGCATGATGTTCATCATCCCGAAGCCGGCAACGGCAAGCGCGCGGATCAACCTGGCGGTGCTGCCCTTTTCCTCGGCCAGCGGATTGTCTGCGAGTATCTGCGCTTCAAAGCCCAGCGCCTCGATCTTGCGCCGCAGCTGATCGTCATCCAGCTCGGGCAAATGCGTGACGGCGACCTGTTTGGTCGAGAAATTGACCCGCGAGGAGATTATGCCGGGTTCGGCATTGAGGCCATTTTCAATTTTCGAGATACAGCCGGCGCAGCGGATCGCCGGGACGGCGAAGCGGGACACCAGCGATTGCGCTGAAGCGCCGGGGAGGGGAGTAACGGCGTTCACTGGATATCCTGAACCACACGCAGCGACTTGTCAGACTGCGAGATGACCAGTTTCAGTTTCCAGCGACCGTCCGGTATCGCCTGGACGCTTCTATATTCCCCCGGTTGCCGCTCTGCAAAAGTGATGTCAAACGGCTCGGTCCGGCCAACGGGATGCTCGGCCACTGCAACCAGACGCGCGCCACGCAAGGCATTGCCGCCGGCATCTGTGATATGGACCATGGCCCGGTCGTCCGAACGCAGGACAGGAGACACGGCCCAGCCATGGGCACGCTGATCGCGGGCCTGTTTCAGCCATTCGTTATATTTCTGGCTCGCGACATAGCTGTTGTCGACGACCGTGCCGCCAAACGTGGACAGAGCAAAACGGGCCATGACCATGTTGACTCCGACGACCACGGCGAAAAAGGCGACGATGATCATCGTGGCATGATAGCCGGTGAACCGACGTACGGATTTCTGCTTGCTCATTCGCCTGTCTCCGGTCGTTCGAAAAATACTTCGTCCACATCCTTGGCGTCCGGATCGTCGGCGGCGGTGACGGTCAGGGCAAAATCTTCCCGTTCCGGTCCTGTGCCGGGAGCCGCGACATAGACGCGCAGTCTGGCCACGCTGTCGGCGGGCACGTCCGTGGTCAGGCTCTGGCCCGCGCCTTCCCGGCTTCCTGCATTGGACCACATTACCCCGTCTTTGAGCGTCGTCATGCCGATAATCATCTTCCGCGGCCGGTTCTCCATATTGCGGAGATTGACGGTGTAGCTGTTGCGGACATGGCCGTCGGCGAGCTGGACATAGACCGGGTTGCGGTCATGATTGGCGCTGATGTCGATGCGGGTACGGTTGCCGAGGGCGAACAGCATCGCCAGACCGATCGCGCCCCAGATCGATGAGTAGAGAATCGTGCGGGGGCGGAACAGCGCCTTGCGGATCGGGCTGTGCGGTTTGCCGGCTTTTTCCAGCTCGGAATCTTCCAGAGTGGCATAGTCGATCAGGCCCCGTGGACGCCCGACCTGTGCCATCACCCGGTCGCAGGCGTCGATGCACAATGCGCAGGTGATGCAGCCGATCTGCGGCCCTTCGCGAATGTCGATGCCCGTCGGACAGACCGCGACGCACTGGTTGCAATCGACACAGTCGCCAAAGCTGCCCGGATGGGCTTCCGCCTTTTTCAGGCTGCCACGCGGTTCGCCGCGCCAGTCCTTGTAGGTCACGGTCAGCGAATTTTCGTCCATCATCGCGGTCTGGATGCGGGGCCATGGGCACATATAGATGCACACCTGCTCGCGCATGAAACCGCCGAAGATGAAGGTTGTCGCGGTCAAGATGGCGACCGAGGCATAGGCAACGGGAGCGGCCTGGCCGGTCCAGAAATCAACCATCAGGGTAGGGGCATCGGCAAAATACATGATCCAGGCGCCGCCGGTCCAGAAGGCGATGACCAGATAGATGCTCCATTTGAACAGCCTCCGGGCGGTTTTCTGCGCTGTCCATGGTGCCTTGTCGAGACGCATGCGAGCATTGCGGTCGCCATCGACGAACCGGTCGACATGCTGGAAGACATCGGTCCAGACCGTCTGCGGGCAGGTATAGCCGCACCATGCGCGCCCGACGGCAGAGGTGACGAGAAACAGACCGATCCCCGCCATGACCAGCAGGCCGGCGACATAATAAAATTCATGCGGCCAGATCTCGATCCCGAACATGTAGAAGCGGCGATGGGCAAGATCGACCAGCACGGCCTGATCGGGCGCATAGGGGCCGCGGTCCCAGCGAATCCAGGGCGTTATGTAATAGACGGCGAGAGTCAGGGCCATGATCACCCATTTCAGGCGCCGGAACTTACCGTCTATGCGCTGCGGGTGGACCGCCTTTCTCTTTTCGTAGAGATGGCCTTGCGTATCCGGGAATTTCTCAGGACTGTTCATCGCCGACACCATTGTTACTAGCGGGAGTCCCGACCTGTTCGAGGGTGTCGTCTTTTACATCTTCGAGCGCCGGCAAGGTTTCTCCGCCACCGAGCGAATGGACATAGGCGGCCAGCATGCGGATGGTCGCGGGATCCAGCCGCTGGCCCCAGCGGGGCATCACACCATAGCGGGCATTTGTGATCGTGTCGGTGAGCGTTGCCCGGTCCAGTCCATAGAGGCTGATGGCGTCGGTCAAATTCGGGGCGCCCAGTGTGCGGCTGCCCTTGCCATCAGAGCCATGGCAGACCGCGCAATTGGCTTCGAACAGGGCTGCGCCACGGCGAGCGGCAGCGCTCTGCTTTTCCCGGCCGGACAACAGCCTGACGTAGGAAACAAGGTCCTGAATCTGGTTCGGTTGCAATATGCCGTCCCTGCCGAAAGCTGGCATTTGCGAGAAACGGGTCTTTTCATGGTCGGGATTGCGGATGCCGTGGGTGATCGTATATTCGATCGTTTCCAGATCGCCGCCCCAGAGCCAGTCATCATCGTTGAGATTGGGATAGCCCTTGGAACCGGCTGCGCCTGCACCATGGCACTGAACACAGTGGACCTTGAAGGCGGAGCGTCCGCCTTCGATCGCCTGCTGCAACAGTTCGGGGCTGCCGTTCAGCTTGCGAATGTCCGTGGACACCAGCGCCTGCCGGATCGGTTCCAGTTCCTTCACCCGCGCTGCCACCTGCATGTCATATTGTCCCCGGCTGCTCCAGCCGAAGACGCCTTCGGTGGCCGAATTGAGCAGGGGGATGGCGGGATAGACGATGACATAGCCGATCGCCCAGATGATCGTGGCGTAAAAGGTCCACACCCACCAGCGCGGCATCGGTGTATCCAGTTCCTCGATGCCGTCCCATTCATGGCCTACGGTTTCGGTTCCGGTGGGTTGGTCAACGCGTTTCTTCTCAGACATCATTCTTGTCCTCGTCAAAAATTCTGTGTGCGGCTTCATGGTGACTGCGCCCGGCACCGGGACGGAAAGTCCATCCGATCAGGGTCAGGAAAACACCGGTCATGAAAACCAGGCCCCAGCTGTCCGCGAAATGGCGCAGCGCTTCGTAGTTCATCGGGGCTGCTCCTGTGCTTCGCCTGCTTCGAAATCAACCAATGTGCCAATCATCTGCAGATAGGCGATCAGCGCGTCCATCTCGGAAAGCTTGTCGGGATTGCCGTCGTAATCACGGATTTGCACCTTGGGATAGCGCTGCTCGAACTCTGTCGAACTGGCCGTCGTGTCGACCTGAGTGAGCAAGTCTTCATCGGCCTTTGCAATCGCTTCCTCGCTGTAGGGAACGCCGACGCGCTTCAGTGCCCGCAGATGGCCGGACATATCCCCCGGATTGAGATCCTTTTCGGCAAGAAAGGCATAAGGCGGCATGATCGATTCCGGTACGACTGCGCGCGGGTCGGTCAGATGCTGGACATGCCATTCATCCGAATAGCGGCCGCCCACGCGAGCGAGATCCGGTCCGGTGCGCTTGGAGCCCCATTGAAACGGGTGATCATACATGGATTCCGCGGCCAGCGAATAATGGCCGTAACGTTCCACCTCGTCACGAAATGGCCGGATCATCTGGCTGTGGCAGGTGTAGCACCCTTCGCGGACGTAGATATTGCGTCCCGCCAGTTCCAGGGGTGTATAGGGCCGGACGCCGTCGACCTTCTCGATCGTGTTGTCGATCCAGAACAGCGGCGCAATCTCGACAATGCCGCCGATCGTCACCGTGACCAGAGCGAGTACCGCCAGCAGGGTGACGTTGCGCTCGATCTTCTTATGTTTTTGCGTGAATGTGGTCATGATACTCTCTCCCTCACTCTGCCGGAACCGCGACCAGTGGCTTGTCAGCGGCCTCGTCATGAGGTGTTTCGGTCATTGGTTTTTCATCCCGGATATGGTCGGCCAGCGTCATCCAGACATTGTAGACCATGACAATCGCGCCGGAGAGATAGAGCAGGCCTCCGGTCGCACGGATCAGATACATCGGGAACATCGCCGAGACGACTTCGCTGAAGGCATAGACCAGATAGCCGTCGTCGCCATATTCGCGCCACATCAATCCCTGCATGATCCCGGCGACCCACATCGAGGCGGCGTAGAGAACGATGCCGATGGTGGCGAGCCAGAAGTGCCAGTTCACCATGCGCAGGCTGTACAGTCTCTGGCGACCCCAGAGACGCGGTACCATATAGTAGAGGGCGGCAAAGGTGATCATGCCGTTCCAGCCGAGCGCGCCGCTGTGGACGTGGCCGATGGTCCAGTCGGTATAATGCGACAGGCTGTTGACTGCCTTGATCGACATCATCGGACCTTCGAAGGTGCTCATGCCGTAGAAGGCAAGGGCGAGCACCATCATCCGGATGATCGGGTCGGTGCGAATCTTGTCCCAGGCGCCGTTGAGCGTCATCAGACCGTTGATCATGCCGCCCCAGCTGGGCATCCACAGCATGATCGAGAAGACCATGCCCAGCGTCTGCGCCCAGTCGGGCAGAGCGGTATAGTGGAGATGGTGCGGACCGGCCCAGATATAGAGGAAGATCAGCGACCAGAAGTGGATGATCGACAGGCGGTAGCTGTAGACCGGGCGTTCGGCCTGTTTCGGCACGAAATAATACATCATGCCCAGGAAACCGGCGGTCAGAAAAAATCCGACCGCATTATGGCCGTACCACCACTGGGTCAGCGCATCCTGGACCCCCGCAAAGGCGCTGTAGCTTTTTGCGCCGAGCAGGCTGACCGGCATCGCCAGGCCATTGACCAGATGCAGCATCGCTACGGTCAGAATGAAGCTGAGGAAGAACCAGTTGGCGACATAGATATGCGGTTCGGAGCGCCGGACGATCGTGCCGATGAACACCGCGGCATAGCTGACCCAGACGATGGTCAGCCAGATATCGACATACCATTCGGGCTCGGCATATTCCTTGGACTGGGTGACGCCGAGCAGATAGCCGGTGGCGGCCAGCACGATGAACAGCTGATATCCCCAGAAAACAAAACGGGCGAGGCCGGGGAAGGCCAACCTCGCCCGGCAAGTGCGCTGGACGATGTAGAAACTCGTCGCGATCAGCGCATTGCCTCCGAAAGCGAAAATGACAGCGGATGTGTGCAGCGGACGCAGCCGGCCAAAGGTCGTATATTCCAGCCCGAGATTGAGCGCCGGAAAAGCGAGCTGCAGGGCGATATAGAGGCCGACCGCAAAGCCAGCCATGCCCCAGAAAAGCGTCGCGATCACGCCCCAGCGGATCGGATCATCATCATATTTTCCGGGATCGGCGGGTGCCTTCAATATGCCGCGCCCGATGGCAGCATAATCGGCCTTGCTGATCGTCACCCATAGCGCGATCAGACAGGCCGTCATGATGATACCCATGTGCACGGCAAAGCCGCCGTCGGCGGCCATGACCATCGCAATGAATGCCAGAAATACGAGCAGCAGCCAGCCGCCGGTCTTCACCAGTAAGTTGTCCATAACGTCCTTCCCCGTTGTGTGGGGTTGGCGCTACCAGCCGGACGGGCGGAGCCATATACGGGTTAATACGTAGCAGGCCTATTGGACCTCGAAAGGCGCCTAATCGACCGCGATTTCGGCCCATACCGGAAGATGGTCGGAGGCCTTGCGGGCCGACGGACTGTCGTGGACTCCGGCACCCAGCGAGCGGATCGCATGAGAGTGCATGATCCGGTCGAGCGTGGCGATGGGGCTGCGCGAATGGAAGCTGCGACCGCAGTCGACCATCTGGAAGGCGCGGGAAAAATCCTTCAGGCAGCCGCTGGCGGCGCTCCATTCGTTGAGGTCGCCCATCAGCACCACCGGCACGTCATTTTCCTGCTGCTGGGCCAGCTTGACGATCGCTGCCGCCTGCCGCCGGCGCCAGAGGCCGGACAGGTCAAGGTGCATGCCGAATACCGCGAGCTGCTTGCCGGCAATCTCGAACCGCCCCATGATCGCGCCGCGCGGCTCAAGGCAGGGAATGTGCATGATATCATGGGCCAGCACGCTTGCCGACTTGCGGACCAGCAGGGCATTGCCGTGCCAGCCCATCGAGTCGGTCTGCACGTCGAGCGGGATCGCCTGATAGTCGCTGTGCATTTCCAGCAGTTTCTCGGGAATAGCAGCGGCCCTTGCGCCGAAGCGGCGATCCGCCTCCTGCAGCGCGATGATATCGGCGTCGATCTCGTTGAGCACGTCGATGATCCGGCCGGGATTGCGCCGCCGGTCGGTGCCGATGCCCTTGTGAATATTGTAACTGGCGACCTTCAACATCAGGCTATATCTGTCCGATCAGAAGGGATTGATGGTATAGCCCTGCTGCTGCAGCAGGGCATGGGCGGTCATCGCGGAGAGGGCCATTCTTACGCCCGGCAGCAGGTCGGCATTGGTGATGCCCTGAGCGGCGGCGCTCTGGCCGCAGAGGTAGAAATCCACGCCATGCTCCTGTAACTGCGCGATCGCGGCGGCGCTGGCGTTGGTTCGGCCGTCCTTGTGGGCGGCGAAAAATTCCGGACTGGTCAGGTCGAAGGCGGCGCCGCCATGAACGACGATGGCGAGATGGATGTTCTTCTCCGGCACGCCGGCGGCGACATGCATGTTGATGAAGCGGGCAGCGCTTTCGATGGTGCGGTTGATCTTGTCGGGTTCGGCTGCCGTTGCCACATCAAAGGCAATGTTGAACTGCGCGTCTTGCGCAACAGGCACATCCGTCTGGACGGGAGCGGTTGCTCCGAAATCCTGAAAAACCGGGCCGGTATTGAAATTTTCCATCTGCGCCGACGCCGGTTGTGCAAGGGCGATCAGGGGAAGCCATAGAACAAGGCCGAATTTTCGCATTTTCATTTCCAGTTTCTCTTTAGGGGCAGGCGGCGGCAGCGGCTCTTCAGTAACCAAGCGCCTGGCCGTCCTTGCGCATTTCGGTGGCGCCGGTGTAGACGCCGGTTTCGGGATCACGGACAATCGCCTGATAGCCGCCGAACATCGCACCATTGCCGACGACTTCGACCTTGTGGCCCATCGCCTTGAGACGCTCGACCGTTTCGGCCGAAATCCCCGGTTCGACATTCAGTATACCCAGAAGATCGGCTCCGGTTCCCGCCAGATCGTCGGTAGGCTGGCGGCCCCCGTCGTGGTTCAGCCGCGCGGCGTCGCCGGCTTCCTGCAGGTTCATGCCATAATCGACAAGATTGATCATCACTTGGACATGGCCCTGCGGCTGCATGCCGCCGCCCATCAGGCCAAAGGACATATACGGCTTGCCGTCCTTCTTCATGAAGGCAGGAATGATCGTCTGGAAGGGGCGCTTTCCGGGGGCATAGACATTGGGATGGCTGGCATCGAGCGAATAGAGCTCGCCGCGATCCTGGAACATGAAGCCGAGACCATCGGCGACGAGGCCGCTGCCCATGCCGCGATAGTTGGACTGGATCAGCGAGACCATCATCCCGTCCTTGTCGGCGACGGTGAGATAGGTGGTGTCGCCTTCTCCTTCCAGCTTGGGTTCGCCGGGCCCGAACGCCGGAGTCGCTTTGGCCGGATCGATCAGGGCAAAGCGCTCTTTGCCATATTCATCGGAGAGCAGCCAGTCGATCGGGGCAGGGGAGGCGTCGGGGTCGGCGTAGAAACGGGCAACATCCTCGAACGCCAGCCGCTTGGCTTCGGTGATATAATGCAGCACTTCGGCGCTGCCGCGCGGCCATTGAGTGAGATCGACATTTTTCAGGATATTCGCCATTTGCAGCGCCGCGAAACCCTGCGAGTTCGGCGGCAGCTCGCACAGTTCATAGCCCTTGCGATAGTCGACGCAGCCCGGCTCCACCCATTTGCTGTCATGCGCAGCGAAATCCTCGTAGCGCAGATTGCCGCCGATCCGCTTGAAATAGGCGTCGATCGTCTTCGCGATCTCGCCCTTGTAGAAAGCATCGCGGCCGCCATCGGCAATCTTGCTCAGCGTATTGGCAAGGTCCGGGTTCCTGAATATCTCGCCTGCCTTGGGTGCGCCATTTTTGAAATAGGTGGCCCGAGCATTGTCGAATTCGCCGATCATATCCAGACTTTGCTCAAAGCGGTTCAGGTTGCTCTGCAGATAATAGCCGATCACCGGCGCCACCGGATGACCTTCCCTTGCATAGGCGATGGTCGGGGCGAGAATATCGCCCATGCTCAGCTTGCCGAACCGGTCGTGCATTTCATACCAGGCGTCGACCGTACCGGGAACGGTCACGGGCATCGGGCCGAAGGGCGGGATGGTCTTGCTGCCCTTGAGCTGCTGGATGAACTGTTTGTAGCTGGTGCCCATCGGGCTTTTTCCGGAGCCGTTCAGGCCATAGAGTTTTTGCGTCTTGGGGTCCCAGATGATCGCGAACAGATCGCCGCCGATGCCGTTGCCGGTCGGCTCCATCAGGCCAAGCGCGGCATTGGCGGCAATCGCGGCATCGACCGCCGTGCCGCCTTTTTTCAATATGTCGATAGCGACCTGACTGGCCAGCGGGTGAGCGGTCGCCGCCATGCCATGCTGGGCATGAACCGGGCTGCGTGACCAGGCTTCGCCAACCGGTCGCCCGCCGCCGCCGATGTCCAGCACCGGCTTTTCCGGGGTGGCTTGTTCCTGCGCATGGGCAGGCGCAAGGGTCAGTGCGGTCAAGGCTATGGTCGAGAAGATTAAGGTGCGCATATTATGATCCGTCTTGCAGCGATAAATGCCTCGCTTTTGCGAAGCTGCGAAAACAGGCACTCTAGACACTCTGCCTCCCGCATCAAGTGGGAACGGTCCCGGTATCTCAGTCGCTTTGATGTTACCGGAGGATCAAGACCGTCTGGCTTACCAACGCATGCGGCTTTATCCCGCTAAGCGGAAGGTGTGCCCGAAATGTTCGGGGGACCGTCATTGCTGAATGCGGGCATCGGAACTTTCGAATTTCTTAGACAGCGTCCGGGCCTTTGGGAGCGTTCGGTCAGGAATGCGATAGAGGGTCACTGGCTGGTGCCGGTAGCGTAATTTTTGCCATATGCTTGCCGGGATGAAACGGTTCGCCCCAATTTTTTCCGTCAAAGACACGATCATTTCGGGCGATGGTTCAGCCGTCTCGACCACCTTCCACTCGGGCTTTGGCATCAATAATGACTGCATGTCGGCATCCATGAAGCGATTGCTGCCCCCGACCTTTTCCGGATTATAAAGAAACAGGACGCCGGGTGGCGGTATCTTGCCGCGAACCGCGGCTTGTCTGTTTTCCCATTTCAAAAGCATGTCAGCCCGGTAGCGCGTCATCGGATCTGTATATATTACTTCAGGATTGCGTGCGGCGATCTCGGCCAACTGCCGTTCTCCGAAGACGGGCTGTCTGTTCTCCACAAAAATGCCCAGCAGATTTGTCGACAGCATGATCAGCAGCGCCGCGATCGCCGTTCGTCCTCGTCCCAGAGTGATCCAAAGCCTGTGTAGGCCGAAACCCGAAACGATCGCTATGGCCAGGGCCGTGATCAGAAAATAACGCGGATTGAGCGGCAGCAATGTCACAGCGGCACCGACGCACACGAACCAGCTTGTTCCGAATAGCAGAATGATCCGTGCAAAACGGCGCAAAACAGTGTCAGGGCCAGAAAAGCAGAACCATAATGCCAGCGGCAGGCCAATCCAGAAAAGCAGCATGAATTCCTGATTGAACAGCAGCACCAGAAGCGGGTCGATGGCGGGGTGAATTATCAGATTGCCGGCCAGATCGACGCTCCGGTCAATCGTGGAGTCATGATTCATCGAAATATTGAACCGGAATAACGGGTCACCCGTCATTATCCACAGATATGCAATTTCAACCGCCCATATCATCAAAAATCCGGCTGCGATCGTCAGATAGCGCACGCGACTGAACTTGTAGCCGCGCAGGAAGAGAATGGCATAGAATATAGCGATGAAAATGGCTGTTTCGCGAGTGAGGAAAGCGAGGCCGGCCAGCATTCCGGAGAACAACAGGTCGCGCATCTGTCCTTCGCCACGCGCATAGCGCCAATAGAATATCACCGAGGCGAACAGAAAAAATGCTTCGACGATATCGACGCTGGCGATCGTCGCCTGGACTACGACGAGCGGCAAGGTGACGATCAACAGCAAGCTCAGGTTTGCCGGGAAGACCCCGGAAATATGAACGATGGATCGCCAGATGCAGAACAGCAGCGCGACCATGGCCAGATAGCTGGGCAGCACCATGGCATATTCGTTGTGACCGAAAGTCAGGAACGAGAGCGCCATCGGAATGGTGATCGGATAGCGGATGGTGCCATGGCCGCCGACAAAGGGAAACTGCTCGATCCAGCCATAAGCTCCGATCGCGTAGGTAACATCATCTGATCCCAGAAACCCGACCCAGGCCCAGGCTGTAAGAGCGAGAAACAGGATGGCGAGAAAAATGCTGCCGGACCGCCGCTCCAGGAGATGTTGCAAGCTATTTTGCATCTTGTACGTCCCCGCTGAAAACCAGATTGCGGCTCAATATGAAGGCCAGGAAAATGGTGATGATGTCAGACAAGAGTCTGCCGATGACTGCTTCGATATTCATCGATATGACGAACAGATAAACCAGGCCCGATGAAATCATCAGATTGAGCAAAAGCACCGCGCCATAGGACAGGAATTGAGTGAGACCCGATTGGCGCTTTTGCCACGAAAAAGTGAAATGCCGATGCAGAAAAAACCCCAAGAGCGCGCCGGCGATTTTTCCGGCGATATTGGCAGCAAACAGCCAATGGGCGTTGATCAGCAACAAGCCGGTGAACACGCCGAAATCAAATGCAAAAACCAGACCGCCGACGATCAGATATCGTATGGCTTGCGCGGACATATTATTTCCCGTGCGCAAGATACGTGAAAAATGCCTGGGCATCACTGATGAATAACGCGATTTGCGGCTTCGGTGCTGGCTGTACCCGCTATGCTGGCATCCAGATGATCGTTTCTTCGCCGGCGGGGTTCATGCAAGACAGTTTTTGGTTCATTACCCATGTCAAAGCCAAGAAAGGCCAGTACCAGCTGAAAACCCAATATGATCGGCAGGGTCGCAATCATCACGGTTCCCGTCGTCGCGGTATCGCCCATGCTCATCGAAAGATACCAGTTATAGGTGCCGAACAAGATGCCAAAGAGCAGGAACAATATGCCTATTGCCAGTTGCGCGGAGGCGAGGCTGAAATCGCGCATGAAATAATTATAAAGCACCCGCTTTGTCGTCTCCCGGATGTTGGAGGTGAAAAACTGTCCGACAACGTCGCGTATCTTGAGGTTGCTCTCTTCCTCCTCATATTTGGCTTCCATCGGTACATCACTGACTACCGCCCGGATATTGCCAAGGTTGATGAGCATGTCGGACTCGAAAAAATATCGCTCGGAGATATTGCGAAGTTCGAGCCGCGACAGGGCTGTCCGGTGAATGGCCGTAAAACCGTTGGTCGGATCAAAAATGCTCCAATAGCCGCTCGAAATTTTCGTCATAAACGACAAGGCGGCATTGCCGAGCAACCGCATGCGCGGCATGTCCCGTACATAGTAGATCGAATAAAAGCGGTTCCCTTTCGTATAATCGGCTCGGCCGGTTACGATCGGATGGATCAGATCGGCAATAAGCGAAGGGTCCATCTGACCATCGCCGTCAACCTTGACCACAATATCCGCGCCATCATCCAGTGCCGCCTGATATCCTGTCATCACAGCACCACCCACGCCCTTATTCTCTTTGTGGATTGATACTTTGACCCTCGGGTCACGGCTTTCCTGCAACACAAGATTACCGCTTTGGTCCGGGCATTTGTCATCAATAACGTAAATCGCCGCAATTTCGGGGCCAATAGCCGCCAGAACGGACAGGATCTGGTTGCGCACACGAAAACACGGAATGACTACCGCAATTTTCGGCTTTATCGTCGCACGTTCCATGTTCATGTAGCACCGCTGGAAAAAGGTCTGGCTAGCGAAGAAAGATTAAATTCTGTTAAACCAATTTGCTATGATGCTGGTCGCCGGGCTGTTTTGACAGGCGGCGGATATCGATACCGGATCGGCCTCGAACAAAGAACATGGAGCGACAGGAATCCACATCGCGACGAAACGAGCCATAGTAGCGCTTGACTTGGCAGCAAAAACGCCTATGTTGCATCGCAGCAAGGGCGGCAATATGAAGTGACCGTCTGGCGAGAGTTCTGCGTGAGAGATGACATGATCATCTCGAACCTATCGCCTTCATTGCTTCTTTCTTTCCGGCAGCCTGATCACGCGGGTCGTCTTAACCGACGGCGAACGCGCGCGCGACTTATCCTCGTGCTGCGCCCACTGGCTGCTTATTTTAAGGTATTATTTTTGACTAAATTTTCTGATTTCGCTCTTGCGGAAGCAATCCAAAAACGCGTGGCCGAGGGCGGCTACACCACCCCTTCGCCGATCCAGCAGCAGGCGATCCCGCCAGCGCTCGAAGGCAAGGACATTCTCGGCATCGCCCAGACCGGAACCGGCAAGACCGCCGCGTTCTCGCTACCCTCGATCCATCATCTGCTAAACAACAAGAAGCGCGCCGGCCGCTTTGAATGCCGGATGCTGGTGCTCGCACCGACCCGCGAACTCGCCCGGCAGATCGCCGACAGCATGACCGGCTATTCCAAGGGTCTCGGCCTGTTTGTCACTTCCGCCTTCGGCGGCGTGCCGATCAACCGGCAGAAGCGCATCCTCGAACGCGGGGTTGACGTGCTGGTGGCAACACCGGGCCGTCTGCTCGACCTGATCGACCAGCGCTATCTGACGCTGTCCAAGGTCGAAATCCTGGTGCTCGACGAAGCCGACCAGATGCTCGATCTCGGCTTCATCGTGCCGCTGAAGAAAATCGTTCCGATGCTGCCGAAGCAGCGGCAGAGCCTGTTCTTCTCGGCGACCATGCCGAAGACGATCTCGCAGCTGGCCGACCAGTTCCTGACCAATCCGGTCCAGGTATCGGTCGCCCCGCAGTCGACGACCGCCGAGCGGGTCGACCAGAAGGTCACCTATATCAACCAGGATGACAAGCAGCGTCTGCTGAAGGATTTCATCAACAATGAAAATCCGGATCATATGCTGGTGTTTACCCAGACGAAACATGGCGCCGACAAGGTCGTGAAAAATCTGATGGCGGTCGGTATCCATTCCGCCGCGATCCACGGCAACAAAAGCCAGCCGCAGCGCGAACGCGCACTGGGCGATTTCAAGTCGGGCAAGATCAACATTCTGGTTGCCACCGATATCGCGGCGCGCGGCATCGATGTCGACGGCATCACCCATGTCATCAACTTCGACATGCCCAATGTGTCCGAACAATATGTCCACCGCATCGGCCGGACGGCACGGGCAGGAGCGAGTGGTATTTCCTACTCCCTGGTCGCGCCCGACGAGCGCCAGTTCCTGCGCGATGTGGTCAAGCTGACCGGCGTCAAACCCGATGTCGTGCCATTGCCCGACGGCTATGATGAACCGCCCCGCGAGGAAGTCGCTCCGCGTATCTATGGCCAGAAGCCGAAGAAATATGGTGCAACCCCCACCCGCAGCGGACCGCCCAAGAACAAGCACAGCGCCCGCAAGGGTCGTCCTGGCGGCGGCGGTTCCGGACGCGGTGGCCCGGGCTCGAGTGCCGGTGCCAAGAGTGACGGACCGAAGCACTGGAACAATGGCGCGAAATCGTTCAAACGCCGTCAGGCGCGCAACGCTGACGCCTAGGCTATTCCGAGATCAGCGTCTTGCTTTCGGCAAGCGCGCTGATTTCGCTCTCGTCCATATCAAGCCAATCCCGAAGCGCGGCGACATTATGTTCGCCGCGCTTTGCGGTTTTGCTATCGCCATCAATCCCGCTCTTCGATTTTGAAAAGCGGTAGGGCGACTGGATGGTGCGCCGCGCATGGCCCGCTTCATCTTTTACATCCACCACGACCCCGAGCGCCCGGACGCTGGGCTGCTCATAAATCCCGGTACCGAACGGCTGTACCTCGCCCCAGGCCAGATTGAGCCGGTCGAGCGTTGCCGTCAGCGCGTCGAAACTGTCGTGGTCCAGCATATGCCGCTCCATGGCCTCGCGCCGCATCCGCACTTTGGTCGCGATATCGGCTCCCTTCGGAGTCGGATCGGCCAAACCGTCGCGCGTGGAGAACATCACCCACATCCATTTCATGTCGCCGGCGATCAGGATTCGTCGTTCTTCCGGCGCGTCCCAGACGCTGTTTTCCTCGGGCTTCGGCCAGTTGTCGTCCAGCACCCAATAAGCGTAATCATCGACCGAGTGGAGCACGCTGGTCATGGCCATATCGATATGCTGGCCTTCGCCGCTCTGGTCGCGGACGCGCAGCGCCGCCAGGATCGCGATGATCCCGTGGAGCGAGCTGTAGCTGTCGGCGACAGACATCTGGATGTCGACCGGTTTCGCATTGGCCATTTCTGCCTGCCGCGCGATCAGACCGGATTGGGCGTGCAGCACCGGGGCGTAAGCCGCCTTCTTGCGATCGGGCCCGGTCTGGCCGTAACCGGAGATCGAAAGCATGATCAGCCCCGGATTGACCTTGACCAGGTCATCCCAGCCGATGCCGAATTTGGCCATGACGCCGGGGCGGAAATTTTCGGTGACGATATCGGCTGTGGCCGCCAGTTTCAGGATGAGTTCGCGGGCGCCGGGGGCTTTCAGATCCACGCAGATATTGCGCTTGCCGATATTCTGCTGAAGATAATAGCCGCTGAGCCTGTCACCCTGACTGCCGAGCCTGCGGGTCACATCGCCCTCGGGTGGTTCAACCTTGAGGACCTCGGCACCCAGATCGGACAGCATCCGCGTGGCATAGGGCCCGGCGACAACGCGCGTAAAGTCGAGGACCTTCAGTCCCGCTAACGGAAATTCTGCCATGATTGCCTGACGCTAGAGTTTCATCTGCTGCTTCATCGTCTTTTCCGTAACCTTGCCATAAGGCGGAAGGAAACCAGCAATTTTGGCAATGTTGATTTTCGGCTGACGATAAACCGCCTTGGCGTGGCTGAACTCCTTGAAACCGTCATGCCCGGTATAGGCGCCCATGCCGGAGGGACCCACGCCGCCAAAGGGCAGGTCATGCTGGGCGATATGGAAGATCACGTCGTTGACGGTCACGCCGCCGGATATCGTCTTGTCCAATATCTTGCGCTTGTCGCTTTCGGTATCGCCAAAATAATAGAGGCCGAGCGGCCGGTCATGATCGTTCACATAGTCGATCACTTCGTCCAGATTGCGATAGGTCTTGATCGGCAGGATCGGGCCGAAAATCTCTTCCTGCATCACCCGCATGTCGTCATTGACGTCCTGGAGGACGGTCAGCGGCATCTTGTTGCTGTTGGTGTTGGAAAAATCCTCGTCGCCCGGATTGACCACCGTCTGTTTCGCGCCTTTAGCCAAGGCATCGTCGATCAGTCCCTGCAGACGCTCCTTGTGGCGGCCGTTGATGACCGAGGTATAGTCGTCATTGGCGATCAGGGACGGATATTGCTCGGCAACATTCGATTTGATGCCCTCGACGACCGCCGCTTCCTTGTCCTGCGGGACCAGCAGATAGTCGGGTGCCAGGCAGATCTGGCCGGCGTTCATCATCTTGCCCATGGCGATGCGCTGGGTCGCTTTCTGGACGTCGGCATCCGGTCCGACAATGGTCGGCGACTTGCCGCCCAGTTCGAGCGTGACCGGGGTCAGATTCTGGGCGGCTGCTGCCATGACATGTTTTGCGATGCCGCCGCCGCCGGTGAAGATCAGATGATCCCAGGGAATTTCCGAGAAGGACTTGCCGGTTTCCGGACCGCCGGTGATCACTGTCATTTCTTCGGGCGCAAAATATTCGGCGACCAGCTTCTTTACCAGCGCTCCGGTTTCGGGACAGAATTCGGAAAATTTGATCATCACCCGGTTGCCGGCACCAAAGGCACCAATCGCGGGGTCGAAGGCAAGATTGATTGGAAAATTCCACGGCGCGATCACGCCGACCACGCCCTTGGGCTGATATTCGACCTGGCCGCTGGCCCCGAGCAGGCCCAGGGGAAAGTCCATCTTGCGCTTTTCCGGGCGCATCCATTTCTTGAGGCGCTTCTTGTGATCCTTGGCATGGCCAACCACTGACATCAGATCGGTCATCACCGTCTGGACACTGCTGCGGTGGCCGAAATCATTCGAGACCGCCCGGCACAGGGCGTCCTGATGATCGATGATCATTTGCGCGGTGCGGTTGATCCGGTCCATACGGACGTTATAGCTGACCGGCAATTCGGCATGAAAGGCGTCGCGCTGCGCCTGAAACAGCTTCATGATCTCGTCTTTGCTGACTTCGCCAGCTGCGGCTTCCAAGGCTTCCATAATCGCTCTCCCGAAAGTGGGGCTTTGCCAGCCCGTCACATCAACATTTCAATTGACCACTTAAACCGGTTTTCGGGCAATTTGTCGAGGGGGAACCGGCTATCCGGCCAATGACTCGATCGCCTGCGCTGTAGCCACCAGCTGCCTGGCCTGCTTGAGATGCAGCAGCTCGGTCATTTTTCCATCCACGACGATGACGCCCTTGCCGGCATTGACCGGGTCAGCAAAGGCCGCGATGATGGCCTCGGCGGCGGCAATTTCATCGGCGCTGGGCGCGAAAACACGGTTGGCCGTCTCGATCTGTGCGGGGTGGATCAGTGTTTTGCCGTCAAAACCGGATTTCTTCGCTTCGCTGCATTCGGCTTCCAGACCGGCCGGATCATTGAAATCATTATAGACGCTGTCGAGGATATTGAGGCCATAGGCGCGCGCCGCGATCGCCGCCTGCGTCATCACCGGCCCAAAGATAGCGCGATCCTGCTCCGCGCGCATTTCCTTCGCCAGATCGTTGAACCCCATGACAAAGGTTGTCAGCCGCTTCCCGGTTCCCAGAGCGGCAATTTCGGCGAGCTTCAATATCGCCTCGGGCATTTCGATCATGGCCCACAGCTTGGTGTCGGGACTTGCTTCCAGGTCTTCCATCAGATCAGTGATCTGGATGATATCATTCGCGTTCCGTATTTTGGGCACCAGTATGGCATCAGCACCGGCAAGGCAGGCCTGCTTGAGGTCCTGCGCAAACCAGGATGTTTCCATCCCATTGATGCGCACTACCAGTTCACGGTCGCCATAGTCGCCGGATCGCAGCGCCGCGCAGGCATTTTCGCGCGCTTCCTCCTTTGCATCCGGTGCAACGGCATCTTCCAGATCGAAGATGATCGTGTCAGCGGGCAGGGTCTTTGCCTTTTCCAGCGCGCGCTGGTTGGACGCGGGCATGTACAGGCAGGAGCGGCGGGGGCGGTATTTTGTGTCAGTCATGGCTTTTGCATATCGAATGACGCCCAGAGAACAAAGCTATTTGGCAAGACCAACTGAATTTGGGGTAGGAATTGCCCTAGCAGCAGATGCTTCACGCGGGTTTCAGTGAGATTGTATGTCTGCTCCTCGCTGGGGAACGGAGGACCATGTTCGCTAGGATATTGTTAACCATAAACCGATAAGCACCGATGATCGATTCCAAGCCCTGACCATTTGCACCGGAGTTCAAGAAGTTGATCGAAGACCAAGCACTGCCAAGAAAGGCAATTGGCCAGGGCATAGGATCGCATGCCGCTTTCATATGTATCGCGGCCATTTTCATGTCGCCGGTATTTTCCACACTCCTGCTGAGCTCGTGGAACGGGACGTTTTCCGATTGGCAAAGTGCAGCACGACTGTTCTTCCTTCCTGCGCTCTACCTGGAAATTGCAATATGCATTTTTGCTTTTGTGCGAGGTTTCAGTTTCGCGAAATTATTCGCCTGCTCGCCCATGTCGGTAAAGATATTCTTCGCATTGTGGCTGATGGTTTTTTTCACTTCCACTATGTTTGCGGACACAAATCAAAGTGCGGCCCTTGTGGGGACCGGGTTCTGGATCGTCCATATCTTGTTTTTCATGGCCGTTGCGTATCTTGTCAGGATGGACGGGATCGAAGCCTTGCATTTGGAGACCCTGAGCGTCCTGTTGGCAGCGTCGGCAGCATTTTCCGGCATTGTTCTGTACGGTTTCGCAAATATAAAGGGACTTGATGGCGATCTGGAATGGGTCTCCTATTTACCCGGATTCGCTCATATAAGGCATACCGGATATGTCTTTGCACCAGCGATTGCGATCAGTTTGGCGCATATGGCTGCAAGGCCTAACAAGCTCCGAAAAACGCACATGGTTCTGCTCGTCTTGAACACGGCTCTCATGCTGTGGCTGGGTTCGAGAGGGCCGGTATTCGCGGTGCTTGTCGCAAGTATAGTCTGTATGAGCTTTTTTTCGGAAATGCGTTCGTTTCGGTTTTTATTGAATGCCGCCATCGCAGGAATCACCGGCGCAATATTGTCGTTGATCGCTCCTCTGCCGAACCACGGCGCATTTGGTGCTATCCAGCGCTTTTGGAGCAGCAGTTCGGACCCGACCGCTTTTTCCAGCGGCCGGTTAAATTTTTGGTCAGAAACCGCAGAATTGATCCTGCAGCAACCCCTGATCGGACACGGTGTTTTCCAGTTTCAATTTGTCAGCACCAACGCGGCGGGGATATATAAGCATCCCCATAACAGTATCCTGCAATTTATGTTTGACTGGGGAGTCATTGGCGCGGGATTGCTTGTCACGCTGATAGGCTTTGCCATCCATGCTGCCTTCTTCAAGGCGAAGCCATCCCCTTACGTCAGGCTGGTGTCCGCAATGGGGTTTACAACCATGCTCGCCTTTTCCCTGCTCGATGGTGTGTTTTTCTATTCTTACACCATCGCTATTTCCATGATCTTTGTGATCCTGCCGATCGCAACCGGATATTCGAATCCAAAAAGCTCCGCATAACTGTAGTATTTTATGGCGTATCGGGCGAAAAGCCGAGAGACCAAGCCGTAGCAGGTCAGATCGAACTATGGCGATTCAGCTTGCAAGCCTCATTTCACTCACCGCCTGCCTGTTGTCCGGCTGATCCGGCCAGATGCCGCGCGTGTCATAGACCACCTTGCCGACCCGCTCGTCGAGCGGAATGGATTTGAACATGTCATGGTCGGTCAGCGTGATCATGATCGGGCAGGTTTCCAGTGCCTGATCGATATCGATCAGCTCGGCCCCGGTTCCTTCAAAAGCGGCCGGTAACTCGCTGGCATAGGGCTCGACGATCTTGACGCGTCCGCCATAGCGACGGGCCAGTTTGGCAGCGATCTTGAGGGCAGGACTCTCTCGAAAATCGTCGATATTGGCCTTGAACGCCAGACCGAAGCAGGCGATCGAAACGCCAGGCAGCTCATCGATCAGCAGCGAGGCCTGTTCCAGCACATGGCCGGTCTTGCCGTCGTTCACTTCGCGGGCGATCCGGATCAGCGGAGACTGTTCGGGCGCGCTGTGGATGATGAACCAGGGATCGACCGCGATACAATGACCGCCAACACCAGGGCCTGGTTGCAGGATATTAACGCGCGGATGACGATTGGCGAGGCGGATCACCTCCCAGACGTCCAGCTCCATATGATCGGCGATAATCGACAGTTCGTTGGCGAAGGCGATATTGACGTCGCGGTAGCTGTTCTCGACCAGTTTGGTCATTTCCGCGGCGCGCGCCGATGTGGTTACCAGTTCGCCGCGGACAAAACGGCGGTAGAAGCCGAGTGCCTTGCGCGCGCAACGGGGCGTGATGCCGCCGATGCTGCGATCATTCTGGATCAGTTCCTCGAGAATCTTGCCGGGAAGCACTCGCTCCGGGCAATAGGCGATGGCAATGTCGGGAATATCGCTTGCCAATCCCGGGATTTTGAGATCCGGGCGCAGCTGTGCGATCAGGTCGCGCATTTTTTCGGTCGTGCCGACCGGACAGGTCGATTCCAGGATGACGGTGTCCCCGGCTTTCAGGGCAGCGGCGATAGTGGTGGCCGCTTCCATGACGTAGCTGGTGTCAGGAATATGATCGTCACCGAAGGGGGTCGGGACGGCAATGACAAAAACATCGGACGGCTCCACCAGCAGCGAGGCACGCAATGTCCCGCGAGAAACAACGCCTTGCACCAGCCCGTCCAGGTCCACTTCCTCGATATGGATATTTCCCGAATTGATGGTCTTGACGACCTGTTCGTTGATGTCGATGCCGAGAACCGCACATCCTGAACGTGCAATAACGGCCGCCGTCGGCAGGCCGATATATCCCAGTCCCATAACGCAGACGCTTGGCTTTTCTTCCGATAACATGTGTCAAGTCACTCCGCAGGGCGCCGGTGTGGCGCGATTCATATCCCGGAAAACTAGCCGATCAGTGTAAATATTTAGGTAACGGTCTGCTGGCGGCAGAATTCAGGAGGCAAGGCTTTGTTCGATGATATCCGCTATTTGTCGGCTTGCCGTTCCGTCGCCGAACGGATTGTGGGCGCGGGCCATGGCAAGATAATGGTCCTCCTCGTCCAGCAGTCTGATAGCTTCAGCCACAAGCACATCCGTATCCGTGCCGACAAGCTTCGCGGTTCCCGCTGCCACGCCTTCTGGCCGCTCTGTCGTATCGCGCATCACGAGCACCGGCTTGCCAAGCGCCGGGGCCTCCTCCTGCACACCGCCGCTGTCGGTCATCATGAAATGACAATGTTTCAGAAGACTGACAAAATTGGGATAATCGAGCGGCTCGATCATCGCGACATTGTCCAGATCTCCCAATGTATCATGCATGATCATCCTGACTTTGGGGTTGAGGTGCACAGGGAAAATAAGGGCAACGTCGTCCCGCATCGCCAGAATGCGCAGAGCGCTGGCAATATTGGTCAATCCGTCGCCGAGATTTTCCCGCCGGTGGCTCGTTACCCCGATGATCTTGCGGCCGCCGAACTTTTTGTAAAGAGGTGAGAGAATGTCAGCCAAGTTTGATTGGCTTGGTTTATTCGCTGTGATCAAAAGGGCGTCGATTACGGTGTTGCCGGTGACATAGATTTGTTCTGCCGGGATATTTTCCTTCCGAAGTGCATCTGCTGAGGTTTCGGTCGGGGCGAAATGCTGGTCAGCAATCGTACCGATGATCTTCCGGTTCACTTCCTCCGGCCACGGATGGTAGATATTGTAGCTCCGCAGGCCCGCTTCGACATGACTGACCGGGATTTGCCGATAATAGGCGGCCAGTGCCCCGCACATGGCGGTGGCGGTATCGCCCTGGACGATAACCCGCTGCGGCATTGTTTCGTCCAATATTTTACCGATGCCCGACAACAGCCGGGCTGTAAGGTCATCGAGGCTTTGATTCGCCTTCATCAGGTCGAGATCGTAATCGGGCCGTATGTCGGCAATCTGCAAAACCTGATCGAGCATTTGTCGATGCTGGGCGGTTACACAGGTCAATGTTTCGAAATTCTTGCGCGACGACAAGGCCTGAACGACCGGAAAAAGCTTGATCGCCTCCGGTCTGGTGCCGAATATCGTCAATATTTTTGGTTTTCCAGTCATCTTCATGGTCATTTCGACTGCTTAGTCCATTTTGGCTAAAATTTTGATAATCAAGTCTTTTGAAAAAGGCGTTGACCCTTGCAGGCGGCTGGCTCAATCGCATGCCATGATGTGGTTTGAAATCAAGAACTGGCTGGAACTGTCAACAGGACTGGATCGCGACTCCCTGCATATTTATGCCGGTGTTGGCGTGCAACTGGCCGTTGCGCTGTGTCTCCGTTGCTCGATTGCCAATATTCTTCCATGGCTGTTCGTCGCCGTCGCTGCGTGTGCCAATGAATATCATGACTATGGTTTCGCACCCGATACTCCGGAAGGAAGAAGTGTCTATATGGATGAAGCGATCAGGGATATCTGGAACACGTTGCTGTTGCCGTCGTTATTGCTGCTAATCGCCAGATTTTGGCCGAACTGGCTGACAAAAAAAGCAGAGGCTATCGGCAATTCTCAGGAACTGGAGCCCGGTGGCCCACCTCGCTAATTTTCGCTCTCGAGATTCTGCACTATTTTTTTGACATTTTGCGACTGTCCGCGAGGCAAAATCATGATCTTGTTTTGATGCGTGACAATGATGAGATTTTCAACCCCATAAGTCGCAATTTCTAGGTCCTGACTGTGGATCAGATTATCGGTTGAACCAATTGTCGTGGCTTTGCCGAATATGGCATTTGATTGCCCGTCTTTCTCGCTGATATCGAACAGGGAATCCCAGCTGCCCACGTCCGACCAGCCAGGGTTGACGGGCGTGACGGCAACTTTCTCTGCTCGTTCCATTATTGCATAGTCTATGGAATCGGAAGGGGAGGAAGCGAAAGTCTGTGCCTCTGGAAAGCAAAGCTTATCTTGCATCCGTTTGGCATCCATGGCCGCTTTGCACGCAACGAGCATTTCGGGTGAATTTTTTTCCATTGCCGCCAAATAGCTGTCTGCCCGAAAGAGAAAAATACCGGCGTTCCAGTGATATCCGCCTGCTGCCAGCATTTTTTCAGCATTGGCCTCGCTCGGTTTTTCGACAAATTGCTTCGCTGACAGGCTTGCGGTGCTGCCATCTATTGCGTCGCCCTGCTGAATGTAGCCATATCCTGTTGCAGGCCCGGTGGGTTCGATCCCGAATGTCACCAGCCATCCGGATTCTGCTACCGGAATCGACGCCAGTACGGCGTCGTGAAATGCCGGGATATTCTTGATCATATGATCACTGGGCATTACCAGCAGCAGATCGGTCGGGTTTTCCGCTGCCAGCGCAGCTAGTGCGATTGCAGGGGCGGTATTTCTCGCGCAAGGTTCCAGAATGATCACACCTGATTCCGCACCTACCTCCTGCATCTGATCGCGCATTAAATCGATATGGCGGGAGGAGCCCACGATAAGCGGCTTTGCAAACAGATTTTTGTCTGCGCAACGCTGGATCGTCAGCTGAAACATGCTGAGCGGTCCAAACAGATTGAGAAATTGTTTGGGCTTTGTCGGCGTGGATAGCGGCCATAACCGCGTTCCGGAACCCCCGGACAAGATGACGGGTGTAATCGGTTTTGTGTGTGCCATGTTCAGAATCTCATGTCATGTGCAAGCGATGAGCGACTTGCCGTTTTTCGAAAGATCTATGTCGGAAAACCGCGGGCAAATCCCGCACTCTCCAGCCTTTATCAGTTTTCCGCGGACGGTGACCGATCCTTCCAGGGGAATGACCTGCCATTCCTTGCTGGCCGTATTGGAAATGGGTTCGGCGTCTGTCCCGACTATCTGGAACAGCGAAAATGGTTTGCCTACGAAGAGGCTGGTTGACGTGTCATCCGGCACTTCGCGAAAATATTTCATGTCATAACTGGTCAGCTTGGCTACCGCCATCGCTTCCTCAAGGTGCAGTTCGCGCGGGCGACCATAGTCATAAATCCGATAGGTAATATCGACATTCTGCTGCACTTCCAGCAGCGAGATATCGGGTCCGATGGCGTGGATCGTTCCTGCCGGCACAAAGAAAAAATCGCCGGCCTTGACGGGTTTCCAGTCGATCAGGTCCTCGATCTCTCCCAAAACCGCAGCAGTTTTCAGCTTTGTCGCGCTCGCTTTCTTGTTCAGCCCAAGGCCCAATACGGAATGAGGCTCTGCGTCGAGAATGAACCAACATTCTTCCTTGCCATGAGAAAATCCAATGCGTCTGGCCTGCCGATCATTCGGATGGACTTGAACGGAGAGCTTTTCACTGGTGAAAAGATATTTTGTCATCAGCTGCGGGACAACGCCGTCCGGTGCCTCAAACCAGATTTCACCAATCCGTTTCCCGGCTTCTCCTTTGAAGATATCGGGGAGCACGTCCTGGCCCCACGGTTTTTCTACGAGTTTTTTCTTCAGTTTCATTGCTTGCTGCCGTTACACTCTAGTTTCGACCCACGCTGGTATATTTCAAATTGCTTTGCGCAACTTCCGACGGATTGTAAATATTTCGCAGGTCGACTAGCACATCGCCTTTCATGACCGCGGCCAGCTTCTTCAAGTCCAGCGCACGGAAGGCATCCCATTCGGTAACAATGACCACCGCATCCGCATCTTTTGCAGCATTGTAGCTGCTGTCCGCCATTTTTACTTCCGGCATAATCTGCTTTGCCAGTTCCATCCCTTCTGGATCATAGGCGGTTACTTCCGCGCCTGCGTCGGTCAATGTTTGCGCAATGGCGATCGAGGGCGCGTCTCTCATATCGTCGGTATTTGGCTTGAAGGTCAGGCCGAGTAAGGCCACCTTTTTGCCACGGGCTTCGCCATCAAGGGCGTGAATGACCTTTCTCCCCATGGCGCGCTTGCGCTGGTCATTCACCTGAACCACCGCCTCGACAATGCGGACGGGACTGTCATTGTCCTGCGCGGTCTTCATCAGCGCGAGAGTGTCTTTTGGAAAACAGCTGCCGCCATATCCGGGGCCGGCATGGAGAAATTTGGATCCGATCCGGTTATCCAGACCAATACCCCGGGAGACTTCCTGAACGTCGGCACCGACTTTTTCGCACAGGTCGGCAATCTCGTTAATGAATGTGATTTTTGTCGCGAGAAAGGCATTGGCGGCATATTTGGTCAATTCTGCCGTGCGCCGGCCGGTGAACAATATAGGCGATTCATTGAGGAACAGAGGCCGGTAAATTTCGCTCATCACATCCTTCGCCCAGTCGTCTTCCGTGCCAATCACGATGCGATCAGGACGTTTGAAGTCCGTTATTGCAGCGCCTTCGCGCAGAAATTCGGGATTGGAGACGACCGAGAAGCGATCCCTGGGCTGCTTCTTCGCGATAATATGTTCGACCTCATCGCCTGTTCCCACTGGAACGGTGGATTTTGTGATGATGACGGTGGGCTTGACGATGGCATCAGCGATTTCCTCGCTGGCCGCATAAACATAGCTCAGGTCGGCATGGCCGTCGCCTCTTCGCGAGGGCGTTCCCACTGCGATAAAAATGGCATCGCAATCCTCGATCGATGCCGCCAAATCGGTCGAAAAGGACAGGCGTTCTGCATCAACATTTCTCTTAACCAGATCGGCAAGTCCCGGTTCGTATATCGGCATGACATTATTGTTAAGATCCGCGATTTTTTTCTCGTCTTTGTCGATGCAAATTACATCATGGCCAAAATCAGCGAAGCAGGCGCCAGAAACGAGGCCGACATAGCCCGAACCTATCATTGCAAGTTTCATTCAATTCCCTCGAAAATAAGATATCTTAACACGCTGAATTTTGCGGCTTGTGGCCGGTTGGCTGTGACAGGTCAAGTTTGCGTCAATTGGATCGGAGGCGAGTCGCCTCGCCGCTGAAATATTGTATAGCTTGTTCGCAATAAGAGGTCAGATGTTTAACAGCCCAAATGGCACGATTTTGTTGTCGGCATCGTGCCCAATGTCCGCTTGCCCCAGATAGGGGATATTGGCGCGGTCGCACCATCGCCTGGCAATGTCCTCCGCACTTTCGCCGAAGGGGCGGTCATTTTCGGGGATATCGCCGATACGGCCCAATTTTATGCCGGCGAGGCCATGCGCCTCAAGATTGCCGGAGAGATGGAACATGGCGCGATCAAAGGCGTAAAGATATTCGGATATCTCTTCAATCAAGACTATATGGTCCCGTAGATTCGGCATCAGCTTTGTGCCAGTCATCATGGCCAGTGTCATCAGATTGAATGCGGCATATTTTTTTCCTGCGGTCAGGCCCGGTTCCAGAACATCCTTTTGCCTGTGTACGATCCAGTCCAGAGCGCGGCAGACCGCCTGCTCGCCACCCTGCCTGGCGATATCGGACGGCATCGGCCCATGAGCAACTTCGCCAATAGCTTCGCGATACAGGGCACCGAGCAGGTTGCCAGCATCGCTATAACCCAGATATATTTTCTTTTTCGAGCCGTCGCCTAGCTGGGCGATGGCCGCTTCCGCGATTCGAGCGGCCCCATAGCCGCCCCGCGCAAACCATATGGCGTCGATGCTGGGATCGTTGGCCAGAGTCACAAAACTGTCCGTGCGCTGTTTATCGTTGCCGGCGAAATGCCCTTCGACCAGAAAACATTGCTCGTCGAAAAGCAGTTCGGCCTGTGGATGCGTTCTGGCGGCGAGCGCAAGGACGCGGTCAGCCGCTTCCCGCGAAAATGGGGTCGACGGCGCGCAAATGCCGATGCGGACGGATAGGGAGATGGAATTTGTTCCTTGCGCCATTGCCAAACAGATAGAGAAGCAATAGCGCGAAAAAATGAGTGAAGACAAATCCTATTATTTCTGCGGGATCGGTGGTTCGGGCATGCTGCCTCTGGCGATGATCGTCAAGGCAACGGGAGCCAGGGTTTCAGGCTCGGACCGAGCACTGGACCAGGGGCGACTGGCAGACAAATTCCAATGGCTGCAGGATCGCGGAATCGATCTGTTTCAACAGGATGGCAGCGGTCTGGTTGACGGAAGCCAGATATTGATTGCCTCTGCGGCCATCGAAGACTCTGTACCGGATGTTGCCCAGGCAATAGCGCTGGGGTGCAGGCGAATGACCCGTGCGGAACTGTTGGCGGAGCATTTTAACAGCGCACAGCGCAGCATCGCTGTTGGCGGAACCAGCGGCAAATCCACAGTGACCGGTATGATCGGCTGGATTCTGACGGAAGCTGGCTGCGACCCGACGATCATGAACGGGGCGGTGATGAAAAATTTTGCCGATGCGGATGCCCCGTTTGCCAGTTCCCGGGTGGGCGCTGGCGGGATGATCGTGAGTGAAGTTGACGAAAGCGATGGCTCCATCGCTCTGTTCAAGCCTGAAATTGCGGTACTCAACAATGTCAGCCTGGATCACAAGAGCCTTGCCGAACTGAGAATATTATTCGGCGATTTCATTGCGAAATCGAACCACGCCATCTGGAATCATGACGATGCAGAATCGATCGCGCTGGTTGGTTCTCTCGATCTTTCGGATGCCAGCAGCTTTGGATTTTCGGAAGGTTCCGACTATCGGGCTTTGCAAGTCGAGGAACAGGCCCTGGGGGCCAGTTTCACTCTGCGCAGGGGCGAGGCAGACTTTCCGGTTTCGCTGCAAGTGCCAGGCAGGCACAATATCGCCAATGCTCTGGCGGCTATAGCGGCGAGCTGCGCCATCGGCGTGCCGATCGACTTGGCGATATCGGCGATCGGATCGTTTCGCGGTCTGGCCCGTCGTTTTGATATTGTCGGAACCGCGAACGGCGTCACGGTGATCGACGATTTTGGTCACAATCCGGACAAAATCGCCGCCACGCTGCGTACTCTCAAAACATTCCCGGGGCGGGTGATTGCCTTCTTTCAGCCGCACGGGTTCGGACCGATCAAGAAAATGGGCGTGGAGCTTGCCGCGGTTTTCTCCGAAAACCTGTCCGACGATGATCGTGTCATCCTGTGCGATCCGGTCTATTTCGGTGGGACAGTGGACCGGTCTCACGGCAGCGAATCGATTGTCGATGCGATAATCGCCGCAGGAGGCAAGGCAGAACATATTGCAGCCAGAAAGGAATGCGGCGACAGAATAGTGAAGCTAGCTAAACCTGGGGACCGGATCGTCGTCATGGGTGCGCGGGATGACACGCTGCACGGCTTTGCCTTGGCAATTCTGACGGCGATCAGCCTGAGATAGTTCGATGTATGGGCGGCCCGGAGACATGCTGCCAGAATGTCACGCCCGGTATTCCTGTACGATTAAAGATTCGGGGAGGGGGGAGCTATCGTCAAATAGCGAGACGGGGTGTTTCGCCATTGCAACACCTGCTGCCGAACTGTTGAACAAGTTCTCCTTAGGCTTTCAAGAATCAGTATGATGTTGTAATAGGAAAATCTTGGCGATTCTCTGGACCGCTATTTCGCAAAATCCATTTTAACGCCCGTTTATTACCCACTGTGAGGGTAAAATTATGGCAGGATTTTGTTAACTATTATTTCGAAACTGTTAACACCGCGAGCGCATGTCGCTATCTCATCATTAAAAACCCTTTGAAAACAGACGCTTAAGGGCGTGGCACCGTAACAGCGGGTTACATTAGCCGTATCTAACTGCCTGTTGCCGACAAGTTAGGGCAGAAAAGATGGGCAAGTGGGACAATTCGGCATTTGCCTGTGGTAACCCAATTTAAGCACCACAGTTGTCCCTGCATTGGTACGATATTCTGGTCGATATCGTACCAACTGTTCCCGGTGGAGCGGATGGATATACCGTCCGCTCCACCTCCGGACAGAGGCCCTAGAGTCTGGCACTTGCGACTTAGTTGTGGGATGCGTTATGCAGTCAATTGGTTTGGCATCGTGGAACAGGAAAGCCGATTATTTTCGGTCTATTATCTGTTCCAGCATCGTGCCCTTACCCATCCTGATTATCATGATCATCGGCATATCGCCTGCACTAAAGTCAGAAGCCTTCGCGACCGGCACGGCAGGGCAGGTGCCACAGGGTCGCGCCACCGCCGTAGCAAGTGCGCAGATCGTCAAACCATTTACGATGGATTCGGGAGCGCAGGCTGGAAATGACGCAGACAGTTCAGCGATTACGGGGTTGCGCCGTACCACCATACGTAGCTGCGCATCCATTCTTGGAAAGGACAGCAACCAGGTTGCCAGAGCCTCCTGCGAACTCCGCCTGATCGAAATGCAATGAATGGCGTTTCAAGGGAATATAAGAGGATTCAATCGGAATGAACCATCCCATGAACAAGTCCCAACAGGAGAATATGATGCCGGCATCATATTTGAAATATAAGACGTTGGTGGCTTCCGAAACCCGGTGCGTCGACCTGCTGCCGTCCCGACCGTCCGTTATGTTCGGTCTGATTGGGGCGCTGCTCATTGCGGTTCCTCTGCCGGCATTTGCGGAATCCGGGTCGAGTGACAACATCTCCATCGCCCTCTCCAGCAGTGTCGTCGGCAATCCGATAGAGCAAGATGATGTGTCCAACACCGCCCCAGGCGCGATCGTCGATTTCTCTGTTGTTGTCAAAGGGCCAACCGAACGCGGCGCGCCGGCCACATCTTTCGGGATCAGCGACAAGGTTCCGGAACATCTTTCGCTTTTTGTGGGCGACTTGCAAGGGAGTGGCAGTGGGCCAGCTGCATTCACCGACCATGACAGCGGTTTGCAATTCAGTTTCGATGGACTTTCCAACCCCAATGATTCGGTCGAATTCTCCAGCAATGGAGTGCAACATTCGACTATATTCCCGTCCCGGATGCAGACGGGTTCGATGCGAATGTGACGCATGTCAGATTCCGGCCGCGCGGCGCTCTTCTTACGACGACCGGCCCAAAGGAACGGTTTTCCTTACGTTACAGAATGAAGGTCAAATAATATGATGAATATGATCGAATCTGGTGTTTCGCCCGCTATGGCGATGGACGATGTTAACAGCGAGGAAGACCGCCGAAAGCAAGACCGGCATATCGCGATGCTCCGGCTCGCCAAGATCAAGACCGAATCCGGCGAAGGTTGGGGTTTTATCAAGAATCTCTCGGCCACCGGAATGATGGTGGAAGTGCATCCCAATTTTGAATTGGGAGACAGTGTTTCTGCACTTTTGACCGAAGATCAGGAACTGACGGGGACGGTACGCTGGCGCAAAAAGGCGTTGGCCGGCATCGAGTTCTTTTCACCCATCGATATCGCCAAGGTGCTTGCGAAACCTTGTGATTCCAAGCACGGTCGGGTTTCCCGCCTTCCCCGCATCGAGATGAAGCATCCGATCAACCTCTATCTGGGATCGCGATTAATTCATGCGGACATTCGTGACATTTCGCCCGCAGGTATTTGCGTGGCGACCGATTTCACATTCGAGATCGGCAAAAAGTTGCGCCTTTCTGTCCCGGATCTGCTGGACATCCACGGTACCGTACGGTGGCAATCTGCAAACCGGGTGGGAATCGCGTTTTCCGAAAGGCTTCCGTTGGATGACCTGATGGTATGGCTGTCCACCTTCTACCGTTCGGCGAGAATGGACTCCAATGAACTGGCGGTTCTTAACGAAGCTTCGGGGGCCGATGATCTGGCAGTAAATTCCCGTCCTTTTCAGGTTATCGGACATGACGACCTCGGGAAGGAAATATTGATCGATACGATGAATACGGCGACCGAGGCTTTGACCCAGTTTAAAGCCACCTCGAAATTTTTCTACCGGGTGAGCATCAGGAATGCCGACAATGTAGAGCTGTCGATAGGCGCTATTGTCCTGGCCGCATTTGATGAGGAACGGGCGGCGGCCGGGAAAGAGATTCTCTGACCGGTTTTTCGCTCTGTCTGGTTCAAACGAGCAACAGCAGCGGAAATCGCCGCGAACAGGTGACTTTTGTCCTTTGCTGACTCGTCGAAAATGAAAACTGATATTTCGCCTGCACCACCGGCGAAATTTCTTGCGCGCCGGTCTTTTTGTGCAAGGACTCAGGCCAAGTTTGCTGGATGACGGCCGCGTCCGCTGCATCTGGGCGCGCGGTTACACGGCCAACCTGACGGGCCGGACTTTCTGCATAATCTGCAACTTGCCTGCATTCGGGGCCGAATCCACATTTTACCCAGAATTTGCCGGTTGAATCATTTGCTATTCCGCGAATATTTTACGATATGTTACAAGTTGCTCGGGCGCGAGTGAACTGGGAGGCTGACGTCAACCAAAGACGTTCCAGATAAGGACAGTAGCCAACAGATGGATGATGCCGACGCCCTGCAACTGTGTCTGGAACGCGACCGGCTGTTGAGTGATCCCGAATTTGCGCGTTCTCCCATCATGTGCAAATTGTTGCGATTCCTGGTGGATTATAAATTGTCCGGGAACAGCGTCCCGTTGAAAAGCTATATTATCGCTACAGATGCGCTTGGCCGAAATGCAAATTTTGACCCAAAGACAGACAGTTATCCGCGAGTCCAGATGGTCCGCTTGCGTCGGATGCTCGACAATTTCTACTTGCGCAACGGTGGTGAAAATCGACTGGTCATCGCTCCCAACCAATATGCAATCGCATTGGAACCCAATCGACCCAGCACGGTCGACACCAATGACCTGATGGGCGAATCCGACGATTCTGAGGTCCGAGAATCAGCTGAGCTTCCACCTATGGATGTGATGGGAGAGGGGAGGGGGCTCGATCATCGACGGGATGCGCGCCGACCAATTGCCCGGGTTCTGGTGGGGATAATCCTGGCCATGCTGACAGGTGCTGCCGCCTATCTGCTCTGGCTTGATCGAGACGCGGGCCAAGATGGCAGAGAAATTGCCTATCCCGCCGTCGTGCTCGATTTGCCGACGGCTGCTGCCGGTTCGCGGGAAGAGGAGCTTTCCGAATCGATCGGCAATCATCTGGTTGGCCGGTTGAAGGGTTTTGGGGGGATAAGGGTCTTTGATAGCAACGCCGGTACACCCGAAAAATCCGGCTATCTCATCAAGGTTCGTTTCCTGAATCCAAAGGCCGATAAGGTGGAGTTGCGCCTGCTGACTCGCGATAGCGGCGAGATTTTATGGTCGACAGAAATCGACACGTCGAATGCAGCGACCTGGAAGCTGGAACTGGACAGGGCCATTGTCTCTCTGGTGGGCAATTATGGGGAAATTGCCCAGTCAGAACTATCGAAGGTGGGGAATGACTTTTCCGCCGGCTACCCCTGTCTGCTGCAGTTTGATCTATATATCCGCTATCGCGAACAGGAGAAAGTGAAGCCGCTGCGCAAGTGTTTGAGACAGTCGGTAAAACGCTTTCCGAATGATGCCCATCTTTTGAGTGTCGCGGCTTTTGCACGAAATATGGCAGAACAATCCGAAACCGACATAAGGGGCAAGGGGCTCGGGATGGTTCTGGCGCGAAAAGCCGAAGCGATAGATCACAATAGTGCAGCGGCCAATTTTGCTATTGCGCAGTCCGCTTTCTTTGCGGGTGATTGTGCCACCGGCGTGGCCTGGGGCAAAAAAGCACTTGCGCTCAATCCTCTAAATTCCCGGATATCGGGATATCTCGGACTTTATATGATCGCCTGCGATTTGCCCGAAGGCGAGAGCTATGCGGTTCGCGCGCTCGAGTTCGACCCCAACGTCGACTTGACGATCGCCGGCGCGGTCGCGTTCCAAATGCTGAAACGCGGTGACGCTGTCTCGGCCCGGGACCTGTCCGCCAGATATATGGCCTCGTCGCTCAGGGACGAGCCGGCGTTGGAGCTGACCTATATTCTGTCATCCGCGATGCTAAAAGATCTGACAGAGGCCCGGCGAGCTTGGAAAATTCTCGCCGAGCGTTATGGCCTGTCGGAATCGGCTCCGCCTCGTGAAGTGCTGAGTCGATGGATATCCAGTCCGGTATTGCTCAACGAAGTGATGCGGTTGGCAGATCAGACGGGCTTGTTCCATCCATTTCCGGACAATTCCAAAGTAAAGCCGAGCCGCTGAAAGATCAGCTGGGCTCTGTCCCAGCCTTTTTCCGTCCCGAAAGCAATCACCTTTAATATGTAAATCGAAGTAACAAGCCATTGTTAACGTAATAAATTAAACGCTATTATGCTGTTAATTTACTAGTATATTTTTACCAGATTGGCTTATAGGACATCGCATTCAAGGGGGGATACAGGGACGCGTTGGTCATTATGCTATTGGATTATTTGTTTTATTTTCTAATTTTTACATTAGCGGGCGCTGCTGGATATTTGGCCTTTCGACTAAGGAAGCTGCGATCCGAATTGCGGGACGTGAGGCTTGAGCTGGATCGCTGCCAGTTGACGCTCGAGATTTCTGAGGATGTTGGCCGGTTCGGATCCTGGCATCTGGATGCAAAAACCAATGCCTTAAAATGGTCAGACTATATGTTCGACATGCACGAGCGTCGCCATTCGCTCGGCCACCCTCCGATAGAAACTGCTGTTCATTATTATCATCCGGATGATCGCGAGATGGTAAAGGCGGTAGTGGCGCGGGCGCTGAAAGACGGCGACGACTTTGAATTCCGGGCGCGGGTGCTGACAGAAAATAACCGTGAACTTCCCGTGCTGGCCCGAGGTACCTGCCAGATTGGGGGAGATGGTGACGTTCTCGGGATCTTCGGCTGTTTTGTCGATCTGAGCAGACCCGAGGATCGAAAATTCGGATGACCTGAGAAAATCGGCGACTGTCAGGCAACTATCTCCATGATTGTGGGTTGATAAGATTCGTTTGCTGCCACTGTTTATCACAGGTAGCATGCTGGAGACCGTAACCTATTGGGGGAAACTTGAAAATTCTGACGGAAGCAGAAAAGCTACAATATTGTTTGGAGCGTGACCGGCTGCTCTGCAGTACGGAATTTGCGCGCTCTCCGACGATGAGCAAGCTTCTCCGCTTTCTGGTGGATCACAAATTGTCGGACGACGGCAAGCCCCTGACCGCTTATACCGTTGCGGTTGATGGCCTTGGCCGCGATGATAGTTTTGATACGCAAATCGACAGCTATCCGCGAGTCCAGGTCGGTCGTCTGCGGCGTATGCTCGATCATTTTTATTTGCGAGAGAAGAGCGAAGACCGGCTTTTCATACCCTATCAGCATTATGAAATCATTCTCGGCAAGAATGATTCGGCAGAGGATCGTGCATCGGCTTCGGTTGTTTCTATTTTGCCCGAGGGCCAATCCAGCGAAGCGCCGGGCGAGACTGACAAACCAGCCAACGAATATTCAAGGGGCGCGAAGTCCATCGCACGGGGCTATCTGCTGGCGGCCGTTGGGGCCCTGACGCTGCTTGCCATAGCCGCCCTTTTCTATCTGCCGGACAGCGACGGCGAGTCCGCAGCTACAATTACTTATCCTTCTGTCATCGTGAAAACCGCTGAAGGCATGACCAGTGCTTCATCCCGATCCAGAATGGAAATGACGCAAAGCTATCTTATAGGAGCGCTGGAAAAATTCGATCAGCTACGGGTTTTTGATGAAGACGCGGCTCCGACAGGTCAGTCGCAATATCTGCTTGAGACCTCGCTACTGGACGATCCAGCTGACCGGATCAATCTGCGCCTTGTCGCTGCGGACAGCAGGGAAGTCATCTGGTCGGGTCAAGCCGAGATGACGGCGCGGGAAGCAGACCTGGACAAAGCCGTGGTGGAGATCGCTGGCTCTTATGGCGAAATTGCGCAGCATGAATTGTCCAGATATCGCCGCGACTTCACGCCCGGCTATCCGTGCCTGCTGCAGTTTCACCAATATATGCGGCATCGCGATACCCAGAACCTGGAGCCGGTTTTGGCCTGTATGGACCGCTCTGCCCGCAAGTTTCCGAATGATGTCTATTTGATGAGTATGCTGGCGATCGCCAAAAATCTCGGAGAAACACAAAACGCTGAAAAAACAACGGTCGTTCCGGGCAAAGAGTTTGCCTTGCGGGCCGCCAAACTGGACGCGACTAGCGCGTCAGCGGTATTCGCAGTGGCACAAAGCGCATTTTTTGAAGGCGATTGCCGCCGAGGCGTTTCATGGGGTGAACGGGCTGTCAGCCTGAACCCGTTGAATTCCCGGATCATGGGCTATCTGGGCATATATATGCTGGCCTGCAAGATTCCGGAAGGAGAAGTTTATGTCAGCCGGGCCCTGGATATGGATGCCAATGTGGATGTCGATGTCGCAGCCACCGTCGCTCTGCAAAAACTGCGACGCGGAGATGTAAAGGCGGCGCAGGAATTATCGTCAAAATATATGGATTTTGTACCGGGCACGGCAGTGGGACTGGAAATAAGCTATATATTGGCATCGGCTGGTCTCGACGAAAAAGAGGAAGCGCGGAGAGCCTGGCGGGTATTGGCAGAACGATCAGGTTTCGAGGAAAACGCCGCGCCCCGAAAAGTGCTGACCAAATTCATATCCAACCCGGCCCTCGTGAGCGAGTTGGAGACGGACTTTGACAAGGCTGATCTATACTAGAATTGGCGACGGATTGTTCGTTGCGATCCCGGGCAACGGCTTCCGGTGCATAGGTATTATTGCTTAGGGAAGACCACTGATTCAGCGGGGAAAATGCAATCACTATCTTTCGACGCGTGGGGCATATGATTCTCAACTCAAGCTGAGGAAATAGTGATGAGCAAGAAAAAAGCCAATGTTCCTGTTGAAGCAAAATCGGCCAGGCGGTCGTTCAGTCCTGTGATTGCCGGCGATGTTCTGGCCCCGTTTTCGCGATTGCGCGACGAGTTTGACCGGATGTTCGACGACACTCCTGGCAATGCATTCGGATCCCGGTGGATGCAGAAATTCCACGAGAACGCATCCCCTGTTGTGGAACTACGCGACAAGAAAGATGAATATGAACTGGTGGCCGAAGTCCCCGGCATGAGCAGCGAAGATATCGAGATAAAACTGTCTGACGGCATGTTGCGGATAGCCGGTGAAAAATCGGAAAGCCATGACGAAGAGGGAGAAAGCTTCATGTTCTCCGAACGGCATTACGGCAGTTTTGAACGGGCCATAAAATTGCCGAATGGCATCGATCATGAAAAGATTAACGCCGAAACGAAAGACGGCCTGTTGACCATCCATATTCCAAAAAGCGCAGAAGCTCTTCAAAAAGAGAGAAAAATTCCAATCAACACCGGCTGATAAAACTTGCCGGATAGCGGGTCACATGGCGCTGTTCCTCGCCCCACCCCCCTGCACACGGGAAACGCCGTGTGATCCGCAACCCTTTTTGGCTCCAGGGCCCGAAATGCAGGGCCGTAGAGCTGATCGGGCCACTAATAGAACCCTTTTATCACACTTTATCTAAGGCCCGTTTCAGCGCGGCCAGCATCTTTTCCCGATCCTGACTGGACGATTGTCTGGACAGTTTTTCCTCTATTTCCTGACGCAACATGGCGAGACCGGAAATCCAGTCCCGGGAGGCCGTCAGCTCGCTGGCGTCCGGCCGACCTTTGGTAAACAGCGACGCAGGTTTGCCCGGGTGCAAGGCCCATGTCTCTTCCAGGGCGGGTATGATGGCTGCAGGAAGGTCCGCGATGCCGGCGAATTTTTCGGCCAGCCCGGAAAGTGCCTTCTCTTCGCCATGGACGAGAAAGATCGACCCCCTGACCGGAGCGCGATCCCTGATCCATTCCGTCAGCCCGCTGCGGTCGGCGTGATTGGAGTAACCTTCAAGGCTGTCGACCTCCGCCTTCACGACCACATCAACACCGGAAATGCGGACTCGCTTTGCGCCGTCCCGGAGTACCGATCCCAAAGTTCCGGCAACCTGATAGCCGGACAATAAGAGCCGGGATTGGCGGTTGGGCAGATTATGGATCAGATGATGCCTGATCCGGCCGCCCTCGCACATGCCGGATCCCGCAATGATCACTATCCCGGTCATGCGGTTCAGTTTCTTGGATTCTGCGGTATTCTGGATGAAGCGGATATTGGTGCGCTTCAGCATGTCGGTGCCGCTATCGCGATAGCGCGTCACGGCCATGGTGACCTTCTGCGCCAGCGGGGAATCCAGAAACACGTTCACCGGCGCCAGACGTTTGGACGCAAACAGCGCATCGAAATCTTCAAGTATGGCCTGCGTGCGTTCCACGGCAAAGGCGGGGATCAGCACATTGCCTCCTGCCGCCATCACGTCCTCGACATGGCGTGCCAGGGCCTCGCGGCGCTCGCTGACCAGAACGAGATCACGATCCCGGTCCCCATAAGTGGATTCGCAAATGATATGGTCATAGCCGCCGAGGTCGGACGCGGTACAGTTGATCGCCCGACCGGGCCCGACATCGCCGGAAAACAGCAACCGCTGGCCAGCGATATTGACTTCGACCGATGCCGATCCGACGATATGCCTGGCATCCCAGAAGCGAAAGGAGACGCCGTTACCCAGAACAACTTCGTCGCAATAGCCCACCGTCTGGAGATGTTTGTGCAGCTTCTGGATATCCTTGCTGTCATATAGCGGCGTGAATGGCCGTAATCCTGCCCGATCCGCGCGGCGATTCCGGCGTTCGACATCTGCCGCCTGCAGCTTGGCGGCATCCTGCAAAAGCGGTTTGATAATGTCGGCGCTTGGCACGGTGCAATAGGTCGTGGCCTTGCAACCCCGGGCATAGAGATAGGGCAGCCTGCCGCTGTGATCGAGATGGGCATGGCTGAGGAGCACAGCGTCAATCGCTTTCGGATCAAAGGGAAGGTCTTCATGATTGAGCGCCTCGAGCGAACGGGTGCCCTGAAACAGACCGCAGTCGATCAAGATTGTTTTGCCGGCTCCCGTTATCTCGAAGCAGGAGCCGGTAACGGTTCCTGCTGCGCCATGAAATTTTAAGGTTGCACCACTCATCCCAGTCTTCCTCAAGGAAAGTCCGCTCCCGCGATCAATGCGACACCAGCAGTGGAACCGGGCACTCCCGGAACAGATTTCTCGTGACGCCGCCAAACAAGAACTCGCGGGCGCGGCTATGGCCATAGGCACCCATCACCAGATAGCCTGCTTGCAGCGCATCGACGGTCGACAGCAGGACAGCTTGGACGGATGACTTGTCTGCGGCAAGATCGTGGATATTCGACTTTATTCCATAGCTCGACAGATATTCGGATGCTTCCAGAGGCGGCAGGTCATGCGCCTTGTCTTCTTCGACGACAACGATATGCACCTCGCTGGCCAGTTTGAGCAGGGGCACGGCCGCGCGAAGCGCATTGCCCGCCTCGAAACTTCCGTTCCAGGCCACGACGGCCGGACCGGCAGCCTCGAATTTCCTCACACCGTCCGGCTGGACGAGAACCGGAACCTTTGTATTGAAAATGACGTCTCCCAAAAGTCCCAGGATCTGACCGCTATTTTTTGCGCCGCTGCCGGAACTGAGCACGATGATATCGGCCAGCGCGGAGTTTCGGGAAAGGCCTCTGGCGGGGTCTGCATTGGCTTGGCGATAATCCCACGGCACGTCTTCGCCCGCCAGCCGCTTTTCCATTTCCCTTTTCAACTGCGCATCGGCTTCCGCCGCATATTTGCTGATGTCGTAAAAAACCGACATGCCGGAGACACCGTCAAAAGCCATTTGCGGTGGATAGGTATGGGAATGGAGGCAATGCAGATGACCTTCCACCGCGCGCGTGAGGTCCAGTGCTGCCTGATAGCGGGCATCAAGTCCGGAATCATCATTCACAAAAAGAAGTACGGATTTCATTCTGTCGGTTCCATTTCGCCACTCCTGATCCGGACACATATTTCGGGACACGAATGATCGTCGCAATCCCTCGTCCGCATTGTTATCCATACAGATGCCGGAAACCGGATCGGCGAACCATCCGTAGTGTTACCTATGCCCGGTGAAATTCCTCCCCGAGATAGAGATGCCGAACGATCTTGTCGTCCAGCATCGCTTCCGGCGTGCCGCTGAAAATGATCCGGCCTTCGTGCAGGACGTAGACCCGGTCGAGCAGGCCGATCATTTCCCGGACATTCTGATCGGTCATCAGTATGCCGACATCATGGCTTTCAAGATTGGCAATCATGGTTTTGATATCCCGAACCGACAGCGGATCTATTCCGGCAAAAGGCTCGTCAAACAGCATGATGGTCGGGTTGGCCGCCATCGCGCGGGCAATTTCGCAGCGCCGTCTCTCGCCACCGGAAAGCGCACGCGCCGGTACATGGCGGACATATTCAATATGGAATTCGTTCAGAAGATCATCCAGCATCCTGGCGCGCAAATCCGGATCGGGCTCGAACAGCTCGAGCACGGTCAGGATATTCTGCTCCACCGTCAGCCCGCGGAATATGGAGGATTCCTGCGGCAAATATCCGAGTCCGCGGAGAGCTCTTCGGTCAAGCGACAGGTCGGTGATGTCGGTACCATCCAGAAAGATCTGGCCGGAATTGAGCCGCAACAATCCCAGGATGGAATAGAAGGTTACCGTTTTGCCGGCACCGTCTCGGCCCAGCAGACCGACGATTTCCGATCGGTCGACATGGATCGAAACCTCGTCCAGAACCACTTTTCTGCCGAATTTCTTGCTAATCGATTCCACCGATAGCCCGAGGCTGTCCATCGTAGCGTTTCCCACCTGATGGGTTGGTGTCGGAAAGATGCCATGTTTCAATGGTCGGGTTGCCCTGATGGGAAAAGCGGCAAAATATAGGGCTGTGAGCAGCAACAATATCAGGGAGTTTACGTATATTTCCGTCTTTGTGCCACGACCGGCAGCCCCGGAAGAGAAGTCCTACAAGCCGTTGGCCAGTTCGTCCCGAAATTTGGGATGCGCGAGACCGATCAGCGCATCGGTCCGCTGGTACAGCGACTTTCCTTTGAGATCGGCCCAGCCATATTCGGTCACCACGATATGCGTGTCATTGCGCGGGGTTGTAACCGGTCCGTCGAGGCGAGGGACTATGCGCGAGACCGTGCCGTTGCACGCCGTCGACTGGCAGGCAATGATCGACTTTCCGCCTTTCGAAGCGTTGGCGCCACGGACAAAATCCAGCTGCCCGCCCGAGCCGCTATACTGACGTCCCAAAAGATGTTCGGAATTGCACGCGCCGCCGAGATCGATCTGCAGCGTTGCATTGACCGAGACGACATTTTTGTTCTTCGCGATATGACGCGGATCGTTGACGATATCGACCGGTCCGCTGTGCATCGCGGGATTATCGTCGAGAAAATCATACAGCGCCCGGTCTCCGAGAGCGAAAGTAAAGACACTGCGGCCCCGATAAGTGGCCTTCGCCTGATTGGTCACCGCACCGCATTGGATCAGGCCGGCGAGGGCAGGGCTCATCAGTTCGGTATGGATGCCTAGATTCCGGCGGTCTTTCAACAAGGCGCAGACCGCTCCGGGGAGCGCGCCGATGCCCATTTGCAGACAGGCCTCGTCGTCAATCATGGCGGCGATCGTCGCAGCGACCTTGGCTTCTTCCGGAGAGGTGTCCGGAGCATGGACTTCGGCGAGAGCCGTGTCATTTTCGACGATCGCGTCGATTTCCGAGATATGGAGCAGCGAGGCCCCGAATACGCGCGGCATGTTCGGGTTCACCTCGACGACCAGCCGTTTGGCGCTGCGGGCCGCAGCTGTGGAATAGTCGTTGCTGGTACCGAAAGTGAACCAGCCATGCTTGTCCATTGGCGACACGGTCGTGACAAAAAGGTCGAGCGGGACCTGTTCCGCGAACAGACGGGGGGAGTCGCTAAAGGCGACCGGGACAAACTCGATCGGACTCCTTTGCCCCGTTGGCAGCGCCTTGAGCAATTTCCGCTCGATCGCGCTCAGAAACATGCAGCGCGGACGAATGCGGCCCAGCACGTTTGGCCGAAGCACTGTCTGGCCGGCATGATCCATCGAATGGAAATACCAGAGCTTGAGATCTTCGGCCGCGCCCTTTTCCGCCATGTCTGCAAGCGCCCCGAGCAGGGCCGGCGGCTCTGCCGCTGCCATGCCCATCGCAATATGCGCTCCTGACGTCACTCCCTGCATCGCCTCCACCGCAGTCATCCGGCGGGCGCGATAGTCTTCGATATAGGTCATTTGCGGCCCCTGTGCGTGTGTTCCGCTTTGCGGCTGGACTGTTTATATCACGGCAAATTCGGCAAGTCCGGTGTCGGGACGATTGAACGTCTAGACCCGGTCGGCATAGAGGAGGCGGCCCGGCCCCAGTCGATCCAATATGGTTTCGAGATCCTTTTCGGAAAAGGCGAAACAGCCCTGGCTTCGGCCCAGTTTGCCGTGGGTGCTGATCATCTCCTGCTCCGCATACCAGGCCCCGTGAATCACGATCGCTCGCGCTTCGGCCATGTCATTGCTCGGGTCGAGACCGATCAGTCGCCGGGAGGTGCCATGCTTGCCGATATAGGTTTCGCTGGTCATATAGCTGCCGCCGGAAGTGGCCTCTGACCCCGGTATATTGGAAAATTTTTGCAGCCATCCGGTATGCCCGAGGTCTGATCCCTTGCCATGGGCGACGAGGAAGGACTGGCTGGTCCCGCTGGCCAGGTCAACGATATGAAATCGTTCCTTGGCGGAATGCAGGGAATAGTCCGCAATCCCGATCCTGTCGCTGTGCAGCAGTGCGGACTGATGGTTTGCCATCGCCGCCTTCGCGCGGTCGATCAATGTGGATAGCTCCGTCGCAGGAGCAGCCTTTGGCCGAGCCGGTACCCGTTTCAGTCCCCCGCTCGCTGCCTGCGATCGGGACCCAATTCCATAGGCGGCACCGGTAACGGTCAGCAAACCGGCGGTCAGAAAATGTCTTCGCTTCATCATGTGACGTTAGCAGTTATTGTATGTATGCGGGATTAAGTATTAATACTGATTGTCCGGCTTGCCAATAGCCGGGAGAGGGGTGGAATGAGAATATTATTAGCGCTTTTGGGCGGATTTCTGCTGTCGACGTCTGCTTTTGCCCAGACACCGGATCAGACGGACAATTACCTCATCTGGACCCAGCCGCAATTGGCGCAGTTGCAACAACTGGTGGACGCGCGAGCAGCCGAGGGGCTGGGAGACTGTTCCATCACCGATTTCAGCCAGCCCAATTCGGCGACAGATCCGCACCGCCGCTCGCGCCTGGCGACCGCCGCTGCTAATCAGTTGATGATGGCCTATCTCGAAGGCTGTTCTTCCGCCGCTGCCCGTGCGAAATGGCGGATCAGGAGCGATGACCGCCGTATCGACACCCAGCGGCTGCTGATGAAAGCATTGGTGCGGAACGATCTTTTCGCCTATTTTGACGCGCTGCGGCCCCGCAATCCGAATTACCGAGCGCTGCGCGCAGCTTATGCAGCGGAAAGCGATGACCAGAAACGCGCAACCCTGGCGACCAATCTGGACCGGTGGCGCTGGATGCCGCTGGTGATGGGGGACAAATATCTGCTGGTGAACGCGGCCAGTTTCGAGGTGACGCTCTGGGAAAACAACAAGAAGCTCCGCACCTGGCCGAATATCGTCGGCAAGACAAAGTCGCCGACACCGGTATTTGACGCCAGCGTGAGCGGAGTGATCCTGAATCCCTGGTGGGAGATTCCAACATCGATAGTTGCGGAAAGCATCGGCGCGCTGGTTCGCAATCATCCGGCGACAGCGCGGCGCAAGGGCTATGTTGTTCAGGATGGCCGCTATCGCCAGCGACCCGGGCCCGGCAATGCTCTTGGTCAGATGAAGCTGGTCATGCCCAACCCCTACAGCATCTATCTCCACGACACGCCGAACAAGAATCTGTTCTCCGAACCGGTGCGCACCTTCAGCCATGGCTGTATCCGGGTTGGCGGGGCGATTGACCTGGCCAAAACCCTGCTGGAAGGCTCGGCCACGCCGGCGCAGGTCGATGCCATATTGGCCAGCCGCGAGACCACGAAACTGTCGCTGATCAAGCCCATTCCGGTCTATGTCGCCTATTTCACAGCCGAGGGAACGGACGACGGTGGGGTTACCTATTTTCCCGATGTCTATGACCGGGATCCTTTGCATCTGGCGCAAAATGCAGTTGAAACCAGCTGTCCGGCATAGCCTAGGCCGATGACCCTTCTTGTCGGCGCCGGATGGTGATAATATGAAATGCTGCAAGGGTGGTACGCGCCCGTTTTTCCACGAATAACGGCATTGGTTTGCTTTTCATTCGACCGGCATGACCGCAACCTGTTTTAGCCAGTCAATCACCGCTTTAATCCGTCCGACACTTCGCAAATCCCGATGCACGACGATCCAGAAGCTGCGCCGAATTGCGATTTGCTCCGGCAGAATATGGATGAAGCATGGGTCACGCTGAGTCATAAAATGGGGAAGAATAGCAAGGCCCAGCCCTTCGGCACACATGGAACGCTGCATATTGATACTCGTGCTGCAGGTTTGTGGTAGCAAGGCAGGATCAATTTCCGAAAGATACCGCAGTTCATCGGCATAAATGAAATCGGGAATATAGCCGATGAGAGGAAATTTGTGCAGATCCTCCGGTTTTTCCGGCTTGCCCAGCGCGCTGACAAAGCTCTTGGCAGCATAGAGGCCAAGACCATAATCGCTCAGCTTTTGTGCAATCAGCGGACCACGGCTTGGTCGGGCGAGCATGATCGCGATATCGGCTTCCCGCTTCGACGGGCTCAGAAAACCGTTGGTCGTCACGATTTCAAGTGAAATTTCCGGGTGTAACTCGGAAAATTCCCTGAGCTTCGGGCTCAGCACCCAACTGGCGAATCCCTCCGAAAGGCTCAACCTGACGGTCCCTGAAAAGCGGCTCTGCTCGCCCGTCAGAATGTCACTGGCACTAGTTATCGCCCGTTCCGCATCTTCAGCATGGCGCATCAGTTCCTCGCCTCGCGCCGTTAACAAATGGCCGCTGGCCGCAATTTCGAACAGGCTGGAACCGAGGCTTTCTTCCAGACGCACGATCCGCCGACCGACGGTCGTGCCATCGACACCAAGTTTCTGCCCGGCCGCGCTCAGCGTCTTTTGTCGAGCCACGGCCAGAAAATAGCGCAAATCATCCCAGTTCATATTTTATCCTGCATAAATGCATGACCATAGTGCAAAAATATCTATTACCCTGCAAAATAATATATGCCAAGAAGGCCGGATAAAAGCAATCAGGAGTCTCTAGAATGCGCACAGTAACCCATGTTCTGGCTTCCGGCGGATCCGCTGCAGCGGCCCGTCAGAGCGATATTTTCGATCCCAATAATGGCGGTGTCCAGGGGAAGGTGGA
>Ga0209337_1000073_pt1 | contig 81723 bp, 94 predicted proteins | sample LinPmetageLP53_FD_184044 | JGI IMG/M metagenome (GOLD analysis project Ga0209337, IMG submission 184044) | Marine viral communities from the Pacific Ocean - LP-53 (SPAdes) (version 2) | ecosystem: Environmental > Aquatic > Marine > Oceanic | place: Pacific Ocean | collected 2010-02-08
CTGGTGAGAGGTAAGAGCAACAAGCGCGCAATGCGTCAAGGCTACGCTGGCAAGGTTGGGCTTGTGATGGCAGAAGGCGGCTGTGGCTTTGCTCGCATTGCATGGGTTGGTGACAACTCAAACAGTAAGCGATTCGGATACCCGACATTTCCAGAACGCGATCTTGAGGTGGCTTCTTGACATTTCCCTGACAACAAACCTGTTGCAATCACCCTCCCCTTGTGGTATAATCTATGTATAGAAAGGAGAGAAATCTATGATCAAAGTTGGAAACATGGTTCAAAGTAAATACGTGCTGAGTAGCGGCAAAGAGGGAAATCTCGGATTGGTGATGCAGTTGCGCAACACAGAAGAAGAAGCCTTTGGCTTGGCTCATGTATACTATCCAAAGACCCGCACATTTGGCTGGGTTGTAGTCAAAGATATGAAGGTGGTGGCATGAGAGCAGGTGATTTAGTAAAGTGGAGAGGATCGGTTGGTCTTGTTATAGGACCGTGTAAAAAGCGATGGGCTGCGCCGGATGATGTGTGGGTAAAATGGACTGACAAAACCAAGCCCGCGATCGAGGCTGGTCGATTGTTGGAGTTGCTAAATGCAAATCGGTGATCTGGTTAAAGTTATTTATGATGGCACAATGGGGCTTGTTGTTCGCGTCGAGGGTGGTCCGTGGAATACCCCTTGGGTTTGGCTGTGTACAGGCGAATCCTTTAGGTCAGATAAACTGGAGTTAGTAAATGCAGGTCGGTGATTTGGTTAGACGGAATAACTTTAGGCGCTTGCCGGGTGTCACCCGTGTGCTGGGCGTCATTGTCGGTACCGAGAGTCACGTGCTCACAGACCGCAACGGTGCGGTTGAGCATTGGTGGCGCGTCCTTTGGAGTGGAAGCGGGCAACTGGGTTTCGTGCTGGAGGAAGACTTAGAGGTAATCAATGCAAGTCGGTAACTTGGTACGGCGATGCCACTACGGCGCGCCCAGTAAAGGCTGGGGTCCAGTCGGGATCATCGTTGGCTCTGGCTTTAAGGCTGAAGGCTGGTGGATTGTCGAATGGGCTGCTGACGGGAAGCCCGAGACTTTAAGGAAAGAACACATCATGCTCGCTTACTGACATTCTCTTGACACGATCACCCTTGCAATCACCCTCCCACTATGTTATATTATATGTATAGAAAGGAAAGAACACTATGACTAATGACCTCAACCTCCGCGAAGAAATCATCCTCAATCAGATCGGTATCTCTTGGACTCCTAAGCGCAAGCCATCGGCTAACTGGCGCAGGGCAGTCGATCACCTTGTCTTGGCTGGCTTGGTCGAGCGCCGCCGCGATGACGAGTGGTTGAATGAATGGCGTCTGACACCTGATGGCTTTGAGGCCGTGAAGGTGATCGACCGCTTTGCTGTCGTCGCGTATGCAGATGCGCGAATGTCCTGACATTCTCTTGACAACTTAGTTGTTGACAACCCCCCACTTTTAATGGTATAATGGTTATACCAAGTAAGGAGAAACCATCATGGCTTCAAACATTCCGACCGTTATACTTTTCGCCGACGCATGCGAAACCTTCACCACTGAGATCCTTCCGATGATCCAAGAGCAATATGAACAGGACGGTATTCCTGACATGCCCGCACGCCGCGAGGCATGGAACAACTGGACCGACAGCCTTTGCCAGAATGAGCAGATCAGCGATTGGCAAGCGTACAACTGGGGACACCCAGACTGCAACGACTGACATTCTCTTGACAATAAAACCATTGACTTCTACCCTTTTCTCTGGTATACTTACTAAGTAAGTTAGAGAAACAAACAACTCCCCCGGAGAACCTTCATGTCCATCGATTTCGCAACATTCACAACCGTCGCCCCTCACATTCTTGACAGCAAGCTACCTGTCCTCATCCGTGGCCGTCACGGTGTGGGTAAATCCGAGGTGGTCTATCAGATCGCTGCCGCCCGCAACTTGCCAGTGGTCGAGCGCCGCGCTTCTCAGATGACCGAGGGTGATCTTCTCGGTCTGCCTGACACGGCAGACACCACGATCAATGGCCGTAAGGCTACCACTTGGAACGCTCCTGACTGGCTTGTGACCGCTTGTGAACAGCCTGTGATGCTGTTCCTCGATGAAGTGGACCGCGCGACTCAGGAAGTCCGTCAGGGTCTTTTCGAGTTGACCGATAGCCGCAAGATCAACGGCTGGCATCTGCACGCCGACACTCTGATCGTGGCTGCTGTCAACGGTGGTGAGCATGGCGCTCAGTACCAAGTTGGTGAGATGGACCCTGCCGAGCTTGACCGTTGGACCGTGTTCGATGTCGAGCCTTCCGATGAAGATTGGCTTAAGTGGGCTAATGGCAAGGTCAATGGCATCCTGTGGGATTTCATTAACCATAACCGCCAGCACCTTGAGCATAAGGGTGACTTTGAGCCTAACAAGGTTTATCCTTCTCGCCGTAGCTGGAAGCGGTTCAACGATACCGCTGTTTCAACCGGCGTTTTCGGTGAAGACGGTAATCGTGACCTTCTATTTAATCTTGCGACCGCGTTTGTTGGCTTTGAGGGCGCTGTATCGCTCCGTGACTTCGTTGAGAAGTATGACTTCCAAGTCTCTATTGATGATATTCTCAATAGTGGTGATCTCGCCAAGACCAAGAAGTGGGGTATCAACGACCACGCTGCTATGATCGAGAAGTTTGAAGCTTCCGATGTGTTCACTGAGACTTTGACCAGTGAGCAAGTGACCAATCTCGCTAACTACTTTGTTACCCTTCCGTCTGAGGTAGCCATGAAGCTGTGGACCGTCCTCGGTGACACGGACAACATTGATAATGTTGTGGCGCTCCACAAGGCAGAAGCCGCCGATGGCCGTCGTGTGTCGGATCACCTTGTCGAGATCCTTGGTGGTAACCAATCGTGATCTTTAAGGTAGGCGACCTACTAATCAGGGAGCATGATAAATGCCCCTGTGTGGTCGTAGAAGCCCGCGAGACTACAACTAAGGAGTGGGGACAACTAAACGCCAACAGACGCCAGTACAGGCTATTTGACGGCTCCAAAGCCGACCAGTGGTATGCCGACACGGTGATCAACGCCGCGTTTAGTGTTCCTCTCCCTTGACATTCTCTTGACAACTTAATCATTGACTCACACCCTCTTTCTGTGGTATACTAGTATAGTAATCAGGAGAACACATGTCCGACGACGCTAACAAACCAGCCAAGCCTTTCAACCTCAATATGCACACCGCTCGCCTGCTTATGCGTGAGCCGTTCTTTGCTGCTCTGTCGCGCCGTATTGACAAGACCTCCAGCACCAGCATCCCGACCGCTGGCGTGCGTGTTAACCCGCACACTGCTCAGTTTGAGCTTCTTTATAATCCTGACTTCATGGGTCAACTAAAGCCAGAACACCAACTCGGTGTACTGATGCACGAGTTTTATCACATCATCCTTGAGCATGTGACCGGTCGTAAGCCTTCCGATGGCCTTAAGCGCATCGACAACATTGCGATGGACCTCGCTATCAATGGTCTGCCTGAGATGGCTGGCAAGCTGCCTTGTGAGGCTGATCCCGGCCCCATCATGCCCGATGGTAACGGCATGTGTGGAGTTTTCCCCGGTGAAGGTCCGTTCAAGGATCTCCCGGCTGGCAAGTCTTACGAATGGTATCTTGAAGCCCTCAAAGATATGGCTGAGAACCAAGAAGAACAGGAAGGCGACGGTGAAGGCGGTCAAGGTCAGCCCGGTGATAGTGATCCGTTTGGTGGTGCTGATTCATTCGATGACCATGATCAGTTTGGTGAGGCCGATGGTACTACTCAAGAGATCGCTAAGGAACGACTTAAAGAAGCTGTAAAGCAAGCCGCCGAGGAAGCTGAGAAGTCCCGCAACTGGGGTTCTGTCTCTCACTCTATGCGTTCAGATATTCTTGATCGCATCCAAACTAAAATCGACTGGCGTAAAGTTCTTCGATACTTCGTCAAAACAAGCCAGCGCGCCGACAAGCGTTCGACGCCTCGACGCCTGAACAAGCGTTACCCACGCATCCATCCGGGCAAGCGTGTCCGTCGCCAAGCCAAGATCGCTATCTCTATCGATCAGTCTGGTTCTGTTGATGATCAGATGCTCGCCGCGTTCTTCTCCGAGCTTAACAAGCTGGCTGAGATTGCGGAGTTTACTGTGGTTCCTTTCGATACGCGGGTTGCCGAGGATAAAGTATATACATGGAAGAAGGGCCAGTCCAAGAAGACCGAGCGCGTATTGACTGGTGGCACATGCTTCGATGCTCCTACCAAGTATGTCAATGAGCGCGACTTTGACGGTCACATCGTCTTGACTGACCTGTGTGCGCCTAAGCCAGTGGCAAGCAAGTGCCAACGCATGTGGATGACCACTACCGCACATGCCGCGCGCCCTTACTTCTCCACCAGCGAGCGCATCGTAGCAATCGACGCCTGACATTCTCTTGACAACTTAGTTGTTGACATTCACCCCTTTTCTATGGTATAATATAGCATATCAAGTAAGGAGATATATCTATGAAGTTTTACGTTTCTCGCACTCACGTTTTTATCAATGACTCCGGCAAGGTCGATGGCTATGAAACCGTCTTGACCAAACCCGATAGCCTCAAACCTACCCGCGAGATGCTTCGCCGGATGAAGGCGCTGGGTATCACGGATCTGCACGTGTGCGAGCATCCTGCTAACTCGCGTCGGTGGGGTCAACTTGATCGTGCTCAAACCAAGCGCACAAAGACCCGCGCAATGACCATGGCCGATGTGGCTGCTGACCTTGCCGAGCTTGAGAAAGAAGCCGCCGAGAAAGAAGCAAACAACTCCTAAGTCAACTATTTATAATAGAGGTATTACCTATGGCTCGCGCAACTTATAAAACCCGCCTTGAAGCCCTCATCGCTAACCCTGTGATCTCTGGTCGCGACTTGGATTTTGCTCAGTCGCTCCTGTCCAACTATGAGCGCAAAGGTCGCTTGTCCGCTGGTCGGGCCAAGTGGGTTACGACGCTTGAGGATCGGTATTCGCCTGAGAACATCGCTGCTGCTATCCAGAAGAACAGCAGCATGCTTGATCGTCTAAACGCGCTGCACGCACGCACGGAGCCATCCAGCTATGCCAATGGCTATAGTGAGAGCCTGATCAATCAAGTAAAATCTGATCGTCGCCTCTCCGAACGCCAGATGGAGATCCTTCGTAAGATTGAAGCCGAGCATGATGATGAGGCTATGACCGAGCGAACCAAATGGGTCGAGAGCTATAAAAATGATCCTACTCTACGCAATGACGGGATTGTAGCCGCACACTATTACAAGACCACTGGCTATTTCCGCCCGACCGCCGATGCTATTATTGGTGATGAATCTTTTATCCCTACCTATTCTCAGTATAATAAGATGGTAAAGAATAAGTATGCTCAAAAGGTATTGAGCGCGCACAATGATAAGCCAAAGTATGAGCAAGGTCAGCTTGTGGCTTTCCGTTCTGCTACACCAACCGCTCAACGCCGATGCGGTGATGGCTATCTGAAACTCAACGTACCTATGATGGTGATCGCTGCCAACGCTGCGCCTGTAACGTCGGCTGCTCGCGGTGCCAAGAAATACAAGCTGCTGCCTGTTGGTAAAGCTGAAACTCTGATCGTTGAGGAACGTCATATCATGAAGGCGCGTAAACTCGGCTCCGCTAAGAAATAGCGCGAGAACCCATCATAAGATTATTATTAGTATTAAACATATTAGTATATAAAGGAGGTAAACAATTGTCTATATTTATATCAGGCTTCTTTGTAGGGTCAGCAGTCACTTGTATGGTTATTGATTCACTTATTAGAAGGAACCATAACAATGAATGATGGTTGCTTTATTCTATTGTATCAATCAGTGGTTATCTTTGGTAGTGTTTACCTGTTATCTAAACTGTTTTAATACACATAATGGGTCAAAGTGGGTGATGGTGGTGTGATGTGGGTTAGCTAATGTGTTAGTTAAACTGTTTGTGACTATAAATGTTTATGTATGCGGTGGTATTTTCTTAGAGGTTTAATACCTATACGGTCACACACTGTCAAGCACTATTATTTTGACATTCTTTTGACAGCATGCTCCGTGCAATGCTTTTGACAAACCTTTTACAACTCGTTTTTGACAGAGAGTTGACAACATTTATTAACATTTACGTTGACATGCGGTCGACGTTGTGGTACAATAGAGTATACTTAAAAGCCTTGGAGGGCAATGTGTATAGCAAGAAAGACATGTGGATGGATGCGCTTGGTGGTGTGGCAATGGGCGCTGCGTTCTTGATCCTTTATATCGTGGCGTCGATGGCTGACCTCGCAACTGTCGGCTTCTAACAGCGACTCACGTGCATATGTGTGAGAACACATTAAATAAAAAGACTAATGATACTAACAACTTAGTTAGCGTTAGCCTTAAAGGAAGAGACTTTTATGCTGCGTAAATGTATCAAACGCATCAGAAATAGTGCGAGAATAGATAAAATAAAAGATAAAGCGACTGATATTATAGTTTGGTCGCCCATTCTCATGCTTGTGTATGTAAACGTAGCTCTATTAACATACAGGTATAGTAGAGAGGATTGTAAGAGTGATAGCATACTTGATTGACATATATTTAACATTATATGCTGACAATCTTCTGACATGACGTCAAATGCCTGTCAAATCTGTTTGTCATAAAGCTGTCAAATGCGGTGGGGGGACCCCCCTCCCCCCTACCCCGGGATGTATGTCTCGGCGCAATGCATGGTACTGCGATGTGGGGTATAGTACGTTAACGATCTCACCGAAAAAAATGCCCCTAGAAATTTCCCGAGATATAAGAATTAAATTACTGTATAGCAGCATGAATTGCCGGCACGGCCACCGCATGGCCACCGCACGTGGAGAGGAAAGGCCGAAGAGGAACACATATTAAAAGTATATGAGTGGGAGGGATATTGTAGGAGAGACGATGAGGGGAGAATAAAAGTATATTAACTGATAGCTTGAATATAGGTATGATAGATATAGTTGATGGTAGGTAAAGGTGCGAGAAGAAAAGAATCCCCCGTGTGCATGCACCGCTTATGGGCTGGTAATACCCCACATATATCTACAGCACGCAGTGATATTTCATCAGCATGCCCAGTACATGCTAGCATATTATTAATTGCTTGCAATCGGGTATATTAGGTCGACAAGGCTTAAGCGATTAAAGGCTTCAATTTCGTCAAATTTTTACCGTCGGGCTGATGGTCACAACTATAATTTAGTGGCAATACCGACGAATTTGATGGGCATGCGGGGGTATATTTGCATGTGTTGGGCCATAATTGCATGCGCTGGGGAAGCCTAAAGCTAGAAAAATTTTAGAAAGAAAAAATTCGAACTTAAAAAATCGCGAAACTGGCATACATACTATGTGGGTGATAAAATAAAACATGCTGCGGTTGGGGGGCTCGACAAAGGGTATCTGTGCCCCGTGTGCTCTTCGCGAATCTACTGGTCGTGTTCCGGGCAAACTGGGTATGCCTATTGTTCTCGTTCTCCCTCGGCTACCCGGGCGTATAAAAAGGGTGAATTAAGTCGTATATCTTTTTGTTATTGGCAGGGTTACGTCGAGCGAAGGCCAAATGAAACAGTAGAAATATATTATTATCCATAATTAAGATATGGAGAGTATTTTAAGAAGAACATTTATAGTGGGAGATTTGGTGACAATATCGCCAGAGTTTAGATACAATACCGTATCATATGACACGACACCCTACTTGGGTATAGTCACTAAAGTGTACGACGAAAATGAATATATAATTCATTGGACAACATCACCTCAAACCAACTATTATAAAGGTATGTGGAATGGTGACCACTTGGTTAGAGTAGAAGAATATGAGATAGCAAGGAAAAATAAAAAAACCTTGCATATAACTGAGTTATGAGTTATAATAGTCAAGTAGAAACATTTGTGGTGGGTGACCTAGTATATTTTACTGGTTATGAGATTGAAAATCCACCGCTAGCTCACAAAGTAGGAATTGTTATGCAAGTTGGGGAAGGTTCGAAATTACATCGACTATATACGGTTTTTTGGCTTCACAACAACTCAAGTGTGGCGGTGAATGCAAAACACTTAGTGCTAGCTTATACTATGGAATCTTAAAAGTTCGAATTGCACAAACACAACTATTTATTATTAAAGGGCGCCTGATGACGATTACAACTACAATTATAAAACACCTCATTCATGAAAAATTGACTGCTACTGACAAAGCTGACATTGAGAAAATGATACGTTCTCAACTTAAGGACGAGCTTTCGAAAGAAGTTGCTAAGTCAGTTGAGAAGGTAGTCAAAGATGAATTAAAAGCTGCTATGTCTGATAAGGCTACCCAAAAAGAAATGGCCGATATCTCTAAAAAAATTATTAAGAAGCTTTATAAGGACTTATCTTTCCATCACCCGTATATTATCGATCGCATTAAAATATGATTTTCAGTTCTAAAGAAACCTCAGCTGTCATTGGCTCTTGGATCAAAGATGTATATAGAGAAGACCGGTCTCTTGGGATTGTGAAAAGTATCGATGAGCAGACTAATATGATGTTGGTCCAGTTTCCTAAATTAGGAAGAGATTCTTGGATCGTATGGTTAAACCATGGCCACTATAAACTTATAAATTCATAAGCTTCTATAGAAACAATGTACTAATTATGAGACCTAAATCTACCAAGGGAAAATTTATAATGAAAATAGCGATTACATCATTCTTAAGTCTAGTTTTTGGTTTCTCTGCAGCGGCCCTCAAAGATGATAAAAAGCCAACGCCAGAGATTTTTTTGCAACAAGAAGCCTCAAACCCATCTTCTAAATTTTTAAAAATGCAACCAAAAAATTGCAATATTAATGGTACAACCTTCGAAGAAGCTATAAAAGAGTGTCTGCAAAAAGAGAGGGCTTGGTTGCACCTCTAATTCGTTCTATGTACTTATGTGGACATTGAATTAGACGTAGGAGATATCTTAATTGATAGCATCTCCAATGAAACTGGCTTATTACTGCGACGTTTTAATATATTCGAGCATACTAAAAATCCAATTTACCCCCCTTTGTGCGCATGGGAGATTATATGGTCAGGTACCAATGTATCAAAGACACCGGGACGGTACCAAACATATACGGAAGAGGGCTTAATAAATATAATTGCTGAGGGCGCCCTTGTGCTCCTTAAGGTGTCAGGTGATTAATGACATGGGAAAGACACTTAAAGACTTGCAAAATTATATTAAGTGTGTTATACTGAATGTAGGTGATATCGTAATCGATAATGTGGGTGGCCATGTTGGAATATTGGTATCACGTACACGACGCATAGATATAATTAAAGATGATATTTATGTGTGGGAAGTTAAATGGATTAATAATGTTATGAAAGATTATTATCCTGAATCTCCTGCACATACTCTGCTTGAGGAAGAAAATTTAAAAGTGTGTATCGTCGTGGGAACTTACAAATGGCATTCTATAACAGGAGGTAGTTTTGAAATATAGTTGGAACGTGTATAAAGTTTTTAAAAACGGAAAGAGGGCGAAAGCACCCATTACGGAATTCGAATGTTCCGAAAATGATTTGAGCGACTACTTTGAGAATGAAGTAAGAAAAAAGTTTGCTTCGGTACTTGATAAAAATAAGTACAGGATTATCAGAACAGATTTATCTCAGGAGCGAGAAGTGGAAAAAGTTGACAGAGAAGAAGAATTATATTTAAAGCGCCGTGCTGAAGTATTAACCAAGTTAGTTAAGCTAAAGGGCGTCGATCTCGACAGTCGAAGGGTGAGTACCGCTCTGGTGTTTAGTGCTAGTTCCAATTGGAATTGGCAGTGGGCGGCTGTACAAAAAGGTTCATCTAGTTATATCGTAGGGTTATCACCAGCATTTGATACCCATCGCGAGGCCGATGAATGGATAAAAAATCAAATCTCTATGAATCAATAATATGGCATATTAGTTTGGGAGATTTGGTTAAAATAAAAAATTATAATTTTGATGGAGAGTTGTATTATCGTTATGGCATTGTAGTAAGTATGAAAGAAGAATGTCAGGTCGATTTGTTTCCCTTTGTTAATGTGTATGTGTTTAATACATCAGATATAGGTAAATATTATCCGAATAGTTTAGAGGTTGTTTCGTCCGTGGGTGTGTAGTTACCATGAGATGTTAAGAAAAATATATATTCGTTTGTGTGCAATTGGCATCGGCTTAAATATCGGAATGCTGATCTTTTCAGTTTCATACAGCGAGTATACTCTTATACCGCTTTCTATTGTTAATATTATTTTGTTGCTGCCCGCTTTTTTCTTTAAAGAAGAACGGGAGGAGTAACGCTCTACTACTTAAATTTGGAGGGTTGTTATAATGATTAAAAAAATATTACTAGCATTTATATTTGCTAACACGGCTGTCGCGCAAGAAACTGTTTCGGTCAACAATTTGAAAACGGAACCTGTCGAAGTAAGTTCTAAAATGTCTTCGGTAGAGAGAAAGGTGCGAGCGGCGTCAGTAAAAGTCATGACACTAAGCGGTCACGGATCCGGAGGTTTAGTATACTATAAGGATATGCAATTAGTAATTACTGCTCAACATGTTGCTGATGGAGGCATAGGCTCGTCTTATTTATTACAGACAGAATATGAACAACGGGCCGCGGTCTTGGTTTATTCTGATCACCTTCATGACCTAGCCGTTTTGTATGTGCCAAACAAATTTTCGATCAAGGGCATGAAATGGGATCCAATAGAGAGTATCCCGTCAGTGAGTTCTGAACTTACGTATTCAGGGTTTCCTTCATGGCATAGCCTAATGACTTATCGCGGACGAGTGGCTGGATATGAAACTCATCCCGAGGCAGGCACACAAATTATGGTGGATACATATGGTTGGTTTGGATGTAGTGGCTCTTTAGTGTATAATAATGATGGAAAGGCTATCGGAATTCTTTGGGGTATTGACCTGCAGCAAGGCCTTCCACAGGAAAATATGATCTGGGTGGGACCAATACAAAATTTAGATATAGACTTGGCTTTAAAGCCACTGTGTGGCAAATTAGGTAACAAGCCGAGAGCTTGTCGATAAAAGACTTAGACAATAGTAAAATTCCGATCTATTTATTGGAGAAAGCTTTGGAGATGTCTAAAAAATGAAATTAATTCTTGAAAATTGGCGATTATTTACTGAATCGCACACAAAAGAACACGAAGAAGAACTTAAAACCATTGTCGGTGAGCTTGAAAAAGCCTCAGAGATGCATGCAGGTCAAGCAAAACGCATTCAGCAGATGCTTGATGAGACCGATGATGATAAGTTAGAAGAAGGTGAAGGAAAAAACTGTGGTTGTGGCCAAGATCCTTGCAAAACTTATGGGGTCCAGGTAAAGATTGACGAAGATGAACTCGAAGAGGGCGGCAACTTTTTTGATAATATGCGCGCAAAACAAAAAAGATGCAAAGGAAAACCAAAAACAGGTGACTGTGCAGAAAATCGTCCAACTAAAAAAGCGTGGAAAAAAATTACTAAAGAAGAACAAGATATTTATTCCATTATAGATGAAGAAATAGAATCTGTTTTAGACGAAAAGAAGAAAAAAAAGAAACCATGTAAGCCCTCTAAAGGAAAACGCTCTGCAAAACGCGTGAACGGTAAATGTCGTTCATTTGGGCAAGCTGGAAAAGCAAAAGACGGCGGAGATCGCATTAGGCCCGGCACAAAAAAGGGTGATGCGTACTGTGCACGGTCAGCAAAGATTAAAAAATGCAAAAATCCCCCATGTGCCAACGCATTATCTCGTAAAAAGTGGAAATGTCGTGGCTCAAAATCAATGAAGGAGTAAAAACTATGTTTTTTATAGTAAAATGTGAGAAATGCCCCTCATGTGGTATGCCATTGGTTGATGAAATGGCATGCGACTATTGCGATTGGAGAAGCAATGCTAAATGATGAGCAAATTCTGCTAAAAACAGCACAATTATTGGAAAATTTAGATATTTCTGAACAAAAACCGGAAAAATTGCTTCGGGAAGTCACCGAAGACGAAATGCGAGTGCTTGAAGATGTGTTGGACGACTTAGATCCAGCTAATTTGCCTCTTAATGACCTTTTCAGTGGCAAAATGCGGGCTGTTATACCATTTCCAACCACCGATCCGTCTACAGAGCTTGGAAAGTTCGCAAAATTCTTTGAAACACAAGAATATGATGTAAATTGGGAGAAAGGTATGGTTTCTGCGACCAGAGAAGTAACAAGGGTTGAAGATTTCGTTGCTTCTCTTACCGGTGGCCCAGAAAAGAAGAAAATTAAGAAGTTTCAGATGAAAATTGGCAAATTGTTTGTCAAAATAGCAGATTTAGCAAGAAAAAAGAAAGAAATAGCCAAAAATGACCCAGAATTTCAAAAAAATGAAGATTATAAGCGTATAAATCAACAAATCCTCTTATATATCCCCGCTCCTGGTGTGGCCGGCCCCGCTGGTTACGATTTAGAAGAATTAGCCACTCAATACGGCGAATATTGGAAAAAGAACGCTGGATACATCAAAAAGAACATTAATGAGCTTGATAGTGACAAATTTTCCATAATTATCACTCGACATCCAATAGATGTGCTCAGAATGAGTGATTTTGACGAAATTACCTCTTGTCACTCTCCTGCTAGTCGTGCAAATGCCTATCAATCGTACTATAAGTGCGCTGTAGCCGAAGCGCAGGGACATGGGGCGGTTGCCTATGTGGTAGAGACAGAAGAGCTACTCTACAACACAAATACGAGCAATATAGACAGTGCAGAGCAAGAAATTCAGGAAGGCGAGATATTTGCCGACGATGCAAGGTCTGGAGGGGCTGGATTTGATATCAATCCAATCTCTCGCGCGAGGATCCGTCACGTTAGATATTACGAAGGTGATGGGTACTCCAGCGCTCTCCGCTATGATGATGGACAAGATGTTGGAATGCCTGAAAAGCGGATATACGGTGCCGATATTCCCGGTTTAGCAAATCAAGTTACTGACTGGGCAAGAACGAACCAAGAAGAAGTCATCCAAAACATGCCCAAAGAAGATGGCAAAATTGATTTAAGCAAATTTATGATTTTTGGTGGCTCATATGAAGACACTGCTGACGCATCAGGCAGAGCTATTTTGATGAAGCAGTTGCTGGGTGACAAGAATGTTGAATTTACTGGTGCTATGCGACAGAACACAGAAACCGAAGAAAATTTAGACGCAGATTTAATTGGCGACGTTATCGCACAATATAATGCACAGTGCGAAGAGATACAAAATGATTGGAATAACAAATACGCTCAAACATACGTTGATTACGAAGTCCAAGATGATGGTGGAGATAGCGCTTATATTAGACCATTTTCTAAATTTATTGCTAAGTGGGATATTGATGATTGGAAAAGGCTGCCGAGTAACGCAGAAGAAGTTGTGTGGAACTCTGTCGATGAATTAAATCAATACTATGGTGATATATTTGTTCCCTCGGAAACCGATACTCCTGTAATTCGTCGTATTCGAGATGAAGTACATTTATTTATTCAGGTTAATTTTGATCATCCCGACATTGCCGGCGATTCATATTTTGCTATGCCGGAGGAGTTCAATGATGCTTGTCAGAAAATAGATAGTATAATTGATGATAGAAGAGATTCATTTGAAGAAATACTAACCAATTACTTTAAACGTGAAGGACAAATGCAGGGCGGTGATTACATCAATCTAGCCAGAGCGATCGAGGACAGGGAGATCGCACCGTATGAATGGGATCTCGATACAGATGGTGATTACGAAGATTCATATGAGTCCGCTGCAAGATACTCATTTGATTATGACCCCGAAGAGTGGAAAATGAATATCCGCGTAATGTTCCAAATTTTAGATTCTCGCGATTATAAGATTGCTTTACGCAGAAATCTTTTAGAATTACCAAGAAAAGAAGCCGAAACAGAATATTATTTGCAAATGGATACCAGAACAGTTGACTCCGGTGGAGACGCTCAGGTTACCGTTATATTCTCGATAAATGCAGATGAGCCCGATGATATGGTTACTCTTTTTAGAGAGCTTGTAGAGGGCGATATGGATGATGAAGACGCCCTTACTGTGGTGTTCAACAAGACTTTCGCACAATTCAAACAGAGCATGAACAGTGGTGTTTGGCCAGAAGAAGAATCTCCAGCCACCGCGGACATAAACGAAAACTTAGTTAAGACTTGGAAGCAGTTTCTGTATAGTTGAGACTAGATATTAATGTGATACCATAAAGGAGGGCACCTTGTGGGTTTTTGCGTGGGCGTTGCTATCGCTTTACAATTAATATCAGCATATCCTAAACCTGAAATAGCTTTTGCTACTCCTCCGGTGGATATTCAGGTGGCAAAAGATTGTGATCATTTGCCTGTTTCAAGAAACAGTCGTATTATAAACCAAAGGTGGAAAACTCCTCCGGATATTACTATTTGTCCTTCTTCTAGGTTATCTGTCTATAGATTAAAAAAAGCTACTCAATTTTGGGAATCTCTCGGGCATGAATTTGGTTCAATTAAAAAAGTAGAAGAATATAGTTACAACTGTGTCAGCGGGATTCCTTCATATAATGAGATTTTGGTTGATATTCCAAGTCAAGACTTTAAATTTGGCGACCATTTGGGTACAACTCGAATATGGTGGAAAACAGAAACTGGCGAGATCTTAAAATCTAAAATAGAGATTGTCACAGGTTGGGAGAACTCTGAGAGAATCATAGAACATGAAATAGGTCACGCACTTGGTTTTAAAGATAATAACATAGCAGGTCACCTGATGAATAAGGTCTGGACTAAAGGTGGTTATAATCGGCGTGGCTTAGAAAACAATGATATATGAATAGTAGGCGTACTATTTACTATTAAAGTTTCACGTAAACAGCTTATTTTGGTCAGCATGCTATATGGAGAAGTATAAATGAAAACAATTTTTAAAATAATTTCAACATTCATGGTGGGGTCAATTTTAATAAGTTGCCCCGCAAAACTGAATGTTTCAGATATAGCATACGATACTGCGCTGCCGGCTGATGATCGCAGTTGGGTGACTTGGGAAGAATGTGGCCAGCAAGTCGATGAACATCCATGCAACTTTGCTTTATTAGATCAAAATGGTAATGAGGTAGAATTATATGACTATCATGGCAAAGTAATTGTAATTGATTTTTCTACTATGTGGTGTGGCGTTTGTGTTAACATAGCGGCCGAAGGTGATACATTGGTCGCCAAATATGGCAAAGAAAATGTTATTTGGCTAACTGTTTTAATCGAAAATGAATATGGGGCGCCTCCAACACAAGAAGATTTACAAAAATGGGTTGCCATGGCCAATATCAAAATTCCAGTCTTAGCTGGTGATAGGGCACTCATAGATCCGGCAGCCAAAACGGGTTACCCAATTAGTGGGTGGCCTACCTTGGTGGTTGTTGATAAAGAAATGGTGCTTAAACACGGCATAAGTGGCTGGAATGCTGCTGCAATTGATGCGTGGGTAAGTGGTCTTCTTTAGGAAGCTTGACTAATTAAGATATGTATTTATTATTTTTATTATCAAGTCTCGCATATGCGGACGATCCAAAAGAAGAGCCCAAAGTCGTTTATAAGCAACGAACCGAAATTGATTTCGAAGGTGTCGAGATTGAGGGTGAGTTAGTAAAGCCGCAAGGTTCACTCGTTCTTGATAGAAGACATGCAAAATTTAACCCTATGATTAAACTACGCACAGACTTCGACGATGAAATGGATAAATCTGTGCAAGAAGTAAAATGAAACTCCTACTTGAAAATTGGCGGAAGTTTATAAATGAAGAAGCTTCGTTTGATATTAATAATGCCGACACTGCCACCATGGTTGGTGGACCTCGTCAAGAAGAAGAGGAATTTTTAACGAGAGTTAAGAAGACTGCTGATAAACTCGGCTTCCACTATGTTAAGAAGCTTGGCAAGGGTCAAATGGGCGAAGTTTTTTTGGTCGAGAACAAAGAAACCGGAGAACGCAACGCAATGAAGGTTGTTACCGGGCGTCTCTATGGTGGGCCAAACACTGCCGATCAGGAAGCCAAAAACTATCGTTTTGCGATGGATAACAAAGCCTCAATGCCTGAAAAATATGCTAAGTATCTGCCTGATGTTTATGATGTGGTTGTGGGTGATAAAGACTATTATATCTTTATGGAAGTTCTCCAAGATATTCCAGAAAGAGTGAAAACCGATCTGTTTCGCCTGAACTCTGACGATGCCGACTTGTCAAGACACGAAAAGTATGCTACAATATTTAAAGACCCAGAAGCAGCCTATGATGTTATCACTGGTGCCCTGTTTGGCAACTTGACTTTAGTGCAAGGAAATCGAGAAGTAATGAAGAAGATTTTAATGAATGTTCCAAACAAAGTTCTCAAAAAGATTATTGATAACGAAGAAGAAATTATCAGTTGGGGTTCCGAAGGCGATGAACCAGTCATTAACTGGGTTTCACCGAGTACAATTGTTGATTTAATTGTTGATGAATCTCTTCCGTATTTAGAACAAGATCCGGGATGGTATGATTCTTTGCCGGAAACGTTTCGAGATACCCTCACAGATTCCATCGAAAGAACCCTCGAAAAACAAATAGTGCCCATTCATCAGGGACACGGAGAAGTATCAACTGCTGGGCGTTCACCAAAAAGCATAGAAAAGCTGTTCCCAGAGGCGCGCCAACTTATGAATGCAATGAGATATTTTCATGATGATCAGAAGTGGCAACCAAAAGATGTTCACTCTGGGAATGTGATGGTTCGACCTAAAACAAAAGATTTCGTGATCACAGATCTTGGGCTATTTAGTTAATATGAAACTCCTACTTGAAAATTGGCACCGGTATTTGGGTGAAGACAAAAGTGCTATTGAGCCTTTTCATGTCACTAAACGCAATAATAAAATCAAAGGTAAAACTCACTATGTTGTCACACATACACCTAGTAATATGTATATCCCTTCTCACTTATATAAAATGGGCATAAAAAATGTCCAAGGTTTAGCAGACGAACTGAATGCTTATAATGCTGAAAATGAAGGCATTTTCGAAAGCCCAAAGTTAGCTTCTGATAAGACTGTTCTTAAAACAGTTCTAAATATTATTGAAGCGTCGCTGTATCGAGAAGAGGGAATACAATTTTAATGAAACTCCTACTTGAAAATTGGCGAGAGTATTTAACTGAATCAAAACTGCGCGTGTTTGATTTTGATGATACAATCGCAAAGTCTGATTCCAATATTCACATTACAACTGACACCGGTGAAAGAATTGAAATGACACCGGGCGAATACGCAACTCATGAAATGAACCCGAATTATGAATATGATTTTTCTGAGTTTAATGACGTCATTAACCCGAGAGAAATTAAGCAAATAACCAACATTATTCGCAATGCACTCAATGCCGGCACAGATGGGCGTGAGATTGCAATCTTAACAGCAAGGGACCCTGCTGCGGAAGGGGCAATTAGAGATTATCTTGATAGTATCGGACTTGATACCTCTAAGATTACTTTTGAGCTTTTAGCGTCATCGGATCCGTTGGCTAAATCTGACTGGATAGCAAATCGTATCAAGAATGGGGCCACTGACGTTTTGTTCTTCGATGACTCTGGAAAAAATATTGATGCTGTTGAAGAGCTGTCGGCGCGTTTTCCAGATGTCAAAATTAAAGCAAGAATAGTGAAATATGCTGACGATATCGCCGAAAATGTGGCCGGCAAAAACTAATATAAAATTGTTACCTTTTGGTCGACTAATTAATTAAGTATGGAGGATACATAATGTCTAATAATGGAAATGGGTGGGAAACCTACTCAAAGTTAGTTTTACAACAATTAGAAACCCTTACTGGCGGCATCGATGGTCTAAGAGCAGAGTTACAACATGTTAAAGAACAGTTGAGCGAGCTAAAAGCAAAAGAAGACCGCGTTCAAGATCTTAAAGCATGGAAAGAAAAAATTGATGAAGTAGCCTCCCCCTCACAGATGCTTGTTAAATTTGATGAGGTTGAAGAATTAAAAGAGTTTAAAACAAAGGCAGTTACCATGTTTATGGTTGTACAAACTTTAATGGGTGTTGCCATGGCTTGGGCACTTGATGTTTTTTAGTTGACAAGTGTGTAGCTATAGGTTATATACTATTATGTATAAATTTAAACTTGGTGATCTAATAGCTAAAAATCACCCTCAAGAAGGATTTGTGTTAAAGTCTGGAGTTATAATAAAATCTGAAAAACAAACTTTTTTAGTCAAATGGCTCTCATATAATAAAAATTTCTTTATGGAAAAAGAAGATGATATTTTTAGCGAACTAAACAATTTGTATCTTTTATCAACCCAGTCGATCCGGAGAAATAATACAACAGCTTGTTTGTCTTTGTTAAACGCTAGTTAAAATATGGCAAAGTCAGAAAAACTAACAGAAAAGCTTAAAAACATCGTAAAGCAAGTCTCCGGCAAGATGAAAGATTTTGAAGGTGATTTATATGTAGAATATAAAGTACGCGGGGATGGAATATTGTTTTGTTTAAGTGCTGATAGTAAAAGCTTTGTTAGAATTGTTCGCGGAGTAGGAGCACATATTATCTGTGAGAATTACGATTTAGTAGGCAGAACCTTGATTTATACACATTTTGGTGATATAGTATTAATAGAGCCAGAAGAATTAATAGAATTAGGATATGATTGATGTTGTTTAGTTATAATAATTTTTGGAAAACTGTGACCCTTATGCTTGCGTGTTGGGGTGCCTATGTTGTATGGGGGTATGAATTCACTACTGTCACTTTGCTGGCAGCACTCCTTATCACCCAATGGAACCAAAAATAATATTATTTTCATAGTTCGTTATAAACTATTTTATACCTAATTAGGGTATATTTTATGTCGCGACACAATAGAAGATTTATAAGGCCGGTTACAAGGCCTAGTGACTTTCCCGGAATGGAGGGGGAAGTTTATATAGTTTATAAATATGAAACAAATAAACTAGAATCTGACGGGCCTTACAACGACTCCGAGATAGCATCTGTCTCTATGAGAGAACTATTGGCCAAAGGTATTTGTGCTTGGATTGTATCTTATGATGCATAGAAAGAAATCTTTTGGGGAAGCTACAGCTGAAAAATTTAATATCGGAGATATAGTTGAGTGGTCTTCGTGGAATGAAATTTCAAACTCTTGGAACTATAATTATGGAATAGTTACCGAGATCAAAAATGAAATCCGGACAAATAGAATGGTTTCTATTTCAAAAGTTTTGCCACTGAACGGAGAGAAAATGGAAATGGAACACTTCTCAGTAAGTTTGAGATTAGTGTCAAAAGGAGTAGCCAATGTCAATATCAAACATTGATCACATAGCTATCTTAGTTGAAGATCTTGAGATAGCAGAGAAATGGTACAGTGAGCATCTATCGGCCGCAGTGTCTTATAGAGATAAAAAATATATAAGATTAAAAGCGAATAATATTAATATTGCTTTGATTGATAAAAAGCATTATGAGCACGCGCACTTCGCTATTTTAGTTGAAAATAAACAAGATTTACCCACCAATAAAGGAAAAGTTGTAAAACATCGCGATGGTACTGTAGGAGTTTATGTAAAAGACCCATTTGGCAACTATTTAGAGTATATTTGGTATTCAGATAAACAAAAAAAGGTATTTTTAAATGATTGATATGCTAAAACCGCTCATTAAACAGTTTATGCCCTTTGCTCAAAAACAAATGGGTTTTGATAGGCCTCCTAGACTTTTTTTAAAAAATGATAGTGCTGAGGCTGATAATCCTATGGGCAAAACAGGCTTCTATGATCCGGGCAATGAATCAATTACAATATATATTGGGAAAAGACACCCTAAAGATATTATGAGGTCTCTGTCTCATGAATTAATGCACCACACTCAAAATTGCAATGGTGAATTTGACGGAACATCTAACATGGGTGAACAAGGTTATGCCCAGACCGACGGTCATCTAAGAACTATGGAAATTCAAGCGTACCAAGCGTCAATAGTTTTCAGAGATTGGGAAGACAGCACAAAGGGTACTATTTATTACGAACATCTACAAAAAGGAGATTATAAGATGAGTATGAAAGATTGGAAAAACAAAGAGATTAAAACCCTCCTTACAGAGCACTGGGGCTTCCAGATGGACCTCAGCAAAATGAATGAAGACATTGGCGGTGCAGCCGGCGAGCTTACTGATGAAGAAGCCGACAAAGAAGACGCGGGTGATGCGCCAGTATCAACCGATGAAGACGACGGTAACCTCAAAGAGGATTCCGGAGAACGAGAAGGTCATCATTATGATGATAACAGAATGAGCGATGATGACCACATCAAAGCTATTGAGCATCACTTAGCTGCACTCAAAGACGACCGTGATTACGATGATGATCATATTGATGAAAACAAAGATGAAGGCAACGAAGAGATTGAAGAGGCTAGCACTCCCAAGCGTAATGCACAGGGTAGAGAGCCAGCACGCAGAATTCGCAAGGAACAATTAGATGCCGTTGTCAAAAAGGCTATTAAAGAAGCATTACAAAAACGTAAAGGATAATGATAAGATGACAGGGAAAGGTAAAAGTTGAGCTTAAAAAGCTTAAAAACAAGTTTATCAAAGACCTGTTATTTACAATAATAACGGAAGGAACAAGTATGTCATTGGATCGCGAGTGGAGAAATTTTTTAATAAACGAGAACCTGGATGAGAAGAGTATTTTTACTTACATTCAAGGTTTGCAAGAGATAATCTCTAATCTTAAGCCTAAAACAGTTTCAGAAAAGAGAAGAATACAATTAGCTACGCAACATCTTCGTGAAGTACGAAAATATGCCCGTCGTATGCTTAATGAAAATTTAGATCTTCATGAAAAACTTAATTTATTAGAAGAGTCCAAGGGAGACGAATAATGGGTACGCCGGGGCATATGGCTCATCCTTTTGATGTTGAAGAAATTCAAACAGGTGATGATCTTTTAGATTATATTAATAGTGCTATTACTAAGTTATCGGCCGGCGAGATCGCCGGTAGTGTAAAATGGGATGGTATTAATACCAGTTTCAAGCTTGTTACTGATAAAGACGGCAAAAAAGACTTTCGTATGGATCGTGGCACCAGTCATATTGATTCAGTGATTGGTCTAGACGCCGCGGGTGCATATAAAAAATGGCCTGAAGGCCATGGTATGCCACCAGCTATTGAAAAGTTATTATCTATTTTTAATCAAGCTCTCCCGACAATAGAACCAGAATTGAAGACTTTGGGGATGTGGGATGATCCCACAAAATATTTTAATACAGAATATATCGAAGGAACTTCTAATGTTCAAGATTACGATGCCAATATTTTAGCTATCCATGGAATAAATCAATTTTATGAAAAGAAAGCTCAGCCACATGCAATTCGTAAGGGAACTTCTATGGACCGGCCCGGGCTACCAAGGCCCCTAGGGCCTGATGGAAAACCAATTAAAGGTGGTGGTATCGAAATAGAATTTGATCACCGTGCGCTGGAACATCTAATACGTAAAGTGCAACCATATGCAGCCGACTATGGGTTCCAAATTTTTGGAGATGTTCCAGTATCATTTGATCCGGAAATGGATCTAGATATTGAAGCAGTCTTAGAAGAACCAATCTCAATTCAATTAGAAGAGGGTAACATAAAAAGAGCTACCCTGCGTGAATGGTTGAAGACAGTAGAACACCCCAAAGATAAAAAGATTTTAAAAGTTGTCCGTGATAAAAGTGGAACCCCGACTGGTACTAAAGCGGTAGGAGCGCTCAGTAAAGATATCTATATGGCTGTTATACGCAGTGCAGAAGAAGGAGGGATGCCTCTTAATGAATATCTTAAAGATGCGCGGGATATTAGTAGTGCGATTGACGGTGGTATTTTTTATCATGCGACGCGGCTTCTAGGACAGGCAGTTAAAAACGTACTTACTAGTGAAGCCGGCAATCTTGAAAGACATGAAGGAGTAGTTCTACGAGGGTTAGAAGATTTCTTAGTCAAGCTAACAGGAGACTTTATTGTACAGGGCCTGGCTTCGACGCACGGCAATCATGTCTCAGAACACTTAGAACAAAACTTTACTGTTATTATCTCAAAAAATGTTAAGATTACTAAAACCATCAGCGAATGGATGGATGATGCGAAAGCTGATAAACATATTTTTAAGAAATTACCACAAATGGTGTATGAAGATATTTTATCTGGCACACCAATCGTAGATATTGTTCCAAAAGAAGATGCTGAGAAGACAATCTACAACTCAGTTTTTGATTATGTCAATAAATTAAATGAAGAGAATGATGTAGAAGCAGAAGAATGGATAGACTTAGATATCGAAGATGAAGACGATGATCCTGTTGAAGATGAGGATTACTCAAATATAGATGCTGATGTTGCTGTAGTTCCTGGTGCATTTAAACCACCTCACAAGGGACATCTGGAAATGGTGCGAAAATACGCCGAGAAAGCCGAAAATGTCATTGTTCTCATATCTAAACCCACTTTAAACGGTCGTCGACTTCCTCCGGGACCTGATGGGAAGCCGGGAAGAGAGATTAATGCTGAAGATTCTTTAAAGTTGTGGCAAATTTTGGCTGCTGATTTACCTGCAGACAAGGTGGAAATTAAAATTTCTCCGACCCATGCATCACCAATTAACGCGGCGTATGAATACGTTGGCCCTGAAGGCCCACTGGTTCCCGGTACTAAAGTTATTCTGGGCGCTAGTACAAAAGATAACGATTGGAGGCGCTGGATGGGCGCAGAGAAATATATAAAGCCTGGCGTAGAGTTACTGGACCCAGAGGCTACGGCTGTAGAACCAACTATGCGGTCTACAACTGATGAGGATGGTATGCCGCTGCCGTATAGCGCAACTGCTTTTCGCGAAGCCTTGGCAGATCCCGATAATAATCGAGCGGTCATAGAGGATTTTGTTGGTAAAGAAAACGTTAAGGATGTATTAAAAACACTTGGATTATCCGGCGATATTAAAGAATTATCGGCGGCCGGCGTTGCTGGGGGCATGCAAGGTGCGCCGGGTAAAAAGAAAAAGATTGTTAGAAGAGAAAATATAGATTTACACACCGTTGATGAGGTGATGAGACTAATTATGGAAAGAGGTATTTTAAAATGAATCAAGACGAGATAACCCTAAGAGATAATATAAGACGTTTGGTCAAAGTTGTCAAGCAAAAAAAGCTCAGTGAGCAAAAAGAAATTCACCAGTTACTTGGTACACTTTTAGATCATGAACTAAAAGCAATGCTTAGCGAATCTCAAACGCCGGATGTTGATCCGTCGCCCAATAAGTCGACCGGTATCAATGTACTGGAAGAACTACTTAAAAAGATTATACCAGTTTTAGAAACAGATTACAAGTCTTTAACGACAAATTCTGAACAAAGAGATTCTTTCCGGGCACATATTGTTAATGCTGTGGTTGGAACCCTCACACCAGCGATCGCTAATGACGATGCTGGAGATGAAGGAGAATTAAATGAACTGGAAGTTGATGAAGAATTAGAAATTAATATTGATGATGCAGAAGATGATAAATTCATTGATATCCGCACAGACGCGGAGCGTGCTGTTGAGGATGGTGAGGAAGAAGAAGATCCGCGAGATAGCTTTGGGGACGGTGTTGAAGGTGATAAAACCGGACGAAACATGGCGTACCAGAGTTTTAAAAAGGTCGAAAGTAGTATAATTGACTCGTACGAGCTTCTCTCTAACGAAGAAGACCAGGAATTATTTTATGATTACTTGATCGCAAACTTAAAGCTTTACTTTGATAAATTTGAAGGTGAGTTGTCTGGTGAAGTCGAAGAGCCTACAAATCAAGCATATGACACAGCCAAACAAGACGCCACCAGCGCAGTGGGTGGGGATGTACCAGAAGCCGATCCGGTCCTTCAAGAATTTGATTTAGAAATTTAATTAAAAAAGTACTTGACAGAATGCAATTCTAGCTGTACACTAAAGTTGTGCTGGTTTGTGATAGTTTATGAAAGCTAATACTAATAAATCAACTAGTATTAATACTAGTATAATAACTAAACTAAAAGATCAAAACTTAATTAATGATCACACATTAGTAGGTATTGCTAGTATATCTTTAGAAGACCTTATTGCAGTAAAACTAGAATTAGCATGTAATAATATTAATAACAGGCTCTTTGGGTTTGACATCTGGCGTAATATGAGTTATATTACTAAAGAGGCATTATTAAATTTTGCCATCTCAACAACTAACTCACGAAAAGGCGCCGCAAGATTTCTTGGTTTAACTTATGATGAATTTAAGAAATCGTGTGCTAGATATAATATAGATATTTAAATTTAGTTTGTCGCGATGGTCTTTATGAACAGGAAGAATTATGTGGAAAGTATATAAATGGAACGGACATTATATTAAGGGCGACTTAGTTAGTGAACATTCTTCAGAGGCAGCTGCATTGAAAGTAGCCAAAAAGAAATTAAAATATTCTAGAGCAGAAAAAAGTTCTTTACCGTCTTTTAAAGCGCGAAATGAACTGGTAATATGGTTAGACGACACCAATGGAACACCATTGGGTCTAATTCTCAAGAAAACACGAAATAAAAAAACATGAGGGGATGCAACGGCTTCGACAGGGTAAGAAAAAGAAATAGTGCAGGTAGGTTAGATACGACCTTAACAGTTCAAAAATAATAATTGCTAATAACAATAATCACTTCGAATCTGTCCGCTTAGCGGCTTAATCGGGAGGTTGCTTAGAACCTTCTTTCCAATCTAAGCAAAACAACAGATAAGTTGTAAAAATCAAAACCATCTAATGCAACAGAACGGTAAGCGTTAGATTATAACCGTATAGCTTTTCAGTTTGTGATTTAAACTGAATAAACTTGTGAATGACTACAAATGGACTTATCTTGGACGCGGGTTCGACTCCCGCCATCTCCACCATCTATATAATAAGTGGAAAAATATAAAGTAAAGTACGTACAATTTAATATCGGGGACATAGTAAAAGAAAAATATTGGATTTCTGCTGAACCCAATAGCTGTTTATATGGTATAATATTATCAGTTATCAGAGAAGGATACAAAAATGTAGATTGGATCGAAGAATCTGCAGACCAAGTAGAGATATATTGGTTCCAATGGAGATCTACAGAAACACTACCATCATGTTTTATTGACATGGTTTCAACCACAAACGGAGTTACGTATGAAAAAGAGCCAGAGTAAAAAGAAACACAAAGAGAAAGTTGATACTCAACGCTTTAAAGACCAGTTAGAAGACGCTTGGCATTTAATTAGAAAAAGAAAAAAGTTAAAAAGAAAGCAACTTTTTAACACATTCACGACTGATAAGAAAAAAGACTAATACATACTAATGAGGATACTGTCTTAAACTAGGTTTTTTTAACAAATGAAAATAAAAGTGGCGTTTTATTGCGGAAAAGGTACATGGGTTAATAAAACAATCCGTTGGTGGACTAAAAGTCCGTATAGTCACGCTGAACTGATAATGCCCGACAACGAAACCTGGATCGGGATCAGTCCGTTCAAAACATCACGATTAGAGCAGAAACACAATCCAGATTATGTTGCCCGTGACTGGAATTTTTTAGAATTAGAAGTTACCAGTGAACAATTGGATGTCATAAGAGAATTTTTTGAATCGACCCGGGGAAGCAAGTATGATTGGGTCGGAATGCTGTTATCACAATTTTTGCCTTATCATATTAAGCGCAAAAATAAATGGTACTGCAGCGAATGGATAGCATATGCTTTAAGAATAAGTTGTGTTATCGATTGGAGACTAATTAAGATCTACGACCGTGCCGATCTTTCGCCGGCGGTATTATACAAGATAATAACGGTATCACAAAATGGCTAAATTTAGAACCGACGACTGGGTTTTATTTTGTACTTTTCCGGATGTTGACAGCCCTCTTTTATCATCCGAAAGGGAACGCGCGTTGGTATTAGCGGTCCTTGATGAAGATAGATTTTATGATTACCGAATTATTATAGAGAAGACAGGAAAAATAAAAAAAGTTAGAGAACATCAACTTTTTCCCGAGGCGCCCCCTACCTACTAATAGGGATGGCACTCAAAACAATAAATAAACTACTTTTAGTAGCGGTGACTCTGATCGCCGGCTGCCAACAGCCAGATTATGCGGTTGTGACGCGTGGTAATGCAGAGACTGTTTATGTCGAGGTTGAAGTTGAAGGTCCCACAGAATATGTGGATGTTCCAGTATATATTGAAGTAGAAGTGCCAGTAGAACACGGTGATATATGGGTTGATTCTTTTACTCAGCCAATGTCTATCGATGGAATTGATATCTTGTGGGTCATCGATCGCTCAGGTTCGATGAATAGATATAATACTGAATTGTTAAATGGCGTACAAGCTATGCTCAGTGCTCTCCCAACAGCCGATTGGAGATTGGTTATGATCAGCGCTGACCCAAACAAATCAATTTTAAGTACCGAATTTCCATTGGTACCAGGTGATACTATAACTGATGCGGAGGCTATGTTAAACACATTGATATCTGCTCCCTACGAAGAAGGTTTTAATTCTGTTTATGATTATATGACATTAAATCCATATTCATCAACTTGGATGCGCCCCGACGCCGGCTTATTGGTAGTGTTTGTATCTGATGAAGAAGAGCAAAGTCATGTAGAATACCCTAGCCCGTCAGACTTTTTGAGCTGGTATCAGACCCAGAGAATGGGCTCTGTATTTATGGCTAGTGTAGTTAATCAAGATGCAACCGTATCTCTATGCGACTATCCTCCAAGTCCAATTGATGTTGGAGACAGATATATGGATGCCACTAATATCTTAGGTGGAACAGTCGTTGACATCTGTGATGAAGACTGGACCCCTGGTGTAACAGACGCAACTCACTCGATAGATCCATATGAGTCATTAACCCTAACATATACCCCGGACCCACTAACAGCAATAAGGGTATTTATAAACGGCTCTCTCAATCACGATTGGTATTATAATTCTTCAGATAATACTATTTATTTTACTGTAATTCCTGCCGCTGGAGATTTAGTAGAGATTGGATACCTCTACCATGAACCCTCCGACACAGGAGATACTGGGCAATAAAGAGGGCGAAATTCATGAGTGTTTGGGCAACACTATTTTTTGGTATGTGTATAGGTGTATTACCAATGCTTACTATTTTATTTTTAGAATTTATAAAAAAAGAAAATAATAAGATACAAGACATTAATAATGAGGTACACTATAAGTTAGATAATATGAGCGCAAGAGACTTATATATTCATAAGCTTTCCCAGAACAATTTAGTTTGGGATAAAGCGACACACACATATACAAAGATGGAACAAAAATGACTGATGAAAAAACTATTAAATCTTGGCACAAAGTTAAAGTTTTTGATACTTATGAAGAAGCCGATGCATTAAGGACAAAACTTAGTACTGAACCTGATAATTCTAACTTAGAGATTAAGATTAGGAGATGCGGCCCGGGCGGCACACAATTTAAAGTTAAGACACACCGTCCAAAAATAAATAAATAAGGAATTTAAAATGACTGAAGAAAGACCCACTGTTATGGTGTCCGGAGGTTTTGATCCCGTACATGCCGGCCATATCCGTATGATTAGATCTGCTTCCAAATTTGGGGATGTAATTATAATTGCAAACTCGGATGAGTGGCTTTATAGAAAAAAAGGTTTTGTTTTTATGGAATGGGAACGAAGAGTAGAAATTTTAAATGCTATTAAAGGTGTTGTATTAGTAGATTCGGTTGATGACACAGACGGTACAGTCTGCGAAGCAATTAGGAGGCTTAAGCCTACATTTTTTGCTAATGGCGGCGATCGTGGCAAATCAAACACCCCAGAACAATCTGTTTGCGACGAATTAGAAATAAAATTATTATGGGGAGTAGGTGGAGAAGAAAAACTAGATAGTTCTTCTGATTTAGCTAAAAAAGTAAGAGATTTTGAAATGCCCCCTGTTCGTAGCACCGGCCGTACTTCGGGTAGATGATACTTGACATTAAAGAACACCCTAGTTATAATATAATGCGGGACCTTAATGGAATTCAAAGCTCTAAAATTAGATTCGTCATATAGACCAATAGAAGTAATTGATGCTATCGAAGCGTTAGTGATGTGTATAATTGGAAAAGCAATCGTATTGGAAACTTACGAAGAAAAAATATCTTCACCGTCAATTAGTTTTGAATTACCAGCAGTAATTGTTTTAAAGACAATAGTAAAATTTAAATTTACAACGGTTTCATGTAATCGTTTAAACATTGTTTGGAGAGATAACAATCAATGTCAATATTGCGCTAATTATTTCCCACTTGATAAATTAACAATGGATCATGTGATGCCCAAAAGTCGCGGCGGTAAAAATGTATGGGAAAATCTAGTTGCTGCATGCAAGAAATGTAATCAAAGAAAAGGGTCCAAAACAACTAAAGAATCTGGTATGCACCCACTGAAGAAACCCCGTAAGCCGAAAGCAAATATTTTAAGAACTATTAGCAAAAACCAAATAAGTGATTTATGGAAGGATTACTTGTGGTAAAATGAATTTCAGTTATAAATTATATTGTGAACTTATAATATTATCCTTGACAGGCTTTGGTATATGTGATATATTATCAAAGATACTATAGTATTCCCACTTAGCTCAGCTGGTTAGAGCATCTGACTGTTAATCAGAGGGTCCCTGGTTCGAGTCCAGGAGTGGGAGCCATTCACCAATTTTCCTAGGAGGAAACCATGGCACCAACTGCCAAAGACACACAAAAAATGATAGATTTAGTGCAATCTATGAAAAATGAAGTTAGTTCTTTAAACAACAGGCTCAATAAACTAGTCGATGAGTTACATGTAACAAAGTCTGAACTATCAACCTTCAAATCAAACGTTGCAAAGGATGTAACGTATCTTACAGAGCGCATCGACGGAGGCCATTTCTAGATGTCTGTTATAATGAAATTACAAGCCTTAAAGTTGCCCGAAGATGCTGTTGTTAATCTTAGTTATAGTGAAGGTACTGATGTTTTTGTACATAATGAGACTGAGGTTGACGATGCGTTAGCATATACAGACGTAGTAAGCACCTTTGCTAGTCTGGTGGCTACACCCGGCTTAAATGTGTCAACACAGTACGGCGGCAATGTATTACAATCTTTGCGCTCAGAAGGTCATCTAGACGATTATGAACGCGGCAGCCACGGATTTGAAGATTATATTGGAGAATTCCTAACGGAAAACTTTTATGATCAAGAATTTATTGAACACTCGACAGAGAGATATGATCATAAGCGAGGCTTTTGTACATTGAGTACTCAGGTTCAAATTCCGGTGTCTGAAATTATTTCTCAGAGCCCCTATTTAGGTGGTTGGGAGATTTCAGTTAAGACTGAGAATGGTACCCTTACTCTGGAATCGTAGCGCTGTACTGCTCGCTATATAAGCAGCACGTGGTTGCCGATCGTCACGCAGGCAAAGGTTTACCGGTTTCCTAGTTCGCGACAGAATAACCGGATATTGGGGTGTAGTTCAATTGGCAGAACGCCTGGCTGTTAACCAGGAGGTTATTGGTTCGAGTCCAGTCGCCCCAGCACTTTATAATCTATTAGCTCTACCTACTATATGGGCGAGTGGATTTTTCAAGCAATTTTATCTATGGTTTGTGGAGCACTAATATATCTTTATTTTTTAAAATTATGTATAGTACCCCCCGGCACATCGGTATTCACAATAGGTAATAATGATTTTGATCATACCTCACAGGTAAATAAACATCTTTCGCCGCCTTAGCTCAGTTGGTAGAGCTACGGTTTTGTAAACCGTAGGCCGTCGGTTCGAATCCGACAGGTGGCTCCATTAAAAATCATTGATATATATTGAACGAACTATCTATTTACTGTAACAAAAGAAGGTTTTAATGGCTAAGCGAAATTATGTCTTAGATACAAGTGTCTACTTAACCGATGCTAAATCGATTTACAAATTTGATAATCACGATATATTTGTTCCCTTAAAAGTATTAGAAGAAGTCGATGGTCATAAGAAGCGCCAGGATTCGGTAGGTTCTAATGCAAGACAATTTATTAGAAGCCTTGACGAGTTACGACAAAAAGGAAATTTAGAAAAAGGCGTACGGATAGGCAAAGGGTTAGGAATACTAAAAGTGGTTTCCTATGCTGCCTTGAAAGAGGTCATCTTCCCGCCCGACTTGGATATCAGACATCCGGACCACACTATCATTGCCACAGCCAAGGCTGTACAGATGTCTTGCGAAACTAGAAAAACTATCTTAGTTTCGAGAGATATTAATATGAGAGTTATCTGCGATTCTTTAGGGCTGATTGCTGAAGATTATATTTCTGAAAAAGCAGTCATGTCTTCAGAAGAGCTGTATAATGGCTTCGTTATACAAGCAGTAGATGACCAGATTATTGATAGGTATTATGCCGGCGAGGATATCATTATATCTGAGGATGAAATCAAAAGCGAATGGTATCCTAATCAATATGTTATGATGGTTTCCAATGCCAATGAAAAGAAGTCCGCGTTAGGGCGCTTTATAGGGCATTACACTCCTTTACAAAAGATCATTCATAAGAGTATCCCCGATTGGAATATAGATGCAAGGAACAAGGAGCAGGCCTTCGCAATTGACATGTTATTAGATCCTAATATTAAAATTGTTTCTTTGATCGGTCGCGCTGGTTCCGGAAAAACATTAATGGCTATAGCTGCTGGTCTTCAACAAACTATTGGCCTCCGTAGTGAGAATAACCACTATTCTCGCCTAATTGTATCTCGACCGGTACAACCACTTGGTAAAGACATAGGCTTTTTGCCTGGAACAATGGAAGAAAAAATGTTGCCATGGCTTATGCCCATTCAAGATAATTTAAAGTTTTTGATGGGAGATAGGACTTCATTAGAATTGTATATGGAAAAAGGTAAAATTGAACTTGAAGCTCTCACATATATCCGCGGCCGCTCAATTGCAAATGCTTTTATCATAATTGATGAAGCACAAAATTTAACAAAACATGAAATTAAGACTATAATAACTCGTATAGGCGAAGGAACCAAAATAGTGCTTACTGGCGATATTGAACAAATTGATAATGTATATGTCAATGAAACATCAAATGGTTTAGCACATGCAGTAGAAAAATTTAAACAATTTCCGATTGCGGGACATGTAACATTTAGAAAAGGCGAACGTTCTGAACTAGCCACCTTAGCTTCAAAAGTATTATAAACCTAAACTCAATGGAGAACAAAATGAGTGAAGACGAAAAAGTAATAACCGAACAACAATTACACGAAAACCCATCGCTAGCGATGATATGCGAACCAGGCGAAGAATCTGAGCTAAAAACTCTTCTTGTTAATTATACTGGCACAAAACTTGAAAAAGAGGATGTAACAGTAAATATGATTGCAGAGTTGCTCGCAGCAGAATTCCCCGAGTTTGCATTTGCATACGCAGAGGAAAACTTTTTACGTGGATATCAAACAGGATTAGATGATGCTTATAAAACATTTGCAGGAAAACCAGAAGAAACGTCTGCAGCAAAATTCTGATTTTTACACTCCCAGCGGTCTTCACGTATTCATCAAAGATGCAACAGTAGACCCAAATATTGATATTGAAGTTGTAATCAGTAAAGTTGAGAGTGTATTACCACATTCGATGTTATCAGAAATAGAAATGATCTTAATAGGAGATTTTCAAGAATTTCATGATAGAAAAATCAGCGCTACTTACAAAGACGGCGCCCTTTATATCTCTAACATTCAAAATGATGCAGAAGATATGGTAGACGATATTATACATGAAGTTGCTCATTCGCTAGAAGAACCTTATGGGTATGAAATCTATGGAGATCAAAAAGTTAAAGATGAATTTCTCCTAAAACGCGCCCGATTACAGCAAATATTGTGGAATCACGGCATTAAAGCGCCCAAGGCTTTCTTTAAAGAGGTTGAATATAGTGAAAAATTTGATGAATTCCTTCTTAAAAAAGTTGGTTATGATAAGTTGCGACAATACTGTCTAGGATTATTTATTAATGCATATGCTCCAACCTCTCTAAGAGAGTATTTTGCCACCGGCTTTACCGATTTTTTTATGGAACCAGATGGCCACGCTTACTTAAAAAACATCAGCCCGCGCCTCTATGAAAAAATATTTGAACTTTATAGCATGGAAAAGCTTGACAGCCAGTAAATAAGGGGTTATAATATATAATCACCTAAACTGCGAGAGTAACATGTCACATATTTCCTATTCTGAACTTAAGGACTGGGTACACTGCGCCTTCTACCATAAATTAACAAGAGTAGATGGCATTGATGGGTTTAAAGGAAATGCATACACTGCGTTCGGATCCGCAATTCATTCAGTCTGTGAAAAAAAATTACTTCAAGAAGAAATAAGCGAAGACTTTTTTGTAAATGAAATGAAAAAGAATATAGCTGAGCTAGATGATGATATTCAAGTAGACAAGAAACTTGTTCTTGATATGTTGGGCCAAGGCAAAAAAATCATTCCAGAAATCGAAGATGCTTTAGACGAGTACTTCGAAGAATACGAAGTATTGGCCGTTGAGATGCCCCTATATGAGCCGATCGAAGGCGAAGAAGATTATCAATTTAAAGGATACATTGACGCTATCGTAGCTACTCCTGATGGCAAGGTACACATCTTTGATTGGAAAACGTGTTCTTGGGGCTGGGATGCTAGAAAAAAGAATGATAAAATGGTAACTTATCAACTTACCCTATATAAGCACTTCTTTTGTCAAAAAATGGGAGTTGACCCTAACAACGTTGAAACACATTTTGCATTGCTTAAGAGAACAGCAAAAACAAACCGCGTTGAATTCTTTAGAGTGACATCTGGGCAACAAAAAACAAAAAATGCACTAAAAACTTTGAATATGGCTCTATACAATATCAAGAATAAGCGCTATATTAAGAATAAGTTATCTTGCACATCCGGTTTTGGATGCAAATTTTACCGGACAGAACACTGTCCATGAGGAATAAATGACTAAAAAGAAGATCCTGGTCCTTTCTGACCATCCACTATCACCATCAGGTGTAGGTACACAGACCAAATACATGATTGAATCACTGTTAGAGACTGGCAGATACCAGTTTATCTGTTTCGGTGGTGCCATGAAGCATGAAGACTATACTCCTACGAGTGTAGAACCTTGGGGCGAAGACTGGAAAATCTTTCCTGTCGATGGATATGGAAATGAAGAAATGATACGTTCTGTACTGAGGCAAGAACGCCCAGACGCATTGTGGTTTATGACCGATCCTAGATTTTATGGTTGGTTATGGGAAATGGAAAACGAAATTCGCGCTGTATGCCCGATGATTTACTACCATGTTTGGGACAATTATCCCGCACCGATGTTTAATGGAGATTTTTACCGTTCAACAGATGAAGTTGTGTGTATTTCAAAGGTTACTCATGATATAGTACAAAAAGTGGCGCCTAAAGTCTCATCTCAATATTTACCACACGCTGTCAACGATCAAATATTTAAAAAGCTAAAGTCAGCAGAAATGGCTCCTCGTGTTAAAGAACTGAGAGACAATATTTTAAATTCCTACCATGGCAACAAACCATCAACTAATAAGAAATTATTTTTCTGGAATAATAGAAATGCTCGCCGTAAACAAAGTGGAACTATGGTCTGGTGGTTTAAAGAGTTTTTGGATGAAGTCGGCCACGATAAGGCTACTCTGGTAATGCACACGGATGCAAGAGATCCTCATGGTCAAGATTTACCACATCTTATAGAACACTTGGGAGTTGCCAATGGCCAAATTATGCTATCAACCAATAAAGTCCCTCCAGAAGAATTGGCAATGTTCTACAATGCAGCTGATTATACCATCAATATCTCTGATGCCGAAGGCTTTGGGTTAGCAACGCTGGAATCACTATCTTGTGGCACACCGATTATTGTATGCATGACTGGTGGCCTTCAAGAACAAGTGACAAATGGTACCGACTGGTTCGGATGGGGAATACATCCAGCTAGCAAGACCGTAATTGGTTCTTTACAAGTACCTTACATTTACGAAGATAGAATGAACCAACAAGAATTTACAGAAACCCTCAAGAAGGCTCTAAAAGCTAGCCCGAAAGCATATAAGAAGATGTCCATTCAAGGAATGAAACATGTATCGGAAAATTATAGCTTTAATATGTTTAAAGAAAGATGGGTTAAAACCATGGACGAATTCATTGAAAAGAACGGCTCCTGGGATAACAGAAAAAACTATAATACTTGGCACTTACTGGAGGTGGCGTAATGAGAAAAAAAATATTACTTAGAGGTCCGTTATTAACGCGGTCTGGATATGGTGAACAAGCGCGTTTCGCTTTGCGCTCATTGCGCAGCAGAGAAGATATTTTTGATATTTATGTCCATCCTTTAAACTGGGGTAAAACTTCCTGGGTTTATGAAGATACTGAGGAGCGCGCCTGGATTGACCAAGCAATTGCGAAGACAATGATGTATAATAACCAAGGCGGCCAGTATGACATGTCATTACAAGTGACAATTCCAAACGAATGGGAAAGGATTGCTCCTGTGAATATCGGGTACACCGCTGGTATTGAAACTAATAGAGTTGCCGGCGAGTGGTTGCAAACAGCCCAAGCAGTTGACAGTATAATTGTGGTATCAGAGCACTCAAAAACAGTTTTTGAAGAAACAATCCACCCGGCAACCATACAAGAAACAGGTGAGCATATTAATCTCAAATTCCCCGACGAGTGCAGTATTGAGGTGGTAAATTATCCAGTCAAAAAATATAAGAAACTTCCTAAACTTAATTTAGAGTTGCCTACTAAGTTCAATTTTTTGTGTGTAGCTCAGATGGGCCCTCGCAAAAATTTACAAAATACATTAAAGTGGTTTATAGAAGAGTTTCATGATGAAGAGGAAGTAGGCCTTGTACTTAAAACAAACATCAGCCGTAATTGCTTGATGGATCGAAATTCGTTGCATCGCGATTTGAATGTAACACTACGTAAACACTACCCAGATCGGAAATGTAAAGTTTATTTACTACATGGAGATATGACTGATGAAGAAATGCATGCTTTGTATAAAGATCCTAACATAAACTCATTCCTGCTGCTCTCCCACGGTGAAGGCTTTGGTCTTCCTATATTTGAGGCAGCATATAGTGGCCTACCCGTCGTCACGGTGGGATGGTCAGGTCAATTAGACTTTTTGTGTGATGAAGCCGGCAAAGAGCATTTTTATAATGTAGCTTACGATATTCAACCTATTCCAAAGGAAGTAGTTTGGAAGGGTGTTTTAATCGAAGATTCTATGTGGGCTAATGCTCGCGATAAATCAGCAAAGAAGAAAATGCGAGAATGCTACAATGATTTTACAGGCCCAGACAAAAAGAAGCACAAAGCTGCATGTACCAAATATGCGAAAGAACTGACAAAACGATTTAATGATGAAAAGCTTTATGAGCAATTTGTATCACATGTTTATCAGCCAGATGAAGAAGTCGAAGAGTGGCTCTCAGAATTAGAAGAAATGGTTAATGTCTAGAGCCTTTTATTTGGTTGCTGATTTTTTTTATAAAGACTTCACCGGCGGTGCAGAACTTAATGATTTCTCCCTCGTAAGTCAATTTAAGAAAGCCGGCATAAATGTAAAAGAACTATACTGCAAAGATGTTAGTACAGAGTTTTTATCTCAGAATAAAGAAGCGAATTTCATTGTAGCTAATTTTGTTTCGTTAACAGAAGCAAACAAACAGTATATGATGAAAAACAACCGTTATATTATTTATGAACACGATCATAAGTACTTAAAAAGACGCAATCCGATATTCTATAAGAACTTTAGGGCCCCGGAAGATCATTTAGCTAATATTGATTTTTTCACGCATGCGCGCTCCACCATCTGCCTCACTCAATTAGCTTTAGACGTTTTTAAGAGTAACACAGGCTTAGATAACGTTGATAAAATTGGTGCTAGTGTATGGCGAGATGAAGATCTCGACTATCTAATCGAACTCCTCTCGGAACCTAACAAAAACGAGTACGCTGCAATTATGGATTCTACTAATCCTATAAAGAAAAAAGTTCAATGTATTAAGTTTTGTGAAGATAAAGATATTCCATACCAGTTGATATCAGATATAAACCACCGCGCGTTCTTAAGAAAACTTTCAGCTTATGAAAAACTTGTATTTATGACTGGCCATTTGGAGACTTGCTGCAGAATCATAGTAGAAGCAAAAATGTTGAACTGCGAAGTATTAACTCAGAAAGCCTTAATTGGAGCCTGCTCAGAAGACTGGTTTCAGTTAAACGGAATAGAATTGATAGAAGAAATTAGAAAAATCTCCAACAATTCAGTAAACGTATTTATGAAGTATTTTAATGAGTAATAAAATTTTATTTGTTGTTGCCCACCCCGATGATGAAAGTCTTTGGGCCGGCGGGACTATAGCCGCATTATCTAAGTTTAAAAATATAGAAACTTATGTAATGTGTATTACAGGCCGAGACGATGAATATCGTTGTACTGAATTTGAAAAAGCTATGGAAATAGCTTCACCAAAAGCATATGCTATCATGGGCCATGACCTGCCAAAAAAAGGAGGCATCGCTCTTGAAGAAATCCCTGAGTTTTTTAACCAAGGATTATCCCAAATGAATATTACTTTTGAAGAAATAGATTTATTAGTGACCCATCCTCATTATGGTGATGAACACACTCACATGAATCATATGCAATTATTTTATACAATGCGGCAGCTCACAGCTGACAAGAAAGTACCATTTGCATGTTTTTCCTTTATGCCAATACCTTATATCAAGCTCTGCCCAATCCTTCCTGATGCGCGAAGAGACAAAGGCTTACACTTAATAACCATAGCCAAGTGTGAGATGGAAGCTCATAAACTAACTGAAAGACTTTCCCAAACACCTCCACGTTTTTTTGTACAATTTAAAGTTGATGAAGAGACCAAGAAAAATATGCTGAGTTGTTATGAATCAATCAATATTGAACAACACCAAAAAGGATATAGTGCTTGGGATAGCTATATTGAGAATTTTTACATCTTTGATGAAAAGGGTCTGAGGCCTTTTATTGACGTGTATAATGCTATGAGCCGCCCTTACGCCAATGGCGCGTGTATTTTTTAGGAGTTATAATGTCAATTGAAATAGCAGACTTTGAAATTATCAGACATGTCAGAAAGTTAGAACAGAAGCCCGCAGTATGCGCTATTTTAGGAGACTGTAAACATCATTATCCGGCATCCCGAACTGAATTTGCCAATGAGACAAAATTTGAAACGATTGATACCTTCGATGTTAATGGAGACCCTACCCATTTGGTTGATTTGAACAATGACATACCAGAAGAGTTTCACAACAAATATGATTGGGTAATTGATTCAGGTACTTTGTATTGCTGTTTTGACGTCGCCACTGTCTTTAAGAACATTATGAAAATGGTAAAGGTCGGCGGCTATGTATTCCATACCGGAAACCTAACGGGCTTCTATGGCCGCGGCTATTACTCACTTAGTCCAGCACTCTACTCAGAGATTTATCCGATTAATGGATTTGAAGTAAAGTTGATTGGTACACATACAAAGAAAAATAGAAATAGATGGCAGATAATGAAACCTGGAAATACGTATTTGCAATCTGCAGACGAAAATGAGTTAATTTTCACATCCGAAAGCTCTCCATTTATTCCAATGATCCCTAACGATTCCATGATTTGCTGTCTCGCTAAAAAAGTTGAAGAAAAAGAGTTTACCAAGCCGGTGCCTGAACACTTTATTAAAACGGATGGTAGATAATGGGAATTGATGCAGCCTGCTTTGATATGATCCGAAGATTTCGCGAAAAGGAACCCCCGAACGGCGCCTGTGGAATTTTAGGCGCCTCGGCATTTTATTTCAGCGGCATGTGTTCTCCGGCCGGCTTTTGGACCGTCGACCACGGTGGGCTTCATTATAATGAATACACGCCGCGGAGCATGGAACTGATAGATAAAAATTTAGTAAACCTAAAGGGAGTGGTTGATGGCGATCCCGCTCCGATTTGGTTTTACGACGGCGCCAGATTCACTACAATAGAAACATTTGATATAAATGGTTCCCCAACACACAAAGTAGACTTATGTGATCCAATCCCGGAGCAATTTCATAATAAGTATGATTGGATTATTGACGTCGCGACAACCCCTTGTGGTATTGACCCAGCGACGATGTTTAAAAATATTATTGCAATGGTAAAGGTAGGGGGCTGTGTTTTACATCTCACACAAACGTCGGGTTATTTTGGTCGCGCCTTTTACTCCTTTAGTCCGGCTCTCTTACAAGATGTGTATAGGTGCAATGGTTTTGAAGTTCAAGCTATGGGGGTGCTAACGAAAGAAGCTCCCGTGGCACCTATTCCAGTACCAGAGGAACATAGACTTAAATATAACTTGAACGGAAAGCCAATTCGACTTCCCTCGCATCTTCCCGGCGCCAGAACGTGGCAATCTATGGAGGGGGTCACCTCCACATACCTACAGAGCGCTAGTGCTGAAGAGATGATTTTTAGTGAAACCCCGCAGCCATTCGTCCCAATGATTCCCAACGATTCCATGATTTATTGTCTCGCTAAAAAAGTTGAAGAGAAAGAATTCACAAAGCCTGTGCCTCAACACTTTATTAAAACGGACGGCAGATAATGGCACACATCTTTAAGAAATACAATAAAGAAACAAAGCAAAAAGGTATCTTTGTAATCACCCACAAAGAAGTGGATATTTTTAATTATATCCCTGAAAAACTGCGTGATTTTTACTATATTGGGGTTCATTATGGTTCTGCCGCCCACTTGCGAGGGGCTGTAAAACAACAATATCAAGATTTTTGCATGGGCGCCGAAAGTACGGTTTCTTTTAATGGAAAGACACCCTTTAGGATACCCTACAATAGTAGAGCTTTTACACCGTCCTATTTTTTAGAAGACAAAAGTGTTCCCAAATATTGGGATATAATCAATATTTCAAGAAATGCAAATGTCAAAAGATTAGATCAGTTTCTAGGTGCTGTGAGAAGTTTATATGACACTGGTAATATACTAAAAGTATTACTTGTAGTGCCAGGCTGCCACAACGAAAAGCCTCACACACATTTTGTAGACATTGTAAAAGTATACGAAAAAATGTTTACCCGCAAAGAGCGAGAAAGCTTTACATTAATGAGATTAAGTCCAGAACTTGGTTTTTTAGGTATATCACCGTCAACCATAGCACATTTTTACAAATCTTCAAAAGCGTTTTGCTTATTGTCTTCGGCTGAAGGAGAATCACGAGTTATTCACGAAGCACTTTTATGCGGTCTCCCTGTTGTGTGTTACTCAGGCCTTCTGGGTGGTGGTAGAGATTATCTCAATCACTCAAATTCATCGCAATTTAGTGATTATAATGAAATCCACCTAAGTCTAGCTGACGCCGCACATCGTGCCGGCACCGAATTAGTGGTAGATACCGAATCAATGGCCAATGAATTAAGTGAAATAAAAACAATACCAAAGCTTAAAGAATTGTTTGTTGAGATGTATAATAAAGATAATAATATATTTGATGGCGAGCTAATAAACACGGATGAGCTTAATCTTAGATTACCAGCCCACTATTTAGAAGTCCCGTGGAACACGGAGCATGGTAATGGGGTAACAGCTGATATTACCAGCAAAGAACAAATGAAAATCTTTATAAAGGAATTAATGAAATGAGTATGTTTACAGAAGACGATTTCCAACACATTTGGGGGATTATTGGCCCCCAACAAAATAGAACCAAGTGCCCTGAATGGCGCGCCAGAAACGCGTTTGACAAAGCCAAAGAAATTATTGAAGCCGACATTGATGGTGCCTTTGTAGAAACGGGCTGCTGGAAAGGTGGCATTAGTGCCCTGTTTGGTTATATGTGTGAGAAAGAAGGGAAAGGAAGAAAGACTTGGGTTTTTGATTCATTCGAAGGTATGTCTGAGGCTATTGAAGAAATCGACGGCTGGACCGCTATGACACCAGAAGTACAATTGCGTAACTTTAACCTTGACGACTTCAATGAGACATGCTATAATTTAATGAAGCTCAAACAAGAAACGTTTCAAGTATATCCTGGTTGGGTCGATGATACGATGCCAACCGGAGGAGAAGAGTTGGGAGAAATAGCAATTTTAAGAGTTGACGTCGATTGGTATGAACCAACAAAAGTTGTAATAGAAAAATTATATCCAAAGTTAATTTCCGGAGGATATTTTATTTGTGACGATTATGGATATTGGGCCGGCGCTAGAAAAGCTTGTGATGATTATCGTATTGAACACGATATAATGGATCCGGTGATACAAACATTAAAAGGGACATCTCGTATGGTGGGCACGGAGCATTGGTGGCAGAAATCATAGACAAAGAAAAGTATGACCGCTTGTGTCAAACTCTACAACAAGCAGAAGAGGACCCCAGGGTCCAAATGTACAACCGACTATGGAAACTTGATGACGGTAATCGATTTAAGACTATCGAAGAGTTTAAATCAGGATCCTTGCATAATATAGGTGCTCATTACTGCACTGATAAGGCACAGGCTAACCGAACAGCAGAAACAAGTTATCTGCAAATATATGAAATGTATTTTCAAAGATTTAAAGAAACACCTATTGATATAGTAGAGATCGGAGTTCGCTACGGCGAATCAATTAATACATGGAATAAATACTTTTCAAATGCAAACAGTATTTACGGCATTGATATAGCCGATACGTGGTGGGAATCTTTGTTAATGGATCATGTACATTATGTAAAGGGAGATGCCACAGAGCCTGCAATTCTAGACAAGCTGCCCCCCGCACAAGAGTTTGACATCATTATTGATGACGGAAGCCATATCAACGAGCATATTATTAAGTCATTTGAGATTTTTTATCCTCGTTTAAAGTCAGGTGGTATATACGTAATTGAAGATTTGTATAATTCTTACGGCGCCCGACATATGTCAAGTAACACAGACATACATGAGATTTTAGGTTCCTCCAGTGGAATTAAACAGAATAAACGCGGTGATCTTGATGAGTGGCTCCGCGAATTAGAAGCCAAACTAAATAATCCCCGTAGAGACGTATTCTTTATTCACCACTGGGATGCCATTATTATTATAGGAAAGGCATGATCATTTATATCGATATTGACGAGACTATCGCCCAACCGTCTGAAACACGTGATTACAATGAAAGTACTCCAATGGAATCTAATATTATTAAAGCGAATAAATTATACGATGAAGGTCACACAATTGTATATTGGACTGCTCGTGGTACAACAACAGGCATTGACTGGACTGATGTAACACGCAATCAACTAGACAGTTGGGGCGTTAAATATCATGATCTTAAGCTTGGAAAGCCACAGTATGATTTATTCATTGATGATAAAGCTTTAAACACAGACGATTGGAGATAAAATGATTTTTTCATTAGAGGGCAAAACGGCCGTCATAACCGGCGCCGCCGGCTACTTTGGTGATTCATTTTGCAAAGCATTACTAGATTTTGGATGCAATGTGATTTTGATGGGCCGCGGCGACAAAATAACAAATAAAGTACAAGAATATAATTTAACATATGGTGAAGGAAGAACATCCTGCAAGCTTGTTGACTTCTACGAAGATGAGGAGTTCCAAGATGCTCTCAGAGAGATTGTTTCGGAACATGAAGTTGATATTTTAATAAACAACGCATATGAATTTGGACCAAATACTGGATTTGGCCCAGACGGCAGACTATCGACAATTCCAAAACAAAAATTTATGCGTTCTTTAGAATCCGGCGTATGGTGGCCATTGCTAGCTACTCAAGTTATCGGAGAACAAATGGAGGAACGGAAAACGGGCTCTATTATTAATATTAGCTCGATGTATGGTATTGTATCACCAAGCCCTCATCTTTACGAAGGTACCACATCCTTTAATCCTGCCTCTTACGGCGCCGCAAAAGCAGCACTGGTACATCTCACCAAATACACGGCAACGTGGCTTGGGGAGCACGGTGTGCGTTGTAATGCTATAGCTCCCGGCGCCTTCCCTAATTTGGATAGCGCCACAAATGCCCCTGATCCCAAGATTTTGGAAAGATTAAATAGAAGCACTGTCTTAGGCCGAACTGGCCATGCGAGTGAATTACAGGGAATACTAATTTTCCTTGCTTCTGATGCGTCCAGTTACGTCACAGGCGAAACAATTTCTGTAGATGGTGGCTGGATTACAACATGAATATTGGAATTATCCAAGGCCGCCTGTCACCCCCTATCGAAGGCTTTCAGGAATGCCCAGTTGATTGGAAAAGAGAATTCAATCTCCTTCCGGCTGTTGGACTAAATCACATTGAATGGATTATCACTAACAAATCTTTTCACAACAATCCTTTTTTTGATAATGATTTGTCTAAATATGCGATTAGTTCTGTGTGCGCGGATAATTTAGTAGATAACAGGATTGCTGAAACACAATTTCTTAAAGATAACTTAATTCCTATCTGTGATGCAGCACTAAAAAATAACGTCAAAAATGTGACAATTCCACTTTTAGAAGATTCTGACTTGACAGATAACAAAAAACGGGATATATTCTGTAATGAGATAATAGAAATAGGAAAGAATTATCCATCACTTAATTTTTCATTCGAGATAGAGAATATAGCGCATGTTATATCTGACATTATTTATTTACGAGATAACTTTTATCTAACTTATGATACTGGAAATATGACAACCGTTGGTGTTGTTCACAAACGATACTTACAAATGTTTTATGGCAAGATAAACAACATTCATTTAAAAGATAGAGATAAAAACAACAACACTGTTATTCCTGGCACAGGCCTGACAAACTTTAATTCTATTTTTAGCTTTCTCAAATATAAAAATTATGATCTTAATTACACGTTGCAAACTGCTCGCGAAGATGGCGAAGAATTCGAAACTATTTTAAGACACAAAAAACTATTGGAGAAATTATATGAACAATCTATTTGACTTAACTGGCAAAACTGCACTTATAACTGGTGCTGCCGGCCTTCTTGGTCCAAAACACGCTGAAGCTATTATAGAACAAAACGGAAATGTAATTATTTCGGACAGAGACTTTGAGAAAGCAAAACAAGTCGCCGGCCTCTTAAACGAGAAATATGAGTGTATGAAAGCCCTCCCAGCTTATATGGATGTGACCGACAAAGCTTCGATTGACGAAGTAATGAATGCTCATCAGAGAATTGACATCCTCATTAACAACGCTGCCAAAGACCCAAAAGTGACAAAAGGCGAGAGCCTAACTCCAGAGACACGCTTTGAGGTAATGACAGAAGAATACTGGAAAGAAGGCCTCGACGCCATTATTAACGGTACCTTTTTGTGCTCACAGGCCGCGGCTAACAAAATGCTGTCTCTCAAGGGTGGAGTAATCCTGAATATTTCATCTGACTTAGGCGTAATTGCTCCTGATCAGCGATTATATCGCCAAGAAGGTGTGCCTGAAAATCAGCAGAATGTGAAACCCATCACTTATTCCGCAGCTAAATGGGCAGTAATTGGTATGACTAAATATCTGGCCACTTATTATGCTAGCCGCAATATTCGGGTTAATGCATTAAGCCCTTCTGGTGTCTATAATGATCATCCGGAAGAATTTGCAAAGAAACTTTCAAGCATCATCCCCATGGGCCGTATGTCCCATATTGATGAGTATAAGGGCGCAATTATGTTTCTATGTTCAGATGCAAGTTCTTATATGACCGGAGAAAATATGATAATTGATGGTGGCAAGACTGTATGGTAGTGTCTGTTATATTGGCCCGCGGAGGCTCTAAAGGCATTCCTCGTAAAAACATTGTTGATATTAATGGCAAGCCTCTGTTATATTACACAATCGAAGCATCCTTGAAATCCGGAGTTGACGCGACATGGGTAAGCACAGATGATGAAGAGATAGCAACAATTGCTTATGAATGCGGCGCCCTAGTACTTAAGCGTCCAGCAAAAATATCTACCGACAAAAGCACATCGGAATCAGCACTGATGCATTTTGCTGAACAAGTAGAATTCGACCACGTTGTATTCATTCAACCCACGTCACCGCTCTTGAAAGCAAAATATATTGATGAAGGGTTATCGATGACATCAGACTATGATTCTATCTTCAGCGCATACATCCAACACTGGACCCCCCGGTGGACAAAAGAATTACCCTCGAAACCAATTGGATGGGATCCCAATAATCGTCCGCGCCGCCAAGATGCAAATGAAGTCTATATCGAAAATGGTTCATTCTATATTACTAGTAAAGAAGCCTTGTTGAAAAGTGGTGTCAGGTTTTCAGGCCGCATCGGCGTTGTCGAGATGCCGCTCGGTGAAAGCTATCAAATTGATACTTATGAAGATTTAGAATTTATTAAGAGAGTTATATAAAGTGAAATTTATTTATGTTAAAATTAACACAGACATCAAGGAGATGACATGAAAAGAACATTTGTAATTGCAGAGGCAGGCATCAACCACAATGGGGATATTGATCTTGCAAAGAAACTAATTGATACAGCAGTAATCGCAGGCTGCGACGCTGTAAAATTTCAGAAGAGGGATATCCACGAGGTTTATGATCCAGGCACTCTAGCCAAAACCCGCGAAAGTCCGTGGGGAAACACTTATCTCCAACAAAAGGAAGGCTTAGAATTTTCAGAAGAGCAATTTAAATACATTGATAACTATTGTAAGGATAGTGGGATTGAGTGGTTTGTTTCTTGTTGGGATCTAAACAGTCAAAAATTTATGCGCAAGTTCGATCTTCGGTATAATAAGGTAGCCTCGCCTATGTTAACAGTAACGCCTCTTCTAGAATCAATTGCTAGCGAGGGAAAATACACGTTTATTTCAACTGGGATGAGTACCCTTGAAGAGATAGACACCGCGGTACAAATTTTTAATGATGCCGAGTGTCCATTCGAATTAATGCATTGCGTATCAGCGTACCCTCTGGATAACTCAACAGCTAATCTTAATATGATTAATACCTTGCGTCGGCGCTATGCTAAGAATGTAGGCTATAGCGGCCATGAAAAAGGACTGCAGATCTCCCTGGCTGCAGTTGCTATGGGAGCAACGTCAGTTGAACGCCACATTACCCTGGACCGAGCAATGTATGGCTCTGACCAAGCTGTATCTATCGAGCCTGATGGGCTTATACGGCTTGTCAGGGACATTAGAATTATTGATGCAGCTATGGGCACCGGTGAGAAAATTCTTAACGACTACGAGCAAGTACACCGCGAGAAATTGGCTACTCCATACTGGGTGACTAAGTAATGGAAATGACTCATGTCGATAAAGGCTGGGGCTGGGAGCGTTGGATTGTCAACAAAGAGGAATATTGTGGTAAACTATTATTCTTTAATGCTGGCAAACGGTGCTCTTGGCATTTTCATAAGCTCAAAGACGAAGTATTTTATTTACAATCTGGAAAGATGATGATTTACTACTCTGAAGAGGATGACCTTACAAAAGCTGAACAACTCGTTCTGAATGCAGGTGACAACTTTCATATTTACCGTGGCTTACGCCACCAAATGGTAGCCTTAGAAGATTCTGAATTATTTGAATTCTCTACTCAACATTTTGACAGTGATAGTTACCGGGTCATCAAAGGTGACTGATGAACTTCACGATTGATAAAGCAGAATTTGTCGAGAATTTCGAGAATGCCTGTAAGTTATATGACCAATTTGGCGTTCTTAAAGTACTGAACTATTTCGAACCTGCGCAAATTGACAATGTTCGCAATGAATTGTCAGCTATATTTAATAAGATTCCAGACTTTACTAACGTTGAGTTTGGTTTTGCTGGTATTCGCAAACACAATGTACACGAGACAGGTAAATCACTGCGTATTATCAACCCCAAATATTATAAAACGTTTTACCATATGATTTCTCTTATTGCTGATGACACGCAGTTGGATGTTTTTCTTGATCATTTTTATAAGCCACCTAACCGAAAACTAATGCAGGTATTTACCACACATGAATATAAACTTGTAAACGGAGAAGAGGTGCCACGTAACTCCTGGCTACATTTTGATCCATACCCGGCTCTTAAATATGCTGTAATGTTACAAGAAACAAATGAAGAAAATGGGGCCCTGTTTGTTATCCCAGGCTCGCATGATGAAGGTAAACACATTCGAGAGAATATGTTGGAACACAAAGCTAGCTTTAAAAAAGGATTTTCTCATCGATTTGTTGATTACAAAGATACTTTTCAATCGCGTTATACTGAAGACGACCGCGTGTATGTTGACGCCGCCCCGGGCGATCTGCTTGTCTTGAACACTGATGCCTGGCATGGTGGTGGAGTTCTCAAGTCTGAAGAGCGAGACCGAATGGCCATTTATTATCACAATCGACAACAATGAAACTTATTGACAAAATAAAACAGACGCCATTTGTTATGGAAACAGAGCAATTTTCACCCGGTAACGGGTGTTCTATTGTCGGAAGTTCTGGAAACTTACTAGATGCACAATACGGTAATAGTATTGACAGCAGCGATGATGTGATTAGATTTAACGGTGCTGTCACCGAAGGCTTTGAGATACATGCCGGCACTAAGACAACTTTTCGGATCATGAACTGTCACCACATATTAAATATAGAAAACGAACAATACTTTCTACAACAAAAAGCAAGACACCCGCAGATTGATAGATATTTGTTAAACACCATAGAAGACGAAACCATCATTTTTAAAACTGATCCATCGTGGAAGCTGTGGCAAAAAAGCCACATTTTAGATCCTGTTCGAGAGAAAAATAACGTTTATTTTATCCATGAAGACTTCTATAAATTAGGAAATAAACTAAATAGCGGGAAAGAGGCTACAAATGGGTTTATGGGTTTACTAATGGCGTTAAAATATTATTCGAGCATTGATTGTTATGGGTTTTCATTTTACGACCCCGATGTAAAGAAACATTACTTTGACGAAATAAAAAATTACAACATGAATGCAGGTCATGATTTCGATAATGAAAAGAAAATCTTTTCACTTTTAGAAAAGAATGGTATAATAAAAATACATGTATAAGGTTAGACGATGAAATTAGGATTAATTGGTAGAGGATTTGTAGGCAATGCGATATATGAGAATTTAAAAGCTGAATATCCTTTTAATATTTATGATAAAGACGCCTCACGCGCCACGTGCGATAATGTAAGAGACGTCTGTCATAACTCAGATATAATTTATGTTGCACTCCCCACGCCAATGAAAGATAATGGAGAATGTGACCTATCGATAATTCTCAATGTAATGCAACAAGTTTCATATTGGTATAATGATAACATCATCATTATTAAATCTACCATTCCACCTGGCACATGTCAAAAAATCTCGGCGCTAAACCCGAAACTTAAGATAGTATTCAGTCCTGAATTTTTAACTGAAAGAAATTCGGTTGAAGATTTTCAAACGTGCAATAGAGTTATATTTGGCGGCAACCCAGAACATACAGCTTTATGCGTAGAGATGATGCACAAAGCGTTTCCAGACAAACGTTATGAAGAAACTGACTGGCGCACAGCAGAAATGGTAAAATATTTTATAAATACTTTTCTTGCTTGCAAAGTATCATTTGCAAACGAATTCAAACAAATATGTGATTCAGTAAACACCGATTACGATAAAGTAAGAGATTTAGCTCTCTTAGACGAAAGAATTGGAAATAGTCACTTAAAAGTTCCTGGACCTGATGGTATACTAGGGTTTGGAGGAACATGTTTCCCCAAAGATTTAAATTGTTTGATATTTTTTGCCAATGAAAATGGAATAACACCCAGCGTTCTAGAATGCGCTTGGGAAAAGAATTTAGAAGTTAGAGAAAAACAAGATTGGCTTTCCATGTTTGGAAGAGCCGTCTCCCATAAATAAAAAAAGGAATAAAAATGGAACAACAAAACTTAAAATTATCTAATCAGGCCCTGGGCGCTATTATGATGGCCCTCCAAGAATCGTTACTAAACCAAATGGACATTGTACCGATTTTGCAGGGCTTCGAATTAGAAAGTGGCACTGACGGACTTGTCGTAACTAACCCTCCCACGGTTAGGTTTTCAGATGATAGCGAAATCGCTCCCGATGAACTAAAAGATTTGGTAAAGTAATTGCCAAGATACCTGTACCAATGTCAGGTGTGTCATACGGAAGAAACCGTATTTCATGGAATAAGCGAAACACATACATTGTGTTCTGCTTGTGATAGTGAAGATGCTATGTTAAAGCTGTTTACAAATTCGTTTGCAATCAAAAAGAAACAAACAGTACCCCATGCATCAAATCAGAAGGTGGGAGAACTCACCAAAGAGTACATCGAAGAAAACCGATCTATTCTGCAAGAAGAAATAGAAAAAGCAAAAAAGGAAACGTATGAGCCGTCTTGAAATTATATTGTCAGCATCACTTGTAGTGTCTGTCTTGATAAACATTGGTGTGTTCGCGTATGCACGCGCAGCAGTAGCTAGACTATTGTTTGTGTCTGAAGAGTTGGGAGATTTACAATCCATGATAACCGTTTTTAGTAATCATTTAGAAAATGTACACAAGCTTGAACAGTTTTATGGAGAGCCCGTCCTAGCCGAACTTTTACACCATGCTTTATCATTTAATGAGCAAATGGATACATTCGAGTACATTTATAACTTAACAGAAGCAGAGGCAGATACGACCGCCGAAACTGCATCATCAACAGAAGAAGAACCCACAGATGACGACGAACCCGAAACCACGTAGAAGACGAAAGAGGGGTAGTAATAAAAACCACTACTTCACTCAGGAACACGAAGATGCAATAATAAGATATGCACAAACCTCTTGCCCGCGCGAAAGGACCGAATTATATATTAATCTAATCGGCCCCGCATTTGATCAGATGGTAGATAAAATTGTATTTACTTATAAATTTACTAATTTACCCAATTGTGAATCATTGAGAGATGAGTGTAAAATTTGGCTAATGACGATCTTGGATAAATATGATCAAAGTAAGGGCTCTAAGGCCTTTTCTTATTTTAGTGTAATAACTAAAAACTGGTTTATTCATAAAGTAAAAAGACAACAGAAACGAAACAAGCGTGAAGTAGATTTTGATAATATTTCAAAAGCTCACGAAGAAGAATACTTGTCTACTAACGAATCTTACGTAACGACAAGAGAAGAAAATGAATTTTGGAGCTTTTTCTATTCCGAAATAAAGTCGTGGGACGAGAGCCAAATGAAAGATAATGATTTGAAAGTGTATCAAGCGATTATTATTCTATTCGAATCTAAAGAGGATATAGAAATTTTTAATAAAAAAGCTATTTACTTATACCTAAGAGAAATAACGGGTTTAAACACAAAGCAAATCGTAAATTCTTTAAAGAAATTTAGAAAAAAGTATGAATACTTTAAAACTGATTGGGAGTCAGGTACACTATGAGCAAAAAAGACGTTGAATCGTTAATGGACGAAGCACTTGAAAATATTAGGAATGATCGAACGTTAGCGAGAGATTTTCTGAATGAAATAGCTAATCAAATTGCAAACGATGGCGAAAAGAACCGCCCACTTAGTCCGGTAGCCGCCCAACATGTACAATCGCTTCAACGCTCCAACGAGCAACTTGTAAAAATTATTTCTTTGAGATTGAAAAACCAAGAAGAATCAGCAATCTTATCAGAAGAAGATAAAAACAGTTTGTTTGATCTTATACAAAACACTGACACTGGCAAGACAGATGTCATATAAGCCAACTCTAGATATTTCAGAAATATCTTCTGGCGAAGAGGCCTTGGGTCTAGAAGCTCATGCATATCGAAAGGCAGTCGAATATGATGTTTATGGCACAAAGACACATTTTACAGTCAGAGTTTTAACGCGCCCTACTACTATTACTGGCGAAGAATATCGAGCCATAATGGGAGATTCCACAGGCGCCGGCGCTGCCCCGTTGAAAGACTTTTCAAGATTTATGTTTAAAGGTCGAATTATTAGCGGCGGGGGTGTTCCGTCACCGCATTTAAGCTTACCGGATCCATCTATACTATCTTCCGCTGCAACCGCGGAAGAAGCACAATGCGCCGCAAGAATAATTTCCATGCACACCACTTTTTTCTCTAATATGCGCCCTAACGGCCCCCTACCTGATATTGGTCATGTAGTCACCGTAGTTTTAGATCCTGGAGATATAGGTAAATATAACCTTCAGTACGCATCTTTCACCGCTTTATCGGCCGCAAACCCCACAGCAGCCATGGCCAAACGGCGCGCCACCTTATTAGACATCTACAACCAGCAAGCCGGCACCGCACTGCCCCCGACAGTGGCTAAGATTATTCCACCGCCGATTTCATCCGGGGCAAGCACAAGCAGTAACGGCAATACAATCACAAACAATGCTACCTCAGACGAGCCTATACTACTGTATTACTATCCTGGGATTACCGGCCGCGCACCGGTTCAAAAAGAAATTGATGCCCTCAATATAAACTCCGATGTGATAATCATCTTAGCCCAAGTTCACACAACCCCGTTTAGTAGGCTACAGAAAGCAGCCAAAACTGCTTTAGCAGGAAAGACACCAAAAGAGATCAGACTTGGCGGCTGGTCTGGTGGTGCAGTTGGGTTAGCTGACGCATTAAAATCGGGCATCTCGTTTGACGCTGTAATATATGCAGATCCTTCCCCCTCTCCTTTGATGGGAAGAGGGATCCATACAAATACAAAAATGTATTATAATCCTAGTAACTGGGGCGGGTACCCGTCACTCGCTAAGAAACTTCCCTTGCTAGCTGCGGAAATGGGCACTCGCGCCCACCTTGTCAGCGACAATCATAAACAGATCATGATTAACTCCCTTAAAGAATTAGTCAAGCCAGCAGCCCAGCAGCCCAACAGACCTGCGGGTGGGTATAGATAAAGTAATAAAAATGTATATGATTCTAATTATTGAGAATAGGAGTTGAAAAATGTCTAATAAACCATCTTTTGACGCGTCAGAAATATCTTCCGGAGCAGAAGCCCGAGCATGGCAAGCAAACTCTATCAGAAAAGCTGTTGAGTACGATGCTTACGGTGCTAAGACAGTGTTTTCAGTACGAGTGTTAACTCGCCCAATCACCTTAAGTGGTGAAGAATACAGAGCTATAATGGGTGATGGTACCATGGCTGGCATGCCCCCTGAGAAAAATTATTCTAGAATAATGTTTAAAGGAAGGATCACCAGCGCCGGAGGAGTACCTTCTCCTCATCTAACATTGCCAGATCCCTGTTCACTTACTGATACCCTTACTCCGGATGCTGCCCAGTGTGCAGCTAGAATAATATCTATGCATACAACTTTTTTCTCTAACATGGATCATAATGGCGCCACTCCTGAAATAGGAGATTTAGTAAGAGGCCAATTGGATCCTGGAGATACTGGAAAATTTAACCTCCAATTTGCCTCCTTCACTGCAATGGAGACAATCGCTACCTCTGCCAGAGGTCTTAGCTGTCGGTCTAGCCTTGTCAGCATTTTTAACACATCTGCAGGCAACGCAAGCCCAGCCCAAATGAATGCAAATAATCCGATGGGCCGCGCCATCGGCGACGATGTACACGATCCCGTGCGCCCCTGGTCCAATAGAGCACAACAAAGAATTGTAAAATGGAATTCTACAGCATATACTCAAATCCCCAATGGTACGGTGATTGCGAATGGAGATAAAGCCCTTTCACCAGCCGGCACATATCTTAATATCGGCGGCACTGCGGAACTCCTCGCTGCAGCAGTCCCGGACTGGAACAAACTAAAAGACGCATATGCGAAAAAGTTTCCTGGAAAAACCCTCACTGCTAATGGTGCCGCCGCCTACCGCTCTTATCAGGGTCAAGTTACGGTGCGATTGCAGCGTCATGATAGCAACGATGTTTTCCGCGGTGGTTGTTTAACAAAAAAGGGCGTTAGTTCCCACACTAACCTTGCCGGCACTGCTAAAACTAAGTGTTCTCTTGCGGCAACACCGGGTACTTCCAACCATGGTTTCGGCGCCGCAGTGGATATTAATAGAGCTGCTTCAGGATGGGACGATCCAGATGGCACTTCAGGTGAACAATTTAAGTGGATAAATAGGTGGGCCCGAAATTTTAATTTTATCCTTGGTGTACCATCGGAAAATTGGCACATAGATTGGGTTCCTTTTCGTGATCAAGTTGATGTAGTGCAAGGGACACCACTCTCCCGGCCCACAAACGTTTGGGCTAGCGAACTGCCAAACAGGCCAGCGGTAACACTGGTTTAACAGAGTAAATTATGTCTACAAAAAAACACATATTTGATACCGAAGGTTTTTCTGCTGCTCGTAGAGAAGAAGCTGAGAAACTTAAGAGAACCTTACAAGATCAAGCTAAAGACAAGGGCTCGGATCCGCGCGGAATTGCAGCCTCTATTGAAGAAACTATGCGTTCAGCTGTGGTACCGCCTAACGCAGGCATTATGGGTACCACGCCCATGGCCCCAACAATTAATTTTGAAGCCGCCCCAAATGATTTACAGCTTGGCCCCGGTGGTAATTCTGCAATTGTGTTTGGTACAGATCGACCAGCAACTAAGCCAAGTGGTTGGGGCGCGAAAGGTTCTAATAGATGTAATGCTATTGATATTGTAGTTGGCAGAATGTCCTCTGCGAGAGGTGGTGCGGGCCCAATTGAAGGATCTGCTATCAATCCCTCATTTGTTAGTGATGCCGCTAGAATTTATTTGAGTCAACAGACAGACGTTGATTTTAACTTTGGCCTCGTTGGTGGCGCTTTAGGCACGTTTGGGATGATCCAAGGAAAATCTGCCATCGGCATTAAAGCTGATGCTGTGCGCGTGATTGGTCGTGTAGGAGTAAAAGTGGTCACCGGTCGCTCATTTGAATTTGCTGCTGGCCCAAATGGTGAAACAGATTCTACTGGCGGTACAATATCCTCCCCGGCGCCACCTATCGAACTTTTAGCTGGCAACAATGACAGTGTGCAAGAGTTCTTACCTACAAAGTGGCTTCCCCAAATGACTGTAAAAAATCTCCAAGGAGTAGCAAAAGGCGAAAATGTGAGAGATGCGCTTAGAGATTTATCTAGAATTTTAGAACAATTTATTGGTGTAGCTTATAACCAGTCACTAATACAATTAGCATTTAACAGTGTTATAGGAATTAACCCGTTAGCGCCACATTATGGTGCAATCGCCGGCTTAACCGGCGCTCAAGCTCTGGCGTTTATTCAAAATTCTTTATGGCATATTAGAATTAATAAAATAATTTGGGAACTTAATTATACTTACCCCTTTGGATTCAAATATCTTACAAGCAGGAATGTGTACTCCACATAGGATTATAAAATGGCAGATCAAAAATCAGATATATTAAGATTTCAAGATAAAAACAACGATGGAATACATGATGATTGTCCAGAAGTTGATTTTAAAGAAATAAAAGAATGTCCGACATGCAAACCTGATCCAAATGCGTTTGTAGAAAACTGGAAAAAGAAAATAAATGGCGACGCATGGTTTAATGAAAAATATTGTACTTTCCAAGTTACGATAGTAGCTGCAGAAACATCGTTGCTGCCAGATGGATTGGGAGAAGAATATTCTGAACGGGACCTTGAAGACTTGGCCGATGTTCGAACGGAAGACCTGTTTAAAAAATATGAAGTTGAGGCAATTACAGCACTGCTTGATGAGTTTGACAAATTAAATAGCGAAAAAACTCGTGAGACCCTTGCAGCAGCTATACAACATAGCAAGTATGATTTGAATACCCGTGCACATTCTCATGTAAAATTACTTTATACAGTTCCTTATTCGGTTATGGAACCCATAGAATTAGCGCCTGCAGGTGGTGATGAAGATGAGCCAGCGGTCGGTAACACAACTGTTAAATATGTAGCCACCGAGATCGCTCCTATGATAAACAGATTTAGGCAGGCGATGCACTTGTACTCTAGATATTATCGTGTCTTCAATGCTGTAGATAAAACTACATTTGTGTTCGCAGAACGCCCCAAGGCTGGAAAAGTTTTTACCGTAAATCAGTTTGATAAATATGGTGATGGTCTTTTTGGAAGAAATAGCATTATGTATGAATTATTGCTGGATCTAGACACATGGCTAAACGGCAAAAAAATGAATATTGTTGGTTTTGGCGGAACTAAGAAGACAGATAAATATAACAAGGGAGTTACTGAACTGGAATTTGTATTCGACCCGAACTATAAACTTAAAAAATTGACTGTTTGGACTGTTGGTTGTTCAGATTCCATAAGTTACTCAGCAGAAAACAGTTTAAAAAGTCTCAACCGACGCCCTTCCTGGAAAGATGCAACTGGGTGTGCTTACTTTTCTCGATTAAAAGCGATCGACCAAGATCTGCGTGCTAGGGTCGCCATACCATGGCAGGAGTTCGTCGCGGAGCATACTTGGCCTAAGTTGCAGCAGAACGTCAACTATGGACAGGAGAGCGTAAGCAAGAGCAGCAAAAGCGGCCCTGACACTATTGGTGGGTGTGTTGCCGAATCATTGAAAGATGAGGCCAAACAGTTGGGCCAAGATATTCTGGATGACGTGTTCAGCATTGGTGACGCCATCGCCGCAGCTTTTAACAAAAACATGTGTAAAGTTAATCGCGATGAAGCACTGGATGAAAATGTCAAGTTAGGTTTAGTGTGGGACCCAGAGACAAAAACACACAGGAATGTTGGTGCCATGGCTAAAGAAATGGCATTTAAACAGTTATATAAAGATGAGCAGATATTTACTCGTCTTTGTGCTCAAATGCTTGAAGGAAAATTAACCTCATCAAGTGCATTCTCTCAGATTATGCCAGGGGCCCCAGAAGATAAAATGGATGCCATGTGGCGACCCATAGAAACTATTAAAAACTGTGGAATGTTTGATTTACTTCTATCTGCAGTTAAATGTCTATTTAAGGGGTTTAGTTTAGAAGAAGCCTTAAGATCTATGATTAACTCAGCCTTAAAGGGTATGGATATTGAGAATTTTGGAAAATTCTTTGTAGGGCTACCACCAGATAAACAGGCCGAAGTTGTACAAAAAGTAAAAATTGCGCTTGCCAATGCGGATGGTCCTGGTACCGGTAAACTAATCCCGGGTGAAGAGCTTGACGCGGCCTTTTTTGGAAAAATAAATATCGTACCACCATGGAACGATGAAAAAGTATTAGAAGCCGAACGCCGGAAAAAAGGATTAGCGCCAGAAAAACAAACAAGAACACTTCCTGAATATTCACCGGAAGCCAACTCCACCCGCGGTAGCGAACTTTTAGAAGAGGCCGATAATGAAGCCCAAAAATCTACTGGCTCTTCAGACGATGGCCCTTTCAAGATAACAGAGATTTCAGCGCTCTACATGGCACCCGAAATAATAATCCAAGCATATATGACAGCTCTATTAGAAGTCTATCAAGAAGATTATTTAGAATTAATAGATTACTTAAACGATCTTCCAGGCGCGCCAATTGTAGCCAGTGTAATAGCAATGGTTGAATGTCCACATCCACCGCTTTTTAAGCCAAGTATGATGGATTTCATTAAAAGTATAGAATTACCTTTCTGTCGTGATATCAACGATCTTACTCTACCTGGGATGAATAACCCTTTTGAATGGTTTCCTGATTTGTGGGATTTGGTAAAATTATTATTTGAAATAGCCAAAATGGTTGTCATGCAGGTCATACTCCAAATAGTTATGAAGCTTATTGTTAAATTATGTCAACTAATAGGGGATGCTATTTGTAAAGCATTAGAGATCGCCGGCCAAGCCGCAGTTGCACTAGCGACGGGCGGCGATGTTTTGGGTGTTATAAAAGACGCACTCTGCGGTGACGACGCGGACGCAGCTAAAGTGGAAAATACAGCAAATGAGATATTTGAGAAACTTGGAGTCGGTGGAGCAGCTTTAGCAAATCCAGATGCCGTTAAAGGATTTTTAGGAGATCTGTCCTCGGCGATTACTCCTCGCGAATTAAACGAGGCTTTGTCTGGTCAAGCCGGAGAGGCATTCCTTGAAGTTGCTGACGGATTAGTTGAATATGAATATCCCGAATTTAGAGATGGATTTTCAAACAAGTCTGATCTCGCTGACTTTTTCTCCTCAATGGGAAATTTATTTCCTGCAGACGTCCGCAGCGCAATGCAGGATATGCTAAACTCAACTCCATCGGCCGATGACGTGCCTGCTAACCCCTCTCTGTGTGCATCCCCGCAAGCCATAGACGATTTCAAAGAACTGAGATGTGAACTCTTATCAAATAGAGCCACTGCAGCCCAGTGTCGTGATATGTTTGATAATATTCAGGCAGAAAATTTAGAAGATTTACAAGATTTAGGCGATATCCTGCAAAAGGGTTTTCCTAAAATGTTAGAAGATGCATTACCACCGCTGATCTCTACTCCGGGGTGTGATGACGGCCTCATTCCTTTTGAATCGGAAGACTCAGTAAAAGTAACAACAACTGTTATTTCCGACAGCCTTAAAGGTCTTAAGATATCTTATGCTAAAGATATGATTGGTCAAGGTGGATTTTTAACCGGAGATTCTTCTTGGGGAATGGTTAATATGATTTTGTCAGACACCAGAGGAATTCCGCTGTCTAGACATCAGCAACAAGCATATTCAGATATGACTGTGGTTGATTTTGCACAAGCAATTGACTCCCCTACTACAACAGCAGAAATAATGGAGATGCTCCAAGGTACAAGGCCGCCCCCGACTTCTTTACAGCAAGGAATGTACCCATCATATGTAGCCGAATGGTTACAGCAAGAGATGGCTTCAGTTAGCACTGATGTTAATTTTGCTTCAAATAACAGCTATCAAAAGTCTTCTGTTTTTTATCGTTCTTTTGAAGAGCTTGGATTCGGATCTGCTGGTAGTATATTTGGTATGGTGGGTTCCCGAGTTAATCTTTTGAAAATGCCAGACTATGGATACAATGTAGTATTTGGTGTAAATACCGAGAAAGACGAACTCAAGATTACACGTCTTGGTAGAAAAGATGATCCAGAATTAACGATGTCGTTTAAAAATGGTCGTAAAGGCAAAGTCCAGCGTGGCGCTCCATGGAGTTATGGATTTGATTTGAATTTATATTTGTCTGAGATGCGGGATTTTGAAGATGCCGAATATAATGTTTTTGCAGATACGGCTAGAATAAGTATTGTTGATCAATTTAACCTGGGCGCCCTCGTTGGTAGCACCTCGGTTGCACGCCGCAGAAAATACGAATTTGTTTCAGTAGACGACACTTTAGATAAATACGATACCACACAATACTCTAATTTTCAAAATGCTTTCGAAATCAAACAAGATTATTTACCACAAGTTGTTTTATTACACGACATGATCGCTTCAGATAACCCCAATTCAGTACTGAGTATGTCTGAAATTAAAGAATTTTATGATCAAAATATGGCCAACTTTATGTCTTCTATTGTAAGCGAAGTAACAAACAATAGCAATGCGTGGGAATATGGCGCGCGCTATGATGATCTCACAGAAGAAGATATAGAATATGTAGTTAAACCAGGCCAAACAGATTCGCCAGGCGGCACCTTGTACTCAGAGGCCAAAGTCGATGGCAAAGAAATAGATAATGATATGAGTATTCTAGGATACAGTAGAATGCAATATGAAGAAGAAAATAGAGCATCAGGCCGCCCCAACCGTGTGGTATACTTGAATCCCGTCGACCACGGCGGCTCTTACGTAATGCCACCTCTTTATATAAAGCCCTTAGAAAACAAGGGTTGGCTCGGTGCAGTTAATATGATGTTTCCGGAAGCCGATGGGTGTAAGCCATTTAGGACAGATTTGGTTGATTTCGCTGACATATCCGAAGAAGTGCAAGATTCGTACGCGTCTATGCCAGAAGATGAGCGTCTTCAATTTGGTGATTGCGCCCGGGAAGTACCATATAACCGCATCCTTATGCGCCCTAGTAAAGCGGGAATTCAAGGAGTGATCACAGCTGCATGTCGAATTTATGCAAGTGCTCATTTTATTAAATCAATGGCGACTTTCACCACATTTGCACCAAAATTTCCTGAAACATACAGCTCTTTATTCGCGACATACGTTATTGAAAATATGGAGGAGGCGTTTAAAGAGGCTCAGCCAGCCCGACGCGAACGCCGGAATACATTTAAAGATTACGAATTTTGGTACGGCTTCTTAGAGCAATCAGTACAGACTTATGGACGTAGAGTTGCTATGGGTGAGATCACCGCGCCGGCGAACGTTCTACGTGCTATGAAAAAAATCAACGATATGCAAGAAGGGTTTTATAATCGAAGCCGAAACGACCTCTTTAAAGACATTTTTGAAGATGAAGAAGCAATGAACCAAACGTTCAAGAACTATAAATTAAAGTATAACCTCTTGGCTGTACAACGCACAGAAGAGTATGCTAAAATTGTTTTAAAAGAAATAGTGATGAATGAGCTTAATAAGATGGGAGACATTTTTATGTCTAACTTCAAGAATGTGGGAGTTACACCAAAATATTCAAGCATTGAAGATTACTCTTTAATGATGCTCACTACTGGTGCTGAAACATTGACGCTAAGTGGGGATATTCAACCTGTCACCGAGGAACTCCCAACAGAAGGTAGTGGTCATTACACTGATGGAGGCGAATTAAGTACTCAACCTGACGGCGAAGATTATGTGGGTTATTACCACGTTCACACAGATGAAGATGGTAACACAATTTATATGGAAGGAGAACAACACTCAACGAAAGCCCATGGAGAGTTGACAGTTTATGCTAATAAGATGATCGTTCCGATTGGAGACATAGCAGAATACGGGTCGTTAAATCTCTCAGCCGTCAACAGGCCGATGCAAATAGAAAAATATATTAAAATTAATGGAATAAAATGGAATACCGAAGATGCCTACGACAAGATCTCCAAACAACAAGGTTCTCTGACTACTTATGAAGTATATCCTGGCACTGTCGAAAAAATTAAGAACGTCGATAACAAAGGAAACGAGAGTGTGGTAGGGTTTATAGGAGAGATGGGAGTAAGATATGGCTTACAATATTCTATTCAAGTAGGGGGAGCGACCTACGAACTAACATCAGTTGAAGTGGACGCCCTAGATCTCCCGCTTTCGAAGTTTAGAAAATTAGATGCCAATTCTATGCAACTATTGTGTTTAATAAATTTATTGAAAAAAGATGAAAAATTCCAATTACTTAACAAATATATATTTTCTTTAAATAAACTCACCGCTACCACAGCAATTTATAATGACTATGGATTTTTGCCCTCTATTGGAGAGTATACGGTGGCACCAGGAGCAGACACTTCAGCAATCGCCACTGAGAAGCCCGGTGTATCCGTCCAATTGGATAACGACGGCCAACTGGAAACTTACACTTTCACGAAAGGCTGGGAATATGGCCCAGATAGGGCGCCTTCTTTCTGGACATTTGGAACTTTAGAATTTGATGATTGGGATCAGATAATACTTAGAAAATCAAGAGCCAAAATCAAACGTATATTCAAAAACTATTATGCTGTTCGAAAAACTAGGCCAGGAGACACGATTGACAATGATCCCTCAAAAGCCTACGTAGAAAATATTTTATCTTCTATCCAACCCCCACCTGGCCTCAGCAAAGTGCCTAGCTTCCAACGTGGCCTACTTCGAACCAACCCTTATAATTCGAAGGGCAAATTATGCAAAAAGTGAATACTTATAGTGAGGAGATTAAATCATGGCTTCAATAGGGATAAGATTACCAATAAATTATGATTCAACCGATGGCTTTGGCATGTTGAAAACAGTTACCCAGACAATCAAACAAAATTTTAAAATGTTAATATTGACTAATCCTGGCGAAAGAATTATGGATCCTCAGTTTGGAGTTGGAATAAAAACGTACTTATTTTTAAATTATACAGAAGATGTTGAACAAAAAATTAGAAGCAAGATAATGCAGCAAGTGTCGATGTATATCCCGATTATAAAAATTACTAACCTTGTTTTTGCGTCTGCACCAGATTATAATACGCTCGGAATAAGAATAGAATACTCAATTCCGGACTTAGGAACAACAGATTTATTGCAATTTACTATTTAATAGTGAGGTTTTTTGATGGCAAACGATAAAAAGAAATTTTTACCAATTAATTATACTCATAGAGAGTTCAGTGGTATTCGAGAAGACCTTCTTGAAATGGCCGAAAGGTTCTACCCTGATAACTTCCAAGATTTTAGCGAAGCTTCATTCGGCGCTATGATGATTGATGCGGTTGCCTATGTAGGCGACCAGCTTTCTCTATATTTAGATTATAATGTGAATGAATCATTTTTAGACACGTCATATCAATACAATAATATTGTTCGCCATGGCCGTGTCTTGGGCTATAAAATTAGCGGCCGCCCATCTACGTTTGGCCCAGTAGCTCTTTATGTACAGATTCCAGCAGCTACTGCTGGTATGGGCCCCGACACATCATACATTCCAGTTCTACGCCGCGGCACGACTTTCACATCTCAAAATGGTTTAGCTTTTGTGTTAACCGAAAACGTTTCGTTTAGCAAGCCTGAAAACCAAGTCATTGTCTCACAGATAAATAATGAAACGGGCGCCCCAACTTTTTATGCTATTAAGGCTTATGGAAATGCGGTTTCTGGCCGATTTGGCCAAGAACAGATCGACGTCGGCCCCTTCGAACGTTTCAAGAGTGTTAAAGTAACAGACCCCAATATCTCAGAGATAATTTCTGTCTTTGACAGTGAAGGACACCAGTATTATGAAGTCGATTATCTCTCACAAGACATGATTTTCAAAGAGATTACAAATAATAATTTTAAAAATGACAATGTACCCTCAATTTTAAAACCAATATTGGTTTCTAGAAAATTTGTAGTAGAGAGAGACCGATTTAACACGTATCTACAATTTGGAAGTGGAGATGCGGCTGAAACAAATGTAATCGCACAACCACAGCAAGTTGCAATGGATGTATATGGCAAAACATATACTACTGATACTACTTTTGATCCAACTCGGTTATCTAAAAATAAAAACTTTGGCATATGCCCCGCGAACACCACACTCACTATAACATATCGCGCTACTAATCCTATGAATTCAAACGTAGCGGTGGGTGGAATAAACAAAGTTAGTTCAATCTTGATGGACTTTACTGAAAGAAGTTCACTTAGCTCTGCAAAAGTTCAAGCAGTCATTGATTCTGCTGAGGTCTCCAATGAACAACCCATTGTGGGAGATGTTTCGGAACCCACCGGAGAAGAAATTAAAAGAAGAATATTCGACACGTTCCCCACTCAGAACCGCGCTGTCACGCAATCTGATTACGAAAATATTGCATATCGCATGCCCTTGAAATATGGCTCTATTAAAAGATGCACGATTTTTAAAGATCAAGATTCAATGAAAAGAAACTTAAACTTATATGTTTTATCGGAAGATAGTTTTGGAAAATTGACAAAAACTAATTCTACAATAAAAAATAATTTAAAAACTTGGATAGAACAGTATAGAATGATTAATGACACAATCGATATTTTAGATCCTCTTATAATCAATATAGGAATAGACTTTGTTATTAAACTCGTTCCAGGCGCTAACCGGAATGAGGTTTTAGGGGAGGCGATTAATGCGCTCCAACTTGCTTACGAGCAAGGTTTCTTTATAGCTGAAACACTCTCAATTAGTGAGGCCTACGCTACTCTGAATGCAGTTACAGGAATATTGGATGTTGTCAAAGTTAAATTTAATAATAAAACCGGTGGAAACTATTCGACAATTGGATTTAATATTAACAAAAATTTATCTCCAGAAGGAGATGCGCTGGTGTGCCCACAAAATGCAATTTTTGAAATTAAATACCCAGCAACCGATATTAAAGGTAAGGTTCGGTAATAAACTATGATTAGAAAATATACAGCATCAGCAGACACGACGATCGTGAATGCTTTTCAACCAAATCTTACTTATAGGGGCACTGGATCAAATATGGGTATGGCAGATGTCATGGAAGTATTTTCCATTTATGGACGCCAGACACCCAGTAGTTCAGCCGCACAAGGTTCACAGGGTTTATCGAGAATGCTTGTTAAATTCCCGACAGCTGGAATTACAGCAGACCGTGCTTCAGGGCTTCTCCCCGCTAGTGGCAGTGTGCGTTTCTATCTTCGTCTGTATAACGCCGCAACCTCCAGGACAGTACCCAGAGATTACAAATTAGTCGTCCACCCGGTATCTCAATCCTGGCAAGAAGGTGTGGGTTTAGATTTAAACGGATATGTTGACTATACAAAAGGCAATACAGGCGCCAATTGGTTAGCAAGAAATGGCACCGATGTACCTGCAATAACTAAATATGTGTTTGCATCTTCTACACCGTCCGACTATGGAGCAGGTGCTGGTGCCAACTATGTTATCACTCACAACGAAAGTTCAGTATTTAATTTATGGTTTGATGACGGCGCCGGAGATTCAGCGCCCGCGGCCGCCGGTACAGAAGTAGAGATCGATATTACTGGCTTAGGCAGCACCGCTGCAATTGCGGGCAAGTTTCGAACCACTGTTAATGACCTCAGTAACTTCTCTGCTAATATTATAGGCTCGACTGTCTTTGTGACAAGCAGCCTTTCGGGCGCTATGACCGACACAAGCGTAAAGGGCACTATAAGCGGCTTGACCGTGACTGTCCCTCAACCCGGCGCCACAGAAACTAAGTGGCAGTCCGCAGGCGGTAGTTATCTTACAGGAGGCAGTGATCCTTTCTTTGAACAAACATTTGAGACTGGATTAGAAGATTTAGAAATTGATGTTACCTCTTTGATAGAAAAATGGGTCGCCGGAACTTACAACAATTATGGCATTGGTATAAAGTTATCATCTAGTTATGAAGCATACTACTCTTCGTCCACAGGCGAGAACTATGGCTCTCTTATTAATAATACCGACGGCGCCACGACGTCATACTACACTAAAAGATTTTTCGCACGTGGTTCGCAGTACTGGTTTAAACGTCCTAGAGTAGAAGCTCGTTGGGATTCCACTTTCCGAGATCAACGCGACGATTTCTATTTTAGTTCATCCGTGGCTCCCTCCGCTGATAACCTTAACACCATTTACTTATACAATTATGTACGAGGAAAATTAGTTAACATACCCAGGATTGGTACTGGCACTCCATACGTGAGCCTATACTCGGGCTCTTGGAATAACACAGGGCCCTCTGGCTCTAAATTGACCTTGTATAACGGGGATAAGAATTTAACTGGGGCATGGGTCTCTACAGGTGTCTACTCTTGTAATGTTGGAATTACTTCCTCATCCATCAAACAATTATTTGATGTGTGGCACGATGGTACAACTGAATATTTTACAGGCTCAATCTATCCACAAGCCGAAACTTCTGAAATGACCAGAAAGAAGCCCACTTATTATATCAATGTAACCAATTTACGCAATCAATATCGCCGAGATGAAACAGCAAGGTTTTACCTCTACGTGAGAAACAAAAACTGGAGCCCCACAGTATATACAGTCTCTAACAATACAGCTGAAAATACAGCTATTCAAAGCGCCTCTTACCGAGTTTATCGTACTATGGACGGGTACCCTGCAATACCATACGGAACTGGATCTGATTTCCAAACGGGCCTATCTTATGATGTGTCAGGTAATTACTTCAATGTTAATATGGATCTGTTAGAGCCAGGGTACGAATACGCTTTGAAGTTTGCATTTTATGATAACGAACTTGCCTCATGGGGCGAGCAGGACGATACCTTCCGGTTCCGAGTAGAAGACTATGAGTATTAAAAAATTATTTGATTCGGTAGATAAAAACTTACAATTCGCTGATTACAAAACACAAAAAGAAGCATTTGAACCAGTTGAGTCTGCTCGTAATGCACAAGCAGTAGAACTAAAACAAAAAACTTTTATTCCTGCGATTGATTATTCAGAACCAGGAAACTTTGCTTTTTACGGTTCTGCTCAAATGTATTACAGCGGCGCCTTTAATAGAATTTTAGATTTCTATCCATACGATGGTTCAAAGGCTGAGAAGAATGAGTTTTATAACAAGCTTTATCCAGTAGAGAAATATGTTTTTGATGTAAAATATCCAAAATCCACTGGATATGCCATTATGAGTTCAGATGGATGGGGAACCGCAGTCGGTGCTATGAGTGATGGATACGGCGCACCCACCACACAGGAATATATTACTTTCTTAGGTGGCCCCGGCACCGGCTCGGGTGGTTCTACTTTAGTATCGAAAATGCCCAATGAGTATTCAGATAAATCTGACTATGCAAACATTTATAACACTGATATTTACACTTCGGAAGGTCTCCCTTCTGATTACGGAAAAGGTAGCCGAGCATCAAACTTGCAAGCAAATTTTGATACTGGTGTAAGTGTAGAATTCTGGCTGAAAAAGCCAAGTTTTGATAATGCTAAAACTGTTAAAGAAGTTATCTTTGACTTGTGGAACAGTGGTTCCACTAGCGCCAAGACCTATGGTCGATTAACAATCGAGATTGATGGTGAAGCCGGCGCTTCCCCGTTTCGCATCACGGCCCAGTCTGGTGCAGCACCAACTGGAATTTTTGACCAGACAATCGGTACCACACCAACTGTCGCTTCGATTGCGTCGTGGAACCATTATGCAATGATCTTCCAGAATTCTGGTTCGGCCTTCGTAACAAAATTGTATGTTAACGGTTATTTAGATGATACAAAAATAACTACCAGCACAACGATTGGAGATATAACTCTTAATAGTATGTTCGGACGCGTCGGCGCCCTTTTGGCACCCCCCAATACACTATCAGCGTCGGCCGGCTCAGGCAAACTTTCGGGCTCAATTGATGAATTCCGTTTTTGGAAAAGTGCTAGAGATTCTAAACAAATTTTTGAACACTGGTTTACAGATGTAGGCGGCGGTACCAACACAGATATTTCAAATACAACCTTGGGTGTGTATTATAAATTTAACGAAGGCATAACCGCCTTAGCGGCTACGGACAGTGTGGTTTTAGACTATGCCGGCCGCATCACGAATGGAGCATGGACAGGATATAATTCTACATCGCGAAACACTGGTTCCGCTATGGTTTCTGCTTCTGCAACTACGTGGGAACCACAAGATCCGATTATGCGCTCTAATAATACTCGGGTGAGCGATCTTAAAACTGAGTTGCTCAAAAAAGGCGCCAACTATGATTCAATAAATAATGCTGCCTTTATCAATTACGCCCCATCGTGGGTAATTGAGCAGCACGAAGAAGAGGGAAATAAAAATTTAAAGATAATCTCTCACATTATGGGTGCTTATTTTGACCAGATGCATCTGCTTACCCAGCAAATGCCAAGCTTGCGACATTTTAACTATACAACAGCGTCGGCTACTCCACTTCCGTTTGCGTCACATCTCCCTCAGTCGCTTGGTTTATATTCGCCAGAAATCTTTGTAGATGCCACTATCTTAGAAAAATTTGAAAACAGAACAGAAAAAGAGCTTTTTGAAAGTAAACTAAATGAAGCACGAAATCTAATATATCTTAATTTATATAATAACCTTACAAGCATCTATAAAGCTAAGGGTACCTCTAAAGCAATACGAAATGTATTTAGGTGTTTTAATCTCGATGATTCTTTATTAAGAACTAATGTTTATGCGAAAGATACGACTTACCAATTAAAAAACAACCTTACGCAGTATATGCAGGATCACACATCGCTGAACTTTAATCAATCGGGCAACATAGGTTCGGTGATTTATCAAGCAGCTGATCCAACAAACGCATATTCTAAAGGCTATATTTCTGGAACAATGGGCTCAGTCGGCTCAGCCCTTGAAGGCGCCGAGGACAGATATGGTTGTACTGTTGAAGCTGATATAACTTTCCCAGTATTCTTATCTACTCAAGATAAGTTTGTAAGAAACTTTACTACGGTATCACTTTTTGGTTGCCACACAGTTAATACTGGCAGCGCTCAGTCAATGGCAGGTACCAACACAACATATGCAACTGGCGCTTGGGGTTCTGCCTACGATTTGGCAAACTTCCAAGTACTTGCTGTTCGCGATGCCCCATTCTCTAAAAATGTATATTTCAAACTGACATCATCAGTCTACCCACACACACTTCCAGTATTAACAAGTAGTGTTTACTACGGAGCTTATGACGATTCTCAATGGAATCTGTCAGTTAGAATTAAACCATCGACCCCGCTGGCCGAGATCGTATCCGGGGCTATTGAAACTTACTCATATGATGTTGTGTTCCGCGGCGTAAATAACATTTTAGGCACTGTCAGGGATTCATTTGAAGTATCTGGCGCTGTTAATTTCCAAACCGGATCATATTTCTTGAGACAGCCCAAGCGTTTATATGTGGGCGCCCAAAGAACTAATATCACCGGTGCTATTATAAACAAGTCTGATGTAAGATTTGAAAACCTTAAATTCTGGTCTAAGTATGTGGATAATACATCTCTTAATCAGCATCTGTTCGATACAGAAAATGCTGGCATAAGCGGATCTTATAAAAACATATCTATTCGCGACCCGCATACGGACAGATACGATGTTGTAAATGCCAACATGCTGGCTTTAAATTGGAATTTTGAACAAGTTACGACTTCAGACGGCACAGGAAATTTCATAGTACAAGATTTCAGTTCCGGCAGCGCATTGATGTCAGATGTCTCCAAGTATGGTTGGCTCGCAAACATCGTTGGATATCAACATACGGGATATGGCGCTCTGTTTCCCAATTCTGATAAGAAAGTGGTAGATAAACAATTGATGAACTTGTATAAGTTTAGTGATCCAGAAAGAGCCATCAGTTCGGATATGATCCAAGTATTAGATAAAGATGATGAAGTCTATGGCATAAACCAGACTTTACCTGACTTTGTGTATGCAGTTGAGAAGAGTCAGTATAATGCTGTGTCAGAGGAGATGCTTAAATTCTTTGCCGGAGTTATTGACTTTAATAATGTCGTAGGTGCCCCAGTCAACAGATACCGAGATCGCTATAAGGATTTAGAATTCCTGCGTGAAGCCTTCTTCCGAAGAGTTACAACGATGACAGAGGTAGAAAAGTATCTTGGGTATTACAAATGGTTTGACGACGCCATTTCAGAAATTATAAAGCAACTGGTGCCGGCATCCGTCAATTTAGTTGAAGGAGTATTAAACACGATTGAAGGCACAGTGCTGGAGAGACCAAAGTACGAATCTAAATATCCGACATTACAGAACGAAGATGTAGACCCAGAAGCTACTATGACGGGTGAAGCGTACATGAATTACCCAGCGAGATTTGGTACACGTCCAGCGCCCGAAATAACTGGAAGCGTTACTAAATATCCGATCGGGAGTGTTAACAACTTCTATTGGAAGAACAGAGCGCAAAGAACTGATCCAGTCGTCTCGACAAGCCGATTTGGTGTAGCCGCGGCATTAGCCGCCACCATGGATTCTCAGCGCGAGAAAATTAGAAAAGTAGTGGTAAGTCAGCCATATTTAAGCCGCTCTGCACCTACTTTCTTCAATGAAACTAACAACACTTTATATACGGGACAAGACTATCGCATTCTTGCTCTTGGAAAATTACAGAAAATAGAGGCCGATCCGCTTCACCAGACTTTCACAGCCGTGAAAGGCGGCACGAACTGGCCCGAGCCAAAAAGTAGTATACAGCTGGTTTATACAGCACTCCATCCTGATGGCCCTGTTGACAACGATGGCGGCCGTTATGTTCCACAAAATATTTTATTAGGCTTTTTGAAAGATCTAGTGGCGCTGCCATATGATAACGATCCGAAACTGCCGACAGAAAAAATTAAAAGATACTTAAAGGTTCACCATGGTAGGAACGCTAACCCAGGTGTAGCCTCTACTACTGGATACGAATATTATGATTCAATGAAGTCATCGTTTGTGTTTCCTTTCAATATAATCAGTTCATCAGTTAAAACTGGCTATATGTCTGCTTCGAGTTGTGGCTCGCTACTTTCACACAGTATAGAGATTACTAATCTACACCATGATGTATATGGTCCGGACGGCGAAGTACCGTTACAGGGTCCTTTCACCAATTACGCTGTTGGTGGACACCAATCTCGTCATATACAAATGAACAACATGGCTTCCCATAAATCTCCTACGGGTAGCATTTTATCGACTGCCACATTACCATCAGATGGCGATAAAATATCAATCAGCGACGGCGACACCGCTATAATATTTACTTTCAAAAATACAGCAACTACTTCAACTCATGTGGAGATTGATGGTGATGCACGTACGACGATGGAAAATTTGAACAATGTCATTTTAGCACAGTCATTTTACATTAGTTCGCGCAAGACCAACGCCGCGAACAACGCTGCTCGTCTTGATTTAGTAAATACTAACCCCCGGATTGATGACAAATACTCTAAAGGTAATGTTGCAATCGGACCTGGCGGTGGTACTGCGTGGTTAGCCAAAGTTGTTGGCATGGACGGTGGCTATGGTTTTGGTCTCGCAGGTAGAAAAACAAGACCAGAGGCTTGGAAAATATTCTTAGGTACTTGTGACGGTACATTATCCGGCGCCATTGGCATGACCGGCCCAGACTATCCGCACCCAACCGACTACGATACTGTTAACCCTTATCCTAATACTTCTTCGCAGAAAGCAATTTATTATCGCGATATGACTGCTAAGCGCCCAGTCAACATTAAGAATATTCGATTGACTACAGGTTCTACTGTATTAGGAAACTATACAAAAAATTATGAAGTAATACAAGCCCCCGGCGGCTTTTCCAACCCTAAAAACTGGGCAGTTGCCTCCCGCGATGGTAAGCTACCCACACTACCAGCTAATGCTTTCCAAAACCGTGCAACTGGCACCCTTGTAATAGAAACATATCTTGATATGCCTTTCTTTATGAGATCGGGAACAATGCCACCATGGCCATACAATCTTAATAGCCCATCTTCAAGTCACTTCTCGTTTGTTAGTGATTACTCAACAAGTTACCTAACAGCCTCAACTGGCAATTCTATTATGATAAGTAGATTTAGTAACAACGGTGGCGCCGAGATTGAATCTCGTGGACATCAAGACTTCAAGTCTACTGAGTACTCTGTGTATAATACACTAAATTTCCGTAACCTTCCAGTTCGCAAGCGTTCTCAGGGATCTAAGGGAATGTATTCTGAAACCAACGGCATTAGGGTTTCAGATATTCACAGAAACGATTATGGATTGCAATCTCACTTAGCGCGCCATACTGCTAGGTTTGGTAGAGATAGCTTAGCTTTCCCTCATACTGACGCCGAGCGAGACACATACGATTTAACAAAACCATTCACTGGGTTTTCTCAAGAAAAACAATATAGAGGTCATACTCAAAACTTGCAAGCTTGGTGGCGTTTAAACACAAACATCGCTAGCGCCGGCAACGCAACTGATTCCAGCGGCCGCGCCCGCGCCGGCACCTTTGATGCAGCTGCAGATCGACCAGCATATAGCGCTCTGATCTACCCAAGTACTTATATTCAAACATCCAGCCTGTATTTCGATGGCTCCGGCGATAGAATTAATATAGGTACTGCCGCAACATGGGATGCGATCATAGGAAATAATACAGCTGCCGGCTCAACTCAACTTATGACATTTTGTGCATGGATCTATAAAGAAGGAGACGGCGGTTCTAATGCTGGCTGCGTCATAAATTATGGCGACGATGATATTAATATTTTCACTAGTACTACTGAACACGTAAGGTTTCGCGCCACGTGGGATGCGAGCGCGGTAGTATGGACCACGCAGCAATCTGGACTCTTTGCGTTCAACGAATGGACACATATAGCAGTTACATATGATGCCAACAACGTCGATAATGATCCTAAGATATATGTGAACGGTATTGAGCACGCAGTTACTGTTGCTTCAGGCACAAAAACTGGTACCTGGGGTGGAATTCAAACAAAAGCGTGTTACATCGGAAACAATTGGGACGACGGACGCGGTTGGAAAGGCAGAATTTCTGATGTAGGAGTGTGGAATAAAGTTCTACCTTCCGATGAAATTGAAGCCATCTTTAATGCAAGCCTTACTCCTGGAAAAAGAGGACCCGGCGCGAGCAACGTAAAACCAGACCAAAGTTATGATTACAATCAACCGCCCGGATTTCACAAAGTACACAGAAACAATATTAAAAGATGGAAACCAGTTGAAACGGTTACATATGGTTACAATAAAGCCTTAATTAATCATGACGCATATGATTTCGGTGCATCAAATAATAAATCGTCGCTTATATTAACAGGCTCAGACGATGCAGATATGGTTAGCAAAGTAGTACCCCTGGTTGGTGCTATCACATCCAGTGGATTCACGTGGACCGGCTGGCTTAATTTCGGCGATGTCGGAGACAACACTTATCAGAGTATCACATCATTTGGTCTCCGAAATACTGACAAAGACTTTTTTGAGCTTCGAAAGTTCTACTTGAGCGGCAAATATAAATTTGAAGCATGGATGCGAGTTCAGAATACTGCTGGTGGATACCGAACAGGTGGCGGCTTGGAGACCTGGAATATGTGGCAGTTTACTTCCTCTGATGATTGGACATCAAGTTGGAACCATTTTGCTGTTACATGGGAGGCCGGCCACCCTAACGGTGATTTGTCTAATGTACCCTCTAAAAACCTTAAAATCTATTATAATGGTGTAGACACTGGTGCCCAACGCGCTGATACAAATACTAATAGAAATTACTGGAGCACTTCGGACGCAACTGAATCTGGAGCTTTTGGCTTTGGTACTGTCGCTAACCATCTTGATATAACCTACAATGAAGCCTTTTCGATTGGTCAAAATATTAATGGCAACCGACCATTATCTGGGGCAATCGACGAATTTACATATTGGACTCGGACATTTAGCGCCGCCGATATCGGTGCTATTTATAATGGTGGAGTACCTTGTGATGTTACCAAATCATCCGGGTACCTCGCCAATCCCCCCTCTTTATGGGATTGGATCAGGTTTGGCACAGGCAGCACAAACGAGAAAACAAATATAACTACTGCAAATAATGCAGCCTACTCCGCTGGCAACCGTGTTGTTGGTTGGACTGGTACTAAAACTTACATGCCGATAGCAACCTCGGGCGCAGCAAACCCAGCATTTAAATTAACTGGTACTCACGGTGGCCATTTATCAGTATTGGACGGTTGCGCTAGAACAATAACAGGCGCCGCCAGTACAACAACCTATACTAGTGGAAATCTATTTGACAATTTCAACATACAGCATCAAAAGCCTCGCACGTCCCACCAATACAAGTGGATTGCCGATAGTCTTATTAATGACAATTCAGATCAGTTTGTAGGCTTTGCTCCTGCTAGCTTTAAAATACCAAATTTGGTATCAGGCATCAAGAAGGGTACTAAAAATGCCTATACATTCGTCAGTCAAAGTGACTTCGGAGCTTATTGGCAAGCAGGCGGTACTAATAAAACAAAATATGGATGGACGTCAGCATCAGTCGCGGCTGGTGCCACTGTTGGCCGCTTCATACCAGTTGATTTTGCCGGCCTCAACACTATTGTTATTAGCAACGTAAACACTTCAACCAACACTATTGGAGCAACCGGAAGCAATCCTAGAATTGGTGTGCCAGTTTGGGCACCCAACTACAAGGGTGTTGGGCCTTACCTCAATCCTTATGTAATTGAAGCTATTGCCAATACTGAGTCTACCGCTAGTCTTCTAAATGCTATTAATTTAAATCGTGGTGGTGCGTACGGATATCCCATGTGGAAGCAGTCTCCTGGCCGCCAATATATGAATGCAATCATCCGTGCAGAAAGAAAAACGAATAAAATCTCTATGATTAGCAATAACCCTACACTGACCACTATAATTAAACCGGCGGTGATTGAAGAAGGTGTAATCATTAGTCCGGCAGTCTACGATGGAATTGCACGTTATGATCTCCCACCGGTCTCAATGATGGGGCGCCCCACGACGATCAACTATACTGGCATCGACGAAACTACTGAAACATTGGTCGCGACCAACGACAACGAATCAATATACTTCACTACTCCAAATATGAACAATGAATTTGATATTGATTACGATGCATATGAAACACCTTTTCAGACGCTTAACCGAGCTTTAAGGGCCGCCGGCCCAGAACAAACCAATTGGATACTTTATGAACAAAAGCTATTCCCAACGAGCAGAAATGAATTCTCTAACAAATCTCGCGGCCGCCTAAACTACGACAACCGCTTTTGGAGCAATAATCGATCTACTCGAAACCTTAAAAATGCCGTGGGCAGAAATGTGCTAACCCGTTCTGTTGGGACGGCTTTTGCGTACGACTTTTACGGGAACAATTATTCTGCGTCGGTTAACAGTTTGGGCCAGTGGGTGCGTGAAAGTTCGTGGCCATTAGACGCTCCTGATAACTTTATGACACGTAGTACGCCCCCCACGCTGCCACTCGTCGCATCATTGCCCGGAACCGGCCTATTGCAGGCCGTCCGTCAATGGACTTACTACCGCGGCACCGAAGGTTCCAGTGGGGAACTACAGAATACTTATACTAACTTTTTTAGCGGAACTTATTTTATGGGTAACCCGACGGCCGGCAGCAACACAAACCCATCGTGGGCAGCAATTTACCGCGGAACATACGCTAGTGCCGCGCCAATGTATGCAAGAAAGCATTTAGTATCGCATCCGCGCTCGTTTGTTTCTCCTACTGGTATTAAACTGCCGCAAACAGGAGCTACTTGGTACACCCCTGTCTTAGAATCGACCTATCGGGAAGCCGGCTACATGCCAGTTTCTGGAGGTGCTGTATGGTCTAACAAACAATGGCTCACTAATTCTTGGGCGTCGTCTCATCAGATACTTCCAATCGGCGGCGGTGAAGCACTATGGGAAGCCGGCGACACCGCTGGTGTTATCAGATATGTTTCAGGTGGCATAGAAACTCCCTACGGTACGTTAGAAAAACAATTTGAACTGAGTGCTTCAGCACCCTGGTTTGACAACTATACCGACTTCAATTATATACTTGATTTGATCGCTAAAGACTATGCTGTTATTCCAGAATATAGAATGAGCGATAATGTCAAGCGCTACGCTGAATTGGGGCAATTTCCAGATTTATTAGAATTAAGTATACCTGGCGCTTATGAAAATGTTAACGAGCCAAATTATCCGATCGCCTCAAACGCTGGTACTGCCGACTTTTTCTTGGATTATTCCAATGCCGAATTTTTAGGGACCGATGTACAAGAGATATTTAGTGATTCGGGCTTATTGCCCACAGAGATATTACTAACTGCATCGGCAGCCATTAGATTCAATCCATATAAGGGGTTATATCCAGCTCAAAGAACGCTAGATTTAGTTAAACAATTTAGAACTTCATACGCAAAAGCTATTTATGGTTCTTATGGGTACCCAACCAATTGGACCTTTAATACTATGTCTGGCCCCGAGAGTTGGCGTGAATTCCAAGGTGGCACAATAGATGGAGAGCTATTCTTCCCTAGTACCCTTGATGTCACCCTCGACGGCCCACTCTTGGGCCGGCCCCTTTACCAAGCTTTGTTTGCTCCCGGATTGTTGTATAATAGTATTAAATCAGGAATGGCGGTAGACTACCCGATTACTACTAACAACAGCGTAATGCAGAGATTTCAGTTCACTACTTCATCCCAATCTGATTTAACTCGCACAGCAAGATGGTCAATGACAAGCTCCAACGACACCTGGAATCAAAATTATGCGCTGGCGTATTCAACAGATATTAATCCCGCGACCATAGTCGTCGGTGGTGTAGGATCCAACAGTGAACATCGCCCTGACTTCTTTGGCAAGCGGATACCCTTTGAGGCAATGATCTCTCCGGCTAAGATCCTTGATGGTACTACATTCTATGATTTAGAATCCAACCCATCTGCCTCTTTAATGAACTTTACTGCGAGCTTCAGAAGTGACTCAGAGGATGTAATATATACTAAGATGGCTCAGAATTTCTTTGGACAAGTTGCTGATTTCTTCTTGGAAGATTCTAACTTTACATCTATTAAATCAAGGACATCGACTGGCACCCAGCAGTTTACAGAGGGCGAAGTTTATATGGCCCGTGTTAAAATGAGGCGCTCCACAGAAGGAAATAGAAGTTATCTTTCGGAATCAATTTTAAGTCATTTATCAAGAGAATTTCCTGGCGTCCATGCAACTACAAAGTTTTTATTCAACAATGGTACTAAATCAAACTATGCCGCCGGCGCAGGTTTACAATATCTTACGTTTTACAATGGCCGCTTAGAAGATGATCCAGCCAATCCTTATTATATATGGTTCTCAAGTAGCGCCGGCGATTATGGCCCCATCCGTGCTGGTACCCAGACTATCGGTACCGATGTTGAGGTGGATATCACATCTGTGGGTTCTACGGTAAACGCCATCTCCAATGCATTCCGCGACCAGCTTGGAGACTTTGATGGCAAAAAAGCAAGCTTTTTAGCGGAAGAACCTTCTTGGGTTGTTACCAGTACAACTGTACAACTGGTGGCTGCCAAAGCCCGCACAGGTACACCAACACCCACCGAAACTGGCACGAATCTAGCCGCGGCCATAACCACAACTTTAACTGCTGATGGTGCAACACAAATTAACCCTTATTCTCGCGATGGTGGTCGCCCCTATAATTCGTTTAGCACAGCCGGCGCCCCAGCAGGCCCATTGTGGAGTTTCCACTCTGGCACCAACTGGGATTATAAGAGCGGAAGCGAAACAGGCTTCCCACTCCCACAAGATCCAATATTCTCTGATGTGCATGAAACTTTTACAATGTATAGCCGACCAACTGCTTTCGGGCCCGAAATTGCCGGCCGTGTACCAAATGTCTCTGTGACATCATCCACGCGCGCCAATTATTTCCCGCTTGATTGTTTCAACGGGTTCAACTGGGCTTACACTCCTCCGTATTACAATGGAGAAGCTTGGGCCGACTTAATTTTCCGACCAAGCGGTAGTGTAGATTATGATTTAGAAAAAATTATGGCCGAGACTAAAACGGTTTATTGGCGCCACGACGCTGGACAAATCTCCGGCTCTAGCTATACATCAGGGGTACAGTTCCAAAAAATGGATACAAGATTGGTATCGTCAGAATACCAACTTGTTCTCAATTCTGCCACACCATATACTAACGGCGAACTAGCCAACGCGCGTGCCCGCTCTCCATATGGTGGAAACAACATCAACCGTAACGCTATGCAGATCAGTGCCGCTGTAAATCTCTTTGGAATAGAAACAGTGCCGTTCGTAGAAGGTTCGGTATTCCCAGTACAAACAACCATGCGGAACACAGCCGCGGCCAAGCGTTGGGTTATCAAGCCAAAATTTGAAACCCCAATGATGAACTTTAATGATAAAGGAACCCGCGCGCTCGTCAATAAACTATCACAATCAGTAGTCGGAACCACCAGGTTTGGTAGCCCAGCAGTGCCGCTTGCCACGACTGGCTCGTACTTATCAATACCAGGCAATATGTCGGCTTCGGTGCCCCATGGAATGTGGCATCAATTTGGTGTATTGCCCGAAGATCCTCAAAAGGGAATATTCTTGGAAATCGAAGATATCCCCGATTCTTGGACCAAGCAACATTATTTGATGTTAAACACAGGCAGTGTATACAATAATTATAATCCGCTTATTAACGAAGCCGGCACCATCAACTCATTACCATTGCGCTCACTAACCGACCTTGTTGGATTTGGTGCTGACGCTAATAGCTCGACGTCAAAACGATTAGGACAGCTGGCTCAGACAAGAACCATTAAAGAAGCTATCGTCGCTATTCCTTATCGAGTGGAAGAAGGGATCGAAGATCCGGACAGTTACGCAGCTTTTGTTAATAAATCGTTTATTGGAATCCCCAAAGAGATGTTTACTGCAGCCATCTCAGATTCTATTAGCGAAGAAGGAAATTCACTTGAAGCAGCCGGCTCATCGATTAGAAACTTGGTACAATCGATGGACGAGTTCTTATTACCTCCTCAGATAGACTTTATAAATAACCCAGATGTCGAACCTATTGTCATGTACATATTTGATTTTAGCTACACTTTAGATCGCGATGACTTATCTTATCTGTGGCAAAATATAGCTCCCAGAAACTACCAAAAAGCTACCATTGAATCAACTTCAATAGGACACTATATAATGGATCAAGAGCTGATAAATACCGCACTCTTGGCAGATACTGACTCTGGCAGCGACTACTCAATTAATCCACTTCGCTGGATGTTATTTAAAGTGAAGCAGAGAGCGAAGGTACAGTATTCTGACTTAATCCCGTCCCAAGTAGGTAGAGACATATCAGATTCTTCAGACAGCTCAATACCAACACCTACAGAAGCGATGAGTATACTCGCTCGCGCGCGCCGAACTGACTCGGCCCGTCGTACAATGACTGTAGAGCTTGCACCGGGCTTAGAAGAGGTGGCATCGCCACCACCGTTTAGCGACAACTTCCAATATAACTGGCCTTACGACTATTTATCTTTTGTGGAAATGGTCAAAATGGATGCAAATATCATGTTTAATCGTATTCTTCCTCCTACCTATGATCCTGTCGATGTAGCATCTGATATTGAAGATTGGACACCCGGTGGACAAACCCAAGAAGCGCCACAATTTGGGGAATACAACAACATGTCCGCCATTCAATTGTCAGACACCCCTCGTTTTGTGGGCGCCCCAGCGGCGCTTGTTCCACGCACGGCTCCCGTTACCATGACTATAACCGGAAAACAACAATTACAAGCAGAAGATATGGGTCCTGGTCCGGACTCAGGTATCTTGGATGAGATATATTAATAATGGCAAAGTTTATTAACAAAAAAGAAAAAGTTTATGATTTCAAGTTGACACCATATGGGCATTACTTGTTATCAATCGGCGCGTTTAAACCAGAATTTTATGGTTTTTTTGATGATAATATAATTTATGATTATGAATACGGCGGTATCGCAAACGAAAAACAAAATGATATTCATAGTAGAATTAAGAAAAATACTCAGTATTTGGAAAGCACAGTTATTTTTTCGGATATTGAAAACAAAGGAGTTAATTCTGTTGATGACAGTGGAAAAACATATTTTAAAGGTGATGTCACACCTTCAATGGAGATACCTCGCGAAGATTTATATCGAGTAGAGGGCCTAATTGGAGATGCTTGGTTTGAAGGAACCTCACAAACGGCTCCTGCTTGGAAGGTAGTGGCTCTGGACGGCCTTATAAAATCTTCTTCGATTAAGGACACGGTAAATAATATTAATATCCCACAAGTCAATATAGAGCTTAATTACCACAAAATTATCGAGCCATACACTTTAGAAACAGATCTAATAAATACAAGCTATAGAGCACCAATTTTCACAAGCGAGATGTTTTCCGATGGTAATGTTATTAAACTGGTGAGCGATGATTTGTTGATGTACACAGAGGAGACCAATACTGCTCTTTTGACTGAAAATTTTGATATAGAAGTTTTCGAGATTGTAGAAGGCGGCATTATTAGCTCACCAAAAACGGTACCAAACATGGATTCTTTACGAAGGCTATATTTTGAAAAAGATTTTGAAAGAATTGACGGCGGTATGTTAGACCCAGAAAAATATGGGAGAAACTACATGCTAAATTATACATCACAGAGTGTTGATTATTATATGGACTTCACAGCAGACTATGATATTCCATCTGAAATAGCTTGCCGCGGCGCAGAATTGTTTAATAAAGATTCTTATTATGTAGATCTAGATTTCGATTGCAATACACAAAAAGAAGAAGCTGTATATAATGATATATATGGACCAGTTACGGAGCCCGAGATATGTCTGTAAAATTTTCTAACGATACCATCAAAAAATTAGGTAAAGAATTACCTACTGTCTATATGGAGAGAGTAGAATTATTTGATAATAGCTTTAAAATTAAGTTAGCTCTTTATGTTGACGGAAATGCGTCCGAAGAAGACACATTCTCTGAATACAAAAGAAATGTATTATCAAAATTAAATTATTATGTCACGCTAGTTATGGATGGTCCCGTATCCCCATCCTGGTCCCTGGAGAACATGCCTTCTCCCGCTGTTGAACTTATATCGAGTCTCGATTACACCGGTAGGACATTTACCATGCTTGAGACCGTGACACATTATGCTGGGTCCATTATAGCCACCACCACCGGCGTTTCTGCTGCTGATTTTGGTCTAGAACCGTCAACGGCCGTCGGGAGCAGTGTGATATACACACCCGCAGACGATGGCACCACTTATAGGCCCCTCGCTAGAAATTATTATACAACTGAAGAAGTCGGCGCACAATCGACAGACAGAGTAGGTAAACTTTTATCGGGACAAAAAACTATCTTTGATTTGATCAGGAGGCCCGGCGATTATATGATTACGGGATACACTGACGCTACTGCGTCTGAATACTTTGATCTGTATAATGTGGCATGCCCGCCTATAAGCCTCAAAGACATTTATAGGAACGACTACGGCGGTATTACTAATGAGGATGGAGATTATCCGGCCCCAGTCGTTTGGGGGCATGGCAGTGCCGTTCAGACATTTACATGGTCGGATCCAAATTTGACTACTGAACCAATTGGCTATCAATATCCGTATCCTCCTAATAACAATACCGGGTGCAATACTATTAAATTGACTATTGATGATTTTGATGAAAACTATGAAAAAATATATAAGCCAAATGGAAATCTTGTATACAAATTTTTTGTTACGATCGACGAAGCATTTGGCGGCAGCATAACTTCGACCGAAAGTACCCGGGAGTTCACTTTTGAGAACTGGGCCGCGAAGGTCTTACCCGGTATACCCCGGGTCAGCCTAATTGCTTACTCTTCAACTGTTGATGTAGATATTGGCATAGGTTCTGGAAACTCAGAATATGTTTGCAATGGCATTGTTACTGCTGGCGATCCACTTAGCCTCAGTAAAGCCGGCCATCCGATGGCTAAACTAAATGACTTAGCAACCTCAGATGTAACTTATGAAACTATAACTGAATATGGAAAAGTAATAGATAAACCAATTATAGTATATATCAATACATTGGGTGAAGAGTATGAAGGTGTTCCAATTCAAGGAACTGACTCACTCTATTATGAAGAAGATGAGCTTTCGTTATTACAAATAAAAGAACTCTTTAATAACTTATTAAACTCAAACAAGCCCAATACAACTCGCGATCGCGCTGACCCGGTGGCTAACAGTGGTGTTGAAGACATAGAAAACGATGTGTTGTTTATTTTAAATCAGTATGGAGAAGATCCATCACTGCTATCTAAATTGAACCAGTTTAGAAAAAGCTTTCCAGACACCAGTTCAGCTAGCACGGCCGGCCAATTATATCAACAACTAAAGAAGCTGATATTCGACACTAACAATGCAATCCGTCGGGCCCCAGTTTTGATGAAGAAGTTAGCTCGTTCAGCAGTAGTCGTAGATTATCGACACGAGATCTTTAGTACATGGCAACAGCCAGACCATGCATTACCTTACGAATACACTGGAATATATGAACCACCAACGAACGCAGAGTATGTTAACCCTATGTTATCTAAGGTATCTAAGTTTGGTGATCGCTACTCACCATATGGTACTGAGGATCGAAGCGTTGAGGCGCTGGATCAGATAAACATATTTATTAATGGGTTTTATTTCTTTGATTATGAAAAAGCCATTCAAAGAACTAGCGGCTTGAGCAAGTTGATGGATATAAATAAAATTGACAATCTTTTTGGAAGAAGATTAGTCCAAAACAAATTTAAACTTTTGAAGAATGAGGTCTCTCAAGCACAGTTAACCGACGGGAAAGACTCTTTCTATTCATATGCACCAGACGCATCAGGAGAATTTTTTAGAGTTAGTGATGAAGTAAGCGATATAGGGACACCGAGTACTCGGTATAATTCTGGCGACGCAATACCAACTGATTTTATAACTGTCGACGGCGGGATCCCCGTCGGTACCCACCCTAAAGGGGGCAGCTACGCAGAGTATAGTTCAAAAGATCAAGCACCAATTCCCATGTACTCTAGATTTATGTCTTCAGTTAGTGGAGACGAGAACGGATATAATGAAGGTTATCCGCGAGCTTACGTAGATGTAGTGAATGACGATCAAGTTCGAACTGAGGGAGAGAATGAAGTATTAGGTATCTCAGCCGGCCGTTCATATAGCTATACTGCGCTGCGAAATTTTGAATTTTTAGATAATCTTAAATTTGATAATAAACCATACCGATTAATGGCTTTTGAATTTCAAAATGTGATCCCTTCCCAAAATCTCCGCGCTGACTATGATCCGACGTATCAAGATTATTTAACATACGAAGTGGTAGTAACCGATAACACAACGAGTATTTTTCCAGCATTCAGTAAAAATTATAGCACGATGCGGATGAACCTGACCGTTTACACCAGCGCCGCACAAGAATTTTGTAGCTATAACAATATAGATGGGCTCTTTAATGATTTTTTTGCGCACCATCAAAATAATTTATACAGTGTTTCTCCGCAGAACGCTCCTTGGATTATGGCTCCCCTGGTCTATCATATACACTTAGATTTATTAACGAATGAACATAATGGAGATAAATTAAAAATATTAGATGAGGCTATAAAGATATCTAAAAAGATTAACCCCGAAACAGGCTCGCTGCCTGAATTGCTGGCTTTCAAAATAAAAGTCGATGGTTTATATGAAGCATACTACGACTCTTCAAATTCCAACAGCGCAGCATATGAATACAGCCGGATGCAGGGGTCTGCACGGTACAACGGCCCGTACACCATTGAGTACGGGGGAAATGATGGGACAACTTCACCGGCTAGCACTTATTATCCGTTACCTCATTTACAAGAATTGTATTATAGTACTGAAACCTCAACCGGCGCCGCAACCGATTCAGAAGGAAATTATATAGCGCAAGACGCTGAACAAACCATGGTCAAAATGAGTTTTGGTATTATGAATATGCCATCTAACTTGGTCGCAATAGATGATGGTTACGGTCCAATGATACCACAAATAATTCTTTCAACGCGCCAAAAAGCATTAGATGAGAACGCCAAAACCTGGAAAGGTGAGAGGAAACACTGGATGGTTGAGAGGTACGAAAGCGAACGCAGCGGCGAATTTTCGGTACCAGACACTAGCATGCAATATGCGGGCGTAGATCCAGATAAATTCTATCAG